>Ga0182741_1005727_pt1 | contig 11311 bp, 7 predicted proteins | sample eDN5th37CBELigOP_FD_128874 | JGI IMG/M metagenome (GOLD analysis project Ga0182741, IMG submission 128874) | Enriched Organic Plus compost microbial communities from Emeryville, California, USA - eDNA 5th pass 37_C BE-Lig OP (version 2) (version 2) ...
CGCTTCGCCCTGGAGGTGCCAGGAGGATTCAGGAACGAGCCGGGCCTGATCCCCGGCTTCGAGATCGACCTCCGCTCGCGGGAGGCGGAGAACTGGCCGCTGCTGCGCGAGGCGGCGCTGGCGACCAGTGCCTTCCCGCTCGCCTTCCCCTCGCGTGCGCTGCGGCGTCGCCTGGACAGCTTTCTCTGGCGCGCCGTGGCGGTGCCCGAGGAGAACGGCGTCCGCGTCCTGCCGCTGAGGCCGCATCTGAAGGCGCTGCGCGACATCGCCGAGCAGGAGATGGTGCCGAGCGTGCACGTCGATGGCGGCGTCATCAACAACGAGCCGCTCGACATGGTGCGCACGGCGCTCGCCGGTCTCGCCGGGCGCAATCCGCGTGGGGCGATGCAGGCGCACCGGGCCGTCCTGCTCGTCGATCCGTTCAGCGGCCCCGAAAAACTCGGCCCGCACCTGCCACCGGAGATACCGAAGCTGCTGCTGCCCTTCGTCATGGCGCTGATCTATCAGGCGCGGTTCAAGCCGATGGATGTCGCACTGGCGCTGCAGACAAGCATCTACAGCCGCTTCCTCATCGCGCCCGCGGGGCCCTGGGATTCCGCGCCCGAGGAGCGGCGGGTCGGCGACATGGCGATCGCCGCGGGCGGCCTGGGCGGCTTCCTCGGATTCTTCGACTCCAGCTTCCTCGACCACGACTTCCGTCTCGGCCGGCGCAACGCGCACGATTTCCTGGCACGGCATTTCGTGCTGCCGGCCGGGCATCCGCTGTTCCGCGACTGGCCGGAGGACGCGTACAAGCGCGCCTGCCTGGTCGAGCGGCCGAACGGACCGCACCTGCCCATCATCCCCCTGATGCAGCCCTTGCGCGATGCGCCGCCGGAGATGCCGCAGCACCTGCCGAAGCTGGATGCCTGGCCCGCCGCGATGGACCGCCACATCGAGCGGCGGCTGGATGCCGTGTTCCGCGAGCTGCGCGACTGGGCGAGCCCGAGCCATTGGTTCTGGCGCTGGACGCTGCATGGGCTCTCGGGCCTGGCCTGGCGGCTCGCCGGACGCCGCGAGCTGCGCAAGGCGGCGGCGGATGTGCTGCGCAAGGCGCTGGAGGAGCGAAGCCTGCTCGACCCGCCGCGAGATGGCCGCTGACCGTGCCGCCCTCGTCGCTCAGCCGTCGCGCCCTGATCCACGGCATCGCCACCGCGGGCGGGCTGCCGGCGGCGCTGGCGACGCTCGGCGCGCTCGCCCCGGCGCCCGCTGCCGGCCTGGCCGGGCCGCCCGTCCTGCCGCCGCGCCGCACGCGCGTCCTGGTGGTCGGCGGCGGCGTGGCGGGGCTGGTCGCTGCGTTCGAGCTGCGTCGCGCCGGCTGGCCGGTGCGCGTGCTGGAGGCCGGCGCGCGTCCCGGCGGGCGCTGCGTCACGCTGCGCGCCGGCGATCTGGTGGAGGAGCTGGACGGAACGACCCAGCATGTCGCCTGGGATGCTGCGCCGCACCTCTACTTCAATCCCGGGCCGGCGCGCATCCCGCACCACCATCGTGCCATCCTGGGCTACTGCCGCACCCTCGGCGTGCCACTCGAGGTCCTGGTGAACGAGAACCGGGCCGCGCTGCTGCAGGCCGATGGCGCGAATGGGGGAGCACCGCTGACGCTGCGCCGGGTGCAGGCGGAGCTGCGCGGCATCGTCGCCGAGCTCGCGGCCAAGGCGCTGGACCATGCCGCGCTGGAGGCACCGCTGACCACCGCCGATCTCGAGGCCTTGCGGGCCATGCTGCGCGGCTTCGGCGCGCTGGACCGGCATCTGCGCTGGCGCGGCTCCTCGCGCGCCGGCTGGGCGGTGCCGCCAGGCACGGCCCTGGATCCGCCGCAGCCGCTGCCGTTGCTCGATCCCCGCCTGCTGCTGGAGCCCGCCTTCTGGCTGGGCGCGAGCTTCGCGGAGGGGGTGGACTATGCCGCCACGATGCTGCAGCCCGTGGGCGGCATGGACGCCATCCCGCGCGCGCTTGCCGCCGCGCTGGGCGATGCGCTGGTGCTCGGTGCCACGGTGGTGTCGCTGCGCCGGACGGAGACGGGCGCGCGCATCCTCTGGCGCGGCGGGGATGGAACCCTGCGCGAGGAGCTGGCGGACCGGCTGCTGATCACGCTGCCTGCACCCGTGCTCGCGGCGCTGGACACGGACTTCGCCCCGCCACGCCGGGCCGCGCTGGCCGCGCTGCCCTATGCCGCCGCGGCGAAGCTCGCCTTCCAGTGCGAACGGCGCTTCTGGGAGGAGGATCTCGCCATCTATGGCGGCATCTCCTTCACCACGCGGGATGCGACGCAGCTCTGGTACCCCTCGCATGGCTTCCACGCGGCGAAGGGCATCCTGGTCGGCGCCTATCTCTGGGGCGGGCCGGCGGGGGAGCGTTTCGCCGCCCGCAGCCCCGAAGCGCGCGCCGCAGCCGCCATCGCGGACGGGTCGGCGCTGCACCCGGGCTATGCGCAGGAGGTGCGGCTTCCCGTCTCCGTCGCCTGGTCGCGCATGCCGCGCGCGCGTGGGGCCTGGGCGGAGTGGGGCACCGCGCCGGATCGCGGCGCCGCCGCGCTGCTGCGCCGGCCGGAGGGGCCATACCACTTCGCCGGCGACCACCTTTCCTGGCTGCCGGGATGGCAGGAGGGGGCCGTGCTCTCGGCCTGGGCGGCGCTGGAGGGGCTGGCGCGCGCCGGCTGAAGCACACCGGCGGAGCGGACCTCTCCGCGCCCTGAACCGCCGCTCAGCCGGGGAGAGGGGCTCAGCGCCCGACCTGCGCCGGACGCTCGGCGACCTGCACCGTCACCGATTGCTCCCGCCCGTCGCGCAGCAAGGTCAGCCTCGTCTCCTGGCCAGGCGTCATGCCTGCGACGCGCCGCAGCAGCTCGCGCGCGCTCCGCACCGGTTCCCCGTCGATCTCCAGCACCAGGTCGCCGCGCCGAAGGCCGGCGCGCTCCGCAGGCCCGCCGGACACGACGCCGGCGATCAGCACGCCGCGCTCCGGCCTGTCTCCGCCGAAGAGGTTCGAGAGCGGGCCGCCGGTGTTGCGCAGCACCGCGTCCGTCATGGCGACTCCCAACCAGCCGCGGCGCATGGACTGCCCCGTCCGCAGCCGCTCGACGACCGGACGCGCCAGGTCCGAGGGTGTGGCGAAGCCGATGCCGGCCGAGGCGCCGGAGGGCGAATAGATCGCCGTGCTGATGCCGACGACCTCGCCCGAGAGGTTGAACAGGGGCCCGCCGGAATTGCCCGGGTTGATCGGTGCGTCGGTCTGGATGAAGTCGTCGAAGGGCCCGAGGCCGATATTGCGGCCGAGTGCCGAGACGATGCCGCTGGTCACGCTGCCGCCGAGGCCGAAGGGGTTGCCGGCCGCCATCACCCATTGTCCGATCCTCAGCGCCCCGGACTGGCCGAGCGACACATAGGGGAGCTCTCGCCCGGCCTCGACCTGCAACAGGGCCAGGTCGGTCAGCTCGTCGGAACCGAGAAGGCGCGCCGGCAGCTCCGTGCCGTCCAACAGCGATACCACGACCCGCGTGGCGTTGCCGACGACGTGATTCGCGGTGACGACGAGACCCGCCGGGTCGATGACGAAGCCCGAGCCGGCACCGGCCACTTCCGGCTGCTGGCGGCCGCGGAAACGGTCGCGGAACCAGCGCTCATAGGGCGTGCCACGCAGTTCCGGGGGAAGGGCGGTGGTGGCGCCCTGCGTTACGGCGATGCTGACCACCGCGGGCATCACCCGGGCCGCCAGTTCCTCGAAATTCGGCACCAGCCGGGCGGTGCCGTCTGGCGATGGCGCAGGTGCCGGCTGGACCGCCGCGGGCTGCTGTGGCGGCGGGGGAGGGGGCTCCGGGGCCGGGTCGTCGCAGCCGGCGAGCAGGGACATCAGCAGGAGAGGCAGGACGGCGTGGCGGTGCGGCATCGATCGGTTCGTTCTCCTCGCGGGAGGGGAACGCCCGGGCGGTGCATCGGTCGCCGTCCGGGCATGGCGGTGCGATCGGCGCGAATGGCTGCCGCCATTCTCCCCCCGCCGCACCATCGGCCTCGCTGCCGATGCCTGGAGCCGTGCCGCCGGTGGATGCCCGCGGCGGATATCCGTGCCTCCCGGGGGGGCTACGCCTCCAGCAGTTCGGGCCAGGGGACGATGGTGGACTTCACCGTCCGCATCGCCATGGCATCGGCGACGGCACGGGAAACCCCGTCCTCGTCAAACGGGTAGATCGTCTGCATGTCGTACCAGGGAAAACGGTGCCGCGCCCGGTCCAGCATGCGCACGCCTAGCGCCAGATCGTTCTCGGTGAAGGCCCAGGAACCCATGATGGTGATGTCCTTGGCGACGAAGCGGTGCCAGTTGGTCGAGATCGGCCCGGCATCGGTGAACTGGCCCATCTCGATGTAGAAGCCGGAATCGCGCCGCATCTCGATGCCTTCCGGTCCGGCGCTGGGGTGCCCGGTGCAGTCCATCACCAGATCGGCGCCGTGGCCGCCAACGATGTCGCGCACCGCGGCGATGCGTGCCTCCGGCCTGCGGTATTCCTCGATATCGACCGTGGCTTCGGCGCCGAAGCGGCGCGCCAGCGCGAGGCGCGGCTCCTCCGGCGCGCCGATGCAGACCACGCGGCCCGCGCCCATCTCCTGCGCCGCGGCAATGGCCAGGATGCCGATGGGCCCGGAACCCTGGATCACGACCGTGTCACCCCATTTGAACCCGCCCATGCGCTGGGCGCGGGCGAAGCCCCGGATGCAGGAGGTCAGCGGCTCGGACAGCGCGCCGAGGCGCAGCGGCATGTCGTCCGGCAGCTTGTAGATCTTGGTGCCCGGAAGCTCCTCCAGGTCCACATAGACATATTCCGCCCAGCCGCCCCAGAGATGCGGCGGCTTCTCGAAACCGAGATAGCGGCCGTAATAGACCGGCGTCTGGCAGCGGTTCGAGTGCTCGGGATAGTGCTTGCAGTAGTAGCACTGACCGCAGGGCATGAAGGGCGGGATCATGATCTTGGATCCCACCGTGATGGGCAGGTCCATCCAGTCCGTCCGGAGCTCCGGTCCGATCTCCACCACCACGCCGGTCATCTCGTGACCGAGGGTGAAGGGCCAGGGCAGCGGCTTCGGCCAATGGCCCTTCAGGATGTGCAGGTCGGTGCCGCAGACACCGCAGGCGGCGATCCGCACCAGCGCCGCCTTGCGCCCGACCTTCGGCCAGGGGACCTGACGGATCACGGGCGGTGCGCCGGGGCCGGCGAAAGTGGCGACACGGATCGTCTCTGGCATGGCGTTCCTCCTTGAGCGGGGAAGGCTAGACCGGGATCGTCCGACTGTCGTCGGGCCCTGGTGGGGCCGGAGGGTTCGTCTGTCGGGCCGCTTGGCGCGCCGGCTGCCCGGCCTGCTCGAGGACTGCCCCCGTGCGGTCAGGTGCGCCGGATGCCGTAGAACAGCGCCACGCCCTTCAGCATGCCCGTCAGATCCGCGCGGTAGGCCGTCGGCGAGAAGAACTGGCCGAGCGGCACATAGGGCACGTCCTCCAGGGCCTGGCGCTGCATCTGCCGCCCGATCGCCGCCCGCGCCGGATCGTCGGGTGCGTCGAACCAGGCGTCGCGCAGCCGCTCGAGCTCGGGGCTCGTCGGCCAGCCGAAGATGGTGCGGCGGCCGTTGCCGCGGATCAGGTTGTTCGCCGCCGGGTTCACCTGCGCACTCCCGGCGGTCCAGGAGATCATGGCGTTCCAGCCGCCCTGCTCGGGCGGATCCTGCTTCAGGATGCGCTGCGTCACCGTGCCCCAGTCGGTGGCGACGTAGTCGAGGTTCATGCCGACGCGCCGCAGCAGGTCGCCCGCCACCTCGGACATGGCGTTGATCACCGGGAAATCGGTGGCGGCGAGGAAGACCACCTTCTCCCCCTTGTACCCCGCCTCCTCCAGCGCGCGCTTCGTCGCGGCAACGTCACGCGGATTGCGGAAGACCTCCAGCCCCTCGTCGCTCGCCATGACGCTGCCGGGCGCGAAGAAGCCGTAGGGCACATGCCAGAGCGAACGGTCCTCGCTCGCTGCCGCCAGCATGAAGTCGGATTGCATGGTCGCCTGCAGGATGGCGCGCCGCACGCCGGGATTGTCGAAGGGCGGATGCAGATGGTTGAAGCGCAAGAACCCGACCGAGCCGTTCGGGTCCAGGATCTCCACCTTCAGCCGGCGGGACCGCTTGAGCTGCGGCACCAGGTCGATGGTCGGCAGTTCCCACCAGTCCACTTCGCCCTGCTGCAGCGCGGCGGAGGCGGTGGCGGCGTCCGGGATGGTGAGCCACTCCACCCGATCGAAATGCACCGTCTTGCCGCCGGCCATGTAGCTTGGCGGCTCCTGGCGCGGCACATAGTCCACGTTCCGCGCATAGACGTTGCGGCTGCCCGGGATCCGCTCCTCCGCGACGAAGCGGAACGGGCCGCTGCCGATGATCTCCGGCACCGCCTGGGAGGAGGGCAGGGAGGCGTGGCGCTCCGGCATGATGGCGCAGAGATGCGTGCCGACCTTGGCCAGTGCATCCGGCAGCAGCGGGAAGGGCTTCTTCAGGCGGAAGCGGATGGTGCGGTCATCGGCGGCGGCGACCTCGTCGGTCGCCGCCATCAGTGCTTGGCCGAAGGCGTCCCGCGTCGCCCAGCGCCGGATGGAAGCGACGCAATCCTGCGCCCGCACCCTCTCGCCGTCATGGAAGTGCAGCTCGTCACGCAGGCGGATAGACCAGAGGCGGCCGTCATTCTCGACCGTGTGGCCCTCCGCCATCTGCGGCTTCGCGCGCAATTCCGCGTCCCAACCATAGAGGGTGTCGTAGACCATCAGGCTGTGGTTGCGGGTGACGAAGGCGACGGAGTGGACCGGGTCCAGCAGCGCCAGATCCGCCTGCGGCACGAAGCGCAGCACACGCCGTCCGGGCGCGCCTTGCGCGGCCCCTGGGCGGGGTGCGGCGAGGGCGGCGGCGGCGCCGGCAAGAAGGGTGCGGCGGTGCATCGCGGGGCCTCCCATCGGCGCTGACGGGAGAATGGTGCAGTGCGGCAAAGTTGCGTGTCAACGGCGATGTCCGGACGTCCTCCCGGTCCGAGGCGGGAGCGGGATCGCACGCATGGCGTGCGAAGGGCTCGTCTGTCGCGGATCACGCCGCAGCCACTCTCCGCCGTCGTCCGACGATGGTGGATGCGACGGGCGGACACGAAGACGTGCGACCGGAGACCTTCCAATCAGGTCAGGCGGACGCCGGCCGGCGCGCAGCCCGCATGGCCGGAGACCCCTGGCGTGGCCTTGTCACGCCGGCTTCCGCCGGGTGAGGCACCCACCGGCCGAACCGGCACGCGCTAGGTCCCGCAGGCCGGGACTCGGCGCCATGCCTGGCATCGGAGGGCGATCAGGCGATGGCGAAGGACGCTCCGCAGCCGCAGCCCGAAACCGCCTGCGGGTTGCGCACCACGAAATGGGCGCCGATCAGCGCCTCGGACCAGTCGAGTTCGGATCCGGCCAGCAGGTCGAGCGAGACGGAGTCCACGAAAACGCGCACCCCGTCCTGCTCCAGGACCAGATCGTCCGGCTGGGCGGTGTCCTCGATCTCGAAGCCGTACTGGAAGCCGGAGCAGCCACCGGCGCTGACCGAGACACGCAGCCCCGCGCCGGGCCGTCCCTCGCGCGCGGCGATCTCGGCCACCTGCGCGGCGGCGCGGGGGGTCACTTGGAAGCGGGCGGCGGGTTCGGCGACCTGATCGGGCATGGGCAACTCCTCGGCCGGAACATAGGGACCGAGACCGCGGTTTTCCAACCACCGGATCGGTTGCCCGCGCCAAGGCGCGAGTGGTAGGCAGCGCCCATGTCCGGGGAAAGCATCGCCGAGACCCGCACCGGGGACTGCGCCCAGGACCGCGCCCCCTGGGCGGTTCGGCCCGACCGCACCCGTGGCCGGCTGCACCCGGAGCAGGGCGGCGACCCGCGCTCGCCCTTCCAGCGTGACCGGGACCGCATCATCCATGCCAGCGCCTTCCGCCGGCTGCAGTACAAGACCCAGGTCTTCGTCTTCCACGAGGGCGATCATTTCCGCACCCGCCTGACCCACAGCATCGAGGTGGCGCAGATCGCCCGCTCCATCGCCCGGCGCCTCCGGCTCGACGAGGACCTGGCCGAGGCGCTGGCGCTGGCGCACGACCTGGGCCACCCGCCCTTCGGGCATGCGGGGGAGGAGGCGCTGGATTCGCAGATGCGCCCCTATGGTGGCTTCGACCACAACGCCCAGAGCCTGAAGGTCGTGACCCTGCTGGAGCCGCGCTATGCCGGCTTCGAGGGACTGAACCTCTCCTGGGAGACGCTGGAGGGACTCGCCAAGCACAACGGGCCGCTGCGCCGCCCGCCGCCCTACATCGCCGAGTACGACCGGCAGCACCCGCTGGAGCTTACCACCCATGCCTCGGCCGAGGCGCAGGTGGCGGCGCTGGCGGACGACATCGCCTACAACAACCACGACCTGGACGATGGCATCCGCGCGCGCCTCTTCACGCTGGAGGAGGCGGCGGCCCTGCCGCTGATCGGCGATGCCTATCAGGAGGCCCGCGCCCGCCATCCCGACGCCGCCGACCGGCTGGTGGCGGAGACGGTCCGGCGGGTGATCAACTGGATGGTGCAGGACGTGGTGCAGGAGACGGAGCGCCGCATCGCCGCCCTGGCCCCTGCCTCGGCGGACGATATCCGCGCCGCCGATCGCCCGGTGGTCGCCTTCTCCGTGCCGATGCAGGAGGCGAACCTGGCGATCCGTGACTTCCTGTTCCACCGCATGTACCGCCACTGGCGGGTGAACCGGGCGATTCAGAAGACGAAGCGGGTCACGCAGCTGCTGTTCCAGCTGCTTCATGGCGGTCCGCAGATGCTGCCGCGGCAGTGGCGCGACCGGGCAGGGGAGCCCGGCAGCGCCCAGGCCGCCATGGTGGTCTGCGACTACATCGCCGGCATGACCGACCGCTACGCGCTGGAGGAACACCGGCGGCTCACGGATCCGAACGTTCCGGGCTAGGCTGCCATCCTGCGCCTCCGGGGCGATGGCCGCCGCGGACGGGCTGCGCTAGACCGCCGGCGCATGGCCACGCACGACATCTTCGGCGCCCTTCGCGCCCGCGCCGTCACCGCCCTGCGCGAACTCCTGCCCGAGCTGCCGGAGGAGGCCCTCGCGCGCGTCCAGATGGAGCCGCCGCGCGACCCGGCGCATGGCGACATGGCGACGAACGGCGCCATGGTCGTGGCCAAGGCGGCGCGCCAGCCGCCGCCGAAGCTCGCTGCCGCGCTGGCCGGACGGCTGGCCGCGCTGCCCGAGGTGGCGGAGGCGGCACCGGCCGGCCCCGGCTTCGTGAACCTGCGGCTGAAGGAGGAATTCCTCCGTGCCCAGATTCCGGTGGTGCTCGCGGCGGGCGAAGCCTATGGCGACAGCGCCATCGGCGGGGGCAGGCGGGTGGACGTGGAATATGTCTCGGCCAACCCCACCGGCCCGATGCATGTCGGCCACTGCCGCGGCGCAGTGGTGGGCGATGCGCTGGCCAACCTGCTGGCCAAGGCCGGCTGGGCGGTGACGAAGGAGTACTACATCAACGATGCCGGGGCGCAGGTGCAGGCGCTCGGCTACGCGGCCTACTGGCGCTACCTCCAGGCCCTCGGCACGCGGATGGCCGAGGAGGAGTACGCCCAGCGCGTTCCCGGCGGGCTGCAATACCGCGGCGAGTACCTGGTCCCGGTGGGCGAGGCGCTGAAGGAGCGGTTCGGGGAATCGCTTGCCCGGACCGATCCCGTCCATGGCTTCGGCGTGGCTGAGCCGGAGCTCTGGCTGGCGCCGGTCCGCGACTTCACCGTCGCCCGCATGATGGAGGCGATCCGCGAGGATCTCGCTGCGCTCGGCGTGTTCCAGGACGTCTTCATCTCCGAGGCGCAGCTCGTCCGGGAAGGCAAGCTCGAGCAGGCGGAGGCGCTGCTGGCCGCCAAGGGCCTGATCTACCGCGGCGTGCTGGAGCCGCCGAAGGGCAAGACGCCGGAGGACTGGGAGCCGCGCGAGCAGACCCTGTTCCGCGCCACGCAGTTCGGCGACGAGGTGGACCGGCCGCTGCGCAAGTCCGACGGCTCGGGCACCTATTTCGCCAACGACATCGCCAATCACCTGCACAAGATCGAGCGCGGCTTCGCCGAGCTGGTGCATGTCTGGGGCGCCGACCATGGCGGCTATGTCAAGCGCATGCAGGCGGCGGTGAAGGCGCTCTCCGACGGCAAGGTTGGCCTTGAGGTGGTGCTGACGCAGATCGTGCACGTGCTGAAGGGTGGCCAGCCGGTACGCATGTCCAAGCGCGCCGGCACCTATGTGACGCTGCGCGACCTGATCGACGAGGTCGGCCGCGATGCCGTGCGCTTCACCATGCTGACGCGCAAGGCCGATGCGCAGATGGAATTCGATCTGGACAAGGTGGTCGAACAGTCACGCGACAACCCGGTCTTCTACGTGCAGTACGCCCATGCGCGCTGCCGGTCCGTGCTCCGCCAGGCGGGCGACCCATCGCCGGATGAGCTGGCCACCGTGCCGCTCGGCCATCTTGCGGACCCCGCGGAGCTGGCCCTGATCCGCCGGATCGCCACCTGGCCGCGCACGGTGGAGGCCGCTGCCATGGCGCGGGAACCCCATCGGATCGCCTTTTTTCTCCATGACTTGGCCGGCGACTTTCATGTACTCTGGAACAGGGGGCGGGATGACGCGACTCTCAGGTTCATCAGGGGAGATGAACCCGAGGCAACCCGGGCCAGGCTCGCACTCGTTGCGGCCACGGCCTGCGTCATCCGATCTGGCCTCGCGGTGATGGGGGTCACGCCGGTCGAGGAGATGCGGTGAGCGACATTACGATTCCTTCCTACCGGGTGCAGCGTGGGCACTCCGGGCCGTCCTGGCCCATGCTGGCGGTGGCCGGCGGGCTGCTCGGCACCGTCGCGCTGGCCGGTGCGATCGCCTGGAGCGTGTCGCAGAGCGGTCCGCGCACCATCCCGGTGATCGAGGCCGACAGCCGGCCGATCAAGGTGCGGCCCGAGGATCCGGGCGGGCTGGTCGTGCCGAATATCGACCAGCTGGTGCTGGAACCGCCGGCCGTGCGCCGCGCCATGGAACGCGAGCAGGCGGCCAATGCGCGCCTCGCCCCCGCACCGGAGGCTCCGGCACTCGACCTGCTCCTCCTCCAGACGGCACCGCCCACTCCGCAGGCGGCGCCACCCGCTCCGTTGGCGTCCGTCCCGCCCTCGGTCCCGGCGCCCGACGACCTGCCGCCGATCGCC
>Ga0182741_1005728_pt1 | contig 11310 bp, 7 predicted proteins | sample eDN5th37CBELigOP_FD_128874 | JGI IMG/M metagenome (GOLD analysis project Ga0182741, IMG submission 128874) | Enriched Organic Plus compost microbial communities from Emeryville, California, USA - eDNA 5th pass 37_C BE-Lig OP (version 2) (version 2) ...
AGTGGTTGTCGCTGATCTGCTCGAGCGACTGCACGCCCGGGATCGTCGCCGCGAGAACACGGCCGTCCTGCAGGCTGTCGTAGACCACCTCGGGGGGTGCCTGCAGTTGCGCGGTACCGGCGATTCTCATTCGTTCTCCTTGTTTCGGGACGCCGCGTGGGTCGCACGCAGCTCGAACAACTCCGAGGGGGAAATCGGCATGCGGGTGATGGGGATTCCTTCGGCGTCCTCGATCGCGGCGGCGATCACCGCCGAGGTCGGGATGACACCGGCCTCCCCGGCGCCCTTCATCCCGAGGGGATTGAGCGCGGACGGGGTGACGGTGTGGTCCATCTCGAGGGAGTCGGGCATCTCCGTCACGAAGGGCATGAGGAAGTCCATGTACGACGCGTTGAGCATCTGTCCGTGCTCGTCGTAGACGATTCTCTCGTAGAGCGCCCCGCCGATGCCCTGTGCGACCGCACCCTGCACCTGGCCCTCGACGATGCGTGGGTTGATGACGTTGCCGCAGTCGTGCACCACGGCGTACCGGAGCACCCGGATCTCGGCGGTGACGGGGTCGGTCTCGACGATCGCCGCATGGATCCCCGACGCGAAGGTCGAGGTGGGTGGGGAGTAGTAGCCGGTCGCCTCCAGGCCGGGCTGCTCCCCCTCGGGCACGGGCGGTTTCGACATGTCGACCTCGGCGCCGGCGAATCCCGTTGCCTGACGAGACGACTCGTCGAAGGCGTAGCGGAGCGGGTTCGACAGCACGGCCACCACCCCGAGAGGGATGGACGTGCTCTCCGCACCGGGTTCGGTACCCACCACGCACACGTGCCCGCCGCGCAGCTCGAGATCCGCGACGTCCACGTGGAGGTGCTCCGACGCGATCTTCTTCGCCTTCTCCGCCACCATCTGCGCGGCGACGTGGAAGGCCGAGCCGGACATCACGGCACCACGGGAGGCGAACGTGCCGACCGCGTACCCGAAGCGGCGGGTGTCGCCGGTGACGATCTCGACGTCGGAGACCGGTACACCGAGGTCGTCGGCGACGATCTGCGCGAAGGAGGTCTGGTGTCCCTGCCCCTGGGTGGTCAGGCCCGTGGCGGCCTTGACCTTCCCCGAGGTCTCGACGAGCACGTGTGCGCCCTCGTACGGGCCGGGTCCGGTGCCTTCGACGTACGCACCCACGCCGATGCCGACGCGACGCCCCTCGGCGCGGGCCCGTTCCTTGTACTCCGCGAACTCGTCCCAGCCGATGAGCTTCCTGAGTTTGTCCATCCCGGCCTGGTAGTCGCCGCTGTCGTAGATGAGCGGCCGGCCGTCCTGGAAGATCAGGTGGAAGTCGTAGGGCATCTCCTCGGGGCGGATGAAGTTGGTCTCGCGGATCTCGAGGACATCCTTGCCGAGGTGCTTGGCGATGGCGTCCATCGCCCGTTCCATCGCGAACACCGCCTGGGGCCGTCCCGCTCCGCGATAGGGCGTGACGATGACCGTGTTGGTGTACAGCGAGTAGGCGTCGACCCGGAAGGCACGCGGCTTGTAGGGGCCGAGCACCTGGGTGGAGGTGTTGAGCAGCACGATGATTCCGTACGGCAGGTAGGCGCCGCCGTCGTGCCAGATCGAGAAGTCGAAGGCCAGCAGCCGACCGTCGTCGTCGAATCCGACGGTGACCTCGTGGATCTGGCCGCGCTCGTGGGCACTGGAGACGAAGTGCTCGCGCCGGTCCTCGACCCACTTCACCTCGGTGGCGATGCCGGCCTGTCCGAGCCGGCGGGCGGCCCAGGTGACCATGACCTCCTCGGGCCAGGGGTGGACGATCTTCACACCGAAACCGCCGCCGACGTCGGGGGCGATGCAGTGGACCTTGTTGTGTGCCATGCCCAGCCGTGCGGCGATCGCGGCGCGGGCGGAGGTGGACGTCTGGGTGGACGTCCAGAAGGTCAGGGCCTTCTCGTCGTCGTCCCAGCGGGCGTAGACGCCCTTGCCCTCCATCGGCATCGATGCCGAACGTTCGATCTCGAGCTCGAGGGTGAGTCGGTGCGGGGCTGCGGCGAGTTCCGCCTCGATGTCGCCGAATCCGTGCTGGAGGTGGGCGGCGACGTTGTCGGGCACGTCGGGGTGCACGGTGTGCTCGGCACTACGAGCGGTCTCGATACCGACCACGGCCGGGAGGGTCTCGTAGTCGACGTCGATGAGCGCGCACGCGTCCTCGGCGATGTAGCGGTTGTCGGCCACCACCATCACGATCGCTTCGCCGACGTGGTTCACCTCGTCCTTCGCGAGCGGATATCCGTTGCGCGGAGCCGTGATCGCGGGATGCGGGATCAGCAGCGGAAGGTTCTCGGCCATCTCGGGCGAGTCGGCCTCGAGGTCCTCGTAGGTGTAGATGGCGTGCACGCCGGGCAGTTCCAATGCGGCCTCGACGTCGATGCCGCGGATGTGGGCGTGGGCGTGCGGCGACCGCACGAAGGCGGCGGCGAGGGCACCGTGCCCGAGATCGTCGAGATAGCGTCCGTTGCCGCTGACGAGCCGGTTGTCCTCGACCCGGGGGATCGGTTTTCCGAAGGATCGTCCGGACTCGGTGGTGCCGGCGGGGGCGCTCGCGGTCTCGGCGGGCGCCTCCGGTGCGACGGTGGCGTGGGGGACGGACGGGTGGGAGACGGCGGTCATGGACGTCCTGCCTTTCCTCCGACCGGAGCGGTGGTGCCGCGGACCTTGGCGTCGAGCGAGGCGCGGGCCGCCTCGCTGTCGGGGCCGAGAGGGGAGCCTCCGGACCGTTCACGCTTGATCTCGGCGGCGCGCAGGACGGCCGCACGGATGTTCTGGTAGCCGGTGCACCGGCACAGGTTGCCGGCGATCGCCTCGGTCGCCTCCTCCTGGGTGGGGGACGGGTTCTCCTCCAGGAAGGCGGCAATGGTGGTGACGAATCCCGGTGTGCAGAAACCGCATTGCAGCCCGTGACAGTCGACGAAGGCCTGCTGTACGGGGTGCAGGGTGCCGTCCGGTTCGACGAGTCCCTCGACCGTGGTCACCGACCGTCCCTCGAGGCTCGCGGCCAGGACGAGGCAGGAGCGCACCGGCTTGCCGTCGAGCAGCACCGTGCACGCACCGCACACTCCGTGCTCGCACCCGACGTGGGTACCGGTCTGCCGCAGATGGTGGCGGATCGCATCCGAGGCGAGGGTGCGCGAGGGCAGCACCACCGTCTGTGTGACGCCGTTGAGGGTGAAGTTCACCGCGACGTGCTGCTCCCCCGTCTCGGCCTGCAGTTCGTCGGCCTGTTCGGCCCCGGTCGTCGAACTCGTCATCGGTGTCCTCCCGTGTGCATCGGTGTCCGGGTGTCGTCGCGGACGGCGTCCTGCGCGGCCGCGAAGCCGACCCGGGCGGTCAGGGCCGCGACCAGTTGCGACCGGTAGCGGGCGGTGGCGTGGATGTCGGCCTCGGTGTCGACGGTCTCGCGGGCGAGTTCGGCGACCTGCTGCCAGAGCGGGTCGCGTGCGTCGGTCGCGCAGGCGCCGCGCAGGACGTCGGTGTAGTCGACGACCTGCCCGAGTTCACCGGCGGACACGTAGGTCATGCGGGCGGAGGTCACCGCGCCGTCGTCGACCTGCACGCGGGCGACCACCCCGACGAGGGCGTAGTCGCCGTGGCGGCGTGCGATCTCGTCGATGGCGGTGCCGGTTCCGGGACGTGCCGCCGGCACCGACGCACCGATGGCGATCTCGTCGGCCTCGAGGGTGGATTCGAGCGGCCCGGCGAAGAGGTCGGCGGCGGGGATCTGCCGGACGCCGCGCACGGAGCGCACCGTGACGGCGCCGCCGAGCAGTGCCAGGACGGCGGGCATCTCCGCGGACGGGTCGGCGTGGACGAGAGAGCCGACGGTGGTGCCGCGATTGCGGATCGTCGGGTGCGCCACGAGCCGCAGGGCCCGTCCCAGCAGGGGTTGGACCTGCGCGGCGGCCGGATCGGATTCGAGGGCGGCGTGGGTGGTGAGCGCATCGAAGGTGACCCCGAGTTCCGGCGATGCGGAGATCGCATCGAACCGCGGGACGGAGCCGATGTCGACGAGATGGGCCGGTGCCGCCAGGCGCATCGACAGCAGAGGGATCAGCGACTGGCCGCCGGCGAGGACCTTGCCCTCGTGTGCGACCTCCGCGAGGATCTCGCACGCTTCATCGATCGACCGCGGTCGGTGATAGGTGAGTGGCGACGGTTTCATTGGAAAGATCCTGCCCGCATCGTGTGCTCGAGGTTTCGTGGAGAAGTGACAAAGCTCACCCCTCGACAATGTCAGATGTAATGGGGGTCACGCGAGTTGCTCGACGCGCCCCGGGTCGCTCTCCCCGTCCGGGTCGGCCACCGCCCGGTCCGGTTTCCGCTGGTCACCGGGGGTGCCGGGGTCGTCGGGCGCGTCATCCTTGGGCGCGATGACCCGGCAGAGGTGGTAAAGGCCGATGACGACGATGGTGCCCAGTGCGATGCCGCTGAGGGAGAAGGTGTCGGTGATCTGCAGGCTGGTGTCGCCGATGGCGATGATCAGTCCCGCCGCGACGGGCATGAGATTACGGGGATCCCCGAAGTCGACACCGTTCTCCTTCCAGATCTTGGCGCCGAGCAGGCCGATGATGCCGTAGAGCACCACGGTGATTCCGCCGAGCACACCGCCCGGGGTGGCGGAGATGATCGCGCCGAACTTCGGGGAGAACCCGAGGAGCATGGCGATGACACCGGCGGCGGCGTAAGCGGCAGTGGAGTACACGCGGGTGGCGGCCATGACGCCGATGTTCTCCGCGTAGGTCGTCGTGGGTGAACCGCCGACGCTCGTGGCGAGGGCGGTGGCGAGACCGTCACCGGCCAGGGCACGTCCCATCATCGGGTCGAGGTCGGTCTTGGTGATCTCCGCGACCGCCTTGACGTGTCCGGCGTTCTCCGCGATCAGGGCGATGACGCCGGGCAGGACGAGCACGATGAAGGTGAGGCTGAACGACGGGGCGTGGATCCCGACGACACCGGTGGCCTCGTCGCTGAAGGGCGGCAGGCCGAACCACGGCGCGGATGTGACACCCTCCCAGTTCACGCGGAAGTGTTCGGTGACGGCCTCGGCACCGGGATCGTAGGAGGTGATGGGGCCGCTGATGCGGTCGAGGATCCACGACAGCGCGTAGCCGAACAGCAGGGCCAGGAAAATGGCGACGCGGCCGAGGAATCCGCGCAGCACGACGCTGGCGACGATCAGGGCGATCATGACGGTCAGTGCCACCCACTGATCCTGCGGCCAGTAGGTGCCGGCCACCACTGGCGCCAGGTTGAAGCCGATGAGCATGACCACCGCGCCGGTGACCACCGGCGGAAGGATCTTGAAAACCAGGGAGCCGCCGAGGAAATGGATGACGACGCCGATCGCGGCGAGTACCAGGCCGGAAACCATGATGGCGCCGGTGACCTCGGCGGGCGAGCCGCCCTGCGCGTAGATCGCGGCGATGCCGCCCACGAAAGCGGCCGAGGTGCCCAGATAGCTGGGGATGCGGCCCTTCACGACGGCGAGGAAGAACAACGTGCAGAAGCCCGAAAGCATGACTGCCAGTTGCGGGTTGAGTCCCATGATGATGGGGAAGACGAAGGTGGCGCCGAACATCGACACCACGTGCTGACCACCCAGGCCGATGGTGCGGCCCCAACTCAGGCGCTCCATCGGCGCCACGACCTGTCCCGGTTCTATGTTCTTGCCGTCTCCGTGCACTGTCCAGATGGGCATGATCGGACCTTTCAGCAGAGTGTGGGTCCCGATGGAGTTCACGCGGATCACCGAACCTGTGTCGCCGATCACATGTGGACGTCGGTAGGCGCAAACGCTAATCGAGCCAACGGGGTCCGGCGTGGGAGGAATCTGCCAGGAGACGACTCGGGAATTCGGCAAGATCCGTGGTTGATCGTCAGGAGTCGATTCCACGCATCGCGATGATCTTCAGCGCCAGCGAAAGATCCAGCCGCAGTTCGGGTTGTTCGGTGAACGGGCCGAGGATCTTTTCGAGTTTCGCCACGCGATAACGCAGGGTGTTGTAATGGAAATGCAACTGGCGGGCTGCTTCTGCGATGTTGATGTTGGTGGCGAGGAGCACCTCGAGGGTACGGCACATGTCCTGTGCCTCGGCCGTGTCGTCGGTCAGCTCCTTGAGCGTCTCGCGAGCGAAGGACTCGAGCTCCTCGGTGTCCTCGACCAGGCTCAGCAGCCGGTACACCCCCAGATCGTCGAAATGGGTCACCGCCCACGGTCCGGAGATCTTGCGCCCCACCTCGAGTGCCGTGCGCGCCTGCGCATAGAGGGTGGGCAGGTCGTCGGTCGACGACGAGGCCCGCGAGACCCCGACCCCGAACGGACGCCGGCCTCCTCCACCGGCGCCCCGCACCTGGGCGACGAGTTCGTGCACGAGGGACATGGTGTCGGTGCCCTGCCCCATGAGCACGACCGTCTCGGTCGCCAGTGCCGTGACGGATGCTCCCGAATCGCGGCCGGCCAGGGCCCCCGCGAACGCCCGGGCCTGTCGTTCCACCACGGGCAACCGGGCCGGGGTTCCCGGCGAATCGTCCTCCACCCGGTCGGGTTCGACGGCGACCACCACCACGGGACGATCCAGATTCCAGCCGAACATCTGCGCGTGCACGATCACCTGTTCGGGTTCACCGGCGCGGCCTCGCAACAGATCCCGCACGAAGTTGGCCCGGTGTTTCTCCTCGACAGCCGAGACCGCGAGCTCGCGGCTGACGACGAGCGCACACACCGTCGCCGCCTGTTCGACGAGGAACTGGTCCGCTGCCGAGAGGTCGCGCGCGGGGCAGAAGAACACGAGCCGCCCGTGGTCGATGCCGTTGGCCGAGATCGCAGCGATCGCCACGTACTCGTCACCGAAACGGTGCAGACCCAGGCCGCCCTCGAGCGAATCGGTCCGCACCCGCCCCGTGGGATCCACCGCGTCCGTCGACGCGAGCCACTCGAAGTCGGATTCCTTTCCGACCCGGCAGGTCTGACGGCCGTCGGGGGTGGTGATCAGCACCGCGCCGCCGAGTTCGCGGGAGATACCCTCTGCGAGCGCCTTGTGCCCGCCGCCCGCCATGACGATGTCGAACAGACCACGCCGGAGGTGATCGGCCTCCAGCACGGCTTCGACCTGGGCGGTGGCCATCTCGCGGAGACCGTGCGCGAGCGGATGATCCACGACGACGTCCTGCGAGGTCGTCAGGATCGGGAAGGACGCGTCGTCGGCGATGTCCGGAGGCAGCGGGTGCTCCGCGTCGAGACGGATCACCAGTCCCGAGATCTCCTGCCGATCGAGGCGGGTCAGGAAGTCCTCGATCGGCACCGCGAGGCGGTCGAGGACGGTGGTCGAGGTGAACAGCAGCAGTCCCCGCTGCAACCACGGCCCGATGTCCGGGATCATCATCACGGCGGTCGCGGTGACCGGGCGAGCCGCCGAGACGTCGCCGGAGACCACCGTCGGCACGGCGAGGAGTCCGGAGGCGAGGACCTCGGCGAGCGACGACGGTTCGGCCACGGCAGCGAAGCCGGGTCCGTGCTCGTCCGTCTTGTGCGCCGTCACAGCGATATCGTCCACCTGCCAGTCGTTCGTCCCTATCGGGAGACAGTGACACTAGAGGGCGGCTGCGACACCGTCAACGGTCGGCGGACAAGCCGCAGGTCGGGCCCGGCGACCGGCCGGGATGCGATGGATGGGGCCGCGCAGGGTGGCGAGACTGCGGCCGGTCGCGCCGCGCGTGCTCACGAGAACCTCGGCGAGGATCGACACGGCGGTCTCCTCCGGGGTACGCGCCCCCAGATCGAGACCGATGGGTGAGTGCAGCCGCGCCAGCTCACCCGACGACAACCCCGCCTCGCGCAGCAGCGCGATCCGGCGCTCGTGGGTCGCACGACTCCCCATCGCCCCGACGTAGCCGGCGTCGCAGCGCAACGCCCGCTCGAGCAACGGGATGTCGAACTTCTCGTCGTGGGTGAGCACCGCGATCACGGTGCTCGCGTCGACGGGCGCCGAGTCGAGGAAGACGTGCGGCCAGGCCACCACGATCTCGTCGGCATCCGGGAAACGGGCCGCGGTGGCGAAGACCGGCCGGGCGTCGATCACCGTCACCCGGTATCCGGCGAAGCGGCCCAAGGAGCACAGAGCGGACGCGAAGTCGATGGCCCCGAAGACGTACATCCGCGGACGCGGCGCGAAGAGCTCGACGATGTGGTCGCCGTCGACATAGACCTCCGACTCGCCCTGTCCGAGACGGAGACGGACCTCCGCGTCGGGCCCGTGCCCGAAATCCCCGTCGAGGGCGACGATGCGGTGGCGGACGGGATCGCTGCCACGGTCCGTCACCACCGCGACCGGCTCCCCCGCCTCGATCCGCCGCGCCACCTCCGCGAACTCCGGATAACCGGCGCGGTCGACGCGCTGCACGAACACCTCGATGGTGCCCCCGCAGGTCAGGCCCACCCCGAAGGCATCGTCGTCGGTGACGCGGAAGACCTCGGTGCGGCCGCGGCCGTCGGCGAGCACGTCCTGGGCGATGTCGTACAGCGCCCCCTCGATGCACCCGCCCGAGACGCTGCCGACCACCTCGCCGGACCCGGACACGGCCATCGCGGCCCCGGGCTCGCGCGGGGACGACTTCCAGGTGGCCACGACGGTCGCGAGCGCGAACACCTCACCGTCGTCGAACCACCGCGTCAACTCGCCGAGAACGTCTCGCACAGCGACCTCCTTGCAGCCGGTTCACAGGCGCGCGGCGACGGCCAGCGCGACATGGTCTTGGAAGGGACGGGCGACGACCTGCACGCCGACGGGCATGCCGTCGCGTGTCGCGCCGACGGGGACGACGACGGACGGGAAACCGGTGACGCTGATCGTGCGGCAGCTCGCCAGCGCCTCCTGCCAGGTGAGCAGCCGGTCTCCGACACCGAAGCGGTCCGCCTCGAGCGGTGGCGCTCCGATGGACGCGACCGGCAGCACCAGCACGTCCCCCATCTCGTCCAGCAGGCGGTGGACGAGGCGGGTGCGTTCGGCCCAGAGGTCCTCGACCTCCCGCTGCCCGGCCCGGCCGGCGTTGGCGAGCAGGTCGCGGACGGCCGCACCGAACCGGTCGGCGCCGCCGAGCACCTCGATGTCGACGTGGGTCTGGGTGGCCCGCAGCCGCCCGAACAGGTCGTTGCCCTCGGCCAGTGCCGTTCCCCGGTAGGGGACGGCGCCGAGTCGCCGTGCGCTCTCCCGGACGACGGTGACGATGTCCTCGTCGACGGGGACGGTGCCCTCCCCCGGCGCCCAGCCGATGCGGAGCCGGTCCACGTCGACGTCGGCGGGATCGGTCCAGGCGAGGTGCGGTTGGGAGATCACCCGGAGGGCGAGGGTGAGGTCGGCGAGGTTGCGGGCCATCGGACCGACGGTCTGCAGCGTCCCGTGCACCGTGACGGGGTTGGCCCGCACGTGGCCACCGTCGAGCACCCCGGGGTACTGGCCGTCCGCGGATACACGCCCGGGGGTGGGCCGGATCGAGCACAGACCGGTGCAGTGGGCGGGCCAGCGCACGGAGCCGCCGAAATCGGTGCCGAGGCCGAGGACGCTCATACCCGACGCGATCGCGGCCGCTTCACCGCCGCTCGACCCGCCGGGTGAGCGGGGTGTCTCCGGGCTGCCGAGGGGGTTCACGGTGGGACCGAACAGCTCGTTGTCGGTGAGCCCGGAGGTGCCGAATTCGGGGGTGTTGGTCTTGCCGACGAGGATCGCCCCGGCCGCCCGCAGCGCCGCGACCGCGGGGGCGTCGACGGCGGGGACGTGCTCGCTCAGTGCCCACGAGGCGGCCGTCGTGCGCACTCCGGCCGTCGCGACGATGTCCTTGACGGTGAACGGCACCCCGGCGAGTGGACCGGCCGCACCCCCGCTGTCGAGCCGGCGGTCGAGGTCGTCGGCTTCGGCGAGCGCGCGGTCCGCGGCGACGGTGACGATCGCGGTGAGCCGGGGATTCCGGTCGGCGATCAGCGCGAGATGGTCCTCGACGACCCGCCGTGCGGTGACCTCGCGTCGCCGCACCTTCGTGGCGATCGAGTGCGCGTCCGCACCGGTCCACGTGCCGGTGTCGTCGACGTCGAGCGTGGAGGAACGACCGTCTGCCGCCACTGGTTCTCCTTCGCGTTCGTGATGGACGAGAACGCTATGGACGTCCGGCGGACGGACCTACGTGCACACTCCACAGGAAGGCGGCCGCCGCGGTGTGGAGAGTTGACACTTCCCTGCCGCGCCGGGCCTGAGAGGATCGGGGAATGTTGCCGTCCTGGGCTCGTCTCGCGTTCGCCGTCTTCGCGGTGAGCTGGGGTGCCAACCAGTTCGCACCGATGCAGCTGGTCTACCGCGACGAGCTGGGGCTCGGCAGCGGATCGTTCACCGCGATGCTCGGCTCCTACGTGCTGGGTCTGATCCCCGCGTTGCTGTGGTTCGGCCGGCTCGCCGATCGGATCGGCCGGCGTCCCGTGATCCGGGCGATGATCCCGGTGAGCGTGCTGTCGTCGATCGTGCTGCTCCTGGGCACGGATGTGCCCGCCCTGCTGTATCTGGGACGGATCCTCGCCGGTCTGGCCTCCGGCATGGCGTTCGGGCCGGGCACGGCCTGGATGAAGGAACTCAGTGGAGGACCGGGCGTGGGTGCGCGCCGGGCCGCGGTGTCGCTGTCGGCGGGCTTCGGCAGCGGCGCCCTGTTCGCCGGGCTCCTCGCGCAGTGGCTGCCTGCCCCGGGCCGCGTGCCCTATCTGGTGCACATCGCCTTGATGCTCGTCGCGCTGGTGCTGGTGTGGGCCGTGCCCGACGCGCACCGGCCCCGTGCAGTACGGGGATCGTGGCGGCTGTCCGCGTTCTCCTCGCGACGCTTCCGGTGGGGTGTCGTCCCGTGGGCACCGTGGGTCTTCGGCTGCGCGACCGTCTCGTTCGCGACGATGCCCCCGATCGTGTCGGACCGGGTGGACGGTGTGGCGGTCGCATTCACAGGGGTGGTCGCCGCGCTGACCCTGCTGACCGGTGCACTGATCCAGCCCGTGGCACGACGCATCACCCGGCACGGTGAGGAGCGCGGTGTGCGGGCCGGGGTGGGACTCGGGGTGCTGGGCTTCACGTGCGGCGGCGTCGCCGTGCTCGTGGACGGTCCCGCCGCGGTGATCGCCGTGCTCGTCACCGCGGTGTTCCTCGGTGGCGGTTACGGGATGCTGCTGGTCTCCGGTCTCGTCACCGTCGAGAACCTGGCACCGCCGGAGGAGCTGGCCCAGACCGTCGCCGTCTTCTACTG
>Ga0182741_1005729_pt1 | contig 11309 bp, 9 predicted proteins | sample eDN5th37CBELigOP_FD_128874 | JGI IMG/M metagenome (GOLD analysis project Ga0182741, IMG submission 128874) | Enriched Organic Plus compost microbial communities from Emeryville, California, USA - eDNA 5th pass 37_C BE-Lig OP (version 2) (version 2) ...
CGCATCCACCGGATGGATGTATCCCTCAGCGGGATACCAGGCGAATTCGTCAACATCGTCCGGCGCCACCAGCTCCGGCTCCAGGGAACGCAGCTCGCGGATCGGCAACATCTCCGCCGGGAATCCCCAGTCGCGCAACGTACGGACCTTCTTACCGAGCCGTTCCGCGCCGGACAGTTCGGCGTCCGCGACCGGAAGCCCGTCGGATCCGAAGGCGTCCACCGTTTCGTTCGCGGCAGAGCTCCACTCGATGTGGCCGTCCTTATGCAGCCACGGCGTACTCCCGAGCTCGCGCGCAATCGCGCCATACTCCGCCAGTCCATCGAGCTTCAGTTGGAAATAGGGCTTGTCGTGGATGAAGCTCCCGTTGAGCCAGGCAAAGCTGGCCAGGGTCGCTCCCTGGCCTAGGCCACCGGCGTCCAACAGGATGACCTCCATCCCGGCCTGGGCCAAACGCCAGGCGACCGATACCCCCACGATGCCCCCACCGATGACAACAACACGCCCCATCCTGTCCTCCCGAAAAGGCACTGGCCAGCCTCCCATAACGGATGAGGCACTCTATCGACGACCATGCCGACTGTCAATGCTCTTTCGGCCGCATTTCGCGGGTGCGAATGTGTTGCATCACCTCGCAACACCTTGCTTGACGGCCCGAAAGTGCCTGTGAGACACTGAATCTACGTAATAACTCAACCGATGTCCCAGTGTCGCCCGGGCAGGAGCATGGAGCCTGAACTTGAACGACAGGAGCGATCTGGTTTCTGTCACCTGTCGTCACTCCATCTTCGCTGGCCCGCATAGGCGTGTTCTTTTCTGACTCACATGACGCCGGAGGAAATGGCATGCTGCTCTCACGACGCACGTTCTCGAAGCTCACTGGCGCAACCGCACTTGGCGGACTGCTCTCGTCTTCACCGGCGTTCATCTCCGCCCAGGAAGACGGTCAGGTCCTTCGCATCGTCATGAACGTGTCCGACATTGCGAATATGAACCCGCATTACGCGACGACGACCCAGGATCGGGCGATCGTCGACATGGTGTTCAACAGTCTCATTCGCTTTGTCCCGGGCACATCGGATCAATTCGAGCCCGATATCGCGACCGAGATGCCCACCGCGACCGAGAATGAGGACGGCACCCAGACCTGGACCTTCACCATTCGCGACGACGTGATGATCCATGCCACCGACGGTGTCGACGCCGCAGCCCTGACGGTCGATGATGTGCTCTTCTCCTTCGAGACGGCAGCGAACCCGGATTCCTCCGCCTACGCTGGCGACTATGAGAACTGGACCTTCGCGGTCGGTGACGACGGCACCTTCCAGGTGACCGTACCCGAGCCCATCTCCGAGACGCTCTTCCTGCCGAAGGTGGCGAACTACTCCGGCGGCTATATCGTCCCGCGCGCTCCGTACGAGACCATCGGGGCGGATGACTTCATTACCAACCCGGTCGGCACCGGCCCGTTCGCCTTCGAATCGCACACGCCGCAGAACAACGTCATGCTGACCGCGCATACGGACTTCTTCCGTGGCACACCGCAGCTTGGCGGCGTCGAGGTCCGCTTCATCGCCGACGCCACCAGCCGCGAGCTGGCGCTGCAATCAGGAGATGTCCAGGTCATCTACGGCCTGCCGGAAGCCCAGTGGGTCGACCGCATGAACCAGATGGACGGGATCCAGGCGGACGTGTTCGGCGTCGGCGAGGTTGCGTGGATCAACCTTGACGTCGAGCACGAGATCCTGAGCGATCCCCTCGTGCGCGAGGCGATCTTCCTCGCCGTCGATCGCGAGAATCACATCGCGCTGAACGGCGAGCCCGTGGCGATGCCCGTCTACTCGGTGGTCCCGCACGACCTTATCCCGGGCGGCCTTACCGAAGAAGAAGCGAACGAGGCTGGAGTGAATCCGGCGCCGGATCTCGACCGCGCCCGGGAGCTGCTGGCCGAGGCTGGCTACCCGGACGGCTTCGAGATGGACCTGGTCTCCTCGGAGCAAACCGGCTATCGGCAAAACTATGAGGTCCTTGCCGAGGAGCTGCGGCAGATCGGCATCACGGTGAACCTGGAAGTCGTCCAGCACGCCGCCATGCACGAGCTGATCCGGCAGGGACGGAACCCAATTGTCATCTACATCGCCTTCCGCCCGACCGCGGACACGTACCTGACCCAGTTCTTCACCACCGACGGCGGGGTGACCAACTTCTCGAAGTTCACTGTTGATGACCTGCGCGACCAGGCTCGCGCCGAGCTCGACCCGGACGCCCAGGCCGAGATTTGGAAGCAGGCCGCGATCGAGATTCAGTCGAACTTCGCGGCGATGGGACTGATGTACCAGAACCTCGTTTACGCGCGCTCCGAAGCGGTCGATTACGGGCACGAGCTCAATGCCGTGGTCCAGCTCTACCCGGGCATTGACGAGACGACAACGATCAACGAGTAAACTACCGGCGTCACGCCGACTTCGCGGGAAGACGAGGCGATCCAGCCGACGCTTCCCGCGATCTGTCCTTATTCGGGTCCTTGTGATCAGACCGACGGGAAGGCACGTCGATGCTCAGACATATCCTCAGGCGTCTGCTGCTGGCGATCCCTACGCTGATCGTCGTCGTTACCATCATCTTCTTCGTGGTCCGCGTGATCCCGGGCGATGCGGCACGGGCCGTGCTCGGCGACTACGCGTCCGAAGAAACCATCCAGCAATATCGCGAGCAGATGGGGCTCAACAAACCCCTTTGGCAGCAATACGCGGACTACATGGTCGGTCTCGTCCAGGGCGACCTGGGTGATTCGCTCATCACCCGCCAGCCAGCGTGGGACCAGATCAAGTACGTCCTGCCGCACACGCTGGAGCTCTCGGCCGCGGCGATCGTGATCGCCCTCGCCCTCGGCATCCCGACCGGCGTCATCACCGCCATGAAGCGGAACACCTGGATCGACTACACCGGCCGCGTGGTGTCGCTCGCGGGCCTCTCGGCGCCGGCATTCTATATCGGTCTCCTGTTGATCTACTTCTTTTCCGCCCGGATGGGATGGTTCCCTGCGATCGACGCGGGCAACTTCTCCGATCCGCTCGACAACCTCCACCACCTCATCCTGCCTGCCATCACGCTCGGTCTGGTGGAGACGGCCTACGTTGCCCGCATGACTCGCTCGGTCATGCTCAACGTCCTGAACGACGACTACATCCGCACGGCCCGCGCGAAGGGCATCGCCGAGCGCAAGGTGATGACCCGGCACGCGCTCCGCGCCGCCATGGTGCCCATCGTGTCGCTGGTCGGCATCTTCACGATCAGCCTGATCGGCGGCTCGGTACTGACCGAAGAAGTGTTTGCCCGGCCTGGTCTCGGGAAACTGCTCGTCGGCGTCACCAAGCAATACGACTACAACATGGTGCAGGCGATCATGATCGTCTACGCCCTGATCATCGTTATCGTGAATATCATCGTGGATCTGATCTACACCTGGGTTGATCCGCGCGTGAGGTACAGCTGATGGCAACTGTGCAGCCAGCAGTCGACACGGCCGGCAAGAACCAGGAACCGATCGGGCCCAAGGTCGTCTCCCAGCGCCAACGCTCCTGGCGAGCGTTCAAGCGCAACAAGCCGGCCCTGTTCGGGGCGGTCCTGATCTTCCTGATCGTGCTGGTCGCGATCTTCGCGCCGCTCATCGCGCCGGATGATCCGCTCACCCAGAGCACCCGGAACCGTCTTCAGGGCCTTGGCGGCGACAATCTGCTCGGGACCGACCCCTACGGGCGCGATGTCCTCTCCCGCATCATCTACGGTACGCGCGTTGCCCTTCGCGTCGGCGTGCTCTCCGTTGCCCTCGGCGCGGTGATCGGGACGATCATCGGGGTCAGCGCTGCGTACTTCGGCGGCATCATCGACACGCTCCTGATGCGCCTCGTCGATGTCCTGCTCTCCTTCCCGGATCTCATCACCGGCCTGCTGGTCATGGCGGTCCTGGGCGCGGGCGAGTTCAAGCTGATCATCGCGATCGGCCTCACCGTCGCTCCGAGGTTCGCCCGAATCTCCTACGGGCCCGTGCTCGGGTTGAAGGAGAAGGAATTCGTCGAGGCGGCACGGGCGATCGGCCAGTCGACGCCGAGGATCCTGAACCGGCATATCCTGCCGAACATCGCTGGTGAGCTGGTGGTGCTGGGCAGCCTCTGGACCGCGTCGGCGATTCGACTCGAGGCCAGCCTGAGCTTCATCGGCCTCGGCGTCCCGCCACCCACGCCCACCTGGGGCCAGATGATCCGCGACGGCACGGTCTACCTCGCCGACATGCCGTGGCTCAGCCTCGCGCCAGGCCTCGCGTTGCTTATTACCGTGTTTGCCTTCAACCTCGTCGGCGACGGTCTACGCGACATCCTGGACCCAAGAGCGCAATAAACGAACGATTCATTGCCAAAGAGCCTTCGATGTTGGCATCGAAGGCTCTTTTCATTGGTATTTCCTGGTGTTTCTCGGATTCTCAAAGAATTTGATGATATAATAGAAGCGCAGGGCAACAGGTCTTGCCTCTACAATCTTACTTTTTCCCTCATTACATGAAGGCAGGTGGGCCATGGCCAGGAACGTTGGTGGCCGCCGCATCGGCGCCATCCGGGGACGAACCCAGTTCAGGCTGCCAATTGGCCGCTACGCCAAGCGCAATCGCTGGACCGGCGAAATCATGAGCATCAAGGCGGATCTCAACCCGTACAAGAACGTGGTCATTGATCACGACCCGGAACCGCATCTGGTGGCCGAGGCCATGCGGATGCTGGATGAGTCCAGCGCCGACATGCCGGACAACATCACCAGTCTCACACCGCTCCGGCGCGTAGCCTGACGATTGGCAGCAAAGTGACACGAGCGATCCCTCGCTCGAAGCAGGCACCCGGCGGACAGGATATCCTGTCCGCCGGGTGTTCGTTACCCGATGACCGCCGGCACGATAAGGTCCTCGATGATCGGCAGCACCGGTTGCTGCAGGTCGGGGCGATCCACCACTGTCCCGGCGACGCCCGTGACCGCAATCAAATCAAGATCCGGCATCATATAGAGGGTCTGCCCGCCGTAGCCATTGCCGTAGTAGGCATGCATACCGTACAGGTCTTTCACCCACCACTGGTAGCCGTACGCGCCACCGCCACCGATGTTCACTCCCGAGGCGGAACTGGTCCCGCTTGCCTGCGCGGACGTCGACTCCGCCACCCATTCCGGTGACTGGAGCTGCAGCCCGGCCCACTCGCCGTTCTTCAACATCATGTATCCGATCTTCGCAAGATCAGCCGGCCGCAGGAAAAGTCCGCCAGCGCCACGCGTCTCGCCCTGGTACATGTGGATCCACTCCGGCTGGGAGATGCCCATCGGGTCGAACATTCGCTCCTGCAGGTATTCAGCCATCGTCACACCACTCTGGACCTGCACGATATACGACAGCAGGTTCGAGTTGACGGAGTCGTACTCGAACCCCTCGCCCGGCGAAAACGCCATCGGCCGCGCCAGCATCGCGTCGAGGTCGTCCGTCTCGTCGTGACGGCTGAAGTTGATCCGGCCGTCCCACGCCCAGCCCGACGTCGACGTCAGCAGGTGATAGAGGGTGATGTCCCACACGCGAGGGTCGGCCGAGGCTGGGATACGATCCGGGATCAGCTCGCCCAACGTCTGGTCCAGGCTCGTCAGCAACCCCTCGTTGAACGCAATACCGGTCGCGATCGCCGTCACGCTCTTCGTCACCGACCAGATGTGGAAGGTGTCGTCCGGCGTAAAGCCGTTGTAATGATTGTCGATGATCATGTCGCCGTCATGGATCACGACGAATGACGTCATCAGGGGAGCCGTCTGTGCCTGCCACCCGTCCACCTGCGCGGCGAGATCGGCAGGGAGGTCGTGCGCTTCCGGCGTGGATACCGGCCAACTCTCGATCGGCCACGACTCCGTCGTGGCCACCGGCCCGCCCGTGCCGTCCTGTGCAGCGGCAGACCGGCCCGCCAGTGCAGCGAAGGGCACAAGTGGAGAGTACAGGCGCTTTCGGGTCGAGATACTCATGAGGGAAGAACTCCGTAACGACGCGATCGCCCGGCACGTTGGCGGCTCGCGTCTGGTAATGAAGATCAGGACGTTGGAGTATGGGGAAGCTATCCATCGAACAGATAGCGATCAGGTGAGCCGGGCGTCCGATAATTGTACCGGGTCGCATATTGCGGGCCGTCGACGCCGGAGGCCAGGCGGGCGTCAGGGGCGCACAACCTCTCCGGAGGACGTACCGAGCGACGGCTCGGCCCCGACATCGGCGTCCTGGCCATCCGGATCGACGATCAGCATGCTCGCCGCCCCGAAGATCCCCTCGCCGATCACGATGTCGTGCCCTTTCACCTGCAGGATGCTGAGCAAGGTCGGGCTGAATCCGCGTTGCATCTGGAGCTGGTTTCCAACCCGCCACGGATGGGCCGTCGACGGGAAAGCGGAGCTCACCCAACGGGGCCGATCGATGGCCTCCTGCGCATCGAGCCCGAATTCCACAACACTCAGGAACTGCTGTAGCTGCCCCTGCGGCTGGGTGTCGACGCCCGTGTTCCCGCCGAGGATGTACGGGCGACCGTCACGAAGTGAGAGATACGGACACGAGGTATGGCGCACCTTGTAGCCCGGCGTCAGCTCGTTGACGTTCCCCTCTTCGACCGACAGCATCCGCATCCGGTTGTTCATATGGATGCCCGTGCCGTCGATGACGAGGAACTGCGCGCCGAGACTCGTCGTCACGCTGGCCGCGTTTCCATACCGATCCACAATCTGGAACGTGGTCGTATGCCCAGGGACATCTCGCCGCGCCGCTCCGGCCTCGATCGGCCACTCCAAGGCCCGGTTGAGGTCGATTCGCTCCCGCTGCGCCGCCGCATACTCATCCGACAGGAGGACATCCAGCGGGATCTCGACGCGCGCCGGGTCACCGATGAACGCGTTCCGGTCCGCGAACGCCAGCTTTACCGCCTCGATCTGCATATGCACGGCGTCGGGGTCATCGATGTCGTAGTCCGCCAAGCCCATCCCCTTCAGGATGTTGAGCCCCAGCAGCATGGTGACGCCCTGGCTGTTCGGAGGGTTTTGGTAGACGGAGATGTTGTCGTGATAGAGGATGGATACGGGGCGGACGATCGCCGCCGAGAACCCTGCGAAATCGTCCAGCGTCAGGTAACCATCGTGCTCGTCCGAGAACGCGACGATCGCCTCCGCGATCGGGCCGCGATAGTAGTAATCACGGGCGGCCTGCACCGCCGCCGTACGGGACTGGGGCAGCGCTCCATCATACGCGGCCACCAGCGCGTCGAATGTCTCCGCAAGGTGAGGATTGACGAGCGTGTCGCCTTCCTCCGGGAGACTCCCGTTCGCGGCGTAGATGCGCTCTGATCCGGGGAACTCGAAGATCTCGTCCTCGAGGATCCCGGCCCAGAAGACAAGGTCCGCGCTTGCCTCGAACCCGTTCCGCGCCAGATCGATCGCCGGCGCCAGGACCTCGCCCAGGTCGAGACGTCCATAGCGGTCCAGCCACAACATCCAGCCGTCCCACGCGCCCGGCACGTTCGCCTGGTGAATGCCAGACGTATCCGCCCGGGCCTCATAATCCTCCCGCGTGGCATTCGCGCCAGTCGGGCCAACGCCATCGAGGCTGGTTACCTCACCAGCCGCCGCGTCGAAAAAGAGCCCCCACGTCCCGCCGCCGAGCACGCTGGAGAACCACCCTTCGACCACGGTCAGGACCGACGCGATCGCGATCGCCGCGTCCGCCGCCGTTCCTCCGGCCTCCAGCATCGCCATGCCCGCGCTGGTCGCCTCCTCGTAAGCGCTTACCACGGCCTGGACGTGCCCTCCTTCGTCCGATTGGGCACGGACGACGCCCTGCGTACGGTAAGCACCGGCGAGGGAGGCCGCCGCGGCCCCACCGAGAATCTGGCGCCTGGTGCGTCTGGCTCCGAGGTAGCGCTTCAGGTCCATATGGAAGCCCCCTGCCGTCTGACGGTCCTCTCGCGCATTGATTCAAAACACCATCGAACAGGTCGAGTATAGCGGCCGCTCGAGGAACGGTAACCTTCTTACCCTACGTACGACAGGGTGACATCGGATGGATTTTTGTGCTGGGTGCGCAGTAGAGGTTCTCAGCATGCACCAGAAGGACGGGCACATCCTCCTGATACCGCAAACGCCACCCAGGGGGAGTTCCCCCGGACGGCATTCCCTAGACGCAAGCGCCGCGGTGCTAACGCATCCGCAATCGAGCGAGAGATCTCCGGCTCCAGGGCATCTTCGACGTCACCCGGGTTGCCAGGTGCCGAAGCCGCATGCGGAGGGGTAAACGTCGATCGCTCAGCTCGACGAAGACGCCGCGCTTCGTGGCAGTAACAGCTCCGGAGGCGCTCATGGATTCGGTGCGGGACATAGGGTGATTCCTTCCGGCAATGTCACGGTACGGTTCGGCAGCATACCGGTCTCTGCCAGTTTGGCGATGGACGATCTGACCCTCGCTACCACATCATGAAGCCGTGCAGCAGCGTATCTTCAGGCTAGCATCGCCATTCTGACCGCTGCTATAGTCATTCTTGACTAATTTTGGATCTATCTCGACGAGGAGCATGATGCAGCACGAAACATCAGACACACAGACCCCTCCCCTTTGGACCGCGCTCCGCTGGCTCTCGGCCATCATCGCCGTCGGGATCGTCACCATGGCTGCCATCATCGGGCAGGGAATCTGGGGCGGCGAAGGAGCCGGTTTCATCACCGGCCACGGGCATCTCGGCAATGCGGTCTTCGCGCTGGCGGCCATCCAGTTTGTCCTCGCGGTCCTGCTCTACCAGAAGAAGCAGATCTCCGCGCAGCACATGGTGCTCACGTTCGTCCTCGTCGTGCTCCTGCTTGCGCAGGCCGGACTCGGGTACTCGGGCCGCTCCGACAAGAGCCTGATCGCCTGGCACGTCCCGAACGGTGTACTCCTCATGGGCATCGCCGCGTGGAACTCCGCCATGGCGTGGATGTTGCCGCGCTCGCCCCATACGCCGGCGAAATAGAATAACCTCAGCCCACTCAGACGAGCCGGGCCCCAGCCCCTCCCCGAAATTACCGGTTAGCCATACTGTCTCGAACGTCCTGCCTTCGTACACTGGTTTCAGAAGGCAGGACGTTTATTGCACAGCTCAATGGAGAGACACCATGGCAGCACATCCAACCAACACCATCTCACTCGACCGCATCGTCCAACGAGCGAAAGAAATCGCGACGTTCAACACGCGCACGTATTCCGAAGTCGCGCACGACCCGGCCGCGCTGCCGGAAGCGGCCATCGTCGTGGCCACCGTTGCCGTCGCCGCCGGCCTTGGCGGCGTCATCGACGGCGCGAACGGGCTGCTCGGCGGCATCATCCTGTCGCTCCTCGGCTGGGTCGTCACAGCGGCCATCGTTTACTTCGTCGGTACCCGCATCACCGGAACCCCGACAACGACCGGCAGCGTCGAGAGCATCCTCCGTACGCTTGGTTACGCGAGCGGCCCGGGCATCTTCATGATCCTTGGCTTCCTCTGGGGTATCGGCTGGATCTTCGTCGGGCTCGTGAACCTCTGGACCCTGGTGACGACGATCCTGGCCATCCGTGCCTCGCTGAACCTGAGCCTCGGTCGCTCGGCGCTCACCGGCATCCTGGCCCTCGTCGCCGCCAGCATCATCCGCGGCATGCTGGCATGGATCTTCGGCATCAACCTCTTCATCCCCTTCTAGGGAAACCACCCAGGGCACGGGTCCCGGCCCGTGCCGCCACACCTCATCTCCTCCCGAAACGTCGGGCATCGCTGCAGCGATGCCCGACGTTTTCTGTGCAGGTACTCACCAATGTCGGAACGCCGTCGCGATAGACTACGCGAAAGGACTTCGCCAACGATTGCACTCGGAGCCGCCCATGTCAGAGATTCGATCCACCTCGGACGTCGATATCCGACTCCTTTCGCCCGAAGAGTCGGCCCGGCTCGACATCGCCAGCTATGCGTTCGAAGCCAGCCCCGCGCCTCCCACGCAGGACCGTGAGCAGTACGTCCCGTTCCTGCGAGGAAGTCGCCTGCCACACGCATTCGACGCAACCGGAACACCCGTCGCCCGCCTCGCCATCTATCCGCAACGCATGAACGTCCGAGGCAAGATCCTCGCGTCGGGCGGGGTCGGTAGCGTGGCATCCCTTCCAGCTGGCCGACGCAGCGGGATGGTTCGCGCGTTGATGCGCCACTCCTTCGAGCTCATGCGCGAAGACGGGCAAGCCGTCTCCGCGCTGTATCCCTTCCGCCCGTCCTTCTACCAGCGACTCGGATACGCGGGATGGATCCGGCCGCAGTGGGCTGTCATCGATCCGGCGCATCTCGAGCCGGTGCTCAAGGCTGGCGTCTCCGGCACGACGGAGTGGGGCCGCATCGCGGACAAATGGGACGAATGGTGCGCCTTTCTCGCCAGGGTCCAGCGCGAAACGCACGGATTTACGATCTCCGACAAGCCACGTGGCGACCTGCCACAATTCCGCAACGATCACTGGGTGGTGCTCGTTCACGAAGGCGACGAGGTTACCGGCGGCATGACCTACCAGATCACGAGCTACGGCGGCAAGATGATCGTCCCGGCCTTCTATCCCCTGACGGTGAACGCCCGGTATACGCTGCTGGAGTGGATCGCCCGGCATGCCGACCAGACCACCGAGGCCCATATCCAGGTGTTGCCGGGATCCTGGCCCGAATTGTGGCTCCACGACGTCGAGGCGCCCACCACGTCTCGGGACGACGCGTCCTGGGCGGCGCCGATGGGGCGTATCGTCTCCATCGATGGCCTGACCGGCATCGGTGCCGGCGAAGGGAGGGTTGCCCTGGAACTCATGGACGATGCGTGTCCATGGAACATAGGCACGTGGACCTTCCACGGCACCGGTGAGGTGCTCGAGGTTGCCCCAGGCGGCGAAGCGCAGGCCACGCTGGCGATCCAGGCCCTTGCCTCCCTCGTGTTCAACGGGGCCGGCCCCGGGAGCGAGCCGGAGTCGTTCCGGTACCGCGGCTGGGGGAACGCCGACAACGTTGCGGATGCACTTCGTGGCATCTTCCCGCCGGCACGACCCTTCATCCACGACAGGTTCTGATCGATCCAGGACCGGGCCAAACCCACATCGTCCAACTCGCGCGTCGGCTCCCAAAATGTCGTGTCCAGGGCGCCTGCGGGCTGGTATCGTTGCGCCTGTGACAACGCATGAACGAAGGAGTTCTCCCCGTACCAATGAGCACGCCCCAGAACACGGCCTA
>Ga0182741_1005736_pt1 | contig 11291 bp, 9 predicted proteins | sample eDN5th37CBELigOP_FD_128874 | JGI IMG/M metagenome (GOLD analysis project Ga0182741, IMG submission 128874) | Enriched Organic Plus compost microbial communities from Emeryville, California, USA - eDNA 5th pass 37_C BE-Lig OP (version 2) (version 2) ...
GCTGCTCGGCGGCGTAGGCCAGCGCGTCGCACAGGATCAGGCGGCCCTCGGCGTCGGTGTTGTCCACCTCCACGCTCAGGCCCTTGCGGGTGGCGATGATCTCGCCCGGGCGCAGCGCGTCCGGACCCACCGCGTTCTCCACCGCCGGCACCAGCACGGTCAGGCGCACCGGCAGCTGCCGGGCCATCACCAGCCCGGCCAGAGCCAGGGCGTGGGCGGCGCCGCCCATGTCCTTCTTCATGTTGCGCATGCCGTCGGCGGGCTTGAGGTCCAGGCCGCCGGTGTCGAAGCACACGCCCTTGCCGACCAGGGCCAGGTGCGGGCGGCCGGCGTACTCGTGGCCCCAGCGCAGCACGATCAGGCGCGGGGCGCGGTGCGAGGCGCGGCCCACGGCGTGGATGGCCGGGAAATTGTGCTCCAGCAGCGCCTGGCCGGCGAATACCTCCACCTGCGCGCCGTGCGCCTGGGCCAGGGCACGGGCCTCGGCCTCGAGCTGGTCCGGGCCCATGTCCTGGGTCGGGGTGTTGACCCAGTCGCGCACGCGCTCGACCGCCTGCAGCACCGCCAGCGTCTCGGCATCCAGTGCCGGCAGGCGCAGCTGCGCCTGCGCACCCTTGGCCTTGCGGTAGCGGGTGAAGCGGTAGCTGCCCAGGCCCCAGCCCAGCTGCAGCGCGGCCTGCTCGGCGGCCGGCAGTTCCGCGGCCGGCGTCCACGCACCCGCGGGCAGGGCGGTGGGCGCATGCGCGTAGGCGTAGGGATCCAGGCGGTCGCCCACGCCCAGCACCGCGCCGGCGGCGCCGGTGTCGCCGGGCAGCAGGGCGAAGCTGCCGGCCGCGCCGTCGAAGCCCTGCGCGTCGAGCCAGGCGCCGATGGCGGCCGGCTGCGCGGCGCGCCAGGCGGAGAAGCCGGCCGCGTCCATCAGGTGCAGCGGCAGGGCGGGGGTGTCGGGGGAGGCGTAGGCGGGATGGCTCATAGGGCGGGTTCGCATTGGGGCGCGGCAGGCACGGCCCGGGTCTCAAGCCAGTCCGCCAGCGCGGTGAGGGTGGAAAACTCGAGGTCGGGGCGCAGCTCCGGATGTTCCCAGCGCGCGCCGGTGCGGTTGATCCAGCAGCTGCGCAGCCCGGCGCGGGCGGCGCCGGCCACGTCCATCTCCGGATGGTCGCCCACGTGCAGCACCTGGCCGTGGTCGCAGCCCAGCCGCGCGCAGGCGGCATGGAAGATGCTGGCCGCGGGCTTGGCCGCGCCGTGCTCGCGCGCGCCCAGCTGGAAGGCGAACAGGTGGGCCAGGCCGATGCGGCGCAGGTCGGCGTTGCCGTTGGTCACCGCCGCCACCGGCACGCGCGCGGCGATGCGCGCCAGCGCGTCGAGCGCGTCGGGGTAGCACTGGACCTGGTTGCGCGCGGCGTAGAAGGCCTCGTAGGCCGGCTCCAGCAGGGCCGGGTCGGCGCCGCTGGTCTCCAGCGCCTCGCGCAGGGCCAGCCGGCGCAGCGCGGACAGGTCGTGGTGCAGGTGCGGGTTGTCGTGGAAGACCCGCTCGCGCAGCCGGCGCATGGCCTCCACCGGGTACATCGCGGCGGTGGCCGGGCTGTGCTCCAGCAGCCATTCGTGCAGCACCCGGTCGATGCGCTCGGCGATCGGGGCGAACGGCCAGAGGGTGTCGTCGAGGTCGAGGGTGATGGCGCGGACGGGGAAGCTCACCCGGGCATTGTAGGTCGCCGTCCCCGGCGCTGCCCGCGCAGGGCCGGAACGCTGCCTTCCGGGCCGCGCGGGCCAGCAACTTCCATTCAAGATTTGAATCCACTGGCCAGGCTTTCCCGCGCGGGCACACCTGCCATGGCCGCGTGCTACTCCAGCAGCCGCGCCCAGCCCTGCATCCCGTCCACCTGGGCCAGCACCAGCTTCACGCACACCAGCAGCGGCACCGCCAGCAGCAGGCCGACCAGGCCCCACAGCGCGCCGAACACCATCAGCGCCAGGATCAGCACCAGCGGCGAGAGCGCCATGCGCCGGCCGAGGATGATCGGGGTGACGATCTGCCCCTCCAGGGTATGCAGGCCCAGGTACAGCAGCGCCGGCAACAGCGCGCGCCAGCCGTCGTCGAAGCCGATGTAGCCCACCAGCAGCATCATGCACACGCCGATCAGCGGGCCCACGTACGGCGCGTAGTTGAGCAGCATGGCCATCGTGCCCCACAACAGCGCCTCCTGCGCCTGGAAGCCCAGCAGGTACAGGATGCCGGCGTAGGCCAGGCCGACCACCGCGTTGATCAGGCTGATGGTCAGCACGTAGCGCGAGACCTCGCGCTCGATGGACTGCAGCAGCTCCACGGTGAAACGCTGCTGCTGCCGCCCCGGCAGCAGGGCGATGGCGTGCCGCTGCAGGTTCTCGCCGTAGACCATGAAGAAGAACGTCAGCAGCACCACCGCCAGCACCGCCGCGGCCAGGCGCGGGGTGCGGGTCAGCGCCGCGTAGGGATCGTCCACCCGCGTGCGCACGATCTGCACCTTGCGCCCGGCCTCGCCGGCAGCCGCGCGCGCCACGTCCTCGGCGATGCGGTTGGCCTCGTGCATGGGCTTGGCCAGGTCCTGCAGCTGGCGGGCCAGCTTGCGCGCCTCGCGCGGGGCCTGCTCGGCCCATTCGGTGGCAGGCCCGACCAGCTGCACCGCCAGCACGGCGGTGCCGGCCAGGCCCAGGCCCAGCACCAGCAGCGCGGCCACGAAGCGCGGGACCCACACCTTGCGCAGCAGGCGGATCACCGGGTTGCCGATCAGGGCGAAGAACATCGCCAGCAGCACCGGCAGGATCACGCCCTGCGCCATCCACAGGGTGTAGCCCACCGCCAGCACGGCCAGCACCACCACCGCCGCCGGCGCGCGCGGTCGCGGCCTTGGCGCGGGCGCCGGGGCAGGTTTGGCAGGGGCGGGAGGTGCAGCGGACGGGCCGGCGTCGGGCGGCGGGGTGGACATGGGGTTCCGGTTGCGGGAATGGGCCGCGCGGGGTCAGCGCTCGGACAGTTCGGTGGCGGCCTCGGCCGGGAACGGGGCGTGCGGTTCGGCCGGCGGCGCGGCGTCGGCCGCGGGGGCGCCGGCCGCATCGGCGGCGGCCCGTGCCGCCTCCTGCGCGGCGTCGGCGGAGGCCCCGGCCTCCTCGGACATCGCGGTGGCGCGGAGGGTGGCCAGCAGGCTGGAGGCGGTGCCCAGCATCTGCAGCCAGCGCGCCGCACCGACCCGCGACAGCGGCTCGGCGCGGCCGACCAGGAAGCCGGATACCAGGCCGGCGACCACGATGCGGCCCGGCGTCCAGGCCTGGCGCCAGGCCTGGCCCAGCGCGCCACGCTGCGTGGCCGCGCGCTCGACGCAGGCGGCCGTGCGCCGTTCCGCGCGTTCGACCCGGCGTTGCAGCAGCTCGAACCTCATGCGCGGGTGTCTCCGTCCGTGGCCGGCGGCGGGGCGGGGGAGGGCGGCGGCGCGGCCGGCGCCTCCGCGTCCCCGTCCCCGTCGTCGTCCTCGTCGAACAGGCCCATGCGCGCCAGCTGGCGGCGGGTGGCGTGCAGGCCCATCCAGTCGAAGTAGCGCGAGGTGCGCCAGGCGGCCAGCGCGGTCACCGCCAGGTTGAACAGCGCGGCGATGCTCAGCGAGGCCAGCCAGGACAGGCCCAGCTGCTGCATCAGCGCCACGCCCGCGGCGGTGGCCAGCAGCCAGGCCGAGGCGCCGAACACGATGGCCACGCCGGCCCAGGCCAGGGCCCGGCCCATCGCGCTGCGTGCCAGCGCCAGGTCAGCCGACAGCAGCGCGCGCAGGGTGCGCAGCACCTCGCCCCAGGCCTGCAGCGTTTCGCGGCCGGCCTGGCCGATCTGGCGCAGGCTCTCGTCCAGCGGCGGTGGCGGGGCGGCGCCGGGCCGTCCGCCGGCGGCCGCGTCCTGCTGGCGCTCCCCGTCTTCCACGGCCTCTTACCGGTCGCGGCGGGTCAGCGCGGCGACCAGCCAGCCGGCGGCGAAGGCCACGCCGAAGGACGCCAGCGGACGCTCGCGGATCAGTTCGGCGGCGCTATCGATCAGGTCGCGGCCCTTGTCCAGCAGCACGTCCACCTGTTCGCGGGCGGCCTGCCCGCCCAGCTCGGCGGCGGCCATCCCGGCCAGCGCGCTGTCGGCCAGCTCGGCCTTGACGTTGGCCTTGCCCAGGCGCAGCTCATCGGTGGCCGCGCTTGCGGCCCCGCGCAGCGCCTCGCCCGCCGCGCCCGCCGCGGACTTCAGGTGGGTGGTCGCCTCGGACAGGTTCTCCTTCAGGCCCGACGTGGCGGCGGCGGGAGTGGTGTTCGGATCCGGAGTGTTCATCGTGGTCTCCTGGGTGGGCGGATGCGCCATGCGGCGCGTCCGGGGCATCGAAGCATGCGCCGGGTGTAGGGGCCGTAACGGCCCGGCCGCCTCAGCGCAGGCTCAGCGTCCCCTGCACGTTACCGCGCAGGATGCGCAGCACCAAGCGCTCGGGCCGGCGCGACAGGGTGCCGCGCAGCGCGCCCAGGTCGTCGGCCGGGCCGGCATTGGTGGCGACGATGATGTCGCCCGGCTGTAGCCCGTTCTGTGCGGCGCGGCTGCCCGCGGCCACCGCCTCCACCCGCACGCCGCGGCCCAGTGCCTGGCGCTGGGTCTCCGACAGCTCGGCCAGGCGGGCTCCGGCCAGGCGCGGGTCCAGCGCGCCGCCGTCGAGCTGGCGCGGCTGCTCGTGCAGGGTGGCGTTGAGGGTCAGGGTGCGGCCGTCGCGCAGCACCTTCAGCGGCACGGCGCTGCCCACCGGCTGCAGGCCCTCGAAGTTGTGCAGGGCGCCGGGGTGGTCGATGCGCTGGCCGCCGGCCTCCACGATCACGTCACCCGGGCGCAGGCCGGCGGCGGCCGCGCCGGAACCGGCATGCACGGCAGTGACCAGCGCGCCCTGCTGGCCGGCGTCCAGGCCCAGCGAGCGCGCCAGGCGCGCGTTGAGCGCCTGCGTCTCCACGCCCAGGGTGCCGCGGCGCACCTCGCCGATGGTGACCAGCTGGCGCACCACGTCGCGCGCCAGGTTGGAGGGGATGGCCAGCCCCAGGCCGATGTTGCCGGCCATGCTGCCGCGCGGGTTGAGGCTGGCGGTGTTGATGCCCACCAGCTCGCCGCGCAGGTTGACCAGCGCGCCGCCGGAGTTGCCCGGATTGATCGAGGCGTCGGTCTGGATGAAGTTCTGGTAGCCCAGGCCGCGGATGCCGCTACGCCCCACCGCCGAGACGATGCCCGAGGTCACCGTCTGGGTCAGGCCGAACGGGTTGCCGATGGCCACCACGAAATCGCCCACGCGCAGCTTGCTGCTGTCGCCCAGCGGCAGCGCGGTGAGGTTGTTGGCCGGGATGCGGATCAGGGCCACGTCGGTGTCGGCGTCCGAGCCGAGGAACTCGGCCTGGAAGGTGCGGCCGTCGGCCAGGCTCACCGACACGTCGTCGGCGTTCTCGATCACGTGGTGGTTGGTCAGCACGTAGCCGCGCTCGGCGTCGATGATCACGCCCGAGCCCAGCGACTCGTTGATCCGCTCCTGCGGGATCTCCGGGAACAGGCGGCGGAAGAACGGATCGTCGAAGAACGGGTTGCGGATGCGCACCACCTGCTTGGTGTGGATGCTGACCACCGCCGGCAGCACCCGCTCCAGCATCGGCGCCAGCGAGGGCAGCGGCTGGCCGTCGCCGGTGGCCGCCGGCAGGCTGGCCACCGCGGGGACGGCCGCGGCGGCGGTGGCCGCGGCCTCGGCGCGCGCGGGCGCGGCCTGGGCGCGGTTGTCCAGCAGGTCGCGGATGCCGGTGGCGGCGAAGCCGCCGAACGCGGCGGCGGCAGTCAGGGCGAGCAGGGTCGCGGTCGATCGCTTCATCGGCATCGGCTTGGATTCGGCAATGGCTGAAGGGCCTGTTCAGTTTCGCAGGCCCGGTTCAATGCCTGCTGAAAGTGGGGCGGGCGCGCCCCCCGCGCAAGGGGACGCGCCCGCCCGGCGGCCCTGCCGCGGACCTCAGAACCCGCGTGCCAGCCCCGGCCGCGCCTCGAACCGGCCGTCTTCGCGCAGGCAGGCCAGGTCCCATTCCCAGCGGTGCTCCAGCGGCCCGCCCAGGCGCAGGCCCAGCGTGGCGCCGCCGCGCGGTTGTAGACCGGGAAGGCGGAAGCGCACCGCCGGTGCGGCGCGGAACCCGGCATGCACCGGGGCCGCCGCCTGCAGTGCCTGGTGTCGCTGCGCCTCCAGCTCCAGCCACAGCCGCCGCCAGTGGCGGCTGTAGCGCGCGCCGAGGGCGGCCGCCAGCCGGGACCGGCGCGAGGCCTCGCCGACCAGTTCCAGCCCGGTGTCACCCAGTTCGGCGAAGGCCTCGCCGTCGATCCGGCTGTAGTCGAGGCTGGCCAGCGGTTGCAGCCGGCCACCGCCCAGCGGCATGTCACGGGCGAGCTGGACATGGGCGAAGGCCTAGGCCGCTGCGCGCCGCGAGCGGGCCAGGTGCGGGCGCCCGTCGCCGGTGTCGAGCGGCCGCTGCAGTTGCAGCCAGGTGCGGCCGGCGCCCAGTTGCGTGGTGGCGTGCCAGGCATCGCCGCGGTAGTGCAGGTGCGCGGCCGCCAGGCTGGTCCGTCCCCAGGCCACGCCGCCGCCTGCCGCGAACGGCAGGTGGGCAGGGCCGTGGGCCGCCGCCACGCCGGCCAGCAGGCGCGGTCCGAGCCACGGCCCGCTGCCGGCCAGGATTCCCGGGGTGCCCGGGCCGGCGACGGACCAGGCCAGCGGCTGCGGTGCGTGGGACAGGCGCGCCAGCTGCGCGTCGAGCCGCCCGGCGGTGGCGGCCAGGTGCCGGTGCAGGCGTGCCTCCAGCCCGGCATGGGCATGTCCGGCCAGGCTTTCGAAGGCGCGCTCGGCCCGGCGCGGATCGTCCAGCCACAGCAGCGGCGCGATCGGACCGAGCAGTCCCGGCGCGCCGTCCAGCGCGGCCTGGACGTTGGCGGCGGCGGCCACCGCCAGCGGGCCGGCGCCGCCGGCCTGCATGGCCTGGTCCAGCTCCACATGGGTGAGGTCCAGCCACAGGTCCTGCGCCTCGTAGCGCGGGGTGCCCTCGATGAACATCGAGCGGGCCTCCCAGGTGTCGAAGCGGCCGCTGATTCCGCGCTCGGCGTGGAGGATCCAGTGGGTGCCGATGGCGGGCGGGGCATAGGGGCCCCCACGCGTCGGCGTAGGGCAGCAGGGCCAGGGTGCCGGCCAGGCGGGCCTGGCCGTCGACATGCAGCGGCGCCGCAATCTGCTCCCACTCCGGCGGCAGCAGCGCGAACTCCAGCGTGCCCTCGGCCGACTGGCTGAAGTCGCCGCCGATGCGCATCGACGTACCGTAGTGCATTCCCGGTGCGTACACCGTGCCGGCGTTGGCCAGGTCGCCGTGCACGGTTTCCCACAGGTCCACGGCGCCGTGGTTGTCCGCGTTGCCGCGTACATCGCCGAACACTGCCAGCCGGCCCTGCGGGCCCACGTGCACGTTGGGAACCAGCCCGGGGGCTCCTGGCATGCTGCTCACGCGCAGCACCCCGTCTTCCACGCGCGTGCCGCCTGCGAAGCGGTACCCGCCCTGCAGGTCCAGCGTGCCCACACCGCGGAACACCAGGGCACCGGTGCTCTGCACGGGCGGCAGCACCTCTTGCTGGTCCTCGGCGAGGCTGACGATGCAGTCCATGGCCGGGTCGGGGCAGGGATTGAAGGCCGGCGGCGGCGGGGCCGGTGCCGGTGCGGGGGGGGGGCGGGCCCGCGGTGCGGGTTCCGCCGCCGCTCGAACAGGCTGCCAGCAGCCCAGCGGCCAAGGCCGGAACCAGCGGAGGGATGCGCGGGGACATGGCAGGGCTCCCGCGTGAGGACGGATGCCGGCCGGGCGGGGCTGCCCCCCCCCCCGCGTGCGCCTGCTGACCGCCAAGGCCTTCGACGTGCTGTGCGTGCTGGTGCGCGAGCGCGACCGCGTGGTCGGGCGCGACGAGCTGTTCGCCGAGGTCTGGCCCGGGCGGGTGGTGGAGGAGAACACCCTCACCCAGGCGGTGTCCGCGCTGCGCCACGCGCTGGGCAAGGACCAGCGCTGGGTCGTCACCGTGCCCGGGCGCGGCTACCGCTTCGTGGCCGAGGTGGCGCTGCACGACGGCCGGCCGGCGCCCGCCGCCGCGGTCCTTGCTCCCCGCCCCGCGGAGCGGCCGCACCGGCCCGGTGCCGGCCTGGTCCTTGGCGCAGGCCTGGCGCTGGCCCTGCTGCTGGCCTGGCCGCGGCTGCGGTCCGCGGCCGGGGCGCCACCGGCGCCGGTGGACGGACCGGCCGCCGCTCCGGTGCAGCGCACCCTGGCGGTGCTGCCGCTGCAGGTCGAGGACGGTGCCGGCGCCGAGCCCTGGCTGGCGGCCGGCCTGGCCGAGGGCCTGGGCCTGCGCCTAGCCGGCGTACCCGGCCTGCACGTGTTCCCGGCCCCGTCCAGCCGGCGCCTGGCCGGGCTGGAGCCGGCCCCGCTGCAGGCGGCCCGCGGCCTGGGCCTGGACTACGTAGTCACCGGCCAGGCCCGGCCGCGCGACGGCGAGCTGGAGGTGGAGCTGCACCTGCTGGCGGTGGCCGATGGCCGCCCGCTGTGGACCGGGCGCTACGCGGTGGCGCCGGAGGCACCCTCCGCGCCGCCGGCGCACGTGGTCCAGGGCCTGGCGGCCGCGCTGGGCGTGGAGCCGGCCACGCGCCGCCGCAGCGCCTGCGACGGCGAGGACGCCCGGGCCTACCGGGCCTGGCTGCGCGGCCAATACTACCTGGCCCGCCCCTCGCCGGAGCGCGCGCGGCGGGCCGTGGCCGAGTTCCAGCAGGCGCTGGAGCGCGATCCGGACTGCGCCGGCGCCTACGCCGGCCTGGCCTACGCCTACCGTGCCCTGGCGGTGGTGGCCGACGCCGAGCCGAAGGTGGTCTCCCCGCTGGCGCGCGCGGCGGTGGACCGCGCCCTGGCGCTGGATCCCGACCTGGCCGAGGCCCACGTCGCGCGCGGCTAGATCCAGCTCTGGTACGACTGGGACTGGGACGCGGCCGAGGCCTCGTTCCGGCGCGCGCTGGAACTGGATCCGGGCCTGGCCGAGGCGCACTTCGGCCTGGGCAACCTGTACATGCACACCGGCCGCATGGACCAGGCGCGCGCGCCGCTGCGCCAGGCGCTGGCGCTGGATCCGCTCTCGCCGCTGTTCAACGCCATCGGCGGCTGGGTCATCGCCGGCCCGGACCAGCCCAGCCACCACCTCGACCGTGCCCTGGAGCTGGACCCGGACTACTTCCTGGGCTGGGTGATGCGCGCGGGCGTGCGGCAGCGTGCCGGCGACGCCGCCGGCGCCCTGGCCGACCTGGAACAGGCGCGCCGGCTGTGCGGCGACTGCAGCCACGCCCTGACCATCCTCGGCCGCCTGCATGCCGCGCAGGGCCGGACGGAGGATGCGCGCGCGCTGCTTGCGCGGATGCAGGCGCGGCGCCAGGCCGGCTACTGGCCGGCCTCCAGCCTGGCCGCGCTGCACGTGGCCCTGGACGAACGGGACGCCGCGCTGGACCTGCTGGAACAGGCCTGGGCCGAACGCGACACGCGCATGGCCTTCCTGCTGCTGGACCGCCCGGTGCGCTGGGCCGGCCTGGAGCAGGCGCCGCGCTTCCAGGCGCTGCAGGCGCGCCTGCGCCTGCCGGTGGCCGGCACGGAGCCCGCAACCGGACGGACCGCGTCGGCCGACACGTCCGCGCCGGACCGCGACGGCCGCTGAGCGCGCCCGGGCGAGGGCCAAACCGCCGGCGGGGCCTGGTTCGCGCCGCGCAGCGCCCGCTTCCGGCGCCTGCACCAGGCGGCTGCGCGGGGCCTTAACGGACGCTGCGCTGAGATGGACGGGCGTGTCCTTCCGGAACATGCCGCGGCCACCCGTGGCCGGCCCCTTCCCCGGCGAAAGTCAACTCTTGCGCGTTGGCCGATTCGCGGGTAGCGTGGCGACTGTTGGCCACTAGATATGGTGGTCAGACAGGATGCTGACCCAAGCGATGGTGTTCATCGCAAAGGTCCAATCGCCGGGGGGTGGCGTGCGGAAACAGCGGAAAAATCCGGTCGGATGCGGCCTTGCGGGCCGTCTTCTCCATTCCGATTGAGGCGGCCAGCGGCGCGCACGGCGCGATCCGCTCGGCCCGCCGTCCGCGCCCGCCCGCCACCGCCGGCCAGCAGATGAATACGGCGGTTCGGAAGGAGAGCCAACATCCATGAGCACGGTGCGCCTCGAAGTGGTCCAGGACAACTCCAAACCCAGCGGTGTGATCCCGTTGCAGCCCGCGTCCTACGACATCTGGGACAAGAAGTACCGCCTGAAGACCAAGCAGGGCGTGCCGCTTGACGCGGACATCGACGGCACCTACCAGCGCGTGGCCCGGGCCCTGGCCGACGCCGAGGAGACCGAGGAGAAGCGTGCCTACTGGTACGAGCGCTTCCTGTGGGCGCTGCGCCGCGGCGCGATCCCGGCCGGCCGCATCATCTCCAACGCCGGCGCGCAGGAGCACAAGCCGGCCACCAGCACCATCAACTGCACCGTCTCCGGCACCATCGAGGACTCGATGGACGGCATCCTGCAGAAGGTCCACGAGGCGGGCCTGACGCTGAAGGCCGGCTGCGGCATCGGCTACGAATTCTCCACCCTGCGTCCGCGCGGCGCCTTCGTCGCCGGCGCCGGCGCCTACACCTCCGGCCCGATGTCCTTCATGGACATCTACGACAAGATGTGCTTCACCGTCTCCTCCGCCGGTGGCCGCCGCGGCGCGCAGATGGGCACCTTCGACGTCTCGCACCCGGACGTGAAGGACTTCATCCGCGCCAAGCGCGAGGACGGCCGGCTGCGCCAGTTCAACCTGTCGCTGCTGGTCACCGACGGCTTCATGCAGGCGGTGGAGAACGACGCCGACTGGCCGCTGGTGTTCCCGGTCAACCGCAAGGAAGAGGCCGACCTGGACTTCAACGACCCGAACCAGGTGGTCTGGCGCGACTGGCCGATCAAGGACAACTACATCGTCCGCGACGACGGCATGGTGGCGTGCAGGGTGTACGGCCACATCAAGGCCCGGCACCTGTGGGACATGATCATGGTCTCCACGTACGACTACGCCGAACCGGGCTTCATCCTGATCGACCGCGTCAACGAGATGAACAACAACTGGTGGTGCGAGAACATCCGCGCCACCAACCCCTGCGGCGAGCAGCCGCTGCCGCCGTACGGCGCCTGCCTGCTGGGCTCGGTCAACCTGACC
>Ga0182741_1005741_pt1 | contig 11287 bp, 9 predicted proteins | sample eDN5th37CBELigOP_FD_128874 | JGI IMG/M metagenome (GOLD analysis project Ga0182741, IMG submission 128874) | Enriched Organic Plus compost microbial communities from Emeryville, California, USA - eDNA 5th pass 37_C BE-Lig OP (version 2) (version 2) ...
CCCCATCCTCTCTATTTCATCTAGTTGTATTGAAACTCTAGTCGCACCGGGCTCACAAAATCAGGACGCAAAAAACATGCATCGCTTGGAAAGAGATTAGTGTATACCACGGCGCTTTCTGTTGAACGCTACATTACCGCACGAAATTATCTAAAGTTCCGTCAATCCTACGTTCCAGGAAATCGAGTTCTGTGCCGAATGGATAAGTACAAAGAGAAATCACGTGGGCCGAAACAAATAGAAATCGAGGGCCGCAGCAAAACTACTACGCCCTCTCCAACTTTTTTAAAAAGCTAACAGAACTCGCTCATTTACATAGACCCATAGCCATAATATCGCTTGTAAGAGTACCCATATCCCACTCGGTTTCTCTTGACGCCGTTAAAGATAATGCCTTTTGGCATCACAGAAATGCCCGCAAGCTTGCGAATTGCATCTCTCAACTCTCTTGGAGTGCTTCGCTCGGCTCGCGTCACCAGGAAAACCGTAGACGCATGATGAACGACAGCCAAAGTATCGGCGACAGGTAACACAGGGGCCGAATCCAAAATAATTAACTCATAGTCCTGCTGCAATGTCGTGAGTGTACGCTCAAAAGCGTCGCCGAGAAGCAACTCACCCGGGTTTGGAGGGATTACTCCCGCTGGCAATACGTCGAGCGTCACCCCCGGCACCACCGACCTTTGAATAACGTCGGTTAGATGGGCGGTTCCAGCAAGTACATTAGATAAACCCTCTACATTATGATAGCCAAAATATCGACCTAACTGTGGACGCCGTAGATCCGCATCAATCAAAAGCACTTTTTTTCCAGCAGAGGCTAGGAGCACGCTCAAATTCGCTGATACAAAACTTTTGCCAATCGCTTCTGTAGCTCCTGTAATAACGATGTTCTTGTCTTGTGCCCCCATCATCGCAAAAGTCAACCCGGTGCGCAAAGAACGTAAGCTTTCAATAGCGGGGTCGTCCGGATACAGAGTCGCGAGCAGCTCCAATTTGCCCGATACAAGTTTTCCGTTAGGCCTTATACGACCTCTGTGGTGCGACTCCAGCTTGTGTTGAGAAATACTCTCCGGAACCGCTGCATATACAGGAACTCCCGAGACTTTTTCAGCTTCAGCCGCATCTCTCATCGTCGGCCTTATCATCCGAACTAAAAATGCCGAAAATATACCCAGAATTAGCCCTGCGGCTGCTGCCACGGCGAGAATAAGCGGTTTCCTAGGAGCGACTGGGATGTTATCTGCCACTGCGTAATCTATAACGCGAACTGTTCCCACGGTTCCCGCTTTAGCCACTCGTAACTGCTGTGCATTATTCAACATGCCTATATACAGCTGGGTACTCACGTCAGCATCTCGCTGAAGACGCAACAAGTCCCGCTGAGCGCTTGGCAGTCTATCCACTTGAGCATTAAGTCTTTGCTCCTCTTTCGAAAGAGCAGAAAGCTGTTCATCAACTGCGCGCACCATCGGGTGTTCCGGGCGGTAGCGTTGCAGCAAGGCTTGGCGCTCTAACAGAAGCTCCCGCTTCCGTTGCTCGGTCGCAATAGCCTGGTTAAGCAAGGCATTTGCCGCGTTATCAACGCTAATCGTCTGGCTCTTTGTGCGATAAGCGCTTAACGCATCTTCAGCCCGACTGACTTCCTTCTTTATTTCAGGCAGCTGTGAATCAAGGAACGCCAAACTCTGATTTGCTTCAGCGCTCTTGCGCTCCACATTCTGTGTTAAGTAGCCTCTTGCAATAGAGTTTACCAATGCAACCGCGAACTTGATGTCATGGTGCTCATAGCTTACTCGGATTATATTGCTGTCCCGACTCGATTCCTCAACCTTTAAATTTGCCCTAATCAGTCGATACGCTTCGGTCTCCGGAATTTTTGATATTGCAAATCTCGTCTCTTCGTTCGCTGTCAGTCTGTTAACAGCAATCTTGCCGGGAGCACCGGCATATTCGAATTCAACAGCAACATTAAGCGGCCCACGGGCCAATTCGGTAGATTCATCGACATCCCATAACGAAAACCCTTCGGGCGCTTTTCGCACTATAAATTTTCTACCATAGCTCCCTTCTGGCACTACAAATTCTGCTATAGCAAGTTCCTCACCGCCCCATGCAAAATGGTTTAACCCCATAAACGCCGGAGCCAAACCTTTTCCTTTATAGTTACGGGCAAACAGATCTCCCAAAATGGGAAATCTGTTCTCTACGGATATCGAGAGATCGGCCTGGACCTTTCTGATCGCGTCGATTAAGACTTCGCGCGAGCGCAAAATTTCAATCTCGCCCGACACAGAGGTTGCGCGACCGCCAACATCTGTAATTAGTTGCAAACTAGACAGATGGCCTCCACCCTCGGTTTCCACTTGGATTAACGCATCCGCCCGGTAAACCGGAGCAGTGAACACCACATACAACACACCGGCAAGAAATACCGCAAATGTGACTCCAAGCACTAGCCAGATATGTTGCAATAACGTATCGAGAAAATCAGCGAAACTCAAATCGGTCTCAGATTCACTCGCCTCTGCCGTTTTTTCTATGTTTGAATTCATATAACAAATAAACTTCGTTCACCGATTATTGAGTGGTGCGATAAAGAAAATTGGCAGTCGGGATGATGTTATTAATTACGCGACTGAATCGCGCAACACCTGCCGGATCCACGTAAACAATATCTCGAGGTTTCAAGTCGAAAGCATCGGCCAGCACCAGTGCATCAGGGCTAGCCGCATTCAGATACCAAATCTGAGGCCGATTGTTTTCACCCGCGCGGATAACATACATCTGCCCCGCATTTGCCGTGAGCGGATTAAAGCCGCCGGCATCCGCAAGCGCTTCCGCCAAGGTAAGCCTGCCTCGAGGCATAACCAACGATTGCGGCTTTAGAACCTCACCCATCACAAAAACTTTTTTGAATCGATTCTCCGGGATATTTAAAATATCGCCGTTCTTTAGAATCAAATTCTGACTCGAATCACCACGATAGTACAAAGCGTACAAATCTACCGGAATTACTTTACCTTCTCTGGTGATCGTTGCGGCAGTTAGATCCGCATTAGGACTCAAGCCACCGCTTTGAGAAATGGAATCCGCCACTGTCAGTGGAACATCCGTGATGGGGATAAGCCCGGGCTTTACGACTTCACCCGTTACCAGCGCCCGCTGACTTCTATATTGCAGTACAGATACATCTACTTGAGGATCAACTAAATACTTTGCCAGCTTATCAGCTAATTCATCTCGAATTTGCAAAACCGTACGACCTGCAGCTTTTATTTTTCCTGCATATGGGAAAAAGAACGTGCCGTCCTCGTTTACAACCCTTCCCGACAGTTGATTTAATGTACCAGCTGGATTGTTGAGATCAGGGTTATTCCAAACCGTAACTAACAGCGAGTCTTGAGGTTGAACTTTATAACTATATTCCGATGCAATTGAATTTTCACGATGCAGAGAAACTTCCTTTTTTTCAGAGCTCTCCTGCCGTTGAGTCTTCATGGCGTCGATCGTTGATCGAGTTATAGTATAAATATCTGCCCGCTCAGCTATATCTTGCGTATCATCGGCTTCGTACACATATTCTCGCTCGGTTTCCGAAATCTTGGGGGTAATTCCTAAATAGGTACCAGGCACTATAGAACAACTGCTGCTCAGTACGGCCGCAATCCACAGAAGTACCCACCCCATAAAGCCGCACTTGAATTTTACGCGGTAGATAAACCGCGTAATTTCGTTTACTTCATTCAGCATATCGCCCGCCATAGCTCAAGTCGTAGTACACGTCGATCGTAGAATACCAGCTTGCTCCAATCGCTGAACCCAAGATTGAGCTCCTTTAAGAATCTGCTCAGCGACAGAATGGAAAACTTCCCGTGGTTCGTCTATCGGATCGATTATTTCCTGATTTTCCCACTGTCCGAGCAAAAATATTTTTCCTAAGCTTGTCGGAAAACGTCGCCCCATTTCTTGGCGGTGCCCAGAATCCATCACCAGAATTACTGTAGCCGCCATGACGTCATACGACACAAGCGGGGTAGCGCACTTTTCAGGTTGGATTTGAATACCCAAAGACTCTGCAGCTTCAATTGCGTATGGGTGGGGAGGCCTACCTATTGGCGCAGCAAGCCCCCTTGAGCTGACATTTGCGCACAACCTCTTCTCTCTCAAAAAATGAGAAATAAACGCCTCAGCCATCGGACTCCGGCAAACATTACCCGTGCATACAACTACAATCTGAGGTTCTTTGTGCGGGTTTACGATACTAGTCATTTAACTGAGCTGCTAAAAACTTTCAAAGTCCAAGGCAAACATTCCATTGTTGATTTTTTTAGCCTGAAAAATCGAGAGGAAAAATAATCTCAAGTTTGAAACTAAACCCGTTGTCCATATTTCCTGAGGTCTTACGTAATGCCGCCACCCCAGCTTGAAATGTCGCGGGCCTAACCCTCCAACTAAACTTAAACTCTGCACCATACCATCGTGCAGGTCTCGGAAATGCTTGATTAATATCTTGACCGGAGGAGTTTACTTCGGCCTGCATTAACTTGAAGCTATAGCGCGAAAAATATCGAAAGTCGTCTGGGACAACAGTTATCCCAGCTGAAAGCATTCGTCCTGTACCCCCAATCGGGTGTCCTATCGGCAACGCGTCGTGATAGAGGCCGTTTCTGTACGTGCTATGCCCATAAGCTGTTCCTCGCATACCCTCACCTAGCCCGAATAGCCGCTTAGCTGTGGTATCCGAAGCCTCGGCGTACCATAGGAATCTGGTTGAGCCTGCGAGATATTTAAACTGCACTCCTAATTGGCCCACATAATGGGACGGTAATCCGCCAGCTTCGTCCTCGCCGGCTAGTTGGCCATATAACGTGATCGTATTTCCCGCCACGTTAGCGGTGTAGCGCATATCGACGCCCGCGAGCTCATTGCTAGGATCGTTTCTCGTATCGTTCGAATCGCCCTTTAACGCCCGCCACAACGCACCAAAACTATTGTCTCGCCCGCTCCCACCCCATTCGATGAACCGCGAGGCGCCCAATTCCAGCCCTTCGAACGGCCGCGCGAACACCCGCATGTTCATGACACGGGCACGCGGCACGGCCGTATCGTGTTGGAGCTGGCCCAGGAACACGTCATACCCCCAGGGTCCGATCCACGACAGCCAATTGCTCTCGGGCGCCGTCTGCTTGGCGCGCTGCAGCCCTATCCCTGGGATGGCCGTGGCGGCGTTGCCCCAATTCAGGCTGCCGTCTACGCCCGGCCCCCAATAGTGGGCAAGCTGGCCGACGTACAGGGCTTGGCCGAGGAACCGGCCGGAAACATAGCTGCCTTCCAGGTTGAACCGGGATTGCTTGCTGGTGAGGGGATCGACGAGGCCGTTGACCTGCAGCTTGCCGGCGACGACGTCGTTCCCGCCTTGCATCCACACGCCAGTGGAATACGCGGCCCGGGCTTGGCTGGCAAAGCCCAGCTGGGGGATGGAGTCGGTGTTGGCTTGGAAATTGACGCCGAAGTTGGCTTTCTTTTGGTCGTCTAAGTAGCGCCGCACGGCGAGGATGGCATGCACGTCCGCGCGGGTGAGGCCTTTGCGCTTGCGCGCTTCGAGGGCTGCCTCCAGCGCGGAGACGGGAATTGGCCACGTGGAGGTGGAAACGTACCCGATGATGCCGCGGTCCACCAGCCACTGGATGTCGTCCCGCAGTTCCTGGTTGCCGGCTTCGATCATGGCCGCTTGCTGGCCGAGCGCGGGGCTCGCCGCCATGGCAGCCCACAGCAGCACGCCTGCCGCAGCCGCCAAGGCCCGCCGGGGTGTGCCGGCCGATTCGTCCATGGGAATGAGGCCACGCTTATGCACTGTCAACATAGATAGGAGAGAAGGTGGACCCACGGTGTAGGACCGTGGGGGTTGAATCCCTGGGTCCGTGGACGAGTTAAAAGCGAGGAAACATACCATGAAAGCGCCGCCTGCCCCTATCGGCCTTAATTTCTATAACACTTTTTTTTACATCGTTTGGCCGATGGGGCCCATCCGCCACGGCGATTTACGTTCGCGCCATGATAATCTTGGTTACAAGGTTTGTAACAAAAGTTACGGATTTGTTTTTCCATTTATTCGTGCTTTGTGTCGCGACGAAACAAAGCCAGCCGCCAGAATCAAGTCAGGTAAGATCGTCGCAACATTGCCATTGATTCACCATAAGAGTTTGCGTTTATGAAACCTGTACGCACTGCCGTGTTCCCTGTTGCCGGCCTTGGCACGCGCTTTCTTCCAGCCACCAAGGCCATGCCCAAGGAAATGCTGCCCGTCATCGACAAACCCCTGATCCAGTACGCCGTCGAGGAAGCGGTGGCGGCCGGCATTACGACGCTGGTGTTCATCACTGGCCGCAACAAGCGCGCGATCGAGGACCACTTCGACACCATTCCCGAGCTGGAAGCCGAACTCGTGGCCAAGCACAAGGTGGAGCTGCTGCGCACCGTCAAGAACATCTTGCCGCCCTCGGTGAGTTGCATTTATATCCGCCAGCCCGCGCCGCTGGGCCTGGGGCACGCCGTGCTGTGCGCCGAGCCGGTGGTGGGCCGGGAGCCCTTTGCCGTGCTGCTGGCCGACGACCTGATCGATGCGGACGTGCCGGTGACCAAGCAGCTGGTGGAGGCGGCGCTGGCGAACGACGGCAGCGTGCTGGGCGTCCAGGACGTCAAGCGCGAAGACACCTCCAAGTACGGCATCGTGGACACGCATGACGACACGAGCCGCACCGCCCAGGTGTTCAACATGGTGGAAAAGCCCGCCCCCGAGGAAGCGCCTTCTACCTTGGCCGTGGTGGGCCGTTATGTGCTCGAGGGGGAAATCTTCGACCACTTGCGCACCTTAGGCAAGGGCGCCGGCGGCGAAATCCAGCTGACCGATGGCATTGCCGCGCTGATGAAGGCCAAGCGCAAGGTGTTCGCGCACCGCTACGAGGGCATGCGCTACGACTGCGGCAGCAAGACCGGCCTGTTCGAAGCCACGGTGGCGCTGGGCCAGAAGTACCACGGCTTCAAGGTCTGACTAAGCGTCCATACTCAATAAGTAAGCCAGTAAGCCGGAGCCCGGCGGCTCGCGGGCACCGGTCGGTGCATGCAGGTGCGCCCGGCCCGCTGGGGGCGGGCTGCCGCGCATCCCTTCCATTACACTAACGGCCTGCATGCCTCCCCATACGCCGTGAAGACTGCCCGCCGTTACCTGGCCTCTGAAATCTACCGCTCGTCGTCCATCGTCCTCGCGGCGCTGGTCGGCCTGTTTTCGTTTTTTGCCGTGGTGGACGACCTTGACCAGGTCGGGCGCGATGGCTTCAAGCTCTACCACCTGCTGTTCCTCGAACTCCTTGCGCTTCCTACCCGCATCTACGACATCCTGCCCATTGGCCTGCTGATCGGCGCGATCTTGGCGCTGGCGGCGCTGGCGCAGCGGCACGAGCTGGTGATCCTGCGCGTCTCGGGCGTGAGCGGCATGCGCATGCTGGGCATGCTGTGGTGGGTGTCGGTGCCGGTCATGCTGCTGGCCCTGGTGCTGGCGGAGTGGCTCACGCCCGCGGCGGAGGTGAAGCTGAACGAGACCCGGCTCGCGATCACGGGCAGCGCGGGGGGCCGCTCTTCCGGGATGCTGCGCAGCGGCTATTGGTTCAAGGAAGACACCCAGGCGGGCGAGCGCATCATTAACGTGGCGGCCTTGCGGCCCGGGGGCGGTGCCTCGAACGTGACGCTGTACGATTTCACGCCGGACAGGCGGCTGGCAACGATCATGCAGGCCCAGTCTGCCACGTTCGCGACCAATGAGCTGCGGCTGCAGGACGTTAGCATCACCACCATCGACCCTTCGCTGGAATCGGCGCTGCAGGCCGGCAGCCGCGCGACGGAACCGCCGGTGAAGGTGACGCACGAAGCCGAGCGCACGGTATCGACCACCCTCACGGCCGAGCTGCTGCTAGCCCGCGTGCTGACACCGGAGCGGATGGCGTTTACGGACCTTCTGGATTACGTGGGGTATTTGAACCGCAATAACCTGGTCTCGGACCGGCAGATCGTGGCGATTTGGCGCAAGCTGATCTACCCCTTCACCCTGCTTGCGATGATTACCATCGCCGCCCCCATCGGTTTCATGCAGACCCGCCGTGGTGGCGTGGGCGTGAAGGTGTTCCTCGGCATTCTGCTGGGGGTGGCCTTCTTCATGGCGAACCAGCTGGCCTTGAACGTGGGCATGCTCAATCGCTGGCCGGCCTGGTTTACGGCGGTGGCCCCGAATGCCTTGGGGCTGGGCCTGGCGCTGCTCGCGATGCTGAACATGGAATACGGCAGCCTGCTGCGGGCGCGCTGGCGCCGGCCGGCAGACGACCCCGCGTGAGCCGGCCATGAGTACCTGGATGATCGGCGACCTGCAAGGTTGCTGCGATTCGCTCGATGCCCTGCTCGCCCGCCCCGAGATCGCCGGCGAGGCCGGCGCCCGCTTCTGGTTTGCCGGCGACTTGGTGAATCGCGGCCCGGCCTCGCTTGCCACGATGCGGCGGGTCATGGCGCTGGGCGAGCGCGCGCAGGCGGTGCTGGGTAACCACGACCTGCACCTCTTGGCCGTGGCCGCCGGGGTGCGCCCGCCCGGCAAGTCCGACACCGTGCGCGAGATCCTGGACGCGCCGGATGCGGCCGAGATCCTGGAATGGCTGCGCCGGCGGCCGCTCGCGCATTTCGAGCACGGGCACCTGCTGGTCCATGCCGGCGTGCTGCCCGCGTGGACGGCCGAACAAACCCTCGCCTTGGCGGGCGAAGTGCAGGCGGCGCTGCGCGGGCCCGATTGGCGCCAGTTCCTGGCACAGATGTACGGCAACGAGCCTGCGGCCTGGGATGACGGGCTCGAAGGCGCCGACCGGCTGCGGGTGATCGTCAATGCCTTGACGCGCCTGCGCTTTTGCACGGCGGAAGGGACGATGGAGTTCGAAACCAAGGAAGGCGCCGGCCATGCACCGGAAGGCTACCTGCCCTGGTTCGACGTGCCGGGGCGCGCCACGGCTTCGGTTACCGTGGTGTTCGGGCATTGGTCCACGCTGGGCCTGCTGCAGCGGCCCGGGTTGGTCGCGCTGGACACGGGCTGCGTGTGGGGTGGGCAGTTGACGGCGGTCCGGCTGGAAGACCATAAAGTGGTGCAGGTGCGCTGCCCGCAATACCGGGTGCCGGGCTGACGCCCCGCCCCATGCCGTCTGCCATGAAGATCTTGCCGACCCGCCTGCCGGAAGTCCTGCTATTCGAGCCCGAAGTGCGGCGCGACGCGCGCGGCTACTTCGTGGAGACCTGGCGCGCCAACTGGCTGGCCGAGGCGGGCATCGAGGCCGATTTCGTGCAGGAGAATCAATCGGCCTCGCGCCGCGGTGTGCTGCGCGGGCTGCATTTCCAATGGCCGCAGGAACAGGGCAAGCTGGTGCGCGTGGTGCGCGGCAAGGTCTTCGACGTGGCGGTGGATGTGCGGCGCGGCTCGCCCACCTTCGGGGCCTGGACGGGCACGGAATTGGACGACGACGCCCACCGCCAGCTGTGGATTCCGCCCGGCTTTGCGCACGGTTTTTGCGTGCTTTCGGAAGAGGCGGTCGTGGTTTACCGGTGCACGGCCTATTACGCGCCGCAGGCGGAAGCCGGCATACGCTGGGACGACCCCGACCTCGGCATCGCCTGGCCCCGCACGGATGTTCCGTTCACGCTTTCCCCCAAGGATGCCGCGCAGCCCCGGCTGGCCGAGCTGGCGCCGGAGCGGCTGCCCGTTTACCGGGGCGCGGCATGAGCATCCTCGTTTCCGGGGCGGGCGGCCAGCTCGGCCAGGAGCTCGCGGCGCGCGCCGGCGCGCGCCGCCTCGTCGGGCTGCCCCGCGCGCAATGGAACATCGCCGACCCTGGGACCACCGAACGGGTGCTGGACGCCTACCGCCCCGCGCTCGTGATCAACGCCGCGGCCTATACCGCCGTGGACCGCGCGGAAACGGCCCCCGGGCCCGCCTTCGCCGCCAACCGCGACGGCCCCGGCCACCTGGCGCGCGCCTGCGCGCGGCGCGGCATTGCGCTGCTGCACCTGTCTACCTGCTACGTGTTCGACGGCGCCCAGCGCACGCCCTATGCCGAAGGCGATGCCCCGGCGCCGCTGAACGTGTACGGCCGCAGCAAGCTGGAAGGGGAAGCCGCGGTGCGCGACGCCCTCCCCCGCCACTTGATCCTCCGGGTCTCGTGGGTGTTCGGCGCCCATGGCGAGAATTTCGTGCGCACGCTGCTGCGCCGGGCGCAGGCCGGCGCGCCGCTGCGCGTGGTGGCAGACCAAACCGGCACCCCCACCCATGCCGGCGACATCGCGCAGGCCTTGCTGCAGCTGGCCGACCGGATCACGGCGGGCGAAGACTTGCCGTGGGGGCTCTATCATTACCCGGGCGGCGAAGCGGTGAGCTGGCATGCATTTGCCGAGGCCATCATGGCCGAAGCGTGCCGCCAGGGGCTGCTCGATCACGCACCCTCCATCGCGCCCATTACCAGTGCGGAGTACCCCAGCGCCGCGCGGCGCCCGGCCTATTCCGTGCTAGACGGCCGGCGCGGCGCCGGGCTGCTTGGCCTGCCGCCCGCGGACTGGCGCGCCGGACTCAAAGAGGTATTGTCGACATGGAAACAGGCGGCGTGACCCATCACCCGCGCAAGGTCTTGATCACCGGCGGGGCCGGGTTCATCGGTGCGAATTTCGTCGCGCACCTGCTCGACCGCGATCCGGACGTGTTCGTGGTGAACTTAGACCTCATGACCTACGCCGCGGACCCGGCCATCCTGCCCCGGTTCGACGCTACGGGCCGCCACCTGTTCGTGCATGGGGACGTGTGCGATGCCGGCCTGGTCTGCCGCCTGCTGCGCGAACACGAGATCGACACCATCGTGCACTTCGCCGCCGAAACCCACGTGGACCGTTCCATCACCGGGCCGGGGGATTTCGTGCGAACCAACGTAGACGGCACCTTCACGCTGCTGGAAGCCGCGCGCCAGGCATGGCTGGCCGGGCCCGGGCCTGCAGCGGGCAAGCGCTTCCACCACATCTCCACCGACGAGGTGTACGGCTCCCTGGGCCCGGGCGACCCGCCCTTCACCGAAGCCTCGCCCTACGCGCCCAACTCGCCCTACTCTGCGAGCAAGGCCGCGGCCGACCACTTGGTGCGCGCCTACCACCGCACCTACGGCCTGCCCGTCGTCACCACGCATTGCTCGAACAACTACGGCCCGTACCAGCACGACGA
>Ga0182741_1005743_pt1 | contig 11283 bp, 10 predicted proteins | sample eDN5th37CBELigOP_FD_128874 | JGI IMG/M metagenome (GOLD analysis project Ga0182741, IMG submission 128874) | Enriched Organic Plus compost microbial communities from Emeryville, California, USA - eDNA 5th pass 37_C BE-Lig OP (version 2) (version 2) ...
ATCCGACCAGCTCATCCGTCCGACCGGGGTCGCGACGACGTCGCCCGCGAACCGCACGTTCGTCCAGTGCGGCACCTGCGCCGATGCGAGCGTCGAGCATGCGGGCAGCTCCTGCGGCACCGCGCGGCCGGCCAGGCTCGCGCACACCGTGAGCGAGCCCGATCCGTACGTGCGGGCGGTCGTCGTCGCGCTCTCGAACGTCTCGAGGTCGGCGCGTGCCGACGAGGGCTGCGTCGCGACCGTGCGCACGTCGGCGTCGGCGGTGGTCGCGGTCTTCGCGCCCGTCGTGAACGGGTCGAGGAACTGCGTCTCGCCGCCGACGGTCGCGCGGAACCAGCCCGCCATGAGCGAGGTGCCCACGTCGTACTGCTTCTCGGGCGACAGCCGGATCGAGGTCGCGGATGCCGAGGCAGACGTCCCGCACACCTCGTCGTTCGCGCGAGCCGAGTTCGGATTCGTGCCCGACCAGTCGTCGCTCACGTTGAACTCGTACAGACCGGGCGTCCACACCGTGTTGAAGAAGTTGTGGTTGGCTCCCATGACCCAGACGTCGGACCGCAGCACGTCATCGCCGAACGCATGACGGGAGTCGTCGTTCATGTGCTGGCCCTGCTGGTTCGACACGTCGCCGTCGCAGTACGGCAGCACGACGAGGGTCGGAACGTTCGGCACCGTCATGCGGCCGAAGTCCACCGGCGCGAGCGGCAGGATCGACACGATGTCGAAGGGCTTGTCGAGACCCTGGTTGAGCGTCGCCGCCGAGGTCACGCCCTCACCGCCGCGCGAGTGGCCCATGAGGCCGATGCGCGAGAAGTCGAAGCGTCCCTTGAGGTCGGCCGGCGTGAGCTCGACGACCGACGGGTCGATGCGGGCCGCCTCGGTGCCGCCGTTGCCGGTGAGCGCGTCCGCGAGCGTCACGTCCTGACCGGTCGCCGCGTCGTGCAGCACGACCGGCTGGCCGGCGTTCGCCTTCTGGAAGAGGCCGAGGGTGTCGAGGATGAGCTGGCCGCGGGCGCGCGCACCGTAGTCGAGCGCGAGCTGGTTGTCGTTCGAGTTGATCGCGTTGGCGGAGATCGAGATGACGGCGTAGCCGTTGCTCGCGAGCGCTTCGGCCGTGCCGTCGTAGCCCGCGTAGCTCGGGATCGAGACCTGGGTCGGCGAGCAGGGCCAGCGCAGCGGGTTGGCGGGTGTGCCCGCGCATGAGCTGTGGCGGCCGTGCAGCAGCACGACGAGCGGGCGCGGTCCGCCGGTCGTCGGCAGGTAGATCTTGCCCTCGACCTCGCCCCGGATGCCGCCGATGCCCGCCAGATCGATCGCCTGGTCGCCGAAGCGGTAGATCGACTTCGTGTACGCGTAGTCGCCGTGTACCGCGGCATCCGGCCCCGTCTCGACCTCTTCGACCGCCTCGGTCGCGACGATCGCCGACTCCGGCACGCCGGCTCTTCGGCCGCGCCCGCCTCGGCGAACCAGCCCTGCTCGACGGTGGTCGCCTCGGCGACGGCGGGGTCGCTCGTGAGCGCGGTGAGCGTGGTGCCGCTCTCGGACTCGGTCGCGAACCCGACGGCCACGCCGTCGACCTCGATCGTGGGGGCGTCCGACTTGATCTCGAGCGGCTCGTCGAGCTCGAGCTGGATCTCGTACACGTTGCCGAGGTCGGTCACAGGCCAGTTGTCGCCGGACGCGACGACGTTCTCCTCGACGGGCGGTGCTGCTGCGGCGGGGGCGGCGACGACGGGGGCGAGCACGAGCGACGCGGTGAGCGCGCCGACCGTGAGCCCCGCGAGCCGCCGCCGAGACGGCCGCACGGACACGGGTGTGTTCATTGCGAGACCTTTCGATCGGGGGGCGATCCCTGAGCTGGATCGGTCTCATCTGGGCGGTCGCGCGTTTCGCCGTCGGTCCGCGACGGTTACCGCGATGTAACGGCCTTCGGATGCGTCTCGATCAGCGGGAGGTACGGCGGAGACGGATGCCGCGCACCCGTGTCATGCGCCGGCCGGGCTCCACGAGAGCGACTCGATGTAGCGCAGCAGCACGCCTTCGCGCAGCGCCCACGGCGACACGTCGAGCTCGTTCACGTCGAGGGCCGACATCGCGGTGTGCAGCACGACGGCGGCCGCGACGATCTGGAAGGTGCGATCGGGGGTGATCCCGGGAAGCTCCTGCCGCGCCGACGCGGGGATGCGCGCGAGGCGCGGGATCCACGAGCCGAGGGCCTCGCGCGGCAGCCGCCACCGGTCGATGCCCGACCACCCGCTGACGGAGTACCCGACGAGCTTCGCGAGCGAGCGGATCGCCTTCGACGACCCGACGACGTGCTGCGGGCGGGGCAGTTCGCGGAACTGCGCGGCGACCGGCGCGAGCGTCGCGGTCGCGTGCGCGCGGAGCCGTTCGACGGCCTCTTCTCCCGGAGGGTCGTCGGCCAGGAACTGCACCGTCATGCGCCCCGCGCCGAGGGGGACGGATGCCGCGGCATCCGGCAGCTCGTCGGAGCCCGCCGCGAGCTCGAGCGATCCGCCGCCGATGTCGAAGAGGAGGATTTGGCCGGCGGCCCACCCGAACCAGCGCCGCACCGCGAGGAAGGTGAAGCGCGCCTCGGTCTCGCCGCCCAGCACCTGGAGGGGCTGCCCGAGCGCCTCTTCGATGCGGGCGATGACGTCGGCGCCGTTCGTCGCCTCGCGCACGGCGGACGTCGCGGTCGCGAGGAGCTCGTCGACGTTCTCGGATGCCGCGACCTCCCGCGCCTCGGTGGTCGCCGCGACGAGGGCCTCGACGCCCTCCTCGGAGATGGAGCCGTCGGACTGCAGGTAGCGCATGAGCCGGAGCACGGATCGCCGGCTCGTCGTCGCGAGCGGGCGACCGCCCGGCCGGACGTCTGCGACCAGCAGGTGGACGGTGTTCGAGCCGATGTCGAGGACCCCGAGGCGCACGCGTTCAGGTTAGCGGGAGCGGGTGGCTACGATGGGCGCGATGTCCACCGACGAAGCGATCGACACGACGACGGCGCACTCGCTCTACCGCGAGATCGGCCGCGCGGAATGGGCGCGCCTCGCGGCGGATATGACGCAGCCGCTGAGCGAGACCGAGGTCGTGCAGCTGCGCGGTCTGGGCGATCGGCTCGACCTCACCGAGGTGCGCGAGGTGTACCTGCCGCTTTCGCGCCTCCTGTCGCTCTACGCCGAGAACACGAAACGGCTCGGCGCCGAGACGGCGCGGTTCCTGCACGAGGACGACACCACGACGCCTTTCGTCGTCGGGGTCGCGGGTTCGGTCGCGGTGGGCAAGTCGACGATCGCCCGTCTGCTGCGCGAGCTCATGAGCCGCTGGCCGCGGACGCCGCGCGTCGAGCTCGTCACGACCGACGGTTTCCTCCACCCGAACGCGGAGCTCGAGCGGCGCGGACTCATGGATCGCAAGGGCTTCCCCGAGTCGTACGACCGCCGCGCGCTCGTGCGGTTCCTCACCGACGTCAAGAGCGGTGCACCCGAAGCGCGTGCGCCGTTCTACTCGCACATGAAGTACGACATCGTGCCGGATGCGTACGTCACCGTCCGCCGGCCGGACGTCGTCATCGTCGAGGGCCTGAACGTGCTGCAGCCTCCGCCCACGCCGAACGACGTCGCGGTGAGCGATCTGTTCGACTTCTCGATCTACGTCGACGCCGAGGCGGAGCACATCGCGCAGTGGTACGTCGACCGGTTCATGGCCCTCAAGACCGGCGCTTTCTCGAACCCGAACTCGTTCTTCAACGTCTTCTCCCACCTCACCGACGAGGAGGCCGTCGAGACGGCGCTCGGGTACTGGAACTCGATCAACCTTCCCAACCTCGAGGAGAACGTGCTGCCCACGCGCCACCGCGCGACCCTCGTTCTGCAGAAGGCGGCCGACCATACGGTCGAGCGGGTCCTCCTGCGCAAGCTCTGACCGCCCGGGGTCGGCGAGCGAGCGCACGAGACGATGCGCAGGCCATTCGTACAGGTCCCTCGCAAACCCGCCCGCTTACGATGGTCGGCATGTGTGGAATCGTCGGATACGTCGGCCCTCGCCCGAGCCAGGACATCCTGATCTCCGGCCTCGCCCGACTCGAGTACCGCGGCTATGACTCCGCGGGCATCGCGATCATCGATGGAGGCGGGAGCCTGGGCATGCGCAAGCGCGCCGGAAAGCTGAGCGCCCTCCGCGATGAGCTCACCAGCTCGCCGATCGCCGACGGCACGACCGGCATCGGCCACACGCGCTGGGCGACCCACGGCGGGCCGACCGACGCGAACGCCCATCCGCATCTCGCCGATGACGACAGACTCGCCGTCATCCACAACGGGATCGTCGAGAACTACGCGGCGCTCAAGGACGAGCTGCTCGCCCAGGGGTACGACTTCCGCAGCGAGACCGACACCGAGGTGGCGGCCGTGCTGCTCGGCCACGAGTACCGCTCGAACGGGGGCGACCTCGTCGAGGCGTTCCGCGCGACCGTGAACCGCCTCGAAGGCGCGTTCACGCTGCTCGCCGTCCACAAGGACCACCCGGGCCTCGTGGTCGGCGCGCGCCGCAACTCGCCGCTCGTGATCGGCATCGGCGAGGGCGAGAACTTCCTCGCATCCGACGTCGCCGCGTTCGTCGAGCACACGCGCCACGCGCTCGCGATCGGGCAGGACGAGATCGTCGCGATCACACCCGCGGGCGTCGAGGTCACCGACTTCTCGGGCAACGCGGTCGAGGTCGAGCCGTTCGAGGTCACGTGGGACGCGTCGGCCGCCGAGAAGGGCGGCTGGTCGTCGTTCATGGCGAAGGAGGTCTCGGAGGAGCCCGAGGCCGTCGCGAACACGCTGCGCGGCCGCATCCGCGACGGCGCCGTCGCCATCCCCGAGCTCGACGGCCTCGACGACCTGTTCCGCGGCGTGAACCGCATCATCGTCATCGCCGCCGGCACCGCCGCCTACGCGGGCATGGTCGGCAAGTACGCCCTCGAGCAGTGGGCTCGCGTCCCCGTCGACGTCGAGCTCGCCCACGAGTTCCACTACCGCGACCCCGTGATCGGCCCCGACACGCTCGTCGTCTCGATCAGCCAGTCCGGCGAGACGATGGACACGCTCATGGCCGTCAAGTTCGCGCGCGAGCGGGGCGCCAAGACGCTCTCCATCTGCAACACGCAGGGTGCGACGATCCCGCGCGAGTCCGACGCGATCGTCTACACGCACGCCGGCCCCGAGGTCGCCGTCGCTTCGACGAAGGCCTTCGTCGCGCAGATCACCGCGCTGTACCTCCTCGCCCTGCACATCGGCGCCGTGCGCGGCGAGCTCTCGCCGACCGAGGTCGCGCACCAGCTGCTCGAGCTCGAGGCCGTGCCCGAGAAGATCCAGCACATCCTCGACAACGAGCAGGGGCGCATCGAGCAGTTCGCGCACTGGATGGCCGACACGCGCTCGGTGCTGTTCCTCGGCCGCCACGCCGGGTATCCGATCGCGCTCGAGGGTGCGCTCAAGCTCAAGGAGATCTCGTACATCCATGCCGAGGGCTTTGCGGCGGGCGAGCTCAAGCACGGACCGATCGCCCTCATCGAGCCCGGCCAGCCCGTGTTCGTGATCGTGCCGTCGCCGCGCGAGGCGCCCGTGCTGCACTCCAAGGTCGTCTCGAACATCCGCGAGATCCACGCCCGCGGTGCGCGCGTGATCGCGATCGCGGAAGAGGGCGACGCCGCGGTGCTGCCGATCTCCGATGAGGTGCTGCGCGTGCCGCTGGCCGACCCGCTGTTCGGACCCATCCTCGCCGTCGTGCCGCTGCACATCTTCGCGATGGGCCTCGCGACCGCGAAGGGGCTCGACGTCGACCAGCCGCGCAACCTCGCGAAGTCGGTCACGGTCGAGTAGCGGCCCGCGTCCTGCCCGCTTCGGTAGGGTTGCGGATGCCGACCCTTCGGCGAGCTCAGGGACGGGCCTCGGGTGAGCTCAGGGACCGGCGCGAGGGAGGTCCAGGGTGATCGTCGGAATCGGCGTCGACCTCGTCGACATCGCCCGATTCGAGCGGAGCATCGAGCGGACCCCGCGTCTGATCGAACGGCTGTTCGCGCCCTCCGAACGCTCGCTCCCGCCGCACTCGCTCGCGGCGCGATACGCCGCGAAGGAGGCGCTCATCAAGGCGCTCGGAGGATCTGACGGCGTGCGCTGGACCGACATCGAGGTCACGCGCGAAGCATCCGGTCGTCCCCTGTTCGCCCTGACGGGCACGACAGCGCAGGCCGTCGCGGGCCGCGGCATCACGATGGTGCACCTGTCGCTGTCGCACGACGCCGGCCTCGCGACGGCGTACGTCGTCGCCGAGGGGACCGGAGCGGCTGTTCCGGATGGAGGCACCGAGTGACGCGCTTCCCTCCGGGCGTCCTGCGCGAGGCCCGCATCGACGTCGGAGCGATCGCCGACAACGTGCGACACCTGCGCCGGCTCACCGAGTCAGAGATCATCGCGGTCGTGAAGGCCGACGGCTACGGGCACGGCGCGGTGCGCTCGGCCGTCGCAGCGCTCGAGGGCGGTGCGTCGCGGCTCGGCGTGGCCGACATCGGCGAGGGCCTCGCGCTGCGTCGCGCGGGCATCGATGCGCCGATCGTGGCGTGGCTGCACGCCCCGGGTGCTTCGTTCGACGAGGCAGCCGCCGCGGGGATCGAGCTGGGGGTGTCGAGCCTCGACCAGCTGCAGAAGGCGGCGGGCGCGGCATCCGCCGATCGTCCTGTCGCGGTGCACCTGAAGCTCGAGACCGGACTCGGACGCAACGGCGTGCCGCCCGAGGACTACGGGGTCGTGTTCGCCGAGGCGGCTCGGTTGGAGCGCATCGGCCGTATCCGCGTCATCGCCCTCTTCAGCCACCTGTCCAATACGTCCGTCGACGACGATCGCGAGGCGCTGCGGCGGTTCCTCGACGCGGCCGGAGCCGCGGCATCCGTCGGCCTCGCGCCGCCCCTGCGGCACATCGCGGCGACCAACGCGGCGATCGACCTGCCGGAGTCGCGCCTCGGCTGCGTACGCATCGGCATCGGGATGTACGGGCTGTCGCCGTTCGACGACCGCAGCTCCGCCGACCTCGGCCTGCGACCCGCGATGACGCTGCGCGCGCCCGTCGCGGCGGTGCGGCGGGTGCCCGCCGGACAGGGCGTGTCGTACGGGTACACGCACCGCACCGACGCCGAGACGACCCTCGCCCTCGTGCCGCTCGGGTACGCGGACGGCGTTCCGCGGCAGGCGTCGGGCGCGGGGCCGGTATCGATCAACGGTGCGCGGTTCCGCGTCGCGGGGCGCGTCGCGATGGACCAGTTCGTCGTCGAGGTCGGCGATCACCCGGTCGCGGTCGGCGACGAGGTCGTCCTCTTCGGGGACCCGACCCTCGGGGTGCCGTCGGCCGACGAGTGGGCACGCGCCGCGGGAACCATCAACTACGAGATCGTCACGCGCATCGGCCCGCGTGTTCCGCGGAGGCAGGTGTCGGGATGAGCGGACTCGACGAGCTGGTCGGGCAGCGCGAGATCGCGTCGCCGGAAGACATGCAGGCCCTCGGCGAGCAGATGGGGCGGATGCTGCGCCCCGGCGACCTCGTCGTGCTGACCGGTCCGCTCGGCGCGGGCAAGACGACCCTCACACGCGGCATCGCGGCGGGCCTCGGGGTGCGCGGGCCGATTCAGAGTCCCACGTTCGTCATCGCGCGCACCCACCCGTCGCTCGGGGACGGGCCGCCGCTCGTGCACGTCGACGCGTACCGGCTCGGATCGGCGATGGAGCTCGACGACCTCGACCTCGACCTCGACAACTCGGTCGTCGTCGTGGAGTGGGGGCGCGGCCTCGTCGACGTGCTCGAGAAGGACGAGTGGTGGGAGGTCGAGCTCGAGTCCGAGTGGGGCGGCACGGGCGTCGACAACGCGTGCGGCACGAGCGGTCCCGCTGCGGCCGAGCTCGACGCGAACGCGCCGCGCATCGTCACGGTGTCGCGGCGGACGGCGTCCCCGCGCTGACGGTGCGATGCTCCCGGTCGCTGAGCGAGGAGCGCGGCGACGAGACGAAGCGCGGCGGTTCGTGCGCGCGCGGCGTCCGGGCATCCGGCCCCGACTACCCTGGAACGCGTGATCCTGGGCATCGACACCTCGCTCGGCACGGCAGTCGCCGTGATCGAGCCCGACGGGGTCTTGCGGTCGGCGATCGAGTCACCCGACCCGCGCGGGCACGCCGAGGTGATCGGCACCCTCATCGTGCGGGCGCTGGAGGAGGCGTCCGTCTCGCCCGGCGCGATCCAGGCGGTCGCCGCGGGCATGGGACCCGGGCCGTTCACCGGGCTGCGCGTCGGGGTGGCCGCCGCGCGCACGTTCGCGCTGGGGCGCGGCATCCGGTTCGTTCCCGTCGTGAGCCACGACGCCGTCGCCCTCGCGCTCCTGCTCGACGCCGCCGTGCGGGGTGATGACGTCGGCCGGTTCGCGGTCGTGACGGATGCCCGCCGGCGGGAGTTCGCGTACACGGTGTACGACGGACTCGACGACGACGGCCTCCCCGTGCGCGGGAGCGAGCCGGCGCTCGCGCCGCGCGACGAACTGGACGCGCTTCTCGCAGACCTCGGCGCCGTTCGGAGCGACGCGCACGGCGTGCCGGCGTCGATGGTCGCGCTCGCCGCGAGCCGGGCCGTCGACGCCGGGCGCGTGATCGGACCCGGCGACGCCCTCTACCTGCGGGCGCCCGACGTCACGCCGTCGTCCGGCCCCAAGCCCGTGACGACGCCGGCCGAGCGCTCCGGAGCGGGCGCATGACGCTGCGGCGCGCGACCCTCGACGACCTCGACGCCATCATGGCGCTCGAGCGGGCGTCGTTCCCCGGTGACGCGTGGTCCGAGGCGTCGATGCGCGAGGAGCTCCGCTCGCCGCACGGCTGGTACGTCGTCGACATCGAAGGGGGCGTGATCGTCGGGTATGCCGGGCTGCGGGCGCCGGACGGATCGAAAGACGCCGATGTGCAGACGATCGCGATCGCCGAGGCGTACCGCGGCCATGGGCGAGGTCGGCGGATCCTCGAGGCCCTGCTCGACGAGGCGCAGCGCCGCGGTGTCCGCGAGGTGTTCCTCGAGGTGCGTGCCGACAACCCCGTCGCCCAGGCACTGTACGCGTCGGAGGGCTTCGTCGAGATCGCGCGCCGGCCGCGGTACTACCAGCCCGGAGACGTCGACGCCCTCGTGATGCGTCTGGACCTCGCTTCGCGCGCCGCCGCCCGTACGCCGAGCCCCGACGAGGCGGGAGCCTGCACATGACCGAACCCCTCGTTCTCGGGATCGAGACCAGCTGTGACGAGACCGGCATCGGGATCGTCCGCGGTCGCACGCTGCTGTCCAACACCATCGCGAGCTCGATGGACGAGCACGCGCGCTACGGCGGGGTCGTGCCCGAAGTCGCCGCCCGGGCCCACCTCGAGGCGCTCGAGCCCGCGATCGACGCCGCGCTCGCGGAATCCGGTGTGCGGCTGGACGACCTCGACGCGGTCGCCGTCACGAGCGGCCCCGGCCTCGCGGGGGCGCTCATGGTCGGGATCGGTGCGGCGAAGGCGCTGGCGATCTCGCTCGGCAAGCCGCTGTACGCGGTCAATCATCTCGTCGGCCACATCGCGGCCGACATCCTCGACGCCGACGCTCCGCCGCTCGAGTACCCGACCGTCGCGCTGCTCGTGAGCGGCGGGCACACATCACTCCTGCTCGTGCGCGACCTCACGACCGACGTCGAGTTGCTCGGCGAGACGGTGGACGACGCGGCGGGCGAGGCGTTCGACAAGGTCGCGCGGCTGCTCGGCCTCCCGTACCCGGGCGGTCCCGAGATCGATCGGGCCGCGGCATCCGGTGATCCCGATGCCATCCGATTCCCGCGCGGTCTGTCGCGCGCCAGCGACCTCGCCGAGCACCGCTACGACTTCTCGTTCTCGGGCTTGAAGACCGCGGTCGCGCGGTGGATCGAGCAGCGCCGCGCCGTCGGCGAAGACGTGCCTGTCGCGGATGTCGCGGCGTCGTTCCGCGAGGCCGTCGTGGACGTGCTCGTCACGAAGGCGCTCGCGGCGTGCGCCGATCACGGCGTTCCGCGTCTGCTCCTCGGCGGCGGTGTGATCGCCAACCGCCGCCTGCGCGACATGACGCTCGAGCGGGCCGAGGCCGCCGGTGTGACAGTGCGCATCCCGCCGCTCTCGCTCTGCACCGACAACGGCGCGATGATCGCCGCGCTCGCGTCGGAGCTCATCATGTCGGGGCGCGGCCCGTCGACGCTCGAGTTCGGCGCCGATTCGACGCTGCCCGTCACCGAGATCCAGGTCGCCGAGGCGCGGGAGGTCGCGTCATGAGCGACGAACGCGAGGAGCCCGCTGTCGCGGGCGGGGCGACAGGCGACACGCAAGCCGCGCCCACGCCGCCCATTACCAAGCCGCCGCCTGCGGATCGGTCGGTGGCGCCGCAGCCGGTGGCGTCGCCGGCGGATGACGCGGCGAGCGCGTCCGCGAACCCGCCCACGCCGCCCATCACGAAGCCGCCGCCCGCGGATCGGCTGGAGGCGCCGCCCGCGGAGCCGGTCGCACCGGCCCCCGCTCGGCCGCCGCTCGCGAGTCCGCCGACCGCCTCGCCCGGACCGCCCGTGATCATCGAACCGCCGTCACCGGATGTCGCCCTCGTGGGGGAGGCACCTCGCCTCCCCGGTGAGCATCGGGGAGGCTTCGGTCGCCTTCCCACCGCGCCCGTCGACATCACGCCGGCGCCCGTCCATCCCGCCGACGCGGAATGGACCCCGACCCCGGCGCCGCCGCCGCGGACCGCCTCCGCCTGGGCGCTGGCGTGCTCGATCATCGGTCTTGGGGCGTCGCTCGTCGTCGGCTGGGCGTTCCCGATCGGACTCATCGGCATCGTGCTCGGCATCGTCGCGCTTCGGCGCCCTCTCGAGAGCAGCGCCGTCGCGGCGTGGGCGATTGCGCTCGGAACCCTTTCCGTGCTCTACAGCGCCGGGTGGCTGATCTACGCCGCGTGGGAAGTCGGCCTGATCGGCTGAGAACGCGTCCTTGTGACCGTGCCGGCTTTCCGCAGGTGCTGATCGTGGGTGTGGGAGTGTCGTAGGTATGTTCTAAGGTCGGGGTATGGTGATCGCAGCTGAGGGGGAGTTCGTGCCTCCTGTTTCGGATGCGATGGACCGTGTGCGCGAGACGGGTGATGTGGTGACGATGTTCGCGGCGGAGTACTTCGTTACCGTGGACCGTGCCCGCCGTGAGGCGCTCGAAGACGCGGCCCGGTATGGGCGGG
>Ga0182741_1005745_pt1 | contig 11279 bp, 10 predicted proteins | sample eDN5th37CBELigOP_FD_128874 | JGI IMG/M metagenome (GOLD analysis project Ga0182741, IMG submission 128874) | Enriched Organic Plus compost microbial communities from Emeryville, California, USA - eDNA 5th pass 37_C BE-Lig OP (version 2) (version 2) ...
CGCCCCAGTCCGGCCGGGACTGCAGCGCTCGGACCTCGAGGACCCGGACCTCGCCCAGCTGGGCCCGATGCTCGAGCGCCAGGCGCACCGCGGGTGCGTGGAGGAGGTTCTCGGCGTAGGCGATCGTGGCGCCGCGCGCCGCGAGGGCGACGATCGCGTCGGCGTCGACCAGCGTCGTGCACAGCGGCTTCTCCACCAGCACCCCGGCGCCAGCGGCCACGGCGGCCTCGACGTGGGCCCGGTGGTGGCCGGGCGGGGTGGTCACGATCACGCCGTCGACGCCGCGGGCGACCTCGTCGAAGGGCACGGCCCGGGCCCCGGTTCGCGCTGCCGTGGCCGCAGCGCGCTCCTCGGTCCGGGAGGCGACCGCCACCACCTCCATGCCGGGCACGTGCTGGATGGCGGCGGCGTGGACGCCGGCCATCCAGCCGGCGCCGGCCAGCCCCACCCGCACCCGTGCTCGCCGGGTCACCTCAGGCGCCTCGCCGGACCGGCCGGCCCGCAGCGGTGGTCGTGCTCGTCACGACGCTCGACGCTACCGCTGGACCGCTGCGGTGTCGGACGGCGCGCCCCGACGACGGGCACGCTCGCCCGGGGGCCTACCATGCGCCCGGCGGCGGCGACGCCCCGTCGCCCACGCCCACCACCTCTCCGTGCGCCTCCTCCGCTTCCTCCTCATCACGGTGCTGGCCAGCGGTCTCCTCGCCGCGTCGGCGCTCGCGCTCGTGCCCGTGGCCCGTCAGCTCCGTCAGGCCGGCAGCGCCCAGGAGGCACCCGTGGACCTCGGACCGCTCGACCAGCGGTCCTACGTCTACGCGGCCGACGGCCGGCTCCTCGCCACGCTGCGGGCGGAGGTCGACCGCCAGCCGGTGCCGCTCGAGGCGATCCCGGCCCACGTCGTGGACGCCGTCCTCGCCGTGGAGGACGCCGACTTCTTCGCCCACCGCGGCGTGAACCTGCGGTCGATGCTGCGGGCGCTGACCGCCAACGTCGAGTCCGGCGCCACCGTCCAGGGCGGCTCCACGATCACCCAGCAGCTGATCAAGAACGAGATCGTCGGCGACGAGCAGACGCTCGATCGCAAGGCCAAGGAGGCGGTCCTCGCCCGCCGGCTCGAGGAGACGATGTCGAAGGAGGAGATCCTCGAGCGGTACCTGAACACCGTGTACCTGGGCAACGGGGCCTACGGCGTCCAGGCCGGTGCCGAGACCTACTTCGGGGTGGGGGTGGACGAGCTCGACGTGGCCCAGGCCGCGCTCCTCGCCGGGATGATCGCCAACCCGTCGCGCTTCGACCCGGTCCGCCACCCCGAGGCCGCCGCCGCCCGACGGGACCTCGCCCTGCGCCGGCTCGTGGCCTACGGGCGCCTCACGGAGGAGGAGGCGGCGGCCCTGCGCGACGCACCGCTGCCCACCCAGATCAACCAGGTGAACCCGACGCCCGACACCTACTTCGTCGAGGAGGTCAAGCAGCAGCTCCTCGACGACCCCCGCCTGGGTCGGACCCGGGAGGAGCGGGAGTACGCCGTGTTCCGCGGCGGCCTGCAGATCCACACGACGCTGGACCCCCTGGCCCAGTTCCTCGCCACCGTGGCGCGCGACGAGGTGATCTCGGAGCTCGCGCCGGAGGGCGCGCCGCACGCGACGATCCCGATCGCGCCGCACCCCGTGACCGGCGAGCCCCGCTACGCCACCGCAGCGGTGGTCTCGGTCGATCCGGCCACCGGGGCCGTCCGGGCGATGGTCGGGGGCAGCGGCTTCGAGGAGAACAAGTTCAACGTCACCACCCAGGGCCTGCGCTCGGGCGGGTCGACGTTCAAGGTGTTCGTGCTCATGGCCCTGCTCGAGGCCGGGTACGTGCCCGACGACTCCGTCGACGGCTCGGGTCCCTGCTCGTTCACGGGCATCCCAGGACTCGACCCCGATCCCTACGTCGTGGAGAACTTCGGGAACAGCCGTGGCGGCGGCGGGACGATCGCGCAGCAGACGCTGCGCTCGTCGAACTGCGCCTTCGTGCGGCTCGGGCAGATCGTCGGCACGGACCGGGTGGCCGAGCAGGCCCGGCGCATGGGCATCACCACCCCGATCCAGGACGTCGTGTCGATGCCGCTCGGGACCCAGGAGGTGTACCCGATCGAGATGGCGGCAGCGTTCGCCTCGATCGCCAACGACGGCGTCTACCACCCGCCGTACTACATCGAGCGGGTGCTGGACCGGAACGGCCGCCTGATCTTCGAGCACGAGCCGAACCCGCGGCGGGCGTCGTCGCCCGAGAGCGCCCGGCTCGCCGCCGACGTGCTCGAGAGGAACGTGCAGAGCGGCACCGGCACCCGGGCCCGCATCCCCGGCCAGCACGCCGCCGGCAAGACCGGCACGGCCCAGAACAGCGGCAACGGCTGGTTCGTGGGGTTCACCCCCTACCTCTCCACCGCGGTGTGGATGGGCTCGCCGACCGACAACTACGAGGTCCGCATCCGCGGCGTCGGCCTCACCGGCGGCAGCTACCCGGCCGAGATCTGGGGTCGCTACATGCGGGCGTGGCACGAGGGCAAGGAGCCTCGGGACTACCCGGACCCGCCCCGCACGCGGCCCGGCCGGTACCTGCGGATGGACTCGGTCCAGGACCCCCGCACCGGGACCCCGTCACGCCCACGGCGCCCGACCACGACCACGACCACCGCACCGCCGGCGACCGAGCCCGACGCCACGACCACCTCCGCGCCGCCCGCCACGACGCCCCCGTCCGCGCCCACCACCGCGCCGCCCGGCGGCGGAGACGACGGCGGGGGTGGAGACGACGGTGGCGACGGGGGCGACGGCCCCTAGGGTCTGACGGGCGGGCGTCGAGCCCGTGCGATGATGCGAGTGGGCGCTTCCGGCCCGGACGAGGAGCACAGGTGAGGCCACGATGAGCCGGTGGGAGCCGCTGCTGGCGGTCCAGGAGCAGGACACGACCGCGGACCAGCTGGAGCACCGACGCCGGACGCTGCCGGCGCGGGCGGCGCTGGACGAGGTGATGGCCGAGCTGGCCGAGCACGAGGCGAAGGTGGCCGAGGTCGAGGCCCGCCGCCAGGAGCTGGCCCGCGCGCAGCAGCGCATCGAGGACGAGGTGGCGTCGCTGCGAGCCAAGGCGGCCGAGCACGAGCGCACGCTCTACGGCGGGTCGGTCACGGGCCCGCGGGAGCTGCAGGCGCTGCAGGACGAGATCGCCGCGCTCGAGCGGCGGGCGTCGACGCTCGAGGACCAGGAGCTCGAGCTCATGGAGCAGACCGAGCCGGTGGACGCCCAGCTGGCCGAGCTGGCCCGCACCCGCGAGGCGCTCGACGAGCGGGCGGCGGCGCTGCGGGCCGAGATCGCCGAGGCCGAGGTCGAGATCGACGACGCCCTGGCGAAGGTCCACGAGGCGCGGGCCGCGCTCGTGCCCTCGGTCGAGCCGGACCTGCTCGCCGAGTACGAGCGCCTCCGGGCCCGGCTCGGCGGGATCGCCATCGCTCCGCTCGTCAACGGCCACTGCGGCGGTTGCCACCTCGCCCTGTCCGCCGTGGAGCTCGACCGGATCCGCAAGCTCCCTGACGACGAGCTCGTGCACTGCGAGGAGTGCGGGCGCCTCCTGGCCCGCTGAGCCGGTGGTCCTCTGGTTCGTCGCGCCGTCGATCTTCGTCGTGTGGGCGGTCTTCCGCAGCCCCGGCGCGGACTACCGCACGGTGGCGCTCGGGGCGCTGCTCCCGCTCGTCGAGCTGCCCTTCGGGGAGCCCCGGCTGCTCCACAGCGTGACCGGTGCGGCGGTCGTGATGGCGGCGGTGATGCTCGTCTTCCGGGGCCGTCGCCTCGTCCAGCGACAGCTCCTCGGGGTGCCGATCGGCATCCTCGTGCACCAGGTGCTCGACGGGGCGTGGGCCGACACGCACGGCTTCTGGTGGCCCTTCGCCGGCTGGTCGTGGTCGCACGCCGAGCTCCCGGAGCTGGGTCGGGGCTGGCTCAACGTCGGCCTCGAGCTGGTCGGCCTCCTCGCCGCGGGCTGGCTCTGGCGCCGCTTCCGGCTCGACGACCCCGAGCGGCGGCGCACGTTCCTCGCCACCGGGCGGGTCGGACGGGACGTGGTGCCGTGAGCGGCGACGGGCGGCCGGGGAGGCGAGCGTGCTGATCGTGGTCCGCCACGGGCGGACCGAGGCCAACGCGTCCGGGCTCCTGCTCGGGAGCCGCCTCGACCCTGGTCTCGACCCCCTGGGTCGCCGCCAGGCCGAGGCCCTGGCTGGAGCCGTCGCCGGGGCCCGCCGCGTGGTCACCAGCCCGTTGCGCCGGGCTCGGGAGACGGCCGCGGCCCTCGGGCTGCCGGTCACCGTCGACGAGCGCTGGACCGAGCTCGACTACGGCGCCTTCGACGGCCGGCCGGTGGCGGAGGTGCCGCCGGAGACCTGGGCCCGCTGGCGCGGCGACCTCGATTTCTCGCCGCCGGGGGGCGAGTCGCTGCGCCAGCTGGCCGCCCGGGTGCGGCCCGCGTGCGAGGAGCTGCTCGCCGAGGCGGCAGACCACGACGTCGTGGTCGTGACCCACGTGTCGCCGATCAAGGCGGCGGTGGCCTGGACGCTCGGCGTGGACGACGGCATCGCCTGGCGCATGTACTCGGCACCGGCGTCGGTGACGCGGATCGGGGTGAGCCGGGCCGGCCCCTCGCTGCACGGCTACAACGACGTCACCCACCTGGCCGGCCTCGCCGAGACGGTCTGAGCGGTCGCCGGCCGCGGGTTTGCCGGCACGGTCGCCGGGGGAAGCAGGTCGGGGCACCCGCCCCGCCGAACCCCCAGGAGCCACCCTCATGCGCATCACCGCCGGTCTGCTCGCCTCCGCCACCGTCCTCTTCGCCTTCGGCGCTCTCGGCCTCATCGGCTCGTGGGGCGTCGTCACCGGCACGCTGCTCGCCCTCGTCGGCGGTGTCGGCCTCGTGATCCACCTCGAGGAGCGGGACCGCTCCTCGGCGGGGATCGCGGCGTTCCTCGAACCCCGCTGACGCCTCGGCGTCGACGCCCCGGCGGTGGGGCCGCGACGCCGATCCCGGACCCCTTCGGAGGGGCCGTCCGGGAGCCGCTGCCGACCTGCGCCCGGTGCCCCTGCGTGCACCGGGCGCAGCCGCGCTCGGACCCAGGACCGGACAGGCGGCGTAGACTAGACGTGACGGTGAGTCGGTCAGGTGGCCGCGGCGTGGCGAGACCACGTCGAGGAAAGTCGGGGCTCCGCAGGGCAGAGTGCTGGTGAGAGCCAGGACGGGGCGACCTGTCGGTTCAGGGCAACAGAGAGCAGACCGCCGATGGCCTTCGGGCACAGGCAAGGGTGAAAGGGTGCGGTAAGAGCGCACCAGCGTCGGGGGCGACCCCGGCGGCTCGGCAACCCCCACTCGGAGCAAGGTCAAGCGTGGGACGGCTGGCCCGGCCGATGTCCCCAGGTGGACCGCTCAGATGGATGGCCACCACCTCGGCGAGCGCGAGCGAGCCGAGGCACAGAACCCCGCTTATGGCCGGCTCACCGTCACCCCACCGGGGTCAGAAGCTGAGCGCGCTGAGCTCGGGGTACCAGGCCCTGACTCGGCGCACGGCCTCCTGCCACCGCTCCCGGTCCACGGGAGCGGTGGGCTCGACGGTGGTCCTCGGCGCGCGGGCGGCGGCGACGTCGTCCCAGCCGCCCCAGGTGCCGACGGCGAGCCCCGCCAGGTAGGCGGCGCCGAGCGTGGTCGCCTCGCGGACGGGGGACACCTCGACGGGCCGACCGATGGCGTTGGCCAGCGCTTGGACGAAGGTGGGGTTGTCGCTCATCCCGCCGTCCACGCGGAGCCGCTCGACCCGGCGGCCGGCATCGGCCTCCGCGGCCTCGAGGAGGTCGGCGCCGCGCTGGGCGACGCCCTCGAGCACCGCCCGCACGACCTCCGGCCGGCCGGTGCCCCGGGTGATGCCGAGCAGCGTGCCGCGCGCGCCGTGGTCCCAGTGCGGCGTGCCCAGCCCGAGCAGCGCGGGCACGTAGACGACGCCGCCGGTGTGCTCGCAGCGCTGGGCCACGTCGTGGCTCTCCGCCGCCGTCTCGATGAGACCGAGGTCGTCGCGCAGCCACTCCACGTTCGTGCCCGCCGAGAGCATCACCGCCTCCAGGCCCCAGGTGATCTGCCCGTCCTGGCGCCAGGCGATGATCGGGAAGCAGCCGTGCTCCCCCTGCCGGGCGAAGGCGGGGCGGTCGTCGCCGAGGTTGAGGTCGAGCATGCCGCCGGTCCCGAAGGTGGCCTTGGCCATCCCGGGTCGGACGCAGCCCTGGCCGACGAGGCTGGCCTGCTGGTCGCCCACCAGCGCGGCGATCGGCGGGGCGCCGGGCAGGGCGGTGGCCTCGCCGAGCACCCCCACCGAGTCCACGACCTGGGGGAGCGCGGCCTCGGGGATCCGCAGCCGCTCGAGCACCGCCGTGGTCCAGCCGGACCCGTCCGAGGCGAGGAGGCCGGTGACCCCGGCGTTGGTGGCGTCGGTGACGTGGAGCGCGCCGCCCGAGAGGTGCCACGCCAGCCACGAGTCGACCGTGCCGACGCACAGGTCGCGGGAGCGGTCCGGGTCGTGCGCATCGAGGAGGAACGCCCACTTGGTCGCCGACGCGTTCGGAGCCAGGTGGATCCCCTCGCCCTGGAGCACGAGGCAGGTCCCGACCGTGCGCAGGTCCTGCCAGCCGATCCCCGGGCCGACCGCGGCGCCGGTGGCGCGGTCCCACACGACCGCCGACGCTCGCTGGTTCGTGATCCCGACGGCCTCCACAGGTCCCGCGTCGGCCAGGACCTCCCTGGCCAGGTCGAGCGCGACGGAGCGGATGGCCTCGGCGTCGATCTCGACGAGACCGGGTTCCGGGGTGGAGGGGAGCAGCGGCCGGTGGGCCTCGCTCGCCACCGTGGCGTCCGGGCGCACGACCGCCGCCCGCAGCCCGCTCGTGCCCACGTCGATGACCAGGATGCTCATGGCCGCGTTCTAGCAGCCCCCCGTCGACGGCGGGTCGACCCGATGGCCCCGCCGGCCGCGCCGAGCGCGGCACCCACCGCGACAGCCGCCGGGAGCACCTCGGCCCGCAGCGCGTCGCCGGCCGCCGCCCGCCGCCCCACCCCGAGCCCCGCGACGAGCGTCAGCAGCACCGCGCCCGCGAGCAGGCAGGTGCCGCGCCCGGCGCCGGCACGGGCCGCGACCACCGGTCCCACGAGCGCACCTGACGCGGCGAGCACCGCGAGCACGACCGCACCCGCGGCGGGCAGCCCGTCGTCGAGCACCGCCTCGAGGACCTGCGCGACGAGCGCAGCCGGCACCGAGATCGCCGCGCCCGCGCCCACCCCCGCAGCCACCGGTCGCCAGCGGGCCATCAGTAGCCCGGGTCGCCGAAGGGGGAGGGGAGCCCGAGCTTGCCCGGGTTCAGGATCCCGTTCGGGTCGAGCGCGGCCTTGGCCGCCGCGAGCACGTCGAAGGCGGGCCCCAGCGCCTCGGCCACGAAGCGGCTCCGGTTGAGGCCGACGCCGTGGTGGTGGGACAGCGCCCCGCCTGCTCGCAGGACGGCGGCGGTGCCGGCGTCCCAGGCCGCCCGGTAGTACCGGTCCCGCTCCTCGGGGGCGACCTTCCCGGCGAAGGTGAAGTAGAGGCAGCCGCCGTCGAGGTAGCTGTGGCTCTGGTGGGCCGACGCGGCGATCGTGCCCTCGACGCCTCGCAGTGCGGCGATGGTGGCGGCGTAGATGCCCGGCAGGTCCCGCCAGCGCCCGGCCACCTCCATCGTGTCGACGACGTAGCCCCGTCCGATGAGCGCCTCGAGGGCGGCGACGTCGTTTCGGTGCTCGAGCCAGTGGGCGACGTGGGCCTCGTCCTCCGGGTGGCCGTCGGCGCCCACCTCGGCCACCACCTCCATCGTCGCGTCGACGAGCCCGATGTCGCCCTCGTCGAGGACGAGCAGCAGCGCCCGGTCGCCGGTGTGGTACGTCCGGTCCGCCTCGGTGGCGTCGTAGAGGCGCAGCACGGCGGGCGTGGCGCCGCGCTGCACGATGCGGCGCATGGCGTCCAGGCCGTCCTCGAACGACGCGAAGCCGTACGCAGCCCGCCGCTCGTGGCGGGGAGCCGGGTGGAGCCGCAGCCGGGCGCCGGTGATCACCCCCAGCGTGCCCTCGGAGCCCACGAAGAGCTGCGTGAGGTCCGGGCCCACCGCGGCCCGCGGCGCCCCACCGGTGGTGATGCGCCGCCCGTCGGCGAGCACGACGTCGAGGCCGAGGACGAGGTCCTCGATCTTCCCGTAGCGGGTGGAGAGCTGGCCGGCCGACCGGCAGGCCAGCCAGCCGCCCACCGTCGACAGCGACACGGACTGCGGCCAGTGGCCGAGGGTGAGGCCGTGCTCGCGTCGCAGCTCGTGCTCGAGGTGGTCCCCGAAGGTGCCGGCGGCGACGTCGACGACGAGCGACGTGGCGTCCACGTCGCGCACGCCCGCGAGGCCGCACAGGTCGAGGACCACCCCGCCGTGGACCGGCACCGACGCTCCGCAGACGCCGCTGCGCCCGCCGGCGGCGGTGACCGGCACGCGCGCCTCGTTGCAGAGGGCCAGCACCTCGGCCACCTCCTCCGCCGTGGCCGGCGCTGCAACCGCCGCGGCCCGCGCCGCCACCTGGCCCTCGGTGGCCCAGATCATCGCCTGCGGCCACCAGTCGCGGCTCGCCTCGGCGGTGGCGGCCGGGTCCGTGGTCACGGCGGTCACGGCCCGCAGGCGGTCGAGCAGGTCGTCGGGGACGGGGACCGCCGTCGCCTCGAGGCGGCTCGTGGCGGCGGCCGGGTCGGGCAGCGCGATCGGGGCGGTCGGCGCGCCGGGGCCGGGGGCCGGGAGGTCCTGCGGTGCGGTCATCGGTCTCCTCGGATGGCTCGGCGACGCCGCGTCGGGCGCGGCGCGCTCAGCGGACGGGGACGGGGGTGGCCGGCAGGCCGGCGGCGGCGCGCTCGGCCTCCACCGACTCGACGTAGCGGCGGACCTGCGCCGCGGCCTCGTCGGCGCTCCACCCGAGCTCGGGGGCGATCAGCTCGGCCACGGCGGGCGCGGCGGCGGCGCTGGCGTCGCGGGCCTGCAGCCGAGCCCGGGTCCGGCGGCTCAGGACGTCGTCGACGGTGCGGGCCATCTCGTGACGGACCGCGTACACCGCCTCGGCCCGCAGGTAGGGGAGGCCCTCGACGAGCGGCTCGCCCAGAGACGGGTCGGCCTCCACCATCGCCTGCACCACCCGGGCCTCGGTGCCGTAGCGGCGGTAGAGGTGGGGGCTCACCTCGGGATCGGCGGGGCCGGCGCCGCGCAGCGGCAGGTCCCGGGTGCGGCACCGCCGGGCCCGGCGGGGCAGGTCGCGGAGGTGGCGCACGACCGCGGCCATGGTGTCCTCGGCCATCTCCCGGTAGGTCGTGAGCTTGCCGCCCGTGATCGTGACGACGCCGGTGGGGGACACCTCGACGCGATGGCGGCGGGAGAGGTCGGCGGTGCGCCCGGTCGTCGCCGCCTTCACGAGCGGTCGCAGGCCGGCCCACGTGCCGAGCACGTCGGCCTCGGTGAGCGGTTCGCGCACCGCCCCGTTGATCGCGCCCAGGAGGTAGGCGACGTCCTCCGGGGTGCACTGCGGGTCGTCGAGCGGACCGTCGTAGTCCGTGTCGGTGGTGCCGATGTAGGTCAGCTCGAAGGTGCCGTCGCCCTTCGGCAGCCACGGGACGACGAACACCGAGCGCCGGTCCTTCGGGACCGGCACGACCACGGCGATGTCGTTGCGCACCTTCGTCCACGGGACGGTGATGTGCACGCCCTTGGCCGGCCGGATGGTGTCGGGTGCGGCGCCCTCGTCGAGGCCCCGGACCTCGTCGGCCCACACCCCGGCGGCGTTCACGACCACGCCGGCGCTCACCTCGATGCGACGACCGTCGGCGGCGACCACCGCGCCGATGCAGCGGCCCCGGTCGTCGTGGCGGAGCTGCACGACGCGGGCGTGGTTGGCGACCACGGCGCCGTGGTCGAGCGCGGCGGTGCGGGCGAGGGCGAGCGTGAGCCGGGCGTCGTCCGCCTCCGCGTCGTAGTAGAGGTACGCCCCGGCCAGGCGCTCCTCGGGGAGCGTGGGCATGTGGGCCACCGCCTCGGCCCTGGACAGCCGCTTGTGGAGCTTGCCGATGCGGGCCCCGCCGGTGAGGTCGTACATCCACATCGCCGAGCCGAGGGCCCGAGCGACCTTGGCGTTGATGAGCCCGTCCTTCGAGAAGATCGGGATGAGGAACGGGAGCAGGCCGACGAGGTGGGGGGCGTTCCGGCGGAGCCGCTGGCGCTCTCGCAGCGCCTCGTAGACGAGGCGGACGTCGCCGTTCTGGAGGTAGCGCAGGCCGCCGTGGACCATCTTGGAGGACTTCGAGCTCGTGCCCGACGCGAAGTCCTCGGCCTCGACCAGGGCGGTGCGCAGGCCGCGGCTCGCGGCGTCGAGCGCGACGCCGCAGCCGGTGACGCCCCCTCCGACGACGAGCACGTCGAAGGCGTGGTCGGCCAGCGCTTGGAGGGACCGGGCTCGCTCGAAGGTGCCGAGGGCCATCAGCCGCAGCCGCAGGCGCCGCCGCAGCACCCGCCTCCCGCAGGCACGGGGCTCGGCGCGGCCGACGGCTGGGCGGTGCCGATGCTGGCGAACACGGAGAGCAGTCGGGTGGTGTCGTCGTGGCCGGCCGGGCACGGGGCCGGCGCGTCGGCCTCGGCCATCGGCCGGCGGGCCTCGAACGTGGCGCCGCAGGTCCGGCACCGGTACTCGTAGGTCGCCATGCGGCGAGCCTAGTGCCGCGCCCCGTCGGCGCCCCGAGGTCCCGACGTCAGCCCGCCGGGTGCACCGTGAGCGGCTGCGTGGCGTCGCCCCGCAGGACCCGGATGGCGAGTTGGCCGTTGGCGAGGCTCGCCTCGACGCCGGCTCCGAACCCTGCCGGCAGCTCGAGCTCGCGCTCGTAGCCGCCGTAGTCCCACTCCTTCAGGAGGTACTCGCGCGGCCCGGCGCTGCGCAGGTGCGCCCAGAGGCGCAGCCGACTGGGGTGGCCCGGGTGGAGCTCGATCGTCACGTCCTCTGGCTGGACCGCCGGCAGGGGAGCGACCACCACGAGCGCCTCAGGGGCCTCGTGGACGTTCACCGGCACCGTCTGGATCGGCATCGTCTCCTCGCGCCGGGCGGTGGCGTCGCGGACCTCGTCGTGGCTGGTGGGTTGCTCCATGCCCGATGTCGTACCCCGCCCGCCGGGCGCGCAACCC
>Ga0182741_1005748_pt1 | contig 11273 bp, 13 predicted proteins | sample eDN5th37CBELigOP_FD_128874 | JGI IMG/M metagenome (GOLD analysis project Ga0182741, IMG submission 128874) | Enriched Organic Plus compost microbial communities from Emeryville, California, USA - eDNA 5th pass 37_C BE-Lig OP (version 2) (version 2) ...
GCACCTGGCCGGCGGTGAGGATCGTCGTCGTCAGCTCCGACCGACCCGAGCGGGCGACGAACACCTTGCCCGGCTCGTTGATCCAGATCTCCTCGATCTCGGGGTCGTCGAGGTACTTCTGCAGTGGCCCGAGCCCGACGACGGCGTCGTGCAGCGCCTTCGTGGCCTCCTCGAGGTCGGCCAGCCGCGGCACCCGCCCCAGCATCGCCCGCTCGTCGTAGTCGGCGACGGCGTCGGCGATGAGCATCCGCGTGGCCTCGGAGTCGGCCGCAGGGTCCAGCCCGCGGCGGCGGATCAGCTCCCGCACCTCGGTCTCGAGGATCGCCACGCCGTCGTCCATGCCACTCCCCCCGGTCGCGCCACACAAACTACTGATGCCGTGCCACGGGGTCCAGTGCGGCCGGCGCGGCTGTGGGCGAGTGCGCGTGCCGGCCGACGCGTTCCCCGCACGGCGCGGTAGACAAACGGCTGCACATGGGTCTGTCACCGACCGAGTGGTCACCCTGCTGTTCCCCCGCGACCAAGGGGGGCGGCGCTGGGTAGGGCGGTGCGACAAGCGCGCACGGTCAACGGCTCGCAGCCGGGTCGACCGTCGCCCAGATGACCTGCAGGGTGCGGAACGCCTTAAGCATCGTCGGGCTGCCGGCGCGCACCAGCCGGGTGCGGATTGAGCTCGCCCCGCTGCCGAGCCGCTCCAGCAGCCCCGCGACGTCGCGCACCACCGGCCGCACGATCCGCTCCAGGGTGGGGAACGGGGTGATGACGTGCGTGTCCTGGAGCAGCCGCGACGTCGTCGGGCGCTCCTGCAGGTACGGGGCGACGCGGTCGACGAGACGGATCCGGCGCGCCGACAGCCGCCACAGCACCAGCGCCAGCCCGACCCCGAGGAGCAGCCCGGCGGCGGCCCCGGTGAGGCCGGCGGGGGTGGTGAACGCGCTCATCGCAGCACCCGCACGTCTTCGGGCAGCCGGCCCAGCCGCATCATCACCTGGTAGGCGAGCACCGACGCCGCCGCCCCGACGAGCAGCACGAGCACGCCGGCGGGCGAGTTGTAGGCCTGGACCGTCGTCGAGCGGGTCGCGAGCATCGCGAGCACGAGGTCGCACTGAGTCGGAGGTGTCGGGAAGATGAGCCCATGAGCATCCTGCGATCTCGTCGGCTGGAGTCGGTGTTCGGCGCAGCCATCGATGAGGTGACGGCGTCGCACATCCAGTCCCTGGTCGAGAACGGCATCACCGAGTCCTTCGACCTGGACTTCAAGGAAGCGCTCTACGGTCGCAGCGACTCGGAGAAGCGCGACCTGGCGGGCGACGTGGCCGCGCTCGCCAACACCGCGGGCGGCGTCATCGTGATCGGCGTGGCCGAGGACGATCAGGCCCGCGCCAACAAAGCCGACGGCGTGCCGCTGAGCGACGCCGAGCGGACCCGGATGCTCCAGGTGATCGCCGCCGGTGTGTCCCCGCTTCCGGCCGTCGACATCCATGCAGTGCCGACTACCTCCACGACCACGGGCGAAGAGTCCACTGACAGCGAGATTGGGTACTTCCTGGTCGCTGTGCCCCGCTCGCAGGCAGCGCCGCACGCGGTGATCGTCAACGACGGGCTCCGGTTCCCCAAGCGGAACGGGTCGACGACGCGCTACCTGTCCGAGCCCGAGGTAGCCGCCGAGTACCGCGACCGGTTCGCTCGGGTGTCGTCCCAGGGAGAGCAGATCGAGCGGGTCGAGCGCGAGCTCCTGACCAGGCTGAACACGACAGAGATGCCGTGGCTGGTTGTGTCGCTGGTCCCGGACCTGGCCGGCGATCTCGAGCTGACCCATGCAGTGCGGCAGACCTTCACGCAGGAGGTCCTCCAGAAGGAAGTGCGCATCGGGCTGCCCATCGGCATCAGCTTCTTTCGGGCGCGCGTGGGCCGGCGGCGGCTGTTCGCCGACGGGTCGCGCGACAACGACGCGAGCTCGAGGCGGGCCGCGGCCGAGCTCCACTGCGACGGCGCGGGCGCGTTCGCGCAGTACGTGGCCGACCTGCGAGCGGACAGCCCCACGCCAGATCGATCAGTAGCCACCGAGCAGCTCGTCAGCGACGAGGGACTCGTCCTTGCCGTGATGTCAGGGCTCCACCACTTGGCCCGCCACGCGCGGGACCGAGCCGCCACCGCCGGCAGCGCACTGGTCAAAGCGACGCTCGTGCCCAGCGACGGCTGCACTATGGAGATAGGCCACAACCGCCACTTCAGGGACTCAAGGAGCAGCGTGCCTGCCGCGGAGGCTGTGACTGCGGAGTCGGTCGCGGACATCGACGACCTGGCCGACCCCGGACCCGAGCTGGTCGCCGCGGCTGGTCGCCTGGCCGACGAGCTCGCACAGTCCTTCGGGATCGCCGAGCTGGGCCAGTTCAGCCGCGACGGCGAGATCCGCATTCGGTACTGGGATACCGAAGGACATTCTCAGCTTCGGGCGTGGGCGGAAGCGCACGGCGTCACTGTCACGGAGGAGGCCCTGGACTAGAACTGCCAGCCCTGCTTGCGCACGTAGGCGAAGAACTTGATCGCCTTGACGCCGTGCTCATCGGCGACGTTGGGGATCTTCTGGTTCTTGTCCAGCGTGTTCGGACCCTTGCGGTTCTCCTCGGTGACCATCGTCGACTTCTCGGCCTTGGCGTGAGCGATGACGAAGGGGTCGGCTTCGTTGCGCTGCCCCTGGACCCACTCGGGTAGCCCCATCGGTCAAGACCGCAGAATCACGACCACCTCAGTACTCACCGGCAACGGCCAGCCCCTGGGCCTCGTTGATCCAAATCTTCTCCTCGATCTCGGGGTCGTCGGGTACCTCTGCAGCGGCGCCAGCCCGACGGCGGCGTCGTGCAGCGCCTTGGTGGCCTCCTCGTGGTCGGCCAGTCGCGGTACCCGCCCGAGTATCGCTGGCTGTCGCAATTGGTCACGATGTCGACGACGAGCACCCGCGTGGCCGGGATAGGCCGCAGGGTCGAGCCCGCGGCGGCGCATCAGCTTCCACACCACGGGTCCCCAGATTCGCCAGGCCCCGCTGTTGCTCCCGATCGCACCCACGACGGCCAATGACGTGCCGCTGGATCTGACGCGGGAGTGCGGCCGGGATTGACTATCGTGCGGCAATGAGCATGGATCGGCGCCCTGCGATGCCGCGGGAAGTCAGCCAGGAACTTGGGCACCTCAAGCCGTTCGCGGGTCTCGTGGTGGGAGGCATATCGCTCGACATCGTCGGTGCGGGACTCATGGCGATCGGCATCGCAAACACTGGGACCGCAAGCGTCGGCGACGGCTATGACCTGACCTTCCTGGTGTGGCTAGGAGCGATTCTGGGTGCCGCAGGCATCGTGCTCTTCCTCATGGGTCTCAACAACCTGCTCAACGGGCTCTTCACGACGATGGCGTCGATCGTCTACCGCCCCGACTGAGCGGCAAGGCGGAACTCCACCCGGCTCTCACGAGTGACCTCTGTCACGTCAGTGCGAGAGAGCCCCGGTCCGCTCAGACCTTGCGAGCGAACGAACGGTCGTGCTTTTATGACCCGGTGACCAAGGGAGCGCAGACACGCGAGGCCGTGCTGGCCGAGGCGCTGGACCAGGCGAGCCTGCGCGGCCTCAACGGCCTGACGATCGGCACCCTCGCCGACCGGATCGGGATGTCGAAGAGCGGGCTGTTCGCCCACTTCCGCTCCAAGGACCAGCTCCAGGTCGACACCCTCGACCACGCGGCCGACCGGTTCCGCACCCACGTCGTGCTGCCCGCGCTCCGCGAGCCCGCGGGCGAGCCGCGGCTGCGCACGCTGGTCGAGCGCTGGCTGGGCTGGGACGGCGACGCCGACTACGCCGCGCCCGGCGGCTGCGTGTTCGCGGCCGGTGCCATGGAGTTCGACGACCTGCCCGAGAGCCCCGTGCGCGACCGGATCGTCGCCCACCTCGGCGACCTCCTCGACTCGCTCGCCACCGTCTACCGCTCCGGCGTGCGCGCCGGCGCGTTCCGTGACGACGTCGACCCCGAGGTGTTCGCGCGCGAGTGCTACGGGATCGTCCTCGGCCACCACGTCACCGCCCGGCTGCTGCGCGAGCCACGCGCCGACGAGCGCGCGGTCGCCGCGTTCGAGCGGCTGCTCGCCTCGGTGCGCACGGCCACCTCCGACACCTCACCCACCCCCGACCAGGAGGCCTCGTGAGCTCCCAGAACCGCACGACCGTTCGCCTCCCGCTCCGGATACGGGTGATGCGCGGCGGCCTCGCCGCGCTCGACCGCGTCGCGCCGTCGCTCGCGGCCGGCATCGGCTCGCGGCTGTGGTTCCGGGTGCCACCCGCCACCCCTGCCGAACGTCGTCGCGCCCGCACCCCCGCCGGCGGCGAGCCGTTCGAGGTCGGCGCCGACGGGCTGACCGTGCGCGGCCGCGCCTACGGCGACCCGCAGGCGCCCGTCGCCTACCTCGTGCACGGCTGGGGCGGCCACTGGCAGCAGCTCTCCGCGATGGTCGAGCCGCTGCGCGAGGCCGGCTACCGCGTCGTCGCCTACGACGCCCCCAGCCACGGCGACTCCCCCGGCGGCAGCCACGGACCGCACGCCAGCAGCGTCATGGAGCTGGCCCGCTCCTACGCCCTCGTCGTCGAGCGCCACGGCGAGCCCGCGCTCACGGTCGCGCACTCGCTCGGCTCGATGGCGGTGCTGTGGGCCGCCCGCCACCACGACACCCGCCTCGGTGCGCTCGCGACCGTCGCCGCCGCGACCGAGGCCGAGGAGCTGCTCGTCGCCTTCCGCCGCATGACCGGGCTCGGGGCCCGCTCCGGGCAGCGGCTGCTGCAGCGCATCGAGCGCAGCATCGGCGTGCCGATCGCGGCCTTCCACGGCCCCACGCTCGTCGGCGAGGTGCTCGACGGCGCCGCCGCACCGCTGCTCGCCATCCACGACCGCGCCGACGCCGACTCCCCCACCCGGGTCTCCGAACGCCTCGTCGCGTCGTGGCCCGGCGGCGAGCTGGTGCTCACCGACGGCCTCGGCCACCACCGCATCCTGTGGGCGCCCGAGGTCGTCGAGCGGGTCAGCGCGTTCGCGGCGCGGCAGCCGGCCTGAACCAGAGCCCGCCGCCGGGCGGCGTCAGGACGTGCTGACGTGCACGTGGTCGTAGTGGTTCGCCGTGAGGCTGCCGCGGTCGGCCATGTGCTCCCAGGCACCGGCGGGGCTGCCCGCCATCCAGATCTGCTGCTCGAAGATCAGGTAGGTGATGCCGAGCTCGCCGGCGTGCGCCTGCAGGTAGCCGGCGATGTCCCAGCCGGCCTGGCCGCTGACCATGATGTCGAGCGCGTGCCCGCTGCCGTGGTCGCCGCCGTCGCCGGGCCGATAGCCCCCGTAGGCGGAGACGACGCCGGGGAACGCCGCGCACACCGCGCGGTAGGTGGCCGCGGCGTTCGGGGCGAGCGAGGCCTCGATGCCGGCGCTGGTCGCGCACGACGCCGAGGACACACCCGCGGGCGCCTCCGCCACCTGCTCCTGCGCCGTCGTCTCCTCCGGTGCCGGCTCCTCGGCCGGCTCGCTGTCGACGAGGAAGTCCGAGGCCACCCAGGCCACCCGGTCGTCCCAGACGACCTCCGACCAGCCGTCCTCGCTCTCGCCGGTGACGTCGACGACGTCGGCCCGGTCGAGCGTGGTCAGCACCTGGCGCTCGGTCGACGGCCCGGTCCGCACGTTGACGGCGGTGCTCGCCCAGAGCTGGCCGGTCACCTCCGGCAGCGGCTCGGGCAGGCCGTCCTCCGGCAGCGCGCGCGGCACCACCGGCGCGGGCACGGCCTGCCGCACCTGGGTGCGGTCGGCGACGTCGCCGCGGCCGTCGACGGCGACCGCCGGGACGTCGTCGAAGGAGACGGTGTCGGCGGCCGGTTCGTCGGTCGGCGCGGCGCCGGCCGCGAGGCCGGTGACGGCGAGCGCGGCGACCGCGACGGCGGCCAGCGCGCGGGCAGGCGCGAGCGGACGGGAGGGGCGGTGCGGGGTGGGGTGGTGTCGGCCTGAGGGCACGAAGCAACCTTCGATCGGGTCCAGAACCGAGCCACTGTAACCAGATCGTTATCTAACGGGCTGGGGTCGGGGTCACATCCGCGCGGTGATCGTCGCCACGCTCCAGCAGGGCCCGCAGGGCGGTCTCGCCCCGCTGCATCACCCGTCCGTGCGCCCACACCAGCGGCCACGCGAGCACCCGCAGCGCCGTGCGCATCGCCGGTCGCACGGGCACGACGTGCCAGCGGATCGTCGCCGCGCAGCCCGCCGCCGCGGGCTCCACGAGCCACTCGCCGGTGCCCACGAGGTCGCCGACGACGCGTGCCGCCGCCCGCCGGGGCGGCTCCGCGGCGACGATCTCCACCCCGAAGCGCAACCGGTACCCGATCGGGCTGCGCACGACCAGGTGCACCCGCTCCCCGACCGTAGCGGTGCCGCCCTCTCGCACCACCGTCGCGGCGTCCATGCCCGGCCACCACCGCGGCCAGTCCTCCACGCGCTCGAGGACCTCCCAGACCCGCTCGGCGGGCGCCGGGAGCCGCCAGGTGGAGCGCAGCCGCAGCACGCCCCCAGTCTGGCCGTGCTGTCGGCACGCGGTGCGAGGATGGCCACATGTGCGGTCGGTACGCCTCGTTCCGGGAGTCCCAGGACCTCGCCGACGCCTTCGACGTCGACGACATGACCGATGCCGCGCGCGAGGTGATAGCGAGCTGGAACGTCGCACCGACCGACGGCGTGCGGATCGTCGTCGACCGCGCACCCCGGGCCGACGGCGACGCGGCCGACGCCGCACCCGCGGAGGAGTCCGGCGCTCGACGCGAGATGCACCTGGCGCGCTGGGGCCTGGTCCCGCCGTGGGCGAAGGACCTCTCGGTCGGCTCGCGCATGTTCAACGCCCGCAGCGAGACGCTCGTCGAGAAGCCCGCGTTCCGCAAGGCCGCCACGACCAAGCGCTGCCTCGTGCTGGCCGACGGCTACTACGAGTGGCAGAAGGTCGCGGTGCCCGGGCAGTCCAAGCCGAGCCGCACCCCGTTCTACATCCACCCGACCGACGGCGCCCCGATCGCGTTCGCCGGGCTGTACTCGTGGTGGCGCGACCCGGACAAGGACGACGACGACCCCGAGCGCTGGGTGCTGTCGACGACGATCGTCACCGCGGCCGCGCGCGACGGCCTGGAGGTCATCCACGACCGCGAGCCGGCGATGCTCACCCGCGAGATCGCCGAGTCCTGGCTCGACCCGACCGTCACCGACCACGACACCGTGATGGCGATGCTCGCCGAGCCGGCGCCCGAGCTGTCCTGGTACGAGGTCGGCGCCGCGGTCGGGAACGTGCGGAACGACGGACCGGAGCTCATCGCCCCGGTGTGAGCCCGGTGCGCACGATCCTCCTGTGGTCGCACACGCCGCGAGCGCCCTCCGGCCGGGGGACGACGCGGTCCGCGCGCGCGTGTCCCTAGGCTGAACCGCGTGACCGCCACGCCTCCCGCGACCCCGGACCCGGGGACCGCTGTGCGCCACCCCTCGGCCGGGGACGTCTGGCTCGCGGCCGGGCTGGCGCTGGTGTTCGGCTTCCTGCCCGTCTTCTACGGCGGCGTCGCGCCCGCCAACGACGTCCTCGTCGCCCTCGGGACGGTGCTCGGCCTCGTGCAGCTCGGCGCGCTCGCGTGGCGCCGCGTGCACCCGCGGCGCACCGCGGCCGTGGTCGCGGCGGCCGCCGTCGCCCACTTCGGTCTCGGCCAGTTCCTGCAGCCCTCCGACGTCGCCGTGCTCGTCGCGCTGTACTCGGTGACCGCCTACCGGCGCAGCGGCAGCAGCCGCACCTGGCTGCTGCTCGCGCTCGCCGGCGCGGTCATGGTCGGCGCGGGCTTCGCGCTGAGCGACTGGACCGGCGTCGGTCCGGCGATCGCCGTCGGCACCTTCTTCTTCATCGGCTGCGCCGCGCTGGCCCTCACCGCCTGGGCGCTCGGGCTGATGCGCCGGGCTCGGTACGTGCAGCAGGAGTCGCTCGCCGAGCGCGCCGCACGCCTGGAGCGCGAGCGCGACCAGCAGGCGCAGATCGCCACCCAGGCCGAGCGCACCCGCATCGCCCGCGAGATGCACGACATCGTGGCCCACTCGCTCTCCGTCGTCATCGCGCAGGCCGACGGCGGCCGCTACGCCGCGAAGTCGGACCCGGAGGCCGCCGAGCGGGCCCTGACCACGATCGCCGAGACCGGGCGCGCCGCGCTCACCGACATGCGGCGCATCCTCGGTATCCTGCGCACCGACGGCGCCGAGGCCGCCGACCTGGTGCCGCAGCCCGGCGACTCCGACATCGCGGCCCTCGTCGAGTCGCTGCGCGGCACCCTCCCGGTGTCGTTGATCGAGATGGGCGACCCGCGCCCGATGCCTCCCGGCACGGGCTCGACGATCTACCGGATCGCGCAGGAGGCGCTCACCAACATCATCAAGCACGGCGGCCCGGGCGCGAAGGCGACCGTGCTGCTGCAGTGGGCGCCGCAGCGTCTCGTGCTCCAGGTCGACGACGACGGCCGCGGCGCCGCGGCCACCTCCGACGGCGCCGGGCACGGCGTGCTCGGCATGCGCGAGCGCGCCGCGATGCTCGGGGGCACGCTGGTGGCCTCGCCGCGCGCCGGTGGCGGCTACCGTGTGCGCGCGGAGATCCCGGTACCGGGCGGAGCCCAGGCCTCGGCGCAGCCGTCGCAGGCGCCGCTCTCGCCGATCGTCCCGCCCGGCCCGCTCACCGCGCCGGGGGACGCCGACCCCGCCCCCACGCCCGACACCCGCCCCAGCACACCCCCGAGGACCGCATGACCGAGCCCACCACCGACGCCCCGATCCGGGTCGCCCTCGTCGACGACCAGCAGCTGGTCCGCGCGGGCTTCGCGCTCGTCATCAACTCCCAGCCCGACATGGAGGTCGTGCTCGAGGCCGGCGACGGCGCGCAGGCGCTGCGGCTGCTCGGGAGCCACCCGGTCGACGTCGTCCTCATGGACGTGCGGATGCCGACGATGGACGGGCTCGCGGCCACGGCCGCGCTCACCGGGGCCGACGCCGCCCAGCCCACGAAGGTCATCATCCTCACGACCTTCGACCTCGACGAGTACGTGCTGCAGGCGATCAAGGCCGGCGCCTCCGGGTTCCTGCTCAAGGACACCCCGCCGGAGGACATGCTGGCCGCGATCCGCACCGTGCACCACGGCGACGCGGTCATCGCGCCGTCCTCGACCAAGCGGCTCATCGGACACCTCGCGAGCGTGCTGCCCGACGCCGAGCGCACCCCGCCCGCGGTGCTCGACAGCCTCACCGAGCGCGAGCGCGAGGTCCTCGTGCTGATGGCGCGCGGCCGCTCCAACACCGAGATCGCCTCCGACCTGTTCGTCGCCGAGGCGACCGTCAAGACCCACGTCGGTCGCGTGCTCGCCAAGCTCGGCGCCCGCGACCGCGTGCAGGCCGTCGTCATCGCCTACGAGACCGGTCTCGTCAGCCCCGGGTCCTGACGGCGGGCAGGCGGCTCCGACCCCGGTGTCGCCCGCCGCACGCGGGTCCACCCGTGGGATGACGCACGGACCCGACCCGGGCGCGACGCGGCGGTCCCGGCGCCGGACCTAGCGTCGTCACCATGACGCAGACCATCCCTTCCCCGCCCTCACCGCCCTCACGCCCCGAGACGCCGGCCGCCGCGCGCGCCGTCGGTCTCACGAAGATCTACGGACGCGGCGACGTCGCCGTGCACGCGCTCGACGGCGTCGACGTCACCTTCGCCGCGGGCGAGTTCACCGCGATCATGGGACCGAGCGGCTCCGGCAAGTCGACGCTGATGCACCTGCTCGCCGGCCTGGACACCGCGACCGCCGGCCAGGCGTGGCTCGGCGGCACGGAGCTGACCACCCTCAACGACGACCAGCTGACGCTGCTGCGCCGCCAGCGCGTCGGCTTCGTGTTCCAGTCCTTCAACCTGCTGCCGATGTTCACGGCCGCGCAGAACATCGCGCTGCCCTCCCAGCTCGCCGGCACCCGCCTCGACACCGAGTGGTACGACACGCTCGTCGGCACCCTCGGCCTCGGCGACCGCCTCAGCCACAAGCCGCACGAGCTCTCCGGCGGCCAGCAGCAGCGCGTCGCGATCGCGCGTGCGCTGTCGACACGCCCCGAGGTCGTCTTCGCCGACGAGCCCACCGGCAACCTCGACTCCCGCTCGGGCACCGAGGTGCTGTCGTTCCTGCGCCGCTCGGTGCGCGAGCTCGGCCAGACGATCGTCATGGTCACGCACGACCCCGCGGCCGCCGCCTACGCCGACCGCGTCGTGCTGCTGGCCGACGGCCGCATCGCCGGCTCGATCACCGACCCGACGCCCGAGAGCGTCCTCGCCGGCCTCGACGCGCTGCGCAACCCGGCTGCGACGGTGGTCGGCTGATGCTGCGCGCCACCCTCGACCAGATGCGCGCGTCGGCGGGCAGGCTCACCGCCGCCGCCATCGCGATCCTGCTGGGCACCGCGTTCGTCGCGGCCAGCCTGCTCGCGTCCGCGACCATGGAGCGCGCCACCCACGACGCGTTCACCGCCAGCTACGGCGACGCCGACCTCGTCGTCGACGCCCAGGGCGTGCCGATCGGCCCGGAGGAGGTCGCCGCCGTCCGCGGCACCGACGGCGTCGCCACCGCCGACGTGCAGAGCTGGTTCGGCCTGGAGGTGACCGGGCCGCGCGCCACCGAGTGGGTCTCGTTCTCGCCCACGCCGTCCGATCCCCGGCTCGCCGTCGGCACGCTCTCCTCGGGCCGTGACGCCACCGCCGCGGACGAGATCGTGCTCGCCGCCGACGTCGCCGAGCGGCTCGGCGTCGAGATCGGCGACGTCGTCCCGGTGGGCTTCCAGGTCTACGACGAGGCCACCGACACCCAGGAGCAGCGCACCGACCGGCTCGAGGTGGTCGGGCTGCTGGAGGCCAGCGACAACTTCTTCGCCATGGGCGCCGGTGGCCGGCTCGAGCCCGAGGCACTCGACGCCTGGCGCACCGAGCAGAACGGCGGCGACCCGGAGTTCTACGGCACCGTGCTGGTCGCGCTGGCCGACGGCGCCGACCTGGAGTCCGTGCGCGCGGACCTGCAGTCCGCGCCCGGGCTGGCCGACGCCTCGGTGCAGACCGTGCCCGAGCTCGCGGCCGAGCGCACCGCCCGGGAGACCGGCTCCAACGTCACGTTCCTCGTGGTGATGCTCGGCTTCGCAGCGGTCGCGCTCTCGGTCGCCGGGCTCGTCATCTA
>Ga0182741_1005751_pt1 | contig 11267 bp, 7 predicted proteins | sample eDN5th37CBELigOP_FD_128874 | JGI IMG/M metagenome (GOLD analysis project Ga0182741, IMG submission 128874) | Enriched Organic Plus compost microbial communities from Emeryville, California, USA - eDNA 5th pass 37_C BE-Lig OP (version 2) (version 2) ...
CGGCGCCGGTGCTCGCGCGGGTGCTCTCGGCGACGCCGGCCTGCAGCGTCGTGAGCATCGTCGTCGAGAAGACCGCGATCGAGGTCGCGACCAGGAGCGCGAGCATCGGCACGAGGCCGGCACCGGTCTCCCGGATCGCTCGTGCCGAGCCGAGGAACCCGGCGAGGTCGCGGCGTCGGCGCATCACGGCGTGCACCGCGCGCATCGGTACCGGGAACAGCCGGGTGGCGAGCACGGCAGCGGCGAGCGAGACCAGCAGCGGGGTCGCGGTGGCCAGCGGGTCGACGGTCGTGCTCGTCGTCGCCTGCAGGCCGCGGCTGAGGAGCAGGTAGACCGCGCCGGCGGCGACGGCGACGACCAGCACCTCCACGACCCAGCGCCACCCGCCGCGCGACGGCGCGCCCAGGTCGTGCCGCTGGGTGCGCAGGCTCGGCAGCGCCGCGCCGGCGAGGAACACCCCGGGTGCGACGCCGGCGAGCAGCGGCAGCAGCAGGTCACCGAGCGCGGCTGGGCCCGGCGTGAGCAGGCTCGCGACCGCGGCGCCCAGCGCGGCCGACGGCAGCCCGATCACCAGGCCCTCCAGGCCCAGCGCGCCGCGGATCTGCACCGGCGCACCCCCGCGGGCGCTCGCGAGCGCGAGCGTGTCGCGGCGGCGCACGACCGAGAGCCGGCAGGCGAGCGCGAGCAGCGCGAACATCACCCCGACCGGCCCGGCGGCCACCAGGGCGAGCACGGCCGCCGCGCCGCGCTGGGAGGTGATCGCCGACCGCAGCACGTCGACGAGCGCCGTCTCGAGCTCGACGCGGACACCGCCGAACTCCTGGTCGCCGAGCGGCACCTGCCGCGAGGTCACCTCGATCAGCTCGTCGAGCAGCGCGGCCGGGTCGTCGTCGCCGGCGGCCAGCGGGATCCAGACGTCGGTGCGGGGCCGCAGGTTGGTGCTGACCTGCAGCAGGCCGACCGACTCGGGGTTCGTGTACGCGGCGCCGATCGCGAAGTCGCCGGCCTGCGGGTCGGTGCGGACGAGCGGCTCCAGGCCGCTCAGCTGGTGCTGCCAGTAGGAGTCGGAGGGATCGGTCGCCTCGAACACACCGCTGACGACGGCGCTCAGCGGCAGCGTCCCGCCCTCGGGCGGGACCAGCCGTGCGTCCTCGAGCACGAGCACGTCGCCGACCACGACCCCGAGCCGCTCGGCCGTGGCGACCGAGAGCATCACCGGGACCGGCGGCACCTCCCGGCCACCGCCGGTGCCGAACCACGAGGGCCCCGGCCACGGCTCCGGTGCGGCGCCCTCCACGAGCCGGACGTGCTCCTCGAGCCCCGGGATTGCCCGGAACCGCAGCTCGCGCCCGGTGAGGCCGGGCGGGTCGATCGTGTCGCCCGTGACGGTGAGGGCGTCGGCGCTCGCGAGGTCGACCGACAACAGCAGCTCCGGCCGCCCCAGCAGCGGCCGCAGCAACGGCCCGGCCGAGTCGACGACCGCGTCGAGGTCGTCGCGCGCCTCGGCGAGGGAGCCGTCGAGCGCGTGGACGGGCCAGCCACCGACCTGGCGGCCCGTGAGCGCCCGGGCGGTGTCCGACGTCTCGCCGCTGCGGTAGCCGATCTCGTCGGCGAACACCGCGCGTGACAGCTGCGGCCAGGCCGCGAACAGCGCCGCCGCGATCGCCACGACGACCGCGATCGCGACCGAGGCGCCGGGCGAGCTCGTGGCCTGCCGGACGAGCAGCCGCGCCCTCATCGCGGCACCGCCGGTGCGGGGACGGGTGGGACCGGGCGCGTCACCGGATCTCCTCCCGCCAGGTCGTGTCACGGGCCTGGGCGCGGACGCGCGCGCCGTACCAGAGCGCGACCGCGGCGACGGCGGCCAGCACGAGCGCGAGCAGCGCCGCGCCCGGGGCGACGTCGAACGTCAGCCGGACCGGCACGGCGCGCGAGACCTGCGGTGTCGTGGCGCGTACCAGGGTGACCATGAGCAGCGCGCACAGGCCCCAGCCGGCGAGCACACCGACCCCGACCGCGCCGATCTCCAGCCCGAGCAGCTCCCGTGCGCGCGACCTGCCCTGCTGCGCGGCGCCGACCCCGACCGCGCGCAGCACGACCACCTCGCCGCGTCGCGCCGCGGCCTGCGTGAGCGCGACGGCGGCCACGGCCGGCAGCGCGAGCAGCAGCGCGCACACGGCCGCCACCCAGTACACGACCCGGGCGGGGGCCGCGACCGCGTCGGTGACGCCCTCGCCGGTCGCGACCACCTGGGCGCGCGGCCCCAGGCCCACCCGCAGCGCCTCGGCGGTCTCCGCGGGGGAGCGGTCGCCGCCGTCGACCCACACCTGGGTGGCCGACGGGATCTCGGGGGAGGTGCGCAGCAGCGCGTTCTGCAGCGTCGGCAGGTCGGCGAGCGCCGCCACCGGGTCGGGGTTGCCCGGCACCACCGGGATCGTGCCCACCTGGGTGAGCCGCAGCGTCGTCGCGCCGAGCGTGACGTCGGTACCGGTCGGACGGATCTCGCCGCGCCAGCCCGGCGTCGTCACGACCGGCACCTCGGTGCCCGCGCCCGACGCCGGCATGAAGCGCTGCACCGTCGAGCCCACGAGGGTCTGGGCGGCGCCGACCAGGTCGCCCTGGAACGTGCCGGTGAACGACAGCGGCCCGTCGCCCCCGCTGTAGGCCTCGCCGCCCGGCATCGGCAGGACCGCGGGGTCCCAGTCGAGGTCGGCGACGGGGAGCGCGGCGCCGTCGGCCTCGACCGAGGAGACGTTCACGCGCCAGTCCGTGGGCTGGAAGGTCGCCGACATCACGGTGTCGATCGCGACCAGGCGCCACTGGCCGCCCGGCAGCGCCGCCGCCAGCCGCGCCGTGACCGGCTTCCCCTTGTCCGGGTCCGGGACGACGACCATCTCCTGGCTCTCCCGGTCGAACCTCGTCCGGTCGGACGCGACGAGGACCGTGCCGCCCATGTCGACACGGATGAGGTCGGCGCCCTGCGCGAGCCATGCCCGGAAGGACACCTCGCGGTGCGCCCAGCCGTCGTCCAGCGATCCCTCGGCGGCCGCGGTGACGTCCAGCGCCAGCTCCTCGGCACCGGGCGGCAGAGCGACCCCGGGCAGCGGGTCGGCGGCCGGTGCGAGCAGCGGCAGCACCGGGCCGAGGACGGACTCCGGGGCCGAGGAGACGCCGGCGTCGGCGATCGGGAACGCCGTCAGCTGACCGACGCGCTCGCCGAGGCGCATGGCCGACTGGAGGACACCGGTGGCCGTGACGTCCTCGACCGCGGACGTGACGTCGAGGACGCGGTGCGTGCGCCCGGTGACGATGCCGCCGTCGGCGTCGACCCGGGCGTCCGCCCCCACCGAGACCTGCTCCGAGGTCGCGCGCAGCGTCTGCCACGTGCCGGCGTAGCCGCTGGCGACGGTCGCGATGGCCGCCGCGAGCACCACGAGCACGACCGGCACCGCGTTGACCGAGATCCGGCGCGAGGACTGGCGCAGCTCGGTGACGGGCGAGAACCTCGGGCGACGGGCCGCGACGGCGGCGAGCGCGCGGTTGACCGGTCCGGCCACGGCGACCGCGGCGAGCGCGACCGCCACGAGGCCCAGCGCGGGGGCTCCGACCGCGACGACGTCGACCCGCTGCGTCCCCGGGACCAGCGGGGTGCCGTTGCGCAGGAAGCGCCACAGGCTGAAGGCGGCCAGCCCCGCGACCAGCACCAGCGCGGCGCCCGTGACCGCGCTGCCCACCCGTCCGCTCTCGTCGCGCGGGTGCAGCCCGGTGGCGGCGGCGCGTGCGACCGCGGCGACCATGATCGCCACGACGGCGACCGCCGTCCCGGCCGTGACCAGCAGCGTGCCGCCGAGCGCGAAGCCGGGGCGGCCGGCGAACGCCACGGCGACGGCTGCACCGCCGAGCAGCGCGCCGCAAGCGACCACCGCCGCCTCGACCGCGCCGATCGCGACGAGCTGGCGCGGCGCAGCCCCGCGCGAGAGCAGCACGAGGGTCTCCCGCTCGCGGGTCGCCGCGAGCAGCCGGGTGATCTGCCAGAGCGCGACCAGCGACACGAGCGCGACGACGAGCAGCGGGATCGCGGAGGAGGCGCGCACCGAGGCGAGGCTCTCCTGCGCGTCGGCGAGCGTCGTCGGCAGCGAGCCCGCGGTGGTCACGCCCCGCAGCGTCAGGTCCGCCTCCTCGAGCGCGGGCGCCAGCCGTGGGAGCGCGGCGAGCCAGTCGCCGAGCGCGTCGGGGGAGAGCGCCGAGGGGGTGACGGTCCACCGCACGAACGGCGCGACGTCGAGCGGCGCGAGGGCCTCCTCGACGACCAGCAGGGGGCCGTGCGCGGCGACCTCGTAGGGGTCGGTGCCGGTCGCGACGAGCAGGTCGCCCGCCCAGTGCGGGTCGTCCGCGTCGGCGGGCAGCCACAGACCGGTGACCGTCAGCTCGCTGGTGCCGTCCTCGACCGTGACGCCGACGGTGTCGCCGACCGCGAGCCCGAGCGTCTCGGCGGCCAGCGCGTGGACGGCCGTCTCGTCCGGCCCGTCCGGCCAGGCGCCCTCGGCGAGGGAGGCGTGCTCGGCGGCGGCGTCGTCGACGAGGAGGATCGCGCGGCTCTCGGTGCCGTCGAGCGGCACCGGCGGCGTGCGCAGCGTCGACCACGTGTCGGCACCGGCGGGCAGCACCCCGGTGAGCACGCGGTCGGCACCCTCGCGCTGGGCGTCGGCGTCGGGGGCGAGCCGCGTCTGCACCTCCAGCACCTGCGCGGCGGCGGGGGCGGCGGCGACGGCGTCGCGCAGCCCCGCGGCCGAGGCCACACCGAGGTAGGCCAGCGTGCCCGCCAGCGTCACGACGACGAGCGCCGCCATCGCGAGCAGCAGCCCGACCAGCCCCACGTGCGCGCGCGCCCGGCGCCAGGTGTAGCCCCCTGTGCGCACCCAGGCCCTCCTCGTCGTCGGGTGCCCACGGTAGCCAAGACACCTGTCGTCGTGCCGCACCACCTCTGGTGTGTGGTGAGGACCGCGACGGACCGCCCGGGTGCGGGCTGCTCAGCGCGGCGGCGGCGAGGGCGGGTACGCCGGTGCCGGCGGGGTCTGCCGGGGCGGCGCGGCGGGGCCGGGCTGCTGGCCCGCGCCAGGCCAGCCGGGCGGCACCGGCTGCCCCGCCTGCGCGGGGGGAGGCCCGACCGGGGGCTGCTGGACGGGGTACCCCGGGGTGGGCTGGTACGGCGTGCCCGCGGGCGGCTGCGGCCCCTGGTACCCGGGCTGCGCCGGCCAGGGCTGCGCGGGCGGCCAGGTCTGCTGGGCCGGCGGTGCCGGCGGTGCCGGCGGCCGGATCATCCGGTGGATCAGGCGCTCCATCGGACCCTGGCCCAGGGTGACCTGCCAGACCGTGGCGAGCACCATCGAGCCGACGACCAGCCAGATCAGCGGCTGGTTGGACACCGGGTTCCACACCGCCTCGGTGCCCAGGACCGCGATGTAGACGATGTGCGCGGAGTACACCGTCAGCGACATCGCGCCCATCGCCGAGACCGGCGTGAGCAGCACGCGCAGCGGCGCGACCGCCGTGGTCAGCAGCAGGCACAGACCCAGCACCGCGACGGCGAACCCGACGTTGCCGACCATCTCGAACGTCGTGTCGGCGTGCGGCTCGATCGTCACCAGGTCCTGCACCAGCCCGGTGGTGCTGCGCTCGAGCGCCGCACCCGACAGGTACGCGACCGCGGCGACGGCGGCACCGCCGAGCAGCAGCGCGAGCTGGGTCTGCCAGCGCTGCATCGCCATCCGGCCGACGGCGAGACCGACGAGGACGTAGAGCAACCAGGACAGCGCCGGGTAGTAGCCCGACCACAGGTCCGCGATCACCGGCAGCACGATCGCCACCTGCCCCGCCGGCTCCCAGGCGTAGGCGTGCGGCGACGTCGCGCCGAGCAGGGCGTAGCGGCTGAGGAGCACGAGGCTCGGCATCACGAGCGCCACGACGCCCGCGGAGAGCAGCAGCGCCGCCGGCCGCATCCGCAGGAACGGCATCGCGAGCACGAACAGCACCGCATAGGCGCCCAGGATGACGGCGACCGGCGTGCCGAGCGCGGTGAGCACCCAGCCGAGGACCAGCAGGATCGCGGACCGCTTGAGCAGCCGGACGCGCTGCACCGCGAGCTCGGCGGCGTCGCCGGTCGCGTACGCCTTCTTCGTCATGAACGCGAGCCCGGTGCCCGCGAGCGTGGCGAACAGCGCCGAGGGGCGGCCGTCCGCGAGCCAGAACCAGCCGGTCGGGGTGAGGAAGCCGGTGTGCCGCTCCAGCCCGAGGTGGGCGACGAACATGCCGAGGATCGCGAGGCCGCGGGCGGTGTCGACGCCGACGACGCGGGGCGTGCGGGGTCGGGGGGCCGTGCCTGGGCCCGACGACGGTGCGGACGCGGCTGCGGACGGCGCCGCGGGCGGGGTGGCCATGGCGGACAGGCTAACGAGGCGAGGTCACCCGGCCGAGCCCGAGGGATGGGCAGGAGGACCCCGTGCGGCGTAGCGTGGCCGTGTGGCCGGCTGGGACGACGTCGAGCGGGTGGCCACAGCGCTGCCCGGTGTCGAGGAGAGCACCACCTGGGGCAACCGCTGCTGGAAGGTGCGCGGGAAGACGTTCGCATGGGCGCGCCCGCTGCGCGCCACGGAGCGCGCCGAGCTGGGCGAGGACGCGCCCGAGGGCGAGATCCTCGCCGTCAGCGTCGAGGACCTGGGGGAGAAGGAGGCGATCCTGGCGACCCCGGGACCGTGGTTCACGGTCTCCCACTTCGACGGGTACGCCTCCGTGCTCGTGCGGCTGGACGAGGCGAGAGTGCAGCAGGTCGAGGAGCTGGTGGTCGACGCCTGGCGGGCCCGGGCGCCCGCCGCGCTCGTGGCGCAGCACGAGCAGGGCGGCTGAGGCGCGCGAGCCCACCCCCGGCCGTCACCGAGCGGGCGCGCCGGGTCGCGCAGGGTCGCGCGGGAGAGGCCCCCGGAGGCCCCACGCGAACGACGTCTCCGCGCTACCGTGAGCAGATGAGCACGGCATCGGAGTACGTGCACGGGCACCACCAGAGCGTGCTGCGCAGCCACGCGTGGCGCACCGCCGAGAACTCCGCCGCCTACCTGCTGCCGCACCTGCGCCCCGAGATGGACGTGCTCGACGTCGGATGCGGGCCGGGCACGATCACGGTCGACCTCGCGAGCCGGGTGCCGGGCGGTCGCGTCATGGGCGTCGACACCTCGGCCGAGGTGCTGTCGCGCGCGGCGGACCTCGCGGTCGCGCAGGGCGTCGACAACGTCGAGCTCGAGCAGGCGGACGCGACGGCGCTCCCGTACTCGGCGGAGTCCTTCGACGTGGTGCACGCGCACCAGCTGCTGCAGCACCTGAGCGACCCGGTCGCCGCGCTGCGCGAGATGCGACGGGTGCTGCGACCCGGCGGCATCCTCGCGGTGCGCGACGCCGACTACGGCGGCATGCGCTGGTTCCCCGACGACGAGGGCCTCGAGCGGTGGCGCGACCTCTACCTCGCGCTCACCTCCCACCACCACCCGGACGCGGGCCGCAAGCTGCTCTCGTGGGGGCTGGAGGCCGGGTTCCGGACCGTCACGCCGTCGGCGAGCGTGTGGTGCTTCGCCGACGCCGAGTCGCGGTCCTGGTGGGCGGGCACCTGGGCCGAGCGCGTCGAGCACTCGAGCTTCGCGACCCACGCGGTCGACGGCGGTCACGCCACGCCCGACGAGCTCGCCGACGTCGCCCGCGCGTGGCGGGACTGGGCCAGCCTCGACGACGCCTGGTTCGTCGTCGTGCACGGCGAGCTGCTCGCCCGCCCCTGACCGGCTCCTGAGCGATCCGTCGGCGCCGCCGCCGATACGCTCACGACATGCGCATCGCTCGCTTCACCACCGGTGACGACCCTCGCTACGCCGTCGTCGAGGAGGGCAGCGACGATCTCGTCGTGCTCTCCGGCGACCCGCTCTACAGCCCGCTGGAGCCCACCGGGCAGCGGGTGCCGCTGGACTCCGCACGCCTGCTCGCGCCGGTGATCCCGCGCAGCAAGGTGATCGGCATCGGCCGCAACTACGCCGAGCACGCCGCGGAGCTGGGCAACGAGGTGCCCGCGGAGCCGATCGTGTTCCTCAAGCCGAACACCGCCGTCGTGGGCCCGGACGACCCGGTCGTGCCGCCGCCCTACACGAGCCACCTCGAGCACGAGGCCGAGCTCGCGGTCGTGATCTCCCGGATCTGCAAGGACGTGCCGGTCGAGCGCGCGAAGGACGTCATCCTCGGCTACACGGCCGCCAACGACATGACGGCGCGCGACGTGCAGCGTTCCGACGTCACCTGGACCCGCGGCAAGGCGTGGGACTCCTCGTGCCCGCTGGGCCCCTACCTCGTCATGGACCTCGACGTCTCCGACCTGCGGGTGCGCTGCTGGGTCGACGACGAGCTGCGCCAGGACGGCTCGACCGCCCAGATGATCGTCGGCGTGCCCGAGCTCGTGGCCTACGTCTCGCGGATCTTCACGCTGCTGCCCGGTGACGTCATCCTCACCGGCACGCCTGCCGGCGTCGGGAGGGTCGAGCCCGGACAGCGGGTCACGGTCGAGATCGAGGGGATCGGCGCCTTCTCCAACCCGGTGATGCGGCGCTGACCCGAGCTGCTCGGCCGCCGGCCGGCTCGGCACCGGCGGGCAGCGCCTAGGCTGGGTCACCGTGACCGCAGCCTCCTCCGCACCGACCGGGTCCGACGTCCGGGTCCGCTTCTGCCCCTCGCCGACCGGCACGCCGCACGTCGGCCTCATCCGCACCGCGCTGTTCAACTGGGCCTACGCCCGGCACGTCGGCGGCACGTTCGTCTTCCGCATCGAGGACACCGACCCGGCGCGCGACAGCGAGGAGTCCTACCAGCAGCTGCTGGAGGCGCTGCGCTGGCTGGGCCTGGACTGGGACGAGGGCGTCGAGGTCGGCGGCCCGCACGAGCCGTACCGGCAGAGCCAGCGCATGGACCTCTACGCCGACGTCGCGCGCCGCCTGCTGGAGGCCGGCCACGCCTACGAGTCGTTCTCGACGCCCGAGGAGATCGAGGCACGGCACCGGGCGGCCGGTCGCGACCCGAAGCTCGGCTACGACGGCTTCGACCGCGATCTCACCGAGGAGCAGAAGGCCGCGTTCCGCGCCGAGGGCCGCGAGCCGGTGCTGCGGATCCGGATGCCGGAGGAGGACGTCACCTTCACCGACCTCGTGCGCGGCGAGATCACGTTCAAGGCCGGCTCGGTGCCGGACTTCGTCATCGTGCGCGCCAACGGTGCGCCGCTGTACACCCTGGTGAACCCGATCGACGACGCCCTCATGGGCATCACCCACGTGCTGCGCGGCGAGGACCTGCTGTCCTCGACACCGCGCCAGATCGTGCTCTACCGGGCGCTGCTCGACATCGGTGTCGCCGACGTCATGCCGGTGTTCGGCCACCTCCCGTACGTCATGGGCGAGGGCAACAAGAAGCTGTCCAAGCGCGACCCCGAGTCCAACCTGTTCCTGCACCGCGAGCGCGGCTTCGTGCCCGAGGGTCTGCTCAACTACCTCGGGCTGCTCGGCTGGTCGATCTCGCCCGACAACGACATCTTCAGCAAGGACGAGATGGTCGCGGCGTTCGACGTCGCCGACGTCAACCCGAACCCCGCCCGGTTCGACCTCGCCAAGGCCGAGGCGATCAACGCCGCCCACCTGCGGCTGCTGGCGCCCGAGGACTTCCGCGACCGGCTCGTGCCGTACCTGCACGCGGCTGGGCTGGTGCCGGTCGACACCTTCGCCGACCTGGCGCCCGAGCAGCAGCAGCTGCTCACGCAGGCGGCCCCGCTGGTGCAGGAGCGGATGACGCTGCTGGGCGAGGCGCCCGGCATGCTCGGGTTCCTGCTCGTGGCCGACGACGCCGTCGTCGTGGAGGAGGAGGCCCGCGCCGCGCTGCGCGAGGAGGCACCGCAGGTGCTCGACACCGCGATCGAGGTGCTGGAGGGCCTGGACGACTTCTCGCCGCAGGCGCAGCAGGACGCGCTGCGCGCCGCGCTGGTCGACGGCCTCGGCATCAAGGCGAGGTTCGCGTTCGCGCCGCTGCGCACCGCCGTCACGGGACGCCGGGTGTCGCCGCCGCTGTTCGAGTCGATGGAGATCCTCGGCAAGGACTCCTCGCTCGCGCGGCTGCGCGCCCTGCGCGCCACCCTCTGACGGCGTCGTGACAGGGTCCGACGGCGGCGGTCGCGTCGTGGCGGTCTCGCGCCTGTTCCAGGTGCGCGAGACCGACCGGCCCGGCTACCTCACAGGCATCGACAAGCGCCCCGTCGACGGCCCGGTCCCCGTCGGAGAGCTCGGCGTCGAGGGCGAGCGGCAGGTCGACCGCGAGCACCACGGCGGTCCCGACAAGGCGGTCTACGCCTACGCGCAGGAGGACCTCGCGTGGTGGGCGGCCGAGCTCGGTCGTGACCTGGCGCCGGGTCTGTTCGGCGAGAACCTCACGACCACCGGCGTCGACGTCACGGGCGCGGTCATCGGCGAGCGGTGGGCCGTCGGCGAGCACCTGCTGCTGGAGGTGACGATGCCGCGCACGCCCTGCTACAAGTTCGCGCACCGGATGGGGGAGCCGCGCTGGATCAAGCGGTTCACGGCCGCGGGGCGGTCGGGCGCCTACCTGCGGGTGCTGCGGCCCGGCCCGGTCGCGGCGGGCGACACGGTGCGGGTGACCGACCGCCCGGCGCACGGCGTCACGATCGGCGCGACCTTCCTCGACCCGCAGCCCGAGGCGATGCTCGCGCTGCGGCGCGCCGGGGAGGCCGGCGAGGTGCGGCTCGCGCAGCCGGTGCTGGACCGGATCGGGTTCGTGCTGCGCGAGGAACCGGGGTCGTGAGCGGGGTGACCGGCAGCGGCGGCAGCAACGGCAGCAACGGCACCAGCACGACCGACGGGACCGTGCGCGGCGTGCTGTTCGACATCGACGACACCCTCGTCGACACCGCGCGCGCGTTCGCGGCGGGTCTGGCGGAGGCGTTCGGCACCCTCACCGAGCTCACCCCGCAGGCGCAGGCCGACGTCGTGCGGATCTGGCGCGCCGACGCCGGCGGGCACTACCGCCGCTACGTCGCGGGCGAGGTCGGCATCGTCGAGCAGCGGCGGGCGCGCGTCCTCGAGATCACGCGGCACCTCGGGCTGGACGACCTGGACGACGACGGCTTCGCCGCCTGGGACGAGGCCTACCGCGCCGCCTTCGCCGCCTCCTGGGCGCTGTTCGAC
>Ga0182741_1005752_pt1 | contig 11266 bp, 10 predicted proteins | sample eDN5th37CBELigOP_FD_128874 | JGI IMG/M metagenome (GOLD analysis project Ga0182741, IMG submission 128874) | Enriched Organic Plus compost microbial communities from Emeryville, California, USA - eDNA 5th pass 37_C BE-Lig OP (version 2) (version 2) ...
TCTTCTTGAGCGAGAGGGCGCAGTTCAGCGCGGTCTGGCCGCCCATTGTCGGCAGCAGGGCGTCAGGGCGTTCCTTCTCGATGATCTTGGCGACGATCTCGGGGGTGATCGGCTCCACATAGGTGGCGTCGGCCAGGTCCGGATCGGTCATGATCGTCGCCGGGTTCGAGTTCACCAGGACGATTCGGTAGCCTTCCTCCTTCAGGGCCTTGCAGGCCTGTGTCCCCGAGTAATCGAACTCACAGGCCTGCCCGATGATGATCGGGCCGGCGCCGATGATGAGGATGGAGGAGATGTCTGTCCGTTTCGGCATTGGGCCACCCAGGCGTATCCAGCCGCGCGGCCGTAAGGTACGGCGCTTCGAGCGCAGCTGGCATGGTGTCGGATTGAAGGTTGAGAGAGGCTCTTACACGGCCTTCCCCCGTAAAGAAAGGGGCAAGGTCAAGGAACGAACAGGAGTCGCTGTGCTGCCTTCCGCCTCTCTCCGGCAGGAAGAGGGGGATGGGCCACAGAGAGATCGCCCACGACAGAGGCGTGGCGCGACGGAATTCCCGCCCCCTTGTGGGGAGGGATTAAGGGTGGGGGTGTGAGCGCCAACCTGGATTCAGTCCTGCGCTGACACCCCCACCTCCAGCTCCTCCCCAGCCCAAGTCGGGTGTTCCCGACTTGCGTCTGAGGGGAGCGGATCTCGGGAACACCCGAGATCCGCGGGAGGAGAGTAGCGCTGCACGTCCCGGGAATGACCGGGGTGACATTGTCGAGCGTGACCCGGCGACCGGGAGACGGTAAGGGGAGGGGGTGAAAACCTTGTCCGTTCATCGCCTTGCCCGCCAGTTCGTCGCCTTCTTCGGCGTCGGCGTGGCGGCGGCCGTCGTGCATTACGGGCTCCTTATCGGCCTGGTGGAGGGCCTCGGAAGCCATCCCGTGCCGGCGACGCTCGCCGGCTACATCGCCGGCGGACTCGTGTCCTATGTCCTCAACCGGAAACACACCTACGAGAGCAGCCGCCCCCACCGGGAGGCCACTTGGCGCTTCGCCCTGGTGGCCCTCATAGGCTTCCTGCTGACCTGGGGCTTCATGTATCTCTTCACGGTCCGGCTGGGCGCCCCCTATCTGGCCGCCCAGCTCGTCACCACCGGCATCGTCATGCTCTGGAGCTTCCTGGCCCACAAGGCGTGGACGTTTGCGTGAAAGCCCTTCCAGGCAGGCATATCGTCAGATGACCATGAAGTCCTGATAGGTCATCTTGAGACCCTTCTTCAGCGTGGCAAGCTCGACTGCCTTGTGGCTACCTGAGCCGTCAGAGTCGTAATACAGTACGCCCTTTTTCTTGTCATAGAACAGGTAGTCGTTCTTGTCCTTGGCCTTGGGGCCGATGGTGAAGAACTTCTTGTTGAGCTTGCCTGGCTTTGTTTCCGTGCCCTTGCCGAGCTTGGTCATATACCGGTTGTCGAGCCAGATCGTATCGTCCTTCACATTGAAATCGACAAATTTATCGAAATTGGTTTTCCGGCTTGGCTTGCCCTTGACGACAAATATGTCCTTTCCGGCCCCGCCTGTAAGAATGTCATTTCCGATGCCGCCGCCAAGTGTGTCGTTGCCTGCATCGCCTGATAAGCGATCGTTCCCTGCGCCGCCCAAGATTATTTCTGATGCTGCCGTTCCTACAGCTGTTTCACCGACGACATCTTTCACAAAAATGGAAATCTTCTTTTCGGTTCTTACGCCGTCGCTACCTCTGACACCGATCCAAAGGGAGTGAACAGCACCCTGTTCGAAATCGAGCGCCTTGTTCAGGACGAGGTGATTTCCTTCAAGTCTGAAAAATCCCTCGCTGTCGATTAACTCATAGGTCAGGCTGGTTCCTCGGGAGTCGAATGCCGCAAGACTACCAATCACCGTTCCAAGAGGAGCGTCCTCGGAGATGCCGGTTCCAGATGGGATGTCCAGATTCATTCCGTCGCCATCGCGGCCTAACATGCTGACGACCGCTGTGGTACTCTTCCCTCCTTTATCCCATACGGTAAACTTGATGGAGTTGTCGTAATAAGAATTAGCTCCTCTTTGGAAGATAGTATGATGTAATATGTAGTCGATTGCATCAGGGGGAGCTTTGTCATTAAAGTAAAAACCGTATGAAGGTGGCCTGTAGGACGTTGAACCTTTCATAAAATTACCAATATATACTCCATCAAAGAGAATTTTAAATGAACTGCTTTGATCTGGGGATATATTGAGTTTTTCTGTGTTTTGTATAATAAGTGAATCTAGGCTTCCCGTGAGTGTGATATCAACTCTTCTGGGAGTTCCTAAATCATCCGTGATTCTTGCGTCACTTTGAATGTCCAGGAGGGCTGTTTGCCCCGGTAGGACTAGCTGCCTTTCTCCTGTCAAGTTCGCGATGACAGGCGCAGGATTTGAAGTGGTCGTTCCAGTTGCGTCGCGGACGATATCGTAACCTGCCAAGTGGGCTTTGGTCCTATCGGCGTTTGAAAGAATTTCCGAGAATTCTAATGTGTCATTCTCGGCGTTAAATGCATCGAGGTAGCTTAACTCTGAGAAATCGGTTGCTTTAATAGTAGTATTTTTATCGATATATATCGGCCTAGTGTTGCTGATAGACTTGCTGTGCAAATCTATCATTGCTCCTAATAAATATATTGTATTGTATCCTTTTCCATTAATGAACTTCAGACTGTTGAACTGATCGGTGGAAAGGTGAATCGTAAACCCCGCGCTCGCACTTAGACTGGAAAAGCCAGAGAATTTCGCTTTGGTTAGATCGAAGTAGTCCTGGTCTGTGCCCACAAGAGCAAGGGTATCATCCCCATTGCCTATAAAATTGCCGCCTGTTACTTGGCCGGGGGTTACAGTGAGAATTGCCATCTTTTCCTCTTTGTCGGCGGAGTGGCGAACGAATGCAATTTCTAATACGTTATAATATATCTTATATCAATCGGTGGGACGCGTGTTCCAGTCGCGTATCAAGGCCGAGTTACAGTTCGAGCCTACGAAGACTGGCTAAATTGCAATAAAGTTGGGCGACGTTAGGTATTATTCTGCCGTCGCCACGAACGTCATGCGCGCCGGGTTGTGTCCGAGATTGCGCTCCGCCCGTTCGGCGCGGAAACCCGCCTCGCTGAGGATCTCGATCATCTCGGCCCCGCCGTAATGCGACAGGCCGATCTCGTCGCGGATCTTCCGGTAGTCCGAGAGGGCCGTACGGGCGAGGCCGCGCAGGGCGGCGGTCAGGAAACCTCCCTGCCAGGCGAAGGAGAGGAGCGCCTTCGCGTCGGTGGCGGGGCTCACATCCGGAGGAATCACGTCAGCAAGCACCAGCCGTCCCGTGTCCTTGAGCTTGCCGCGCCAGAGCCGCAGTAGTGCGCGCAGGTCGTCCAGGGAGAGGTATTGCAGGAGCGAATTGACCACGATCAGGTCGAGGGAGGCATCCTCTACGTCGGGAAGATCCTCGGGGGTCAGAATCGTCACCTTCGGGTTGGCACCAAGCCGCTCCCGAAGCCTGTCGCGCACCAGCGGGGCACCGTCGCACAGGAAGAGGTGGCCGCAGCGGGCCGCGACCCGGTCTGCGAACAGGGCCTCGCCGCAGCCATGATCCAGCACCCGCGCCTCGTGCGAGGTGATCAGGCCGATGATCTCATTGGCCACGAGCCGATAATGCAGGAGCTTATGGCGCTCGCTGGCATAGATCGGCGTGTCCTGGTTCCAGTAATCCCGCCAGTTCATGACGGGAGTCCTAGAGCATCGGCCCGAAAAGGGGAATGGACTTTCGGAATCGGGGCGTCAGCGGCTCTCGGTCCACAGCTTCGTCAGCGGACCGTCGGCTCCGTCCACCGGGTCCATGTCCGGCAGTGGCACCTGGGCGATGCGCCGCCGGGCCTCGGCGGCCGCGTTCGGATCGCCGCGAAGGGTGTCGTAGTCGTTGCCATTCGGGTAGGCGCCGACGACGAGGAGCCCGTCGCTGCCATCGATCAGCGCATGACCGACCCCGGCCGGGATCACCACCACGTCTCCGGCCGTGAGGGCGACGATCTCCCCGCTCTCGCCGCCAAAGCGGACGCGTGCGGAGCCTGCCGCGATGCCCAGCACCTCATGGGAGGTGGAATGGTAGTGATGGTAGTCGAAGATGCCGTTGCGCCAGGAATTGGTCCAGCCGTTCCGGCGGAAGGTGGTCTCGAAGGCTTCGGCCGGATTGTCCGCGGAGGGCGAAATGGCGCCCCGCCGCACGATCAGCGGCAGGGCATTGTTGGGGATGATGCCGTTATCCGCGAAGACGAAGGTCTCCGTCCCAAGCGGCGGGTTGTAGGCGTGAGGGGCGCCGTATCCTTTCGCTTCGGTCATCGCGGCAATCTCCGTGTCCGTCTGTCTCGTTCAGTCGGAAGGCAGAACGCCGGAGGTGCCGAAAGGTTTGATGCCCCTTATCGCCAGGGGACTCAGCCCTTCAGCGGCAGGGAGACCTCGGTGAGGAGCTCGGAGGCCGGAACGTCGCGGGGATTGTTGAGATAGGTCTCGAAGACCGGCTGATCGCCGACCTCCTCGCCGCTCTGCGGAAGCCACTCGCGGTAGAGCTGGCGATAGACCTCATCCAGCCCCGTATAGGGTCCCTTGTAGAGAATGGTCGCGATCCGCCCGGCCGGGATATGGCGCAGGGTCATGCCGTCGGAGAGCGCCATGTCCGGGTCGACCTCGAGGCCGGCCTCGGAGCGGAGTTCCGCTTCCGGCACGCTCCCCGGGTCATCGTAATAGAGGCCGATCATCCGGCGCGGGGTCGCAAAGAGGCCCCGTGCGCCGCCCCATGCGGCCAGTCGGTCGAAGCATCGCCCGATATCGTGATAGTTGCCGCGATGGGGGTAGGTCGCGAGATGAACGCCGTCGAAATCCTTCACTGTGACAGGCAGCATGATGTCGTCTCCGTTTTCGGTTGGTCGAAACGGAGTGAACCGTGCCCGGAACGCGCCCGGGGGCTCGCCATGGCCGTTGCCGAAGGCCCGCGTGAAGGCCTCGACGGAGCCATAGCCCGCCCGCCGGGCGATCCGCTCGATGGGATAGGCCGAGCGGGCCAATTCCCCGGCAGCCCGGTGCAGCCGCAGCCGGCGGACGGTATCGGCAACCGTCTCGCCCGCAATCGAGCGGTAGATGCGATGGAAATGATAGGGCGAGAAGCAGGCGATGCCTGAAAGCCGCTCTAAGGACAGATCCCCGTCCAGGTTGTCGGCGATATGGTCGATGACCAGGGCCACCCGGCGGCCGTAATCGAGTCGCGTCTTGTGTTTTGTCTGCAGCATGGATCACTCCGAGACCCGACCTTACGGGCCTCGAATTGATCACGGTTGCGGATTTGACGCGAGTGGGCGGGTCTTCAGAGGCCGAGCGAGAGGGCCGTCACGGCCCGGTCGATGGCGAGGTAGAACACCACGAACGCGAGGGCGCCCGCGATGGCGAACTCGATCATCTGGTTCTTGAAGATCCGCATCTGCCGGAAGATCTCGCGTCCGGACACGGACATCAGCCAGGCGATCGTCAGAACAGCCGGAAAGACGAAGAGGAACGACCAGGTGCTCTCCACCTGACCCGCATAGGACGGATCGATCAGCGGACGGATGTTGCGGACCCAGGGAGCATAGAAGGACGCGTAAAGCGAGGTGAGCCACGCCAGGCCGACCGCAACCCCGAGGTGGAACGTGAACAGGCTGTGCAGGCGTCCGAATTCGCCTGTCTTTTCGTCAATGGTCATCGGAGAAACCCCCAAATCACGATTCGTATGGTCAATGTTTTTTGGTTTTCGACCGGTTAACGTGATTTGGGGAACTTGCGCAATACACGTGTTGTCACATGCATTGTCGCGGAGACATCCTTCTTCCGGCCAAGCTTCGATGCCGGGCCGGAAGAAAATAGTCTTTAAGCTTGGCGTTTCGCCTTCTCGTCTTCAATCATCTTCACGAAGCGGTCGAAGAGATAGTGGCTGTCCTGCGGACCCGGGGAGGCTTCAGGATGGTACTGTACCGAGAAGGCCGGCCGGTCGGTCAGCGCAATGCCGCAATTGGAGCCGTCGAAGAGGGACACGTGGGTCTCGACCGCGTTCTGCGGCAGGGTCTCGGGATCGACCGCGAAGCCGTGGTTCATGGAGGTGATCTCCACCTTGCCGGTGGTCCTGTCCTTGACCGGATGGTTCGCGCCGTGATGGCCCTGGTGCATCTTCTTGGTCTTGCCGCCGACCGCGAGGCTCAGCATCTGGTGACCGAGGCAGATGCCGAAGGTCGGGATCTTCTCGTCCAGCACCTTCCTGATCACCGGAACCGCATATTCGCCCGTGGCGGCCGGATCGCCCGGGCCGTTGGACAGGAACACCCCGTCGGGCTTGAGCGCCAGGATGTCGTCGGCCGAGGCGGTGGCGGGCACGACCGTGACCTTGCAGCCCGCGCGGGCGAGCAGCCGCAGGATGTTGCGCTTCACACCGTAATCGATGGCGACCACGTGATGCTTGGTCTCCGCCTGCTTGCCGTAGCCCTGGCCGAGGGTCCAGGTGCTCTCGTCCCAGTCGAAGCGCTGGGCGCCGGTGACCAGGGGGACGAGGTCCAGCCCGTCCATGGACGGCAGGGCGGCGGCGCGGGCCTTAAGGGCGTCGAGGTCGAAGCGGCCCTCGGGGTCGTGCGCGATCACCGCGTTAGGCATGCCCTTCTCGCGGATGAGGGCGGTGAGCGCCCGGGTGTCGATGCCCGTGAGGCCGACGATGCCGCGGGCCTTGAGCCAACCGTCCAGGTGGCGGGAGGCGCGCCAGTTCGACGGGTCGGTGACGGTGGCTGCCATGATGGCGCCGCGCACACCCGACGAGGAGGCGGCGTTCACGCTCTCGATGTCCTCGTCGTTGGCGCCGACATTGCCGATATGCGGGAACGTGAAGGTGATGATCTGGCCGGCATAGGACGGGTCGGTCAGGATTTCCTGGTAGCCGGTCATGGCCGTGTTGAAGCAGACCTCGCCCGTGGCCTCGCCGATGGCGCCGATGCCGAAGCCTTCCAGGACGGTGCCGTCCTGAAGCACGAGAACAGCCGTGGCGCGCGGCTCCGTCCAGCCACCCGAGGAGGACCCGGTGGTGTCTTTGTCTTGCAGCATCGTCATGATCTCTTGTAAGTCCCAGCCCAACGGGTCGCGTTCGAGCAGGCGTGCCTGTGACGCCCTGGGCCCAATCCCGGTGACTTAAGGGGCCGTTCGCGCCACGTCAACGCTCGGACGCTTAAAACGCAAGGAGAGGCGCATGCTGCGCGAACGTTTCACCGCCGACATGAAGGAAGCCATGAAGGCCGGCGACAAGCCCAGGCTCGGCGCCATCCGGCTGATCCAGGCGGCCCTCAAGGATAAGGACATCGAGGCACGCGGCGCCGGCAAGGGCCAAGCCACGGACGAGGAGATCCTGGCCCTGCTCCAGAAGATGATCAAGCAGCGCCAGGAATCCATCACCATGTACGAGCAGGGCGGCCGGGCGGAGCTCGCCGCCCAGGAGAAGGCGGAGGCCGAGGTCATCTCCTCCTACCTACCCAAGCAGATGGACGAGGCGGAGGTGAAGGCCGCCATCGAGGCCGCCATTGCCGAGACCGGGGCCGCCTCCATGAAGGACATGGGCAAGGTGGTCGGGATCCTGCGCGGCAAATATGCCGGCCGCATGGATTTCGCCAAGGCGAGCGGTCTCGTGAAGGAGATGCTGCCCAAGGGTTAAGCCCTTGGGCTGGGGCCCCTCTGGTCAGGCCGCCTTCCCGGCGGCCGCGCCCAGCTCTGCGAGAAGGTCCCGGGTCGTCGTCACCCGGGCGAACTCGAAGCCGAGCGTCGCCACATGGACCCGGTGGACGGTCTGGGCGGGAATCGTGCCGCCCGCGCCGTCCGGCAATTCGAAGCAGTCGCAGGCATCCTCGACCAGCACCATCTCGTATTCGAGATTGGCGCCGACCCGCACGGTGGTCGAGACGCACATGTCGGTCGAGATCCCGAAGACCACGATTGTGCGGATCCCGAGGCGCTTGAGCCGGAGGTCGAGGTCGGTGCCGATGAAGGCCGAGTTGACGCTCTTGGAAATCAGCGCCTCGCCGGAGCGCGGCTCGAAGCCCGGGCGGAAGGTATTGCCCGGCTCGCCCGGCGCCAGGGTCGAGCCCGGCTCCACGGAATCGTGCCTCACATGGAGGACCGGCAGGCCCCTGGTCCGCCAGGCGTCCAGCAGAGCGAGGCCGTTGGCGTCGAGATCGTTGTTCCAGCGGTGGGGCCAGGAGGGTTGGTCGAAGGCCTGCTGCATATCCACAGGCAGGAGGGCGGCGTTGGCGAGGGTCATCGGGGTCTCCTTGGTCCGTCATTTCTGGCACGACATGGTGCCGGTTTCACTCGACAAGATGACGGTCCGACCGGCTAAATGCCGGTCACGACCTTCCCGCACAGGCTGATCCGTCATGCTCGACGACAAAGACAAGATTCTGATCGCGGCATTGCGGAAGAACGCCCGGGAGAGCCTCGTGGGCCTTGCCCGCAGCGTCGGGCTCTCGCGCAGCGCCACCCAGGAGCGGATGCGCCGCCTGGAGCGGGAGGGGGTCATCCGGGGTTACACGGTGGAGCTCGCAGCCGAGCAGGACCCGGCCGTGCGGGCCATGATCGCCGTCACGTTCCAGCCCGGCTTCCGCTGCAAACACGTGGTCCCGCACCTCGCCGGAATCCCCGAGATCGTCGCCTGTCATTCCCTGACCGGCTCTATCGACATGATGGTGATGGTGGCCTGCGGCTCGAACGCGGCCCTCGACCACATCCGCGATACGGTTGCGGCCACCGAAGGCGTCGCGACGGCCACGACTCATCTCGTGCTGGGGACGCCGCTGGCGCGGTCGTGACGGGCGTTGCAACGGACAGGCGCGATATCCTCTCCGCTGCGCTTCTCCCTCTCCCGTGTGGGAGAGGGGCAGGGGTGAGGGAGGGCCCTCTCCAGAGAAGGCGAGCCCCGACCCGCCGCACTGCCTCTTCACCCCCAGAACTTGGAGTGCGCGGGAGGCGCCGACGTGCCCTCTCCCCACGGATCTCGGGTGTTCCCGAGATCCGCTCCCATCAGCCGCAAGTCGGGAACACCCGACTTGCGGTGGGGAGAGTTGGAGAGGGGGGGTGAGCGCCACGTTCTGAAAGTCCTGCGCCGACACCCCCACCCTGGCCCTCCCCACAAGGGGGAGGGAAAGCCGTCGCGCTCGTCTTACCCATCCTGTGCGTTCTTCTTTCGTTCTTGACAGGCCGATCAAGCTAAGCTATATCCTTGCGCATCTGCTCCCGCCGAGGGGCGCGCTCGCGAGGCGTCGCCGAATGCGGGGAGCGGAACGGTCCTGCGGTCCCACCCGACGCAAGGTGGGGCCCAGGTGGCCCCGGCAGTGCCGGAGGTCCGGGCTGGCCCGGCGCCGCCTGCGGTTCTCACCGCAGCGCCGCGTCCGGGCAGTACGTGGACCTTCCGCGGCCGGTCCGCCGAAACAAACCGTGCGTGCTGACGCTTCGGCTCACCGCATTTTCCACCATCCCAGCAGAGCCGGAGCGATCCTCTCGTCCCCCTCGATCTGCTTGGCTCCTCCGGGCCTCACCGCCCGGAGGACGCAGCGGCATGCCGTCATGGCGCCATCGTCATTCCCAAACCGCTTCCCCGTCATTCCGGGACAGCGCGAAGCGTTGGGCCCGGAACCCATAACCATTGAGCTTTCCAAGAATGGCGCAGTGGTTCTCACAGCTCCCTATTCTGCACCCTCAGCGGCTATGGGTTCCGGGCTCGGCTCTACGAGCCGCCCCGGAATGACGGGCGTGTCATGGTCTGACAGGGGCATGGCTCGACGGAATTCCTTCCCCTTTGCGGGGAGAGTGAGGGACGTTGGAGAGGGCAGGGTAGCGCCTCCCGCGTCCCCCTCTCCAATCATGTCATTGGCTCAGGGTGCGGCGAAGCTGTGGATTGCGGGCACAGGGCGGCTTGGGCATTCGGTTTCTGTCTCGGTTGCCGCCGCCCTAGTTTATCCAGGTTGTTTGGAGATATCGCTGACCTTGCGTTACCCGCCCCAGATCCTCGAGGAGATCCGCGCCCGGCTGCCGGTTTCGGCCGTCGTGGGCAAGCGCGTGCGCCTCAAGAAGGCCGGACGGGAATGGAAGGGGCTGTCCCCGTTCAACGCCGAGAAGACGCCCTCGTTCTACGTGAACGACCAGAAGCAGTTCTACCATTGCTTCTCGTCCGGCAAGCACGGGGACATCTTCACGTTCCTGATGGAGACCGAGGGGCTGTCCTTCCCGGAGGCCGTGGAACGGCTCGCCGCGGAAGCCGGTGTGGCGCTGCCGAAGCTCTCCCGCGAGGACCGGGCCGAGGAAGTCAAACGCAATACCCTCTACGACGTCATGGAGATGGCGGCCGAGTTCTTCATGGCGTCCCTCCAGGGCCGGTTCGGCCTGAAGGCGCGCGATTATCTGGCCGGTCGCTCCCTGGGCCACGAGACCCAGGAGCGCTTCCGAATCGGCTATGCGCCGCCGGAGCGCTATGCCCTGCGGGACCATCTGGCCGGGAAGGGCGTGCCCCTGGAGATGATGGAGGAGGCGGGCCTCCTCTATTCCGGCGAGGATGTGAAGGTCCCTTATGACCGGTTCCGGGACCGGGTCATGTTCCCGATCTGTGACCTGCGCGGGCGGGTCATCGCCTTCGGCGGCCGGGCCATGAGCGCGGAGGTCTCGGCGAAGTACCTCAACTCGCCGGATACGCCGCTCTTCAACAAGGGGCGCCTTCTCTACAATTTCCACCTTGCCCGCAAGCCCGCCCACGACCGTGGGACCGTGATCGTCGCGGAGGGCTATGTGGACGTGATCGCGCTGAGCACGGCGGGCTTCCCCAATGCGGTCGCGCCCTTGGGGACGGCCCTGACCGAGGACCAGCTCGCCCTGCTCTGGCGCATGGCGGACGAGCCGATCCTGTGCTTCGACGGCGACAAGGCCGGGCGCCGGGCGGCCTACCGCGCCCTCGACATCGCCCTGCCCAATCTCAGTGCCGGCAAGTCCCTGCGCTTCGCGCTCCTGCCGGAAGGGCAGGATCCGGACGATCTCGTGCGCTCGGGCGGCCCGGCCGCCATGGAGCGGGTGCTCGCCTCCGCGCGGCCTCTCATCGACATCCTCTGGGCACGGGAGGTGGAGGCCGGTCCCCTCGATACGCCGGAGCGGCGGGCCGCGCTGGAGCAGCGCCTGCGCGAATCGCTGTCACTGATTCGCGACGAAA
>Ga0182741_1005756_pt1 | contig 11263 bp, 7 predicted proteins | sample eDN5th37CBELigOP_FD_128874 | JGI IMG/M metagenome (GOLD analysis project Ga0182741, IMG submission 128874) | Enriched Organic Plus compost microbial communities from Emeryville, California, USA - eDNA 5th pass 37_C BE-Lig OP (version 2) (version 2) ...
CGTGCAGGAAACCGCCGCGACGGTCGACGAGATCACTCATTCGGGCGCTCAGATCGGAAAGCGGGCTCAGGAAGTCATCGCCGCCGCCCAGGCGACCGCCCAGACCAGCGGCGAGGGTTTGCGGGCGGTCGACGAGACCGCCCGCGCGATGGACGCCATTCGCGAGCAGGCCGAAGCCGTGGCCGCGAACATCGTCGCCCTGAGCGAAAAGACCCAGGCGATCGGCGACATCATCACCACGGTGAACGACGTCTCCGAGCGCTCGCACCTCCTGGCGCTCAACGCCGCCATCGAGGCGGCGTCCGCTGGGGAGAGCGGCCGCGGCTTCTCGGTCGTCGCTTCCGAGATGAAGATGCTGGCCGAACAGGCCAAGGAAGCCACCAACCAGGTGCGTTCGATCCTCGGCGAGGTGCAGCGGGGCATCAACGCTTCGGTGATGCTGACGGAGGAAGCGGTGAAGCGTGTGACGGCCGGCAAGGCCCGCACCGACACGACCCAAAAGACGATCACCGAAATCACCTCCCGGGTGCAGGAGAGCGTCCAGACCTTCCAGCAGATCGTGGCCTCCACCAATCAGCAGCAACTGGGGATCGAGCAGGTGATGGGAGCCTTGCAGAACATCCGCCAGGCCAGCGAGCAGACAGCCGCCGGCACGCGCCAACTGGACGAGGCGGCGGCGAACCTCTCGAGCCTTTCGGGGCAGCTGCTGTCGTTGGCCGAGCGCTACCGCCTCTGATCCGTGCCCGACATCCGCCAACAGCTACTTGCGGCGTTCGAGCTCGAGCACCGCGATCATGTCGAAGCCATCCGGCGCGCCCTCAAGGCGCCTGGGCAGGCCGACATTCGAGAGATGTTCCGCCGCGCGCATAGCCTCAAGGGCGCCGCCCGCGCAGTGGACCTTCCCGAGGTCGAAAGCCTGGCCCACGAACTGGAGGAACTGTTGGCCGGCCCGCTTGAAAGCGGCGCCCGCCTCGACGCGGAGACCATCGATCGGCTGCAGCGAGGCCTCGACCGGATCGAGGCCGCCGCCGCCCCACGCCCCGCGGCGATCAGCCCCGACCAAGCGCCGATCGAATACCTCAGGGTCGACGCCGATCTCATTGGCCGGATCAGCGAGGCGGTTCACCAGATTTCGAGCGAGGTGCAAGGATTACCCGCCAGCGCCGAGCGCCTTCGCGCCTTGAGCGGCGACCTGCGTCGGCTTTCGCAGGCCTGGTCGGCGATGAACGTTCCCGCCACTGCAAAGACCCGAGAGTTCGAGCGGGCCTTGAAAGGGCTCGCCGCCCTGACCGGAGAACTGACCCAGAGACAGGTCTATGGCCTTTGGGCCCTGGAACAGAGCCTGACCGCCGCCCGCCGGGAGGTGGAGTCGGTGGCCCTGGTCCCTGCTGAGGACATCTTCGGCGATCTTGGCCGCATGGTGCGCGATCTGGCGCGCGAGCGGGACCTGGCCGTGGACGTGGATGTTTCGGGGCTGGAGATTCGCGCCGAGCGGCGGGTGCTCCAGGCGCTTCGAGATCCGCTGATCCACATGCTTCGGAACGCGCTCAGTCATGGCGCAGAGCCGCCCCAAGCGCGCGCGGTTGCGGGCAAGCCCGAGCGCATGCGCATAGAGCTCTCCCTTCGCGCCAGCGGAGGGCTCTTGGAGATCACCGTCGCCGACGACGGCGCAGGACCTGACCTCGCGCGGCTCGAAGCCGCGGCGATAACAAAGGGACTGCTGCCACGGAGGGCCGCGGAAGATGTCGCGCCGGCGCCGGAAGAACTCCTCGCCCTGGCCTTCGCGCCTGGCCTGTCGGCGGCCGCCTCGGTGGATGAGCTTTCCGGCCGCGGAATGGGCCTCTCAGCGGCCCAAAGCCAGATCCGCGCGATCGGCGGCGCAGTTCGCCTGGCCCGTCGAGCGCCTTACGGCGCGATCGTGGAGATCACCGCGCCGCTCTCGGCCGCGCGCCAGGCGCTGGTCATCGCCGAAGCAGGCGGGGCGACCTACGCCTTGCCGAGTTTCGCCGTGACGCGGCTCCTGCGCGTGGCGACCCGCGAGATCGGCGCCATAGAGGGAGCTCCGATCGTCCGCCTGCCCGCGGGTGACGCGGACCTCGCCATCCCTCTGGCCACCCTCGCGAGCCTGGCAGGCCGAAGCGGCCGTGAGATTCCGGCCTCGGCGGAAGGCCACGTCCATGTGGTTCTCATCGCGCGCGGGAACAGACACCTTGCCTTGGCCGTTGACGCCGTGCGCGACGCGGGGGAGTCGGTCGTGGAGGCGCTGTCGCCCATCGGCATGGACGGTTATCTGACGCTGGGAGCGACGCTCGTCGAAGACGATGTCGCCATTCCCGTCCTCAATCCCGACGCGCTGCTGGACCGCTGGCTTGCCGATGAGCGCAGGTTCTCAGTGTCGGCCCTGGCGACAACGGCCGAGCCTGCCACGGCGGGCCGCCGGACGGTCCTGGTGGTCGACGATTCCATCACCACACGCACCTTGGAAAAGAGCATCCTGGAAGCCCAGGGCTATCGGGTGCTGGTGGCGGTGGATGGCCTCGAGGCCCTTGGACTTCTGCGGTCTGGAGAGGCGGTGATCGACCTCGTCCTCGCCGACGTCGAGATGCCGCGCATGGACGGGTTTGGCCTCCTGCAGGTGATGAAGGCCGATCCTTCCTTGAGTGATCTCCCCGTGATCCTGATGACCTCGAAAGACGACCCGCACGACGTGCGGCGCGGCATGGAACTTGGCGCTGACGCCTATCTTACCAAGCAGAAGTTCGACCAGCGCGAACTGTTGGCCACGATCGGGCGGGTCCTTTGAGCGCACGTCCTGTCCGAGTCATGATCGTGGAAGACTCGTTGGTCGTGCGCCAGTTGCTGTCGCACATAGTCCGCCGCGACCTGCGCTTCGAACTGGCGGCGGCCGTGGCGACGGCCGAAGAGGCGCTCGCCGAACTGGATCGCGTCCGGCCGGACGTCATCTCCATGGACATCCGCTTGCCCGGCATGGACGGCCTGGAGGCGACCCGTCAGATCATGAGCACGCGTCCGACACCTATCGTGGTCATCGCCGACGCGGTTCAGGACTACGCGCTCAAGATTTCCATGAACGCCTTGCGCGCGGGCGCCTTGAGCGTGGTGGAAAAGCCCGTCGGCCTGGGCTCTGGCGACTATGAGCGCGTGGCCGAAACCATCACCACTCAGCTCTTCATCATGAGCAGCGTGCCGGTGATCCGGCGGCGCAACATCGCCGCGACGGCGGCGGCGGCGAGCGCGCGACTGCAGACGCCACCGAAGGATCCGCCCCTATCGGCGCTCTCATGCCTTGCGCTCGCAGCGTCAACTGGAGGTCCGCCGGCCCTCGCCAAGGTGCTTTCGGCCCTGTCGGGGAAGTTCCCGGCGCCGATCTTCATCGTGCAGCACATGGGGGCGGCCTTCATGGAAGGCTTCGCCCAATGGCTGGACGGCCTCGCACCGATGACGGTACGGCTGGCCGAGCACGATCTGGTGGCCGAGCCAGGCGTCGCCTATGTCGCGCCGGGCGATCGGCATCTGGCGGTCGGAGGCGGCGGCCGCATGACCCTGTCGAACGCCGCGCCCGTCGGCGGGCAGCGCCCTTCGGCCAACGTGCTCTTCAATTCGTTGGCGCAGAGCGCCGGCGCGCGGGCCATGGGCGTGCTCCTCACCGGCATGGGACAGGACGGCGCGAGCGGACTGCTCGAGATGCGCAAGGCCGGCAGCTACACGATCGCAGAGGATGAGAGCACTGCAGTCGTCTTCGGCATGCCGGCCGCGGCCGCTAAGCTGAAGGCCGCCCGCGAGATCCTGCCGCTGGAGGCCATCGGACCTCGCATCGCCCTCCTGGCCCAAAGGGTCCGCGCGTGAACAGCCAAGCCAAGATCCTCGTGGTGGAGGACTCACCCACCCAGGCGATCGCATTGCGCAGCGTGCTCGAGGCCGAGGGCTTCCGCGTCGACACGGCCGGTAGCGCCGAAGCGGCGCTCGACCTGCTGAACCAAGACCTTCCTGACCTGGTAGTCGCCGATTTCCACCTGCCCGGCATGGATGGGCGAGAGCTGTCACGGCAGATTCGCCTGAACGCCAGGACGCGCACCTTGCCGCTTCTCATGCTCACCGGCGCGCGTGAACAAGACCTGGAGCGCCTGGGCCTGGAAAGCGGCGCCGACGCCTATGTGCCCAAGTCCGCAGGCAGCGAAGTGATGCTGGTGCGCTTGCGTGCGCTGCTCAAGACGGCCTCCTCTCGGCCGCTGTCCAACTCCGCACCACAGTTCAAGCGTGCTCAGATCCTGCTTGTTCATCCGGAGGCGGAGGCCCGAACACGGCTGCGGAGCCTCCTGGATCACGAGGGTCACTCCGTGGTCGAGGCGGAGGATCGCGCCGACGCGCGGCGAGCCGCTCTGTCGGCGGACTGCGTGATCCTCCCGGCTTCTGCGGAAGGGTTCGATGGCCTGGCGCTCGTGAGATCCCTCGACGAAGACCGTGAAAGTCAGGTTTCGCCGTTCCAAATCGTCGTCCTCGTCGAAGAGCCCACGAACGATCTTCGTGTGATCTTCGAAGCCGGCGCGGACGAAGTGGCTGGCCAGAGCGACGAGGTCCTGCGCGCGCGGTTACGCAGTCTCATGCGGCGCAAACTCCTGCGTGATGAAAGTCTTCGACTGCAAGCCGCCGAGGCTCGGGCCGCCGCCGCCGACGATCTCGCACGCGCCAACGCCGATCTGCAGGCCGCCAATGCGCAGCTGCGTCAAGCGCAGGGGCAGCTGGTCCAGGCCGCCAAGATGGCTTCGCTTGGCGAGCTCGTGGCGGGCATCGCGCATGAGATCAACAATCCCCTCGCCTTCATCCTGGGGCATCAGAACACCGTCGAGCGCCTCCTCACCGAGATCGCCCCGCCGGGATCGGAGGCCGACAGCGCCCAGGCCGCCAAGGCGCGCGAGCGCCTCGCCGCCATGCAGAAGGGATTGCGGCGCATCCAGGACATCGTGCTCAATCTGCGCAAGTTCTCGCGCTTCGATGAGGGCGCCAAGGAACGTCTGGACGTTCCCGACGCGCTCGAAACCGTCATCGCGCTTCTACAGCCGAAGCTCGGCGCCATCGAGATCAGGCGGCGTTTCGACGCCGGGCCGGGGCTGGAAGCCTCACCCGCCCTGCTCAACCAGGTCGTGATGAACATCATCGCCAATGCGGCGGACGCGCTGGACGGCGACGGGATCATTGAGGTCGCCACCTCGCAGAGCCCCACGAGCTATCACATCTCGGTCTCGGACTCCGGTCCTGGAATCCCGCCCGAGGCGCGGGATCGCGTCTTCGAACCATTCTATACGACCAAGCCGGTGGGGGCCGGCACTGGGCTTGGCCTTGCGATCGCCTACAGCGTCGTGCAAGCCCATGACGGTACCATCACCATAGACGATAGCCCTCTCGGGGGCGCCCGCTTCACCTTGACCTTGCCTACGAGGGTCGCCGTATGAACGAACGTCCGAGGCTGTTGCTCGTGGACGACGAGCCGGAGATCCTGGTGGCGCTGCAGGATCTGCTGGAGCTCGACTACGATCTGACGGCGCTCTCGTCGCCGCTCGAAGCGTTGCGTGAGCTCCAGGACGGCGGCGAATACGCGCTGATCATCTCCGACCAGCGCATGCCCGGCATGACGGGCGATGTGTTCCTCACCCACGCGCGCAAGCACAGCGACGCCGCAGCGATCCTCCTGACCGGCTACGCCGACCTGACCGCGGTCACCGAAGCGCTGAACCGGGGCGGCATCGTCGGCTACGTGGCCAAGCCATGGGAGCCGGGGGCGCTGAAGGCGATGGTCGCCGGCGCCGTCGAACAGCGCCGTCTGCGGCGTGCGTTGGAAGCCGAACGGGCCCTTCTCGCCGGCCTCATGGAGGCAGGCCCCGCTGCGGTCGCCTTCAAGGACGCCGACGGGCGCCTCCTGCAGGTCAACGGCGCGAAAGCCGCGCAGCTGGGCCTAGCGCCGTCCGACTGCATCGGTCGCACCGAAGAGGAGCTGGGCGGGCCGAACCGACGCAGCGAGGAGCTCACCACCCTTTCGAGCGGAAGGCCAAAACAGCTCGTGGAGGAGCGTTCGACTGGAGGCGTCCGCAGCTGGACCCTCGTGGACTACGTTCCGATCCTCTCCGCGCCCGGCGCCGAAGGCAGGCTTGCGGTGGTCGAGCGGGACGTCACGGCCGAAAAGCGGGCGGAACTGCAGTTACGCCAGTCGGATAAGCTCCGCGCCCTCGGGACCCTCGCCGGGGGGGTGGCGCATGATTTCAACAATCTATTGACTGCGGTGCTCGGAAGCCTGGAGCTCGCGAGCCGCCGCCTCGAGAACCCGAACGCGCTGAGCCGCTATCTTGAGAACGCGCGGCTCGCCGCCGAGCGCGGGGCGGCTCTCACCCAAAGGCTCCTGGGCTTCAGTCGCCAGACCGAAGGCGCGGCCGAGATCGTCGATGTCGGCGCGATCCTCTCCTCCATGCGTGAGTTGGTCGTGCGGACCCTTGGTGGCGGGGTGAACGTGGCCTGGCGCATCGAAGATCGCCTGTGGCCCTGCGCGATCGAGGCCGATCAGTTCGAACTGGCGGTCCTCAACCTCGCGGTGAACGGCAGGGACGCCATGCCCGCAGGAGGGGCGCTCACCATCGAGGCCACCAACCTGTCTTTCACGGACGCCGGACCAGTGGCCGACCTCACGCCCGGCGACTACGTCGCGGTCTCGGTCAAGGATGAGGGCGAAGGCATCGAGCCGGAACTCCTGCAAAGGATCCTGGAGCCCTTTTTTACGACCAAGCCTGTCGGCAAGGGCACGGGCCTCGGACTCGCCATGGTGCATGGCTTCGCCCAGCGCTCCGGCGGGGCGCTCGAAATCGAGAGCGAGGTCGGACGCGGCACCGTCGTGAGGATCTATCTGCCGCGTTCCGAAGAGGCGCTTAGCGCGTCGGCTGGCCCACAGGTGGAGCAAACGGCGGCTGACGTCAGACCCGGTACGATCCTGGTCGTGGACGACGAACCATCGGTGCGCTCGGTGACGGCCGCTTTTCTGCGAGATCTCGGCCACGAAGTTTGCGAGGCGCGCGACGGCGCCACCGGCCTGGAGCTTTTGCGGCGGCTGCGGGGCTCGATCGACCTGGCGCTGGTGGACTTCGCCATGCCGGGCATGAACGGGATGGACTTCGTCGAAGCCGCGCGGCGTGAGGCGCCCACTCTGCCGTGCATTCTCCTGACGGGCCACTTCGCCCTCGAGGCGGTTCCCGAGGACATCGCCATCATGCAAAAGCCGTTCACGACCTCCTCTCTGCACGAGGCGGTCACTGCCGCGTTGAGGAGCGGGTTCGATCCGGCTTGCCGTCCGAACTAGCATCAGTACGCCCGCCAGTCATTGCGGCCCGACTGGCTCCCGGTCGAAGCCGCAACTCCTAAACGACGAAATCGATCACGCGCGGATGCCTCCTCAAGGACAAAGCGCGCGGTGCGGATAGGGCCCTATCTGGCGCACGACCTCCTGCAAGTGGGCGCGCAGCTCGGGACTGGGCACGACCTGCGTGACCGGACGCAGAAGGCCCAGCTTCTGAGCCGCCGCCGCGAAGGCCTGCCCGTGGTTCTCGTGCTCTGGCAGGACGGCATGGATGAGCTCGTGTACGAGCACGGCTCCCACCAAGATCGGATCGTCGAAGAACGGAGAGATCGTGATGTGCCGAAAGCCGTCGCGATCGAGCTTGGTGTGACAGACGCCCAGCACCCGGCGATTGGTCGACAGCGCCCCTACACCGAGCCGGATGCGCAACGGTATCTCGAAGCCTCGGGCGCGGAACCACGGACGAAGCAACACCGCAAAGTTCGTGAGCCACTGTTCCCGATTTATCGTCGGTACGACGCGGCGCCCGCCGACCAGTTCGACCTGCTGCGGTATCAAGGCCGCCTACCCCACAATACCAACTCGCCGCGCAAGAGGCGCTCTCCAGTCCAACCTGTCGAAGGTCAACGCCGTGCGAGACGAGCGGATCGCCCTCGCCCGAAGATTTTTTTGGTCCTCAGTTGCGCCGGGTGACGACCGCGCCGACGGCTGCGATCCGCTCGACCTCCTGATATGCCGACCGCCATAGCAGGCCGCCGAAGATGTCAGGATCCAGCTCTCGATAGGTCAGCCCACACCCGCGGGAGGCGGCCTCAGCCTGCAGGGCCGCGCGAAAGAGATCCCGCCCATCCACGATAGCCGAGCCCGTATAGAGGAGCAGCCTGCCGCCTACGTTCAGCTTGCCCATGGCTTCGGTCGCCCACTGGAGAGACAGAACAGCGCCATAGGATCCCCCACCGTCGCTATAGGCACGCCCGCTGTCGGCCACGAAAGGCGGGTTCGCGACGATGAGATCCAAACCGCCTTCGACCCCCGTCAGGCCGGGCGTCTCGACAAGCTCGGCTCGACAGCTGGCGTGGGCGGCGTTCACCTTGGCGAGGTGGAGCGCCTTGGCATTGACGTCACACAGCAACACCCGCTCCGCGGCGGTGAGGCGTGCGGCGATGACACCGCCGACGCCGGCGCCCGCCCCGACATCGCACAAGGAACCGATCGGGCGGCCGCCGAGCTCGACGCGAAGAAATTCCGCGAAGCGGTAGCTGTCGGGCCCGAGGAACACGGCGTCCTGGTCGTCGGTCGGATAGGCCGAATGAAGGAACAGCCTTCCCTGCACCCTCGAGACCCTGACTGTCGCCTTGAAGCCCAACTCGCACTCCCGAAGAGCGCCGGCCGCAGCCAGCAGCCCTTCGATCTCATCGTCCAGCGCGCCGGGCAGGAACGGCAAGCTCCACCCCAGCACGTCCCGCAAGCTCCCCGCGCGCGCCGTCTCCCGCCGCGCCCGAACCGTCGCGATCGTCGAGTTCAAAGGGGTGACAAAGTCGTAGGCCCGCTCAAGGGCCTGGAGCAAGCCGCGCAGTGATCTCTCGACTTCCGAATGATGCATGTCGCGTCTGGCTTCGTCCGAGCCTAACGCCGCCAAGCTCGTTTGGTTGTCGCCAAGCCTTGCTTGGGCTAGCCAGGGGCTCGGCTTGTCGGCAAAACCTCCGCATGGGCGACGCGCACAAGATCGACGCCGCGCCGGCGGCTCGCATCCTGGCGGTCGCCCGCGAGCGGCTGGCCGCAGGCGGTTTCCGGCAACTGACTCTGCGGCCGCTGGCCGAGGCGAGCGGCTCCACCATCGCCGCCCTCACCTATCATTTCGGGACCAAGAACCAGCTCATCGAGCGGTTGGTCGAGGCCGAGCGCGCCAGCGACGAGCTTGCCCACGCAGCGTTCGCCAGTCGGTTCGCGGGGTTGAAGCGACTGGAGCCGAGCGCCGTCGCCGCGATCCTGGAAGTCTATCTCGACCAGGCCGCGCGGGATCGCCGTATCGACAGCCTTGTCTGGTGCGAACTGTTGCTGGTGGCGGGGACGGACCAGGAAGCGCGCAGTCTCCTCGCGCCCTGGATCGCCGCGCGGCGCGCATTCTGGCGCGAGTTCTTCGCCGGACGCATCGCGGAGGCCGACACCTGGGCGGAGGCGGCCTTCGGCTACGTCACCGATGAGACCGCGCACAGCCTGGCGCAGGGCGGAGCCCCCGATTACCAACTCCTGAGGCGCATGGGGCTGGAGCGGCTGGCTGGGCGCGGGCGCTCGCTCGGCCTCTCGCATGCCGACTTCTTCGAAACCGTGGTCCGGCGCATGGACCCCGCGCTGCAGCTGCCTTCCGCGACCTCCCACGATCCTTTCGGCGAGAAGGCCCGCGCCATCGCCTTGGCGGCTAGCGAGGTGATCGTGGCGGACGGCGTGCAGGCGGTGACGCATCGGGCGGTGGGCGAACTCGCCCAGGTCCCGGCCTCATCCGTGGCCTACCACTTCCGCACGCAACTTGACCTTGTCCGGGCCGGACTGACGGTCGTCTACCGCGTGGCGCAAGGCAGACTTGCCCCGCGCCAGGCGCAGAGCGAGATTTTCGTGGCGCGGGGAACCGTATCAGTGGCGCTGGCGGCCGCGCGCGATCCGACCTTGACCCCCTATGCGGTCGACCTGCGGCGGCTGCGTGGAGAGAACCTGCGGCTACGGATCAGCGAGCGGCTAGGCGTCGACCTGGACCTGGCCGCCGCTCAGGCGGCCTCGATCGCCCGGCTCGGATCGACGCTGCTGATCCAAGCGACGGGCGAGCCACCCGTTGATAGCGACGGGCTCGTAGAATGGTTGGTGGGGGCCGACGCGAACTGAACATCTGTTCTCTTCGGCCCGCCAGGCTCGTCATAATTTATCGAGAGAAAATTCGCACAACTGTTTTCCTGAGCCAGCCCGCTCTCCTCTAGAAGGCCCGCGTCCAAGCCAGAGGGGAAGAGGGAATGTTCAAACAAGGAGCCGCTCGCAGCCAGACGTTGCGCGTATTGCTCACCGCCGGGATCAGCGCCATCGCCGCTGAACAAGCGTACGCCCAGTCTGGCACGCCGGATCCGCTGGCGGTGGAGGAAGTGATCGTCACCGCGCAGAAGCGCGAGCAAAAGCTCAAGGACGTGCCCATCTCCGTCGCCGCGTTCGGCGCGGCGAACATCGAGCAGCAGAACTTCACAGACTTTGAGCGGCTCTCGACGCGCACTCCCGGCTTCTTCGTCCAGCAGCAGACCGACTCAGCCGCCAGCTTCGTCATGCGCGGCATCGAAGCCGGCAACGCCGGCGCGGTCTCCGAGCCCAGCATCTCGTTCTTCCTCAACGACGTGGACACCAGCCGCTCGCGCGGGATGCTGAAGGAGCTCTTCGACATCAAGCGCGTGGAGGTGGCCAAGGGGCCACAGGGCACGCTCTATGGCCGGGGCTCGCAGATCGGCGCGGTGGCGGTCGTCACCCGCCGGCCGAACCATACGCGCACAGAATGGTCGGCAGAGGGCCAGATCGGCTCCTATGACCTCTACAGCCTGACCGGCATGCTGAACGTCCCCGTCGTGGCGGACGAGCTCGGCCTTCGCGTGGCCGTGCGCCGCCGCGAGCGCGAGGGCTACATGACCAATCTGGCCGGCGGCAAGAAGCTGAACGACGATGACCTCTGGGCGGCGCGCGCGTCCCTGCGTTGGAGCCCGAACTCCGACCTCACCCTCGACTTCATCCTCGATCACCAGGCCGACAACGACGGCGCCGTGGCGACGAAAGCGATCAACATCGCCTCGCCCGGCGGCGACACCGACTGGTTCACCGACGCCGGTCAGAACCGCTACGACCCGCCCCAGCGCCGCCGGCAGAGCGGCGCGACCCTGC
>Ga0182741_1005757_pt1 | contig 11262 bp, 12 predicted proteins | sample eDN5th37CBELigOP_FD_128874 | JGI IMG/M metagenome (GOLD analysis project Ga0182741, IMG submission 128874) | Enriched Organic Plus compost microbial communities from Emeryville, California, USA - eDNA 5th pass 37_C BE-Lig OP (version 2) (version 2) ...
GCCGTATCGACGATCCAGTCGCGGTAGCGCATCAGCGGCGTCACCCCGGTGAGCCCGCCGCAGCCGGCGCTGCCGTTCGGCCCGGTCGACCAGCTGACCACGCCGGTCAGGGCGAAGTCGGACGCGGCGAAGACCGGCGCACCGGAATCGCCGGTGCAGGCGCCGGCGCCCGGGCGGGTGTTGTTGCCCTTCGGGTCGACGAGACGCAGCTGCAGCGTGCCGGGCCGTCCCGTCGCGGTGAGCTGTGCTGTGCGCAGCGTACCGCCCGTCTTGCCGTCGCCGCGCACGGCGACGCCGAAGCCGGACACGACGAAGTGCTCGCCGACCGCGAGCGGTCCCCGCGCGCCGACGAGATGCGCCGGCGCGAAGGAGGACGGCAGCGGCGCGGCCAGCTTCACCAGCGCGACGTCGGCGGTGGCGCGGTGGCGGTTGAGGGCGTTCATGTCGAATTGCGGATGCCGGACGACCTGCACCACGTCCTTGAGCGCCGGCTGCCGCGCCGCGTCGAACTGCACCAGCTTGTAGTCGGCGCCGGGCAGCACGCAATGCGCCGCGGTCAGCACCAGATCGCGCGCGATCGCCGTGCCGGTGCAGAAATTGCCGCGCGAGCCCACCAGCAGCACCGCGTGCCGCGCCGCCGTGCCGTCGTCGGGCGGCGTGGCGACCATGGCGCGGGCGGGCAGAGCGGCGAGAACGAGGCCGAGAAGGCCGAGCACGAAACGATGTCGGGTCATGGCCGCGCACAAGCCGCCACGGCCGCGATCCTGTCAAGCACGAGCGAAAGGACGATGACATGCCCGCGACGCTGCTGACGGCGCCGGCGGAGGAACCGCTGACGCTCGCCGAAGCGAAGGCATTTCTGCGCCTCGATCATGACGACGACGACACGCTGATCGCCGCCCTGATCGCCTCCGCACGCTTGCATGTCGAGGCGCTGACCCGCCGCGCGCTGGTGACGCAAACCTGGCGCGTCACCCGCGACGCCTGGCCGGCGAACGGTAGGCTGGCGCTGCTGCCGGCGCCGGTGCGCAACATCGTCTCCGTGACGGTCGCCGCGGCTGGCGGCGCCGTGCAGGCCGTGCCGGCAGAAAGCTTCGACGCGGACTTCGCCGCGGCGCCCGCCGTGCTCGCCTTCGCGCCCGGATCGCTGCCGGCGCCCGGCATGCGCAAGGCGGGCATCGCGGTGACGTTCGAAGCCGGTTACGGCGCGGCGGCGGACGTGCCCGCGCCGCTGCGCCAGGCGGTCCGGCTGATCGCCGCCCATTACTACGAGAACCGCGGCGCGCTGCCCGGCAATGGCGCCGCGCCGCTTCCCGCGAGCCTGGCGCCGCTCGTCGCGCCGTATCGGGTGCTCGCCCTGTGATCGCGATCGGCGCGCTGCGGCATCGCCTCGTCCTCGAGGCGCCCGTGGAAACGCCCGACGGGGCGGGCGGCGTCGCGCGCGAGCACGTCGCGGTCGCGACATTATGGGCGGCGGTGACACCGGTCGCGGCCCGCGCCGACGTCGTCGCCGACGCTGCCGGCCAGACCGTGACCCATCGCATCGTGCTGCGTGCCGGACCCGAAATCGGCACGCGCCACCGGCTGCGCCACGGCGCGCGGCTCTATCGCGTGCTGACCTGCCGCGCGCTCGATGCCACGGGCCGCTTCATCGTCGTCGACGCCGAAGAACAGCGTCCCTGACCCGCGAGGCCTCCATGTCCGCTGCCGCCGCGGCGCTGCGCGCCGCCATTCATACCGCGCTTGCCGCCGATGCCGCGCTCACCGCCACGCTCGGCGGCGCCCGGATCTACGACGAGCCGCCGCGCGCCGCCGAGTTTCCGTTCGTGACGATCGGGGAGGGGCGGGTGATCGACGTCTCCGCCGACGACGCGCCGGCGCAGGAGCACCACCTTGCTCTGCATGTCTGGTCGCGCCAGGGCGGCCATCGCGAGGCGCATCAGATCACCGGCGCGCTGCTGCAGGCGCTCGACGACGCCGCGCTGCCGCTCGACGGGCACCGCCTCGTCAACCTGCGCTTCGCGCTGGCCGACATCCGCCGCGAGGCCGACGGGCGCACCTATCACGCGCTGGTGCGCTTTCGCGCCGTCACCGAACCGCTGACCTGACCGCCGGGAGGACGAGAATGGCCGCCCAGAAAGGCAAGGACCTGCTGCTGAAGATCGCCGACGGCGCCGGATTCGTCACCGTCGCCGGCCTGCGGGCGCGGCGGCTGACCTTCAACGCCGAGACCGTCGACGTCACCCATGCCGAATCCGCCGGCCGCTGGCGCGAATTGCTGGCGGGCGCCGGCATCCGCCGCGCCGCCGTGGCGGGCCGCGGCCTGTTCACCGATTCCGGCTCGGACGCGCTGCTGCGCGAGGCCTTCTTCGCCGGCACGACGCCGGTCTTCGAGATCGTGATTCCGGATTTCGGCACGCTGACGGGTCCCTTCCAGATCACCAGCCTCGAATTCGCCGGCGAGCACAATGGCGAGCTCACCTTCGACGTCGCGCTGGAATCCGCCGGCGCGCTCGCCTTCGCCGCGCTCTGAGGGGGACGCGCCATGGCCAATCTGCATCGCGGCGAGATCGACGCCGAACTCGGCGGCACCCGGCGCCGCCTGGTCCTCACCCTCGGCGCGCTCGCGGAACTGGAGGCTGCCTTCGCCGCCGGCGATCTCGTCGCGCTCGCCGAACGCTTCGCCGCCGGACGCCTGTCGTCGCGCGATCTCGTGCGCATCATCGCCGCCGGCCTGCGCGGCGCTGGGGAGGCGGTTACCGACGAGGAGGTCGCGCGCATGGCGGCGCCGGGCGGGGCGGCGGGATATGTCGCCATCGCCGCGGATCTTCTCGCCGCCACGTTCGGGCCGCCGCGCCCTCCGCCGCAGCGGGAGCCGGAGAGGTGACGCCGTTCCCGTGGCGCCAAGCGATCGGCTTCGGCCTCGGTGTGCTGCGCCTTTCGCCCGATGCCTTCTGGCGCCTCACCCCGCGCGAACTCGCGCACGCGGCCGAGGCGGTGCTCGGCCCCGCGCCGGCGGCGCCGGATCGGTCCGCTTTGGAAGCGCTGATGCGGCGCTTCCCCGACCGAACGCCGCGTTGAATCGGCGTCTCAACGTGACTCAGCGTCATCTTCGCTGACGCCCGCAAGCGATTCAGCCGGCTGCGTTTTTGGTTTCGCCTGCAGCGGAACCTGAATCGCAACGGCATTCTGCAAGGAGCGCCTCATGGCCGAGCAGACGGACGCCGAACAGGCAGACCTTTTGCGGGACATTTTCGGCGACCTCGAACAGCGCAGCCGCGAACTCGAGCGTTCCGCCGAGCGCTTCGCCCGCACCATCACCGTCGCCTTCACCCGCGGTGTGGCCGAGGGCCGCCAGTTCGATGACGTGCTGAAGTCGCTCGCCTTGCGCTTGTCGGACTTGGCCTTGCGCGCCGCCTTCCAGCCGCTGGAGGGCGCCGTCTCGGGCGGTGTCGGCGATCTGTTCCGCGACCTGTTCGCGAAGGCGAAGCCGCTCGCGGACGGCGGCGTGGTGGCGAGCCCGACTTATTTCCCGCTCAGCGGTGGTCTCGGCCTCGCCGGGGAAGCCGGGCCCGAGGCGATCCTACCGCTCGCCCGCGGCTCCGACGGCCGGCTCGGCGTCGCCGCGTCGGGCGCGTCGCCGGTGAACGTGTCGGTCTCGATCGCCACGCCCGACATCGCCGGCTTTCGCCAGGCGGAGGTGCAGGTGGCCGGCACCATCGCCCGTGCCGTCGCCCGCGGCCGTCGCGGTCTCTGAATCCGGAATCGATCATGGCGGCCTTTCACGAGGTGCTGTTTCCGCTCGACGTCGCGCTCGGCAGCGCCGGCGGCCCCGAGCGCCGCACCGAGATCGTCGCGCTCGGCTCCGGGCGCGAAGAACGCAACGCCCGTTGGGCCCATTCGCGGCGCCGCTACGATGCCGGCTACGGCATCAAGACGCTGGCGGCCCTGCAGGAGGTCGTCGCCTTCTTCGAGGAGCGGCGCGGCCGGCTGCACGGCTTTCGTTGGCGCGACCGGCTGGACCACAGTTCGGCCTCGCCTGGCGCGGCGCCGGCTCCGCTCGATCAGGTCATCGGCATCGGCGACGGCGCGCGCACGATCTTCGCCCTGACCAAGACCTATGGCGGCCTGCACGCGCCCTATACACGGCCGATCGCCAAGCCGGTCGCCGGCACTGTTGTCGTGGCCGTCGCCGGCATCGCACAGGAGGCTGACGCCTTCTCCTGCGATCCGGCGACCGGCCTCGTCACCTTCGCGCCGGACCACGTGCCGCCGGACGGCGCGGCGGTGACCGCCGGCTTCCTGTTCGACGTCCCGGTGCGCTTCGACACCGACTATCTCGAGATCGATCTGACGGCCTTCGCCGCCGGGCAGATTCCCCGCATTCCGCTGATCGAGATCCGCCCCTGACCGGAGGCCACGATGCGTGACGTTCCGCCCGCTTTGCAGGCGAAGCTCGAGTCCGGCGTCACCACCTTGTGCCGCTGTTGGCTGCTGACCCGCCGCGACGGCGCCGTATTCGGCTTCACCGATCACGACGCCGATATCGTCCTCGACGGTGTCACCTGCCGCGCCGACACGGGGCTTTCCGCGTCGGAAGCGAGCGCGCGGCTTGGTCTCGCGGTGGCAGGCGGCGAGGCGGCGGGCGCACTCTCGGACGAGGCGCTGAGCGAAGCCGATCTCGCCGCCGGGCGTTTCGATGCGGCGACCGTGGATCTTTATCTCGTCGACTGGAGCGAGCCCGCTCTGCGGGTCCATCTCGCCCGCGCAGTGCTCGGCGAAGTGCGCCGCGAGGGCGCCGCCTTCGTGGCCGAACTGCGTTCGCTGGCGCATCGCCTCGCAGAGACGAGCGGCCGGCTCTTCACAGCGGCTTGCGGCGCCGATCTGGGCGACGCCCGCTGCCGCGTCGACCTCGATCAGCCGGCCTTCTGCGGCACCGGTACGGTGCTGAGCGCCGACGGCGGCGCGCATCTCACCGCGGCCGGGCTCGATGCCTATGCCGACGGCTGGTTCGCCGGCGGTCGGCTCGTCTGGACCGGCGGCGCCAATGCCGGAACGGCGGTCGAGGTGAAGAGCCATCGCCGCCGCGACGGGGTGGTGACGCTGGCGCTGTGGCATGCGCCGGCGGAGGCCGTCCAAGAAGGGCATGCCTTCACCGTCACCGCCGGCTGCGACAAGACCTTCGCCACCTGCCGCGACCGCTTCGCCAATGCGGTCAACTTCCGCGGCTTCCCGCACATCCCCGGCAACGACTTCGTTCTCCGCTATCCGCGCGCGACCGTGCCCGGCGGCGATGGCGCTTCGCTGTTCAAATGAGCCCGTTGCACGAAGACGCTTCGCCGCTCGCGCCCGCGATCATCGCCGAGGCGCGGCGCTGGATCGGCACGCCGTATCGCCACCAGGCTTCGCTGATCGGCGTCGGGTGCGATTGCTTGGGGCTCGTACGCGGCGTCTGGCGCGCGCTCTACGGCGATGAGCCCGAACCCGTCCCGCCTTACGCGCCGGACTGGGCCGAGGCGTCGCGTCGCGAGACGCTCGCTGCGGCCGCGGCGCGGCATCTGGTGCCGCGCGCCGATCCGCAGCGTTTCGCGCCAGGCGACGTGCTGCTGTTTCGCTGGCGCGCCGGTCTGCCGGCGAAACACGCCGCCATCGCCACGGCGAGGGATCGCATGGTCCACGCCCACGACGGCGCCGCCGTCGCCGAAGTGGGGATTGCCCCGTGGTGGCGCCGCCGCCTCGCTTTCGCCTTCCGCTTTCCCGACCGGCCCTGACCAGCTTCGATCCGCGATGGCTTCGCTTCTCTTCTCGACCGGTGGCGCTGCGATCGGCGCGATGTTCGGCCCGATCGGCGCCGTGCTCGGCCGCGTCGCCGGCGCCGTGATCGGCAATGCGATCGACCAGGCGCTGCTGGGCGGCGGCGGCGGCCGCACCGTCGAGGGCCCGCGTCTCACCGATCTCGACGTGATGACGGCGAGCGAGGGCGCGCCCATTCCGCGCGTCTATGGCCGCGCGCGCCTGTCGGGTCAGGTGATCTGGGCCACCGATCTCGAAGAGGTCGTGTCGAGCCGCACGGAGGATGCGGGCGGCAAGGGCGGCGGCGGACCGAGCACGACCGAGACCACCTATTCCTATTACGCCAATTTCGCCGTCGGCCTCTGCGAGGGCCGCATCGGGCGCGTGGCACGCATCTGGGCCGATGGCCAGCCGCTCGACCTTTCCAACGTCACGATCCGCGTCCATCCCGGCACGGAAGACCAGCAACCGGACCCGCTGATCGTCGCGAAACAGGGCGCGGCCAATGCGCCGGCCTATCGCGGTGTCGCCTATGTGGTGTTCGAGCGCCTACCGCTCGCCGGTTTCGGCAACCGCATTCCGCAGCTCGCCTTCGAGATCGTGCGGCCGGTCGGCAAGCTCGAGCAGATGGTCCGCGCGGTCACGCTGATCCCCGGCACGACCGAGTTCGGCTACGAGCCGGCGACGGTGGTGCAGGTCCTCGGCTGGGGCGAGGCCGCGCCGGAGAATCGCCACGTCGCCACGGCCGATTCGGATGTCAGGGCGGCGCTGGACGATCTGCAGGCCGTCTGCCCCAATCTCGAACGCGTCGCGCTGGTCGTGGCCTGGTTCGGCACCGACCTGCGCGCCGGCCACTGCGCCGTCATGCCCAGCGTCGATTCCCACAGCAAGCGCACGCATGGTGGCGAATGGCACGTCGCCGGTCTCCACCGCAACGAGGCGCGTCTCGTCTCCACGGTCGACGGTCGCCCGGCCTATGGTGGCACGCCGTCGGATGAGAGCGTTCGCAACCTCATTGCCGAGCTCAAGGCGCGCGGCCTCAAGGTCACGCTCTATCCCTTCGTGATGATGGACGTGCCGCCCGGCAACGGCCGGCCGGATCCCTGGACAGGGGCGGCCTCGCAGCCGGCCTATCCCTGGCGTGGCCGCATCACCTGCGACCCGGCGCCGGGCCGCCCGGGCTCGCCGGACGGCACCGCGCAGGCGGCGGCGCAGATCGACGCCTTCTTCGCCGGCGAGGCGGAGGGCGGCTGGAACTATCGCCGCATGGTGCTGCACTACGCGGGGCTCGCGCAAGCCGGCGGCGTCGATGCCTTCGTGATCGGCTCGGAACTGCGCGGTCTCACCCGCGTGCGCGGCGCCGGTGGCACCTATCCCGCCGTGGCGCATCTGATCGCGCTCGCAGCCGACGTGCGTGCGATGCTCGGCAGCGGCACCACCATCACCTATGCGGCCGACTGGGCCGAGTACGGCGCCCATGTGGTCGACGCGGCGGCGCAGGAGGTGCGCTTTCCACTCGACCCGCTCTGGGCTTCGTCCGCCATCGACGTCGTCGGCATCGACTATTACGCTCCGCTCGCCGACTGGCGCGACGGCGCCGCGCATTTCGACCGCGCGCTGGTCGAGACGATCTACGACCGCGCCTATCTCGCCGGCAATTTGCGCCGCGGCGAGGCCTATGACTGGCACTATCCCGACGCCGTCGCGCGCCTCGCGCAGGCCCGCACGCCGATCACCGATGCGCTCGGCAAGCCGTGGATCTTCCGCGCCAAGGATCTGTGGAACTGGTGGAGCGAGCCGCATGTCGAGCGCGTCGGCGGTGCCGAACTTGCGGCGCCCACTGCCTGGCAGCCGCGTTCGAAGCCGATCTGGCTCACCGAGCTCGGCTGTCCCGCCGTCGACAAGGGCGCCAATCAGCCCAGCGTCTTTCCCGATCCGAAATCGTCAGAATCCGGCCTGCCGCATTTTTCGAGCGGCGATCGCGACGACCTGATCCAGCGCCGCCTGTGCGAGGCGGTGCTCGCGGCCTTCGATCCCGCGCACGGCGCGAGCGAAACGGACAATCCAGTTTCGCCGCTCTCCGGCAAGCGCATGGTCGATCCCTCCGCGATCCACTTGTGGACCTGGGACGCGCGGCCCTATCCGGTCTTCCCGGCGGCGCGCGATGTCTGGAGCGACGGACCGAACTGGGACACGGGGCACTGGCTGACCGGCCGTCTCGGCGGTGCCCCGCTCGCCGAACTCGTCGCGACCATCCTCGCCGACGCGGGCATCAGCGACTGCGACGCCGGTGCGCTGGGCGAGGGACCGGACGGCTACGTGATCGACCGGCCGATGCCGCCGCGCGACGCGATCGAGCCGCTGATGCGCGCCTATGCGTTCGATGCGGTGGAGGAGGGCGCGCTGCTGCGCTTTCGTCCGCGCGGCGGCGCGCCGGTGCTGGAATTGGCCGAAGACGATCTCGTGCTCGGCGACGGCCCGTCCGCGCGCCTCGTCCGGGCGCAGGAGACCGAATTGCCGCGCGAGGTGACGATCGGCTTCGTCGACGGCGAGAGCGACTACCGCCGCACGGCGGTCGCGGCGCGCCGCCTCGACGGCGACGCCCGCCGCGTCGCCCATGCGGATCTCGCCGTCGTCACCCATGCGGGCGCGGCGACGCGCCGGGCCGAGATCTGGCTGCACGATCTGTGGGCCGGCCGCGAGACGGCGACATTTGCGTTGCCCTGGAGCCGGCTCGCGCTGATGCCCGGCGACGTCGTCGCCGTGACGTTCGCGGGACGGCGCCGTCTGTTCGAGATTCAGGAGATCGTCGATGGCGAAGCGCGCCGCGTCAGCGCCCGCGCGATCGATCCGGCGATCTTCGCTCGCCCGCTGCCCGCCGCGCCGCGGCGGCCGCCGGACATTCCGCCGCCGCAGGCTCCCGTCCATGCGCTCCTCCTCGATCTGCCGGCGCTCGCCGATGCCGAACCGCCGGTCCTGATGCATCTCGCCTGCACCGCGACGCCCTGGCCCGGGGCGGTCGCCGTATGGCGGGCCGATGAACAAGCCTCTTATCGTCGGCTCGCCACCGCTTTCGCGCCGGCCATGGTCGGCGAGACGCTCGCGCCGCTGCCGCGCGGCCCGGCCCACCGTTGGGACCATGCCAACCGGATCCTTGTGAAGCTCGCCGCCGGCTTGCTCGCCGCGCGCACGGACGACGCAGTGCTGGCTGGCGCCAATGCCGCGGCCCTGCGCACGCCGGAGGGTGCGTGGGAGGTAATCCAGTTCGCGCGGGCCGAACTCGTCGCGCCGGACACCTGGGAATTGTCGCGGCTGTTGCGCGGCCAGGCCGGCAGCGAATGGGCGATCGCCGATCTCCTTCCCGCCGGGGCGCCGTTCGTTGTGCTCGATCGCTACCTTGTGCCGGTCGCGCGCGGTCTCGATGCGCTCGGCCGCCCGCTCGCACTCCGTCTGGTCGGCACGGGCCGCGACCATGGCGATGCGTCCGCCGTGGACATCGAAGGCACGCCGGGGCCGACGGCGCTGCGCCCGCTCGCGCCGGTTCATCTGAGCGCGCGCCGCACGCCCGCAGGGGTGGCGATCACCTGGATCCGCCGCACGCGTCGCGACGGCGATTCCTGGGAGGCCGCGGAGGTGCCGCTCGGCGAAGCCGACGAGCGCTACGAAGTCGACATTCTCGATGGCGAGGCGGTCGTCCGCACCCTCGCGTCGACCACGCCGTCCGTGCTCTACGCCGCGGCGGACGAGCTCGCCGATTTCGACGCGCCGCAGACGGCGCTCGCCCTTCGTGTCTGCCAGATCAGCGCCGCCGTCGGCCGCGGCTTTGCCGCCACGCGCGCCGTGCCGATCGCCTGAACCGGAGCCGTCCATGTCCGAGACCGTGCATCTGAAGCTGCCCTTCATCGCCGCCGCGCAGGCGCAGAAGCACGTCACCCACAACGAGGCGCTGCGCCTGCTCGATTGTCTCGTCCAGCTCGCCGTGCACGATTCTGACCGCACGGCGCCCCCTTCCGAGCCGCAGGGGGGCGACCGTCACATCGTGGCCACCGGCGCCACCGGAGCTTGGGCTGGGAAGGACGGCGATATCGCCGCTTTCGAGGACGGCACGTGGCGCTTCCTCGCGCCGCGCCCGGGCTGGCGCGCCTGGTCGCTCGCGGCGGGCGCGCTGCTCGTCTTCGACGGCACGGCCTGGAACGCGGCCGGCGGCAGCGGCGGGCCGGCCGGGCAGGTCGACAGTCTCGGCATCAACACGCCCGCGATCGGCGGCAACCGCCTCGCGGTGCGCTCCAACACGATCCTGTTCAAGGCCCTGGAAGCCGCCGCCGGCGGCACCGGCGACATGCGCCTGCAGATCGCCAAGGAGAATGCCGCCGGCACCGCCTCGGTGTTCTTTTCCGACGACGGCGTCGGGCGCGCCGAGTTCGGTCTGGTCGAAGGCGAGGCGTTCCAGCTCAAGGTCTCGACCGACGGCGAAACCTGGATTCAGGCGTTCGCGGTCGATCCGGTCACCGCGCGCGTGCGCTTTCCCTCCGGCACGACCGGGCTGCGGCCGCAGCTCGACGCGCCGCTCACGCTCTATGTTCGTCCCGACGGCGACGACAACAACGACGGGTCGGCCGACACGCCGCAGGGCGCCTTCGCGACCATCCAGCGGGCGGTCGACACGGTGGCCATGCGTGATCTCGCCGGCCATGACGCGACCATCCGCGTCGCGCCGGGCACCTACACGGCTTCGGTCGCGCTGCGCAGTCTCATCGGCGCGGGCCGATGTCATATCGTCGGCGACGAGGCCGACCCTGCGAACGTCCTCTTGTCGATGAGCGGCGGCCACTGCGTCGCCGCGGATTTCATCACCGGGCGCTACGTGCTGCGCGGCCTGAAGCTGCAGACGAGCGGCTCCGGCCAATGCCTGCAGGCGAGCGGGCCCGGCTGCGTCGTCGAATTCGCGCAGCTCGACTTTGGCACCTGCGCCGGCCAGCACATCACCTGCCTCACCGGCGCCTATGTCGCCGCCGTCGGGCCCTACACGATCAGCGGCGGCGCCGGCTATCACTGGAACTGCAACGGCGGCGGCGCCCGCATCCAGGTCACCAACACCACCGTCACGCTCGTCGGCACGCCGGCGTTCAGCGGGTTTTTTGCCCTGGCCGTCAATCTCGGGCTTCTCGCCGTTGGCGGCATCACTTTCAGCGGCGAAGCGTCTGGAGTTCGTTACTTTGGTGACGGCAATGCCGTCATCCGAACGGGCAGCGGCGGTCCATCTTATCTTCCCGGCGATGCCCCGGGCTCCATCACCGCCGGTGCGCAGTATTTATGAGGCGATGTTTTCCACCCCGACTCCATTGCTGGCAGCGGGGTATTCATGCTCCGTCACAAGCGGAACGACGTGGAACTGCCACACCAATCGGCCCGCGTCATACTTAGGAAGATCCGGCACTGCGGTGCCGTGATGTGCATTCTGTTCGTTCA
>Ga0182741_1005760_pt1 | contig 11258 bp, 8 predicted proteins | sample eDN5th37CBELigOP_FD_128874 | JGI IMG/M metagenome (GOLD analysis project Ga0182741, IMG submission 128874) | Enriched Organic Plus compost microbial communities from Emeryville, California, USA - eDNA 5th pass 37_C BE-Lig OP (version 2) (version 2) ...
CAGCCGCGCGAGTGACACGAGATCGTCTGTTTCCGCCAGCCCCGCTGCCGCCGCACTGCCACTCGCGAGAGCCTCCGTGCGGGCCGAGTGAAGGGTGATTGCGGATATGCCGGGCCGGTCGTCCACCGCCCGCTGGGCAATCGCATCCGCCAGATGTTCGATCAGCACGACCCGTTGATCTCCATCACCTGCCTGAACCGCCGCAACAATCAGGTCCACATCCATGCCGCATTCGACATCCCGGGCACCTGACACCTGACCATCCTGGTCCAGCGACAGGCTTCCGTCTCTCGCGTCAATGAAAAGCGGAACGATCCCGCCGTTGGCAATTTCCGGCAGAAGCCTCTGCTTCTGTTCTTCGGATGCGAATTTCTGGATCAGCCCGGCTGCGGCGACTGTGCCCGCAAAGGGTGCCGAGATAAGCGCCCGACCCATTTCTGACGCGGTAATCGCCAGCTCCTGCGCGCCACAACCTGAGCCGCCCCAGCGTTCCTCGAGAAGGAGGCCGGGCAAGCCCAGCTCGGCCAAACCAGACCAGTCGTCACGCGTCAGCACCGTGCCGCCCGGCTCGGCCCCAAACCGTCCCTCCCGAAAATAGCGCCGCAACATGTCGCGCAGCAGGGATTGTTCCTCGGTTTCGATCAGAAACATCAGTCAAGTTCCTCACTTGGCCAGAACATGTTGGGCAATAAGGCTGCGCTGAACCTCGTTCGATCCCCCATAGATCGAAACCTTGCGCCAGTTCAGGAATGTATCGGCAATGGTGTCCGACCAGTCCGGTGCGGAAGCGGAAACACTGCCAAGCGCATCGGTCCCGGCAATGTCCAGCATCAGCCGGGAAATGTTCTGCTGCAGTTCCGAGCCGCGCAGCTTGAGAATGCTGGCCGCGCTGCCGCTGAGTTCAGGAGCTTCGGTCAGGATGCGCAACTGCGTCACCTCAAGGGCGCGCAGTTCCACCTCCAGGCGGAGCAGCCGGTCCCGCAGACGTTGCCCGTTCCCGCCAGCATGCCCAGCGTCAAGCCACTCACGCACCCGGCGCAGCAGGGCCCGCGAAAGTCCGACCCGCGCTATCCCGGTCCGTTCGTTGCCGAGCAGAAACTTGGCGTAGCTCCAGCCCTTGTTTTCCTCGCCGACGAGGTTCTCCGCAGGGACCTCAACCCCGTCAAAAAAGACATCGTTGATCTCGTAACCGCCATCGATCGTGCGAATTGGCCGGCGCGATATGCCGGGGCTGCGCATGTCGATCAGCAGGAAGGAGATCCCAGCCTGCGGTTTGACCTGCGTATCGGTTCGGACCAGGCAGAAGATCCAGTCGGCATGCTGTCCCAGCGTGGTCCAGGTCTTGTGGCCGTTGACGACATACGTATCGCCATGCCGGACGGCGGTGGTGCGCAAGCTGGCGAGATCAGAGCCCGCCCCAGGTTCGGAAAAGCCTTGGCACCACCAGTCTTCCAGCGTCAGGATCCTTGGCAGGAAACGTTCCTTCTGGGCCTGCGAACCGAAGGCGCACAGCACTGGACCAACCATACTGGTGCCAAAGGACAGGGTTTCAGGGGCGTGCTCTGATTGCAGCGTATCGAAGAAAACCTGCCGCCGGATTGGGCTCCAGTCCGTTCCGCCCCACTCAACAGGCCAGTGCGGCGCGCCCCATCCACGCGAATGAAGGATCAATGTCCACTCGGTCAGTTCGTCCCGGGTGAGCTCCTGATGGTCGCGCTGCTTTTTCCTGATGTGTTCGGGCAGGCTGGAGCGGACGAAGTCCAGCACCTCCTCCCGGAACGTCGATTCCTCGATCAAAAAGGGGTCGTACACGCGCAGCCTCCCAACTTCACGACTGTTCCGCGAATGCAATATTCTGGTTTCTTAATAGCAAAAATGCAGCATTTGTCCATGTTATTAACATACCCATATTGCAAAAATGCCTGGTTCGTGGCAATTCCCAACAAGCCGCCATGCCATTGGCGAATGCATGCGGCAGCTTTTTGCGAGGAGGATGCCATGCGTGAAGCCGTGATCGTTTCAACTGCCCGTACGCCCATAGGCCGCGCCTACAAGGGCGCTTTCAATGCCACGCAACCGCAGCGCCTCGGGGGCCACGCAATTGCTGCAGCCGTTTCCCGTGCAGGCGTGGACGGTGCCGAAATCGAGGATGTCATCATGGGAACGGCATGGCAGCAGGGCGCGACCGGCTTCAACATTGCCCGCCAGGCCGCCCTTGCGGCCGGGCTTCCAGTCACTGTGGCGGCAATGAGCCTCGACCGGCAATGTTCCTCCGGCCTTGCAGCAATTGCCACGGCAGCTTCCGGCATCGTGATGGAAGGACATTCCGTAGCAGTGGCTGGTGGTGTGGAGTCAATCTCGCTGGTCCAGAATTCCCATGCGAACACCTACAAGGCCCTGGATCCTGATCTCGTGAGGACGATCCCTTCGCTTTACATGTCGATGATCGAGACGGCCGAGATCGTTTCGGAGCGTTATGGGGTATCGCGCCAGGTTCAGGATGAGTTCGCGCTTCTGTCGCAGCAGCGAACGGCTGCAGCGCAGGCAGCGGGTCGCTTCGACGCTGAAATCGTACCCTTGTCGACGGTGATGGAAGTGACCGACAAGGACACCGGACAGGTCAGCACCAGGGAAATCACGCTGACACGCGATGAGGGCAATCGGCCATCCACCACCTATGAAGACCTGTCAAAGCTGCGCCCGGTCTTTGCGAACGGTCAGGTATTGCGCGAGGGACGCCATGTCACGGCGGGCAACGCGTCCCAGCTCTCGGATGGCGCGTCGGCCTGCGTGCTGATGGAAGCTTCGGAAGCCAGCCGCCGCGGACTCGAGCCGCTCGGCGCGTTCCGGGGCATTGCGGTGGCGGGTTGCGGTCCGGATGAAATGGGCATCGGGCCTGTCTTTGCCATCCCAAAGCTGCTCGAACGCCACAATCTGACCATCGACGACATCGGCATCTGGGAGATCAATGAAGCCTTCGCTGCGCAGGCCGTCTATTGCCGCGACCGCCTCGGCATCCCGTCAGAGCTGCTCAATGTGAACGGCGGCGCCATCTCCATCGGTCATCCCTACGGCATGTCGGGCGCACGTATGGCCGGGCACGTACTGATCGAAGGCAAACGCCGCGGCGCCCGTTATGGCGTAGTCAGCATGTGCGTTGGGGGCGGCATGGGTGCCGCTGGCCTGTTCGAGATTTTCTGAGGGAGCTGGGCGACATGAATACAGAACGCACCGTAAACGAGGTTGTTCAGCTGGAACGCCTGGGCGACTTCGCCATCATCACGGTCGACTCTCCGCCGGTGAATGCACTGTCTCATCGGGTGCGCAGCGGCATCTGCATGGCACTCGACATTCTGGAAACGGAGCCGAACAGGCCCCGCGCAGTGGTACTGACCTGCAAGGGCCGCACGTTCTTTGCCGGAGCCGACATCACCGAACTCGGCAAGCCGGTGAAGCTGCCCGGCTTTCCGGAAATGCTGGACCAGATCGAGAATGCACCCTTCCCGATCATTGCGGCCATCCATGGAACCGCGCTCGGCGGTGGGCTGGAACTGGCGATGACCTGCCACTACAGGGTGGCGACGTCGGATGCCCGTGTCGGACTGCCGGAGATCAAGATCGGTGTCCTGCCCGGTGCCGGCGGCACACAGCGCCTCCCCCGCCTGGTGGGCGTGGAAAAAGCCCTCGAGATAATGGTCAGCGGCGATCAGGTTGCCGCACCGCAGGCCATGGCGGACGGATTGCTGGACCTGGTCGGCGAGGGAACGGCGCGGGATCTGGCGCTGCGCTTTGCCAACGAGAAGCTTCCAGCCGATGCGCCGCTCCTGCGCGTGCGCGACCGTGAAGAGCTCCTCATCCCCGCACGGGCGGACCGCGGCATCTTTGATCGCTTCCGCAAAGCCAATGCACGGCGCTTCAGAGGTCTGGACGCGCCCGAACGCATCGTCCGCTGCGTTGAGGCAGCCATCGACCTGCCCTTTGATGAAGGGCTTGCGGTTGAAAGCCGCCTGTTCCAGGAGCTGGTAAACGGGAGCCAGGCGGTCGCACTCCGTCATGTCTTCTTTGCTGAACGGCAAGCCCAGAGCCCCGAGGTGGTGAGGGGTGTCGAACCGCTGCCCGTAAGCAAGGTCGGAGTCATCGGCGCAGGTACGATGGGACGCGGCATTGCCCTGGCGGTGGCTGCTGCGGGCATACCCGTAACCATCAGCGATGCGGTTCCGGGCGCTGCCGAAAAGGCCGTTCAGGCAATGGCAGAGTCCCTGCGCGGTTCAGCCAAGCGCGGCCGCTTTACCATGGATGAAGCGGAAGCACGCATCGCACGCATTCGCGCCTGCAATGCTCTTGAAGAGCAGTCCGGGAACGATCTCATCATCGAAGCAGTCTTCGAGGACATGGGCGTCAAGACGGCGTTGTTCGCAGAACTCGACCGTATCCTGCCGCCTCATGCGATTATCGCCAGCAACACCTCCTATCTCGACATCAACCAGCTTGCGGCCGTTACCAAGCGTCCAGTCAATGTTCTCGGGATGCATTTCTTCTCGCCCGCAAACATCATGCGGCTTGTCGAAGTCGTTCAGGGGGCCGCTACCTCGCCACAGGTTCTGGCGACCGCCTTCGCGCTTGCACGCCGCATGGGCAAAGTGGCTGTCCTCTCGGGTGTCTGTCACGGGTTCATCGGCAACCGCATGCTGGAGAAGCGTCAGGATGAAGCGATGCAGCTCATCCTGGAAGGCGCCCGTCCGCAGGACGTCGATCGTGTCGCGGTGGAGTTCGGCTTTCCGATGGGGCCTTTCGCAATGCATGACCTTGCAGGCCTTGATCTTGGCTGGTCGGCCGAAACGTCGCGCGGCGAGACCATCCGCGACCTGCTTTGCGAGTCAGGACGCCGGGGCCAGAAAACCGGTGCGGGCTTCTTCGACTATGACGAGAACCGCAAATCGTCCGTGTCTGCGTTTGTCGAGGACCTGATCCGCGACTTCGCCGCACGCAACGGTTATCCGCAGCGGGACATGACCGACGCCGAAATCCTCGACAGGCTGATCCTGCCGATGATAAACGAGGGCGCGCTCATTCTGGCTGAAGGCATCTCCGCCAGATCCTCGGACATCGATACGGTCTGGATCAACGGCTATGGCTGGCCGGCTGCGACGGGCGGCCCCATGTTCTGGGCTGAACAGCAGGGCCTGCAGGCAATCGTAAGGCGGCTGGACGCTCTGGAACGAACGGAAGGCGCGCGATTTGCACCGGCACCTTTCCTGCGCAAGTGCGCGGAAGACGGCGGCTGGCCGAAGACTACGGCAGCGGAGTAAAGAGGCCCCTGAACAGCGCGAGCGTGTAGTGGCGCAGCGCCTCGGTGTGGTTTCCTTCAGGAACCCACCAGTCAAGCTCAATCGCCGCGTTGAGCATGCTGTGCAGCACACGCGCACCGATCAGCGCATCGCTGACCGGCATGGAGCCATCGGCCTGAGCATCGCCGATCTGCCATGCGAACCGTTCAATCAGGCGGTTACCCGCCTGACGGATCGTCGGGCGGATCGTATCGGGAAGGCTGTTGTAGGCAGAAATGCGCAGCATCGGACCGGCGTCCGAAAGCTGCCAATCCAATAACGCGCCGACAGTCAGGGCCAGCCGCGCCGCACCGTTCCCTTCGGCTGCAAAGCCCAGATCCTGTCCTCGGCGCAGCACCGAAAAGGTCCGTTCAAAGCAGGCCGTTACCAGATCGTCCTTCGCATCCATATGATGGTAGAATGAACCCTTGGTGAGGTTGAGTTCGCCGGCAATGCGCTCGACCGACGCCCCCCTGTAGCCGTGCTGATTGATGAGCCGTGTGGCAGCGCGCAGATAGGCATTGCGCATCGGGTCTGCCTCAGGGTCGGGATCAGGCAGCGTCACCCCCTCCCGTGGGGGCTCGCCACCAAGCCCCTCCGTCAGGATCCGCGACAGACGCGCGGCAACCAGAGCATGATCGCGCGGCTCGCATTCCGCAACGAACCATTCCTGCGCCGCATGCAGAATAGACAGAAGCAGATGTGTGCGCGCATTACGGGCAACTGCATTCTCCCCGACTCCCGTGCCCGAGAACACATTACGCAGGCTCCGGAAAAGGCGGTAATATTCCGGAAAGACACTATCGCTCTGAGGCTGGGGAAGTGCCCTGATGTCGTTGAAGACGATAATCGGCGTCGCGGCACCTGTCGCGCCTGCTGCCAGGCGTGCAAACCATCCATGCAGCAGGTCATTCAGCCTCTCAACCGGATCGCTTTTCATCATGGCCGGTTCAATGGCCCGGATCAGTTCGCCGATCGACTGAACCATGCAGGCAGCAGCGAGATCCTCCTTGCGCCTATAGTAGTAGGCAACACCGTTGGTCACCATTCCGACGCTGGCAGCGATCTCGCCAAGAGTTGCACCGCTAAGGCCGGAGCGATTGAAATGCAAGGTAGCGGCGCTGATTATTTCAGCGCGTCGTCGCTCCGACTTTTTGGTGACTGCTATGTTCATGGCGTAAACCTAGCAGAACGATTCACGCCGGAATAGCTCGGCAGACGGAAAGTTCCGAGTTTCCGCCGGAACTTTCCATGTCCAAACAATCATTTAGTGCCGGGGCCGAGCAGTTTGTACAGCACCGGGAAGTAGTGATCGCCCAGACCCGCAGCTTCGACCTGCTCGAACATGCGTTCGATATGAAGGGCGCCTTCCGCAACAACACCGACGCCGGACGCGAGATCCAGTGCATAGCTGTTGTCCTTGCGGGCGTAGCGCGTTGAAAAGGCCCGCAAGGGAAAATTGTCTTTCAGCAAAGACTTCATACCGTGATTGCGAAGAGCAAAGCTGTCGGCCGAACCCTTGGAGAACACGTCGAAGAGCACCTCACCCGGCACGCCCGCCCCGCGGGCGATCGCCAGAGCCTCTGCCAGCGCATTGACCGTCTGGAAGAGAACCATGTTGTTGAGGATCTTTACGACCTGTCCCGCTCCCACATCGCCACAATGCGACACGTCCGTTCCCATGCATTCGAGAATTGGACGGACCCTTTCCAGATCGTCCGTCGAACCGCCGACCATGATGCTGAGCGTGCCAGATTCTGCGGCCTCGCGGGTGCGGGCAATAGGCGCGTCGACCCATCTTGCCCCGTTCTGGCGTACCTGCTCGGCAAAGCTGCGCGTCTTGTCTACCGGACTGGTGGACGTGTCGACGATCACGGTGCCGGCGCGCAGATGGGGCAGCATCTGCGCCAGCACCTGTTCCACCACCTGCCCGTTCGGCAGCGACAGCAGAACGATGTCGCACCCTTCGGCAATACTGGTGACGGTGGCATCCTGTGCACCCAGTTCGATGAAGGGCGTCACGGCCTCGCTGCGCGGATCATGAACAAGAAAGCGAGCGCCAGGAGCCCGGCGCATCAGGTTTCGGCACATCGCGCCGCCCATCACACCAAGACCGATGAAACCAATGGTATCGGAGATGGCAGTTGGGGCGGGGCTGGAAGCGGCGGTCGTGTTTGTCATTGGGGGGGTCGCATTCATTCGGTTGCCAGATAGATGCTCTTGGTCTGCTGATAGAGTCGCAGGCCGGACAGTCCCTTCTCACGTCCGAGTCCGCTGTCCTTGTAGCCGCCGAAGGGGGCAGCGATGCTTAGCTTCTTGTAGGTGTTGATCCAGACCGTCCCCGCCTCGATGGCCTGCGCAACGCGCAAGCCGCGGCGGTAGTCAGCCGTCCAGATGCCGCATGCGAGACCGAATGCGGTGTCGTTGGCCTGGGCGATCAGATCGGTCTCGTCCTCGAACGGAAGAACACACAGGACCGGGCCGAATATTTCTTCCTGACAAACACGCGCGCGATTGTTCAGCCCAGTCAGGATGGTGGGCAGGTAGAAAGCGCCCGCAGCCAGTTCCGGGTTATCCGGGCGTGCCCCGCCAATCAGTACGCTCGCACCTTCCTCGCGGGCCAGAGCCACATACCGCTCGACCCGTTCACGGTGCTGGTGCGACGACAGTGAACCGAAGTCGACCGATGGATCGGTTGGCATGCCGACACGCAGCCGACGCGTGATCTCCAGAAGCTGATCAAGCACCTGGTCCATGAGGCTGCGATGAACAAACAGCCTTGAACCGGCGACGCAGGACTGTCCGAGCCCTTCGAAAATGCCATCGACAATGCTGTTGCAGGCAGCGCTGACATCCGCATCCTCGAACAGGATATGAGGCGATTTTCCGCCAAGTTCGAGCGCGACGGGGATCAGCCTCCGCGCACACTGTTCGCCGATCCGTCGTCCTGTCTCGGTTCCGCCGGTGAACGTCACCATCCGCACGTCTGGATGATTGATGAGGGACGGCCCGACTTCCGTGCCATACCCAGGCAGGACCGAGAGCAATCCAGCGGGCAAGCCCGCCTCCTCGCAGATGCGCGCCAGCTCAAGCGCCGGCAGCGTCGTCACTTCGGAGGGCTTGAGGATCACCGCATTGCCGGCAGCCAGTGCCGGAGCCACCTTCTGCGAATCCATGGTGAGGGGCGAGTTCCATGGCGTGATTGCAGCCACCAGACCGTAAGGCTCGTATGTGGTCATGCCGAGCCATGCGCCGCGCGGAGGCGGCATGGTGCTCTCCATCGTTTCGCATGCGCCGGCGTAATAGCGGAACACGCCGGCGGCGCTCTGCGCCTGCGCCCGGCATTCCTTCAACGGCTTGCCGTTCTCGATCATCTGCGCATGCGCCATGCGCTCGGACCCAGCAGCCAGACCATCCGCGATGCGATGAAGAATTTCTGCCCTCTTGTGGGGAAGCATCGTGCGCCAGGACCGCAAAGCGGCAGATCTGGCCACCTCGCTGCAGATTTCATCGACCTCACTGGCGGAAGGTGTGCCGATCGAGGCGTGCACTTCGCCACTCGCCGGATTGACTGTCTCCAGCACGGGACCACTGCCTGTGATCCACCGGCCAGCCGCAGGGAACTCTAGAACCACCTGAACCTCCTTCACTCGTTCTGCCATCCCCTCTCATCCTCGTTCGGATTTCATCAGGGGTACTTACATCGCGAGGATTGCATTTTCAGAACGATGTTCTAATTACAGATGGATAAGTTTGCGTGTCAATCGTCGAAATCGAGCGAGCGGGAATTTCAATGATCACGAACACAGGCACGGAGGGAGGGCCACTTATGGGAGATCAACCAAGAGCAGGATTTGTCGGGCTGGGGCGGATGGGGCTTTCGCTTGCGAGAAACCTGGCGCGGAGTGGCCTGCCCCTGACTGTCATGGATGCGGTCGCCGAACGTGCGGCATTGGTGGATGGCTCGAACGTGCGAGCCGCCACCAGCCTGCAGAAGCTCGCCGCATCGTCGGACATCATCTTCCTGATGCTGCCGGGCCCGCGCGAGGTCCGTCAGGTGGCGCTGGCTGCGGACGGCGTGTTTACAAACGCCAGGCCCGGCACGATCATCGTCGACATGTCGACCGTAGATGTGGACACGGTCGATCTTCTGGCTGCAGAAGCTCGGACACGGGACCTGCGATATGCCGATGCACCGGTGGGCAGGCTGGCTGCCCATGCCGACCGCGGTGAATCGCTCTTCATGGTCGGCGCAGACGCGCAAACGCTCGATTCCATACGCCCGCTGCTCGACTGGATGGGAACCTCGATCCTGCATTGCGGCCCCGCTGGTCACGGCACCCGCACCAAACTGATCAACAATTTCATGGTGTTGTGCTATTGCCAGATCAACTCCGAGGCCCTGACCCTCGCGACGGCGCTCGGGCTTGACCTCGACCGCACGCTTGAAGTGCTGCTGAGCACCACGGCCAGCAATGGACAATTGCGCGACAAGTGGCGCGAAAAGGTGCTGGCAGGAGACCTCACGCCGGGCTTTGCCCTCACGCTCGGCCTGAAGGATCTGACGCTGGCCTGTCAGGCCGCCACATCTGCGCAGGTTGCCGTTCCGATGGGGAATACTGCACGCGACATGTTCCGTCTGGCCGCTTCGGCAGGCTATGGCGCAAACGACACCTCGGCCATGACGGAGTTCTGGGCAGCGATGAACGGTATCGAGCCGCTGCGCTGCGGGAAGGATGGTAACCGGGACTGATCTCCCGGTAACGCTGTCAGTTTCGCACGATCACCCGAAATGGCCGGTCCGATGCAATCACATCGTCTGCGATGGCCATTTCGGACAATTCCTGCGCCGCTTCAATTAACAGAGTCCGCATCATTGCAACCGCCTCATCCGTGAATCGCTCTTTGGGGCCTGACAGAGAAAGCGCGCCGAGCAATCGCCCGCTGATTGAAAAGACGGGCGATGCAATCGCCCAACAGGCTGGGTCAACTTCGCCATAAGAGATTGCGATCCTGTCCCGCCGCACTTCATCGAGTGCAGGATCCGATTCGCCCGCACCGCCAAAAGCCCTGATCACCTTGCCGGCGGCACCGAATGCCAACGGGCGAACATCACCTACGGCCACCCTGTCGAGGGTCGGGTGATTGCTATCCACCCGTGCTATGCAGACGCGGTTCTCTCCTTCGCGCACATGAAATGACGCGCTTTCCGTGCCCTTTGCCACCAGTCCGCGAAGGACCGAATTGAGCGCCGCATCTAGTCGGAACTGCTTGCGATACCGTATACCGAGCCTGAACACGCCCGGGCCCAGCGCATAAAGCCCCTCTTCCGTTCGCCTTATGTAACCGAAATCCTCAAAGGAGAGCAAAAGCCGCAGGATGGTGCTTTTGTACAATCCCGTCTCGGTGGCAATATGACTCAATGGAATGGGTTCGTCCGCAGTTTCAAACACCTTGAGAACTCTCAAGGCGCGCTCGAGACTGGCCACTTTGAGCGCAGCATTTCTGCTATCCTGATCGGCTGGAGAGGACTTCAAATGGGCGATCCTTCGTCTGGAATAGAATGGCATTATATTGTCTGAACCAGCCCGCGCAAAGGCCGGATCGTCTTGTTTTCCCGGGATTGTCTACCCCTCGCAATTGTGGAGCCCTCTACAGCTCAGCGGCCATCAATCGCGCGTGATGAGGTATCACATCAGCGACCGGTCGACGCCGCTCTCCGCTGCTGATCAGCATGGTAGCTATACAGAATTCAACTTCCCTTGAGATCTGATATAGCTGCCTCCGAGGCCATGCCCCAAGTAGTCGAAAGCGATCGCCCTACCCAGTGGATTCCGCAACAGCATCAGACGCGGTAGAGTGGATGGGTGATCAGAATCAGCACGAATGGTCCGGCTTTCGATTCCGCCAAGGCGGAGGCGCTGGATGCGC
>Ga0182741_1005766_pt1 | contig 11250 bp, 8 predicted proteins | sample eDN5th37CBELigOP_FD_128874 | JGI IMG/M metagenome (GOLD analysis project Ga0182741, IMG submission 128874) | Enriched Organic Plus compost microbial communities from Emeryville, California, USA - eDNA 5th pass 37_C BE-Lig OP (version 2) (version 2) ...
ATCTGCCTCGATCTCGTGGAGCGGCTGGGTTCGCGGATCCCGGTCTTCGGCGTCTGTCTCGGTCTTCAGACCATCGGCCAGGTTTATGGCGGCACGGTCAGCCGCGCACCCTTGCCCATGCACGGCAAGGTGTCCGACGTGGAGCACCAGGGCCAGACGATCTTCCGCGGCATCAACGGGCCGTTCAAGGCGACACGCTATCATTCGCTCATCGTCGACCGGGAGACCTGCCCGGCCGACCTCGCGGTGACGGCCGAAACCGCCGACGGGCTCATCATGGGCCTGTCCCACCGCCATCTGCCGGTGCACGGCGTGCAGTTCCATCCCGAGAGCATCCTCTCGGAGCACGGCGTCACCATCATGCGCAATTTCTTCGACCTCGCGGCCTCGTGGAACGCCGCTCATCGCCAGGGACGCAACGGCGCTCCCGCGGCCGGGCACTGAGAACCAATGGAATCCTTCAAATCCTACCTCGCCAAGGTCGCCACCGGCGCGTCGCTGACGCGCGAAGAGGCCCGCTCGGCATTCGACGATATCCTGTCCGGCGAAGTCACCCCCGCCCAGAGCGGCGCCTTCCTGATGGCCCTCAGGGTCCGCGGCGAGGCGCTGGAGGAGATCGTCGGCGCCGTGTCGGCCATGCGCGGCCGGATGCTCAAGGTCAAAGCGCCCGAGGGTGCTGTCGACATCGTCGGCACAGGCGGCGACCATTCCGGCAGCTACAACATCTCGACCCTTGCGGCGATCATCACGGCAAGCGCAGGCGTCAAGGTCGCCAAGCACGGCAACCGCGCCGCCTCTTCGAAATCCGGCACGGCGGACGTACTCTCGGCGCTGGGTGTGAAGCTCGGGCTTGACCCGGAAGGGCTGGAGCGCTGCCTGAAAGAGGCGGGTCTCTGCTTCATGTTCGCCCAGACCCACCACGCCGCCATGCGCCACGTGGCGCCGGTGCGTGTGGAGCTCGGCACCCGCACGATCTTCAACCTGCTCGGTCCCCTGGCCAACCCGGCCTCGGTCTCCCGTCAGCTCCTCGGCGTGTTCTCGGAAGCTTGGCTCGACCCGCTGGCCCAGGTCATGAAGGAGCTCGGCGCCAAGAAGCTCTGGGTCGTGCATGGCTCCGACGGCCTCGACGAGATGACGACCACCGGCCCCACCCACGTGGCGGCGCTGGAGAACGGAACCGTGCGCCGCTTCACCGTGACGCCCGAGGAAGTGGGCCTGCCGGTCGCGAAGCTCGAAGACCTCAAGGGCGGCGATCCCGAGCACAATGCGGCCCAGCTGCGCGCGGTGCTGGAAGGGGCGCGCATCCCCTATCGCGATGTCGCCCTCCTCAATGCGGCCGCCGCCCTCGTGATCGCCGACGCGGCTCCTGACCTGCGCGCCGGCCTCGACCAGGCGACCCGCGCCCTTGACAGCGGCGCCGCCAAAGCGACCCTGATGCGCCTGGTCCAGGCATCGAACGCCTAAAGGAAGCCGCCATGAGCGACGTTCTCGCCCGCATCGAATCCTACAAGCGTGAGGAGATTGCCGCCGCCAAGGCCGCGATCCCGCAGGCAGAGATCGAGCGACGTGCGCAGGCGGCTCCCAAACCGCGCGGTTTCGCGGCCGCTATCGTGCGCCATCTGGCGGAGGAGCGTCCTGCCCTCATCGCGGAGGTGAAGAAGGCGAGCCCCTCCAAGGGCCTGATCCGGGCCGATTTCGATCCGCCGTCCCTGGCGAAAGCCTATGCGGAGGGCGGCGCGACCTGCCTGTCGGTCCTGACGGATGGCCCCTCCTTCCAGGGGCAGCCCGAATATCTGATGCAGGCCCGCGAGGCCTCCGGGCTTCCAGTGCTGCGCAAGGATTTCCTGTTCGAGCCCTATCAGGTCTACGAGGCCCGCGCCTGGGGCGCGGATTGCATTCTCGTGATCATGGCGAGCGTCACCGATGAGCAGGCCCGCATCCTTGTCGAGACCGCCCATGCCCTCGGCATGGATGTGCTGGTCGAGGTGCATGATCGCGCCGAACTCGACCGCGCCCTGCCCCTCGGCACGAAGCTTTTGGGGATCAACAACCGGAACCTGCGTACCTTCGAGGTATCGCTCGGCGTGTGCGAGGAGCTGGCGCCCCTGATCCCGTCCGACCGGATCGTGGTGGGCGAAAGCGGCATCTTCACCCTTGCGGATATCGAGCGGCTGGGCCGCGTCGGCATCCGCACCTTCCTGGTCGGCGAGAGCCTGATGCGCCAGGCTGATGTGGCAGCGGCGACGCGGCGCCTTCTGTTCGGCGAAGCCGCATGACGCGGCTCACCCATCTCGACGCCTCCGGCGCCGCCAACATGGTGGACGTGTCCGAGAAGGAGGTGACGAGCCGGACCGCCATCGCAGAGGGCGAAATCGTCATGCAGCCTGGGACCCTGGCGCTGATCCGCCAGGGAGACGCCAAGAAGGGCGACGTGCTCGGCACTGCAAGACTCGCCGGCATCATGGCGGCGAAGCGCACCCATGAGCTGATCCCGCTGTGCCACCCCCTCGCGATCTCCAAGGTCGTGGTCGACTGCACCCTGGACGACAATTTGCCGGGTGTGCGCGTGACCGCAGAGGTGAAGGTGTCCGGCCAGACCGGCGTCGAGATGGAGGCGCTTACGGCCGTCTCGGTGGCCTGCCTGACCGTCTACGACATGGTGAAGGCCGCCGACCGCACCATGCGGATCGACAATGTGCGCCTGCGCATGAAGAGCGGCGGGCGCTCCGGCACCTTCGAGGCGCCATGAGGAGGCGCCCATGAGCCTGATTCCCGTCGAGGAGGCCCTTCGCCGGGTTCTGGACAGCGTTCCGGGACCGGTCACGGCCGAGCAACTACCCCTTGGAGCCTGCGCAGGCCGCACCCTCGCCAAGGACCTGACGGCCTTGCGCGACCAGCCCCCCTTCCGGGCCTCGGCCATGGACGGATATGCGGTGCGCAGTGCTGACTGCCCTGAAGCGCCCGTGACCCTGCGGGTGATCGGCGCCAGCGCGGCAGGCCACCGTTTTTCCGGCGTTCTCGGCTCAGGCGAAGCCGTGCGGATCTTTACCGGCGCCCCCCTGCCCGAAGGAGCCGACGCCATCGTCCTTCAGGAGGACACGACGGTGGACGGCGACCGGGTCGTGATCGGTGAAGCGCCGCGTCCGCAACGTCACATACGCCCGGCCGGCCTCGATTTCCGGGCCGGAGACGCCCTCCTCTCCGCCGGGACCCGGCTCGATGCCCGCCACGTCGCCCTTGCGGCCGCCATGGGTCATGGGTCGCTCGCCGTGAGGCGCAGGCCTCGCGTCGCGATTCTCGCCACCGGCGACGAACTCGTGCGGGCCGGCGAACCTGTGGGCCCGGACCAGATCGTCGCCTCCAGCCTCCCATCCACAGCGGCGATCGTCGAAAAGGCCGGCGGCGAAGCTCTGGACCTTGGGATCGCCCGCGACACCCTCGAATCCCTGGACGAACGAATCGAAGCGGCCCGTGCGGCTGAGGCGGACATTCTCGTGACGCTCGGCGGGGCTTCGGTCGGCGAACACGATCTCGTGCAGAAGGCGCTGGCCCGTCAGGGAATGGAGCTGGGCTTCTGGCGCGTTGCCTTGAGGCCCGGCAAGCCGCTGATGCATGGACGGCTCGGAACGACCCTGCTCCTCGGCCTCCCGGGCAATCCCGTCTCGACCCTCGTCTGCGCCATCCTCTTCCTCGTTCCGGCGATCCGGGCCCTCTGCGGCGACCCGCAGGCGAGCGCAGACCTGACAGAAGGCGCGATTCTCGGTGCCGATCTTCCGCCGAACGGCGAACGCCAGGACTATATGCGGGCCTCCCTGGTGCTCCACGAGATCGAGACCGGTGCCGGTCTGCTGAGCGTTCCCGAGGTGTTGGCGCACGAGAGGCAGGATTCGTCGATGCTCGGCATTCTCGGGCGCTCGGACGCCCTCCTGGTCCGGCCGCCTCATGCGCCCGCCGCCCGCGCAGGCGAACCCTGCCGCATCCTGCGGCTGGCGCGATTTTGTTGAATCTGTTCCTCCGAGCGTAGCCATAGGCTTGCAGAACACAGCAAGAACAGCTAACCTGTTCCTGCTTTGTTTTCAGAATCGCTCCTGCTGGAGCAGTAAGGGCCAGCCATGCTGACGCGCAAACAGCACGAATTGCTCCGCTTCATTCATGAGCGGCTGCGGGAATCAGGCGTTCCGCCATCCTTCGACGAGATGAAGGACGCGCTCGATCTCAAATCGAAATCCGGCATCCACCGCCTGATCACAGCTCTGGAGGAGCGTGGCTTCATTCGGCGCCTGCCGAACCGGGCACGTGCCCTCGAGGTGATTCGACTGCCCGAGACCGTGGGCGGCCCGGCCGGGCAGAAGCGCTTCACCCCGAGCGTGGTGGAGGGCGGCCTCGCCGGAAAGGCCAAGCCGGCTCCCGCGCCTGCTCCGGAGGAGCGGAACCGCGATATCGCGATTCCCGTCATGGGCCGGATCGCCGCCGGCACGCCCATCTCGGCCATCCAGAACCGCAGCCATTCGATCACCCTGTCCAACGACTTCCTCAGCCAAGGCGAGCACTACGCCCTCGAGGTGCGTGGCGACTCGATGGTCGAGGCCGGCATCCTGGACGGCGACCTGGTGGTGATCCGCAAGCAGGACACGGCCAATACGGGCGACATCATCGTGGCGCTCATCGACGATGAGGAGGCGACCCTCAAGCGCTTCCGTCGCCGCGGCTCGTCCATTGCGCTGGAAGCCGCCAACCAAGCCTACGAGACCCGCGTCCTCGGCCCGGACCGAGTCAAGATCCAGGGCAAGCTCGTCAGTCTGGTTCGTCGCTACTGACCTCTTCCTCGGGGAGATCCTGCTCCGGAACCGGCCGCACCGCCTGCGGCCGGTTTTTCGTTTCAGGAGTGGGCGGGATCTCTGCCCTGGCGAGCGATGCGATTTTGGTTCCCTTGCGCACGGACCGGATCTCGACCCTATCGCCGCTCAGGAACCGCAGAGTCGTAGCGCCCCGCGCCGCAAGAGCTTCCCGGTCGATGACGAGGCCGGCATCGCAACGGGGCGGCGCCTTGAGTTTCGTCAGGATCACCGTTGCACGGCGGCAATCCTCCTCAAGGGCGGCAATGTCCTGCACGAACGCGACGGAGTGGCGATCCGCACCTTCGACGACGCAGCCGCCCCGGTCGCAGTGGGCCTCCCGCCGCAACGAGTCGTCCCCGGCCCGGCGACCGTCCCCGTCCGCCCGCAACCATTGCTCGGTCACGAAATCCGAGGGGCGTCCCACCAGGGTGAGCATGCCTCCCGCATGGCGGATGGCCGCCCCCGCCCCTTCCCGGTCAATGAAGACGTCGTAGCGGTTGGGCGTCGCCACCGCGAGGCCCGCGCCCATGGGCAGAAGCGCAAGCCAGCGCAGGGACGAAGCCGGAAGGGTCAGGAGGAGCAGCGCGGCGCTCATGAGGGCCAAGGCCCCAAGGCCGAGGGCCGGAACCGTCAGGCTCGCCCCGTCGATGCCGCCGACCCAGGCCGAGACGTCGAGGACCCGGTTCACCGCAAAGCCCATGACCTGCCAGACAGGACGGTCGAGACCGAACGGATAGGCCAGGACACCGAGCAGGGCCGCAGGCATGACCACTACGGAGACGAGAGGCAGCGCGAGCGCATTGCCGATCAGCCCGTAAGGATTGACCGTCTGGAAATGGTAGGCCGCGAAGGGCGCGGTCGCGAGGCTCGCCACAAGCGTTGTGGCGAAGAGGCCGATTCCCTGCCGGGCCATCCAGCGCAGGGCAGGTCCAAGCGGGGTAGCAGGCTTGTCGCTCGCACTGATCCGCGACAGGAGGGGCGCCACGGCCGTGAGGGCTGCGACGGCCCCGAAGGACATCTGGAAGCTCGGCCCGAGCAAGGCCTCGGGCTCCCGGACAAGCACCAGCAGCGCCGCAACCGAGAGGTTGCGGATGCTCAGGGCCGGCCGGTCGGCGAGCACGGCGCCGAACATCACGAGAGTCATGACCAAGGAGCGCTCCGTCGCCACGTCGGCGCCCGTGAACACGCAATAGGCGGAGGCTCCCACCATCGCCGCGAGAGCCGCGATCTTTTTCACGGGCCACAGGAGCGCTGCGGCGGAAAACAGCGCGAGACAGGCCCGGATGAGCCAGAAGAAGGTTCCGGCCGCCAGGACCATGTGGAGGCCGGAGATCGACACGGTGTGATAGATGCCCGCGGCGCGCAGCACGTCGTTGGTCGGCTCTCCGATGAGGCCCCGCTTGCCAGTGACGAGCGCCGCGCCCACGCCGCCCGCCGAACCGCCAATGGCCGAGGCGATCCGTTCCGTAAGGGCATTGCGCGCCGCATCGATCCTGGCGGCCGCCGCCAGAAGCCAGGGCCGACCCTCCGGCGGATCGAGAGCCTTTGCGGTTCCCAGGAGCGAGCCCACGGCTCCAATCTCCCGGAAGCGGGCATCTCGGCCGAAATCGTAGCCGCCGGGCCAGGCGGGCTGTGGCGGCGGGAGAAGACGCGCCTTCGCGTTGACGAACTGCCCCGGAGCGAGATGATCTCCCGCTCGGGTGGTGACCCGCACATAACGCGGCGTGGCATCGGCAGGGATGCCTTCGATCCGCTGGACCCGCAGAAGGAGCCGGCGCCCCTGGCCTCGCTCCTCCACGGTCTCGATGAAGCCCGATACGGACGCGATGGTCGTTCGGGCGAGGACCGGGGCATCGACGGCGCGGATGCGGACCGCGCCTGCCAGAAAGCCCATGAAGACGGCCGTAAGCCCAATAAGGAGGGCGAGCGCCGCAAAGCTGCGCCTGCACAGCCAGGCTGCCGTCATGGACAGGATGCCCCCCGCCAGAGGTGCCGCGAGCGAAGGCTCCTCGGCCTGGAAGAACAGCAGGATGCCGAGCCCAAAGGCCACGGCGATCCAGGGAAAAAGCCGGCGCTGCGCCACCTCCCGCGTCAGCTCGCCTCCGATCCAGGCCGGGACATCCGGGAGGCGAACCGGGAGAACGGCCAGGTCCGTGAACTCACGCCCAAGAGGCAGCGCCACGGCCCGCGCAGCGAGGCGCGGCAGGGAGCGGGTCTCTTTCGTATCGGTTTCGGCCATCGGTGCGGCTTAACGTCGGGGTGGTTTACATGGTAGACGACCCCACGTTCCGGCCAAGTCCACCCTGTGGATTCGTGCCGATGGCTCCTGCCGGGCCCATTTTGTTCCTTGCCAAGGTTTTCTCGCCGATGACCGTCGTCACCCGCTTCGCCCCGTCTCCCACCGGCTTCCTGCACATCGGGGGCGCGCGAACGGCCTTGTTCAACTGGCTCTATGCGCGACGGCAAGGGGGCAAGATGCTCCTGCGCATCGAGGACACGGACCGCGAGCGCTCCACCGAGGCTGCCATCCAGGCCATTCTCGACGGCCTGAAATGGCTCGGGCTCGATTGGGACGGGGACGTGGTCTACCAGTTCTCCCGCGCCGCCCGCCACAAGGAGGTTGCCGAGTCCCTCCTGGCCCAGGGCCGCGCCTATTACTGCTATGCGACGCCCCAGGAGCTGGAGGAAATGCGCGAGACCGCCCGGCGCGAGGGCCGCCCCATGCGCTATGACGGCCGCTGGCGCGACCGCGACCCGTCGGAGGCTCCTCCCGGCGTCAAGCCGGTGATCCGCCTCAAGGCCCCGACCGAGGGCGAGACCGTGGTCGAGGACGAGGTGCAGGGCCGCGTGGTCTGGCAGAACAAGGACCTGGACGACCTCGTTCTCCTGCGCTCCGACGGGACGCCCACCTACATGCTCGCCGTGGTGGTAGACGACCACGACATGGGCGTGACCCATGTGATCCGCGGCGACGACCATCTCACCAACGGAGCCCGGCAGACCCAGATCTACCAGGCGCTCGGCTGGGACGTGCCGAAGATGGCCCACGTGCCGCTCATCCACGGTCCGGACGGAGCCAAGCTCTCGAAGCGTCACGGCGCCCTCGGGGTCGAAGCCTATCGCAGCATGGGCTACCTCCCGGCGGCTTTGCGCAACTACCTCGTCCGCCTCGGCTGGAGCCATGGCGACCAGGAGATCTTCACCCAGCAGGAGATGATCGACGCCTTCGACCTGAAGAGCATCGGCCGCTCCCCTGCCCGGTTCGACTTCGCCAAGCTCGAGAATCTCAACGGCCACTACATGCGCCAATCCTCCGACGAGGAGTTGGTAGAGGCCCTGGAGCAGCTGCTTCCGGAGCTGGAGGGTGACGACCATCACCTCGGCCGCACCTTCACGCCTGCTCTGCGTGCAAAGCTCCTCGCCGCCATGCCGGGCCTGAAGGAGCGCGCCAAGACCCTCGTGGAGCTGCTCGACAGCGCCTATTACCTCTATGCCCAGCGGCCTCTGCACCTCGACGAGAAGGCCAGGAGCCTTCTGGCGGATGGCCTGCCGCGCCTTGCGGGCATCGACGCCAAGCTCGAAGCCGTGGACGACTGGACCGTTGCCAATGTTGAGGCCGTGGTCCGCGCCCATGCGGAGGCGATCGGAGCCAAGCTCGGGCAGGTCGCCCAGCCCCTGCGCGCGGCTCTCACGGGCCGGGCCACCTCGCCGGGGCTGTTCGACGTGATGGCGGTGCTCGGCAAGGACGAAACCCTGTTTCGCCTGCGTGACCAGCTCAGTGCTGCGCCTGCCGCATAGCTGGCGCACTCACCTTTAGACGTGCTTGCTCCTCCCCCACGGATAAGCTACCCAACCTCATCCTCCCACCGACCGGTGACCTCGGTTCGGCAGCCCCGGAGAGACCTTCTCCCACCGAACGGCTGCCCTAGGTTAAGCCCGGCCTCCTGCTGAAAGGGCGAAGACGCATGAGCTCCAATTCCAGCACGCTCAACATCAACGAGAAGTCGGTCGAATTGCCGGTGAAGCACGGGACCGTCGGCCCGAGCGTCGTCGACATTTCGAAGCTCTACGGCCAGACGGGGGTGTTCACCTACGATCCGGGCTTCACCTCGACGGCGAGCTGCGAGTCGAAGATCACCTATATCGATGGGGACAAGGGCGTTCTTCTGTACCGCGGCTATCCCATCGAGCAGCTCGCCGAGCACGGCGACTTCCTCGAGACCTGCTATCTGCTTCTTTACGGAGAGCTGCCGACCGCGGCCCAGAAGGCGGATTTCGATTACCGCGTCACGCGCCACACGATGGTGCACGACCAGATGAACCGCTTCTTCCAGGGCTTCCGCCGCGATGCGCATCCCATGGCCATCATGGTGGCCTGCGTTGGCGCGCTCTCGGCCTTCTACCACGACTCGACCGACATCGCGGATCCGCACCAGCGCATGGTCGCCTCCATGCGGATGATCGCCAAGATGCCGACGCTCGCGGCCATGGCCTACAAATATCATGTGGGCCAGCCCTTCGTGTATCCGCAGAACGACCTGGACTACACGTCCAACTTCCTGCGCATGTGCTTCGCGGTTCCGGCTGAGGAGTACAAAGTCAACCCGGTGCTCTCGCGGGCGCTGGACCGGATCTTCATCCTCCATGCGGACCACGAGCAGAACGCTTCGACCTCGACGGTGCGGCTCGCCGGCTCGTCGGGCGCCAATCCGTTCGCGTGCATCGCGGCCGGCATCGCCTGCCTGTGGGGTCCCGCCCATGGCGGCGCCAACGAGGCGGCGCTCAAGATGCTGGAGGAGATCGGCACGCCCGACCGCATCCCGCAATACATCGCCAAGGCGAAGGACAAGAACGATCCGTTCCGCCTCATGGGCTTCGGCCACCGGGTCTACAAGAACTACGACCCGCGCGCCCGCATCATGCAGAAGACCACCCACGAGGTGCTCAACGAGCTCGGCATCAAGGACGACCCGCTCCTCGACGTGGCCATCGAGCTGGAGCAGATCGCCCTGAAGGACGAGTACTTCCTGGAGAAGAAGCTCTACCCGAACATCGACTTCTATTCGGGCATCACGCTCAAGGCGATGGGCTTCCCCACCTCGATGTTCACGGTGCTGTTCGCCCTCGCCCGTACGGTGGGCTGGATCGCCCAGTGGAGCGAGATGATCGAGGACCCGTCCCAGCGCATCGGCCGCCCGCGTCAGCTCTATACCGGCGCCCCCAAGCGCGACTACATCACGGTCGCCCAGCGCGGGTAACGCAACGCTGCGATGAAACGACGAAGGGGCCGAAAGGCCCCTTTTTCATGCTGGCCACTTCTTCTCTCTCTAGAAGCTTCGATGCTTGTGTTCGCGGAGGAGTGAGGCAGATTATGAAGCTTCCGCATTGACAGCCTTCTTGACCTGACGAACATATCGTTCTTTAAATAGAACATCTGTGTCCTGTGAAGAAGGCTTTGCCATGACCGACCGCCTGCCCGGCTTCGATACTCTCGCCATTCACGCCGGAGCCGCTCCGGATGCGGCGACGGGTGCCCGAGCGACGCCGATCTACCAGACGACCTCGTTCGTGTTCGACGACGTGGACCATGCGGCTTCGCTCTTCGGCCTGCAGGCCTTTGGGAACATCTATTCCCGCATCGGCAACCCGACCTGCGCGGTGCTGGAGGAGCGTGTGGCGGCCCTGGAGGGCGGCACGGCGGCGCTCGCGGTCGCGTCCGGCCACGCGGCGGAGTTCCTGACCTTCCACACCCTGCTCCAGCCGGGTGATGAGTTCGTGGCTTCCAAGAAGCTCTATGGCGGCTCCATCAATCAGTTCAATCACGCCTACAAGAACTTCGGCTGGAATGTGGTCTGGGCGGACTCGGACGATCCCGCCTCGTTCGAGGCCGCCATCACGCCGCGGACTAAGGCGATCTTCGTGGAATCCATCGCCAATCCGGGCGGCGTGATCGTGGATCTCGCGGCGATCTCGACCATCGCCAAGAAGCACCGTCTGCCCTTCATCGTCGACAACACGATGGCCTCTCCCTATCTCATCCGCCCGTTCGAGCACGGAGCGGACATCATCGTGCACTCGGCCACCAAGTTCCTGGGCGGTCACGGCAACTCCGTCGGAGGCCTCATCGTCGACGGCGGCTCGTTCAACTTCGCGGGCGATGACCGCTACCCCATGCTCTCGAAGCCGCGCCCGGAATACGGCGGCATGGTGCTGGGCGAGACCTTCGGCAATTTCGGCTTCGCCATTGCGTGCCGGGTGCTGGGCCTGCGCGATCTGGGCCCGGCCCTCTCGCCCTTCAACGCCTTCCTGATTCTCAACGGCATCGAGACCCTGCCTCTGCGCATGCAGCGGCATTCCGACAATGCCCTCTCGGTGGCCGAACACCTGGCCGCGCACGAGAAGGTCTCCTGGG
>Ga0182741_1005770_pt1 | contig 11243 bp, 10 predicted proteins | sample eDN5th37CBELigOP_FD_128874 | JGI IMG/M metagenome (GOLD analysis project Ga0182741, IMG submission 128874) | Enriched Organic Plus compost microbial communities from Emeryville, California, USA - eDNA 5th pass 37_C BE-Lig OP (version 2) (version 2) ...
TGCAGGATCCGGTCGCGCCGCTGCCGCGGGCGCGCCCGGCCGCGCAGGTCACGGCGCCGGAATGAGGGTAGTGCCTCAGTTTGCGTTCTTCTTCTCGTAAGGGCCACGCCTGCCCACCCCAGGCAGTGTGGCATCCACCATCGCGGCAACCTCCGTCATCGACCAGAGCCGATCCGCAATTCCGGCGGCCAGCGCCGGCGACATTCGCAGCGACTTGTGGATGCGACAGGGGCCGTGGACCCACAAGGAGCCGCGTCGGCGCGCGGACTGATAGATATTCAGCCCTATGAGTGGATTCCCTCCTTCTGAGATTGGCGAACAGCTGTCGCTCGCGCGCCTGGTGATCGAGCGCCATTTGGCTCCGACGCTGCAAGCAATCCACTTGTTCGGATCGGCGCTCGATGGAGGTTTGAAGCCGGGAAGCGACATCGACTTGCTTGTGACCGTCAGCGACGCACCGCACGAATCGCTCCGGCAGGCGCTCATGCTCGACCTGTTGACGGCGTCAGCGCCGCCGGGAAGCGGCGGATCATTGCGCCCCCTGGAAGTGACGGTTCTCGCTCGGGACGAAGTGGTGCCCTGGCGCTACCCGGCTCGCCGTGAGCTTCAATTCGGCGAATGGTTACGCGATGACATCCTTTCCGGCACGTTCGAGCCTGCCACGCTGGATCACGACCTTGCGATCTTGTTGACGAAAGTCAGGCAGCACAGCGTGGCTTTGCTGGGCCCATCCGCAGCCACGCTTTTCGAGCCGGTGCCGAAGGAGGATTTTTCCAAGGCGCTTCTCGACACCATTTCCCAATGGAGCTCAGACGCGGATTGGGAGGGCGACGAACGGAACATCGTTCTTGCTCTTGCTCGCATTTGGTACAGCGCCTCGACGGGCCTTATTGCTCCGAAGGATGTTGCAGCCGCATGGTTGTCGGAGCGTTTGCCAGCCGAGCATCGTCCCATCATCGGCAAGGCCCGTGGGGCGTATTTGGGCAGCGAGGACGACGACCTTGCCTTGCGCGGCGAAGAGATGGTCGCTTTCGTTCGACATGCCAAAGCGGCGATCGAACAAATCTTGTCCTGAACAACCCGCGCGCGAATCAGCAGCGCGACTGTCACGCCGCCGCGCGCGGATCGATCGGCAGGCGGCCGCGCAGGCCGAGAATGTCCTCGAGCAGGGCGGCGCCGGCGAGCGCGCGCGCTTCGGCGCGCGGCGGCGCGACGATCTGCAGACCGACCGGCAGTTCCTCCGCGGTGAAGCCGCATGGCAGGGAAAGCGCCGGGCAGAAGACGAGCGTGATCGCATAAGCGATCGCGAGCCACTCGACGTAATTGCCGAAAGTGTGGCCGTCGCAGGCTTCGACGAAACGCTGCTCGATCGGATACGGCGCAACGATGGTGGCCGGCGTCAGCAGGAGGTCGTATTGCTCGAAGAAGGCGAGCGTGCGCGCGCTCATGGCGAGGCGCTGCGCCTCGGCCTTTTCGAGATCCTCGACGCGCAGCGCCAGGCCCTTCTCGATGTTCCAGATCACCTCCGGCTTGAGCCGGTCGCGCTGCTCGCGCAGCAGCTGTGACTTCGTCAAGGCGAAGTCGTAGGCGCGCAGCACCTGGAAGCATTCATGCGCTTCGGAGAGATCCGGATGCGCCTCTTCGACGATGACACCGGCTTCGGCGAAGCGCTCGGCGGCACGGCGGGTGATCGCCGCCACTTCCGGATCGACCGGGGTGATGCCGAGATTGCTGGAATAGGCGACGCGGCGCGGCTTCCAGCCGCTGCGCATCGCATCGGAGAACGGCGTCGAAAGACGCGGCAGCGACAGCGGATCGGCGGGATGCTCGCCGCTCATCGCATCGAGGAACAAAGCGAGGTCGGCGACATTGCGCGCCATCGGCCCTTCGACGCTGAGCGTACGGTCGATCTTGTGGGCGCGCGAGAAGGCGACGCGGCCGACGCTCGGGCGCATGCCGACGATGCCGCAAAAGCTCGCCGGGTTGCGCAGCGATCCGCCCATGTCGGAGCCGTGCGCGAGCCAGGCCATGCCGGTGGCGAGCGCGACCGCGGAGCCGCCGGAGGAACCTGCGGCGGAACGCACGGTGTTCCAGGGATTGCGGGTGGCGCCGAAAACCTCGTTGAACGTGTTGGCGCCGGCGGCGAATTCCGGCGTGTTCGACTTGGCGTAGACGATGCCGCCCTCGCGCTCGATGCCCTCCACCACGATATCCGACTGCGCGGGCACGTGGTCGGCATAGATCGGCGAGCCGTAGGTCGTGCGCACGCCGGCGACGTCGGCCATGTCCTTGATCGCGACCGGCAGGCCGCCGAGCAGGCCGCGCTCTTCGACCGGACGCTGCATCAGCCGGTCGGCATGGGCGCGGGCGCGATCGAAGCACAAGGTCGGCAGCGCGTTGACGGCGCCGTCGACGGCGGCGATCCGCCGCTCCAGCGCGTCGAGCAGGTCGTGCGGGGTCACCTCCTTCGCGCGCAGCAGGTCCGAAACGGCGCAGGCGTCCAGTCGAAACAAGTCGGTCATGATTCCGTCCCAAAGCCCCTCTTGAAGCGCACTCCCGGCATCGCCCCGCCCTGCAGCGCGTTTTGACCGTGGTCGCCCCTGCGACTATATCAGCCCGTCCTCAAACGGAGACCCGTTGATGGCTCTGCTCAGCAATCTCGCCGTCCGCGACGTCGAGACCGTGATCCACCCCTACACGAACCTGGCGACGCTGCGCGAGACCGGACCGCTGGTCCTGGAGCGCGGCAAGGGCGTCTGGGTCTATGACAGCAACGGCAAGCCGTATCTCGAGGGCATGGCCGGGCTGTGGTGCACCGCGCTCGGCTACAACAACGAGGAGCTGGTCGAGGCGGCGGCGGCGCAGATGCGCAAATTGCCGTTCACGCATCTGTTCGGCGGCAAGAGTCACGATCCGGCGGTGGAACTCGCGGAACAGCTCAAGGAACTCGCGCCTGTTCCGATTTCCAAAGTGTTCTTCTGCTCGTCCGGATCGGAGGCCAACGACACCCAGATCAAGCTGGTCTGGTACATGAACAATGCGCTCGGCCGGCCGCAGAAGAAGAAAATCATCAGCCGGTTCAAGGCCTATCACGGGGTGACGATCGCCTCGGCGTCGCTGACCGGGCTGCCGAACAACCATGTCGACTTCGACCTGCCGATCGCCAACATCCTCCATACGAGCTGCCCGCATTACTATCGCTTTGCAAAGAACGACGAGACCGAAGAAGATTTCGCGACGCGCCTTGCCGCCGAATTGGAAGCATTGATCCTGCGCGAAGGCGCCGATACTGTCGCCGCCTTCATCGCGGAACCGGTGATGGGCGCCGGCGGCGTGATCGTGCCGCCGAAGACTTACTTCGAGAAGATCAGCGCCGTCTGCGAACGCTACGACGTCTTCATGATCGCCGACGAAGTCATCTGCGGCTTCGGCCGGCTCGGCACCATGTTCGGCTCGCAGGCGGTCGGCTTCCGCCCGCAGGCGCTCTCGGTCGCCAAGGCGCTGTCTTCGGCCTATGTGCCGATCGGCGCGGTCCTCATCCCGGAGGTCATGTACGAGGCGATGCTGACCGAGAGCCGCAAGATCGGCACGTTCGGCCACGGCTTCACCTATTCGGGCCACCCGGTCGCGGCCGCCGTCGCGTTGAAAACGCTCGAGATTTACGCTCGCGACGGCATCGTCGAGCAGGTTGCGGCCAAGGCGCCGCAATTCCAGGCACGGCTGACAGCGGTTGGCGATCATCCGCTTGTCGGCGAAGCGCGCGGCCTCGGCCTGGTCGGGGCGGTCGAGCTGGTCGCCGACAAGAAGACGAAGCAGCCGTTCGACGCCAAGAAGGGCGTCGCGGCGCGGATCGTCGCCTTTGCCGAAGAGGAAGGCCTGATCGTGCGCGCCCTCGCCGGCGATGCGATTTCGATCTGCCCGCCGCTGATCATCGCCCCGGACGAGATCGACGAATTGTTCGCCCGGCTGACCCGGGCGCTCGATCGCGGCCTCGATTGGGCACGGGCCGAGGGGCTGATGGCATGAGCCGATCCGGCCTGCGGTCTCGGGACGACGCGGCATGACGGTGGCGACGCCACCGGTTGCCGGGCGCGGCAGGCGGCGGTGGAGCCGCCGCGACGTGCTGCTCGCCGGGGCCGGCGTCATGGGCGTCGCGGGCCTGGCCGGAAGCGGCACCGCCGCCTATGCCGTCGGGGTCGAGCCGTTCGATCTGACGGTTACGAAATACCGCCTGTCGCCGCCGGGATGGCCGGCCGGCCGCAAACTGACCATCGCCGTGGTCGCCGATCTCCATGCCGGCGGGCCGAACATGGGCGTGGCGCAGATCCGCTCCGTGGTGGACCAGACCAACGCGCTCGGGGCGGACGTGATCGCCGTTCTGGGCGATTATTTCGCCACCCACCGCTTCATCACCGAACCGGTGCCGCATCCGGTGTGGGCCGCCGAACTGGCGCGGCTCGCCGCGCCGCTCGGTGTGTTCGCGATCCTGGGCAATCACGATTGGTGGCACGACGTGGACGGCGTCCGCGCGGCGCTGGCCGCCGAGCGGATCAGGCTTTTGGAAAACGATGCGGTGCTCATCGGATCGGGGCGCGAGCGCGTCTGGATCGCCGGAATTGCCGACCAGATCGCGATTCGGCTCGGACCGCGCCGCTACCGCGGCATGGACGACCTGCCGGGAACGCTTGCCAAAGTCACCACCCCGGATCCGGTCGTCCTGCTGGTGCACGAGCCCGACATCTTCCCCAAGGTACCGGATCGGGTCGCCCTGACCCTCGCCGGCCACACCCATGGCGGGCAAATCCGCATTCCGCTGCTCTGGGAGCACTTCGTGCCCTCGATCTACGGCGCGCGCTACGCCTACGGCCACATCGTGGAGACGAACCGGCACATGATCGTTTCCGGCGGCCTCGGCACCAGTTGGGTGCCGGCGCGGCTCGGCGTGCCGCCGGAAGTGGTGCTGGTGGAGCTGAGTTCCTGACCGTGATCAGGGGCCGAAAAACGGAAAACGGCGCCGGATCGAATCCGGCGCCGTCTTCACCCCCACTGGACTCCAGATCCGATCCGCTGATCAGATCTCCCGTCCGCCCGTAAACGCCACCCGCGGATTGAACGGCGAATCGCTCTGGCCCGGGCCAAGGACCACGACCGTCGCGCCCATCTTCACGCGGTTAAACAGATCGATCACATCCTCGTTCGTCATCCGGATGCAGCCGGACGAGATCGCTTGGCCGATATATTCCGGCTGGTTGGTCCCGTGGATGCGGAACAGGGTGTCGCGATTGCCCTGGTAGAGATACAGCGCCCGCGCGCCCATCGGATTGTGCGGGCCAGGGCCGACAAAGTTGGGCACGCCGGGCAGCCGCTGCTTGATCTCGGGCGTCGGCGTCCAGGTCGGCCATTCGGCCTTGCGGCCCACCTTGGCGACACCGGAGAAGGCCAGTCCCTCCTCGCCGACGGTCACGCCGTAGCGAATCGCCTTGCGGTCCGGCAGCACGTAGTAGAGCAGCCGCGCGTCCGTATCGACGACGATCGATCCCGGCGGCTCGCGCCGATGGAAATCGACAATATGGCGGCGGTACGGCTCCGGTATGGTCGCCTTGGCGTAAGGCGCCGCGGCGAGCAGCTTCCTGTCGCGCGGCGACAGGTTCGCGTCGGAGGCCGGTTCCAAGGTGCCCTGCTGGCAACCCGCCAACGTGAGGCCAGCAAACAGAATCGCGACAAGACGTGCCGCCATTGTTGTCACTTCTCGTTGTTGCCCGCAGCCGGGTTCAATGGGGTTTTGTTAACTGAATCCCCTGACCCCTGCCAGACGCAAGGTTACAGTGCGTGACCGCGAGGACGCAGGTGTTGCACCAATGCCGCAGTTGCGGCACCGGCCCCGAGAGCTCGCCGTCAGCCCCACTCTGCCCGGTTTTGGTGAACGAGGATTTACCATAACGCACTTTGGCGCGTCGTGGGCGGCAATGTGGCGTTGGGGCGTGCGGAGGTGCGTTTGAACCTCGCGGGCGCGGGCGCGACCAATCGCAACACCTGCGGCGAAGCTCCTGCGTCAGCGCAATTCGGCCGCACTCGATCCCCATCTCAGAACCTCCGGATGTGCCGGAAATCGCCGGGAGAAAAGCATGACCACCAAGACGCAACCCTCGCGATCCGACTTGATCGAACTCGACCGTCGCTACGGGAAGATCGGGATTTCCGCCGTGGCAGCGGCGGTGCGCTACCAGTCGACGATCAAGACCGACGATCGGGCCGACGACGCAGCGCTGAAAATGCGCTGCGGCAACCGGGACTGAGTGGCGTGGACGAATCCGCGCGACCGGGCTACGGAAGACGCGCCGTCCATCCGGAGTCCGTCGCACCATGTTGTGGGTTCATGTCCCAAGTGGCGCGGCGCTCGAGCGCCGCAGCCTGAGCGCCGGCGAACCAATCCCCGCCGAATCGGTATGGATCGACCTGGTGTCGCCGACACCGGAAGAGGACGCGCTCGCTGAGCGGGTCCTCGGGGTGAGCGTTCCGACGCGCGACGAAATGCAGGAAATCGAGGTTTCCAGCCGGCTCTACGTGGAGAACGGCATCCGTTACATGACCGCCACGCTGATGTGCCGGTCGGAATCGTCGGCGCCGGAGACAACCCCGGTTTCGTTTATTCTGGCGGACAAGCGGCTGGTCACCGTCCGTTACGACGAGCCGCGGGCGTTCGGACTGGTGGGTACGAAACTGGCGCGCACCTGCCCGGCAGGAATCACCGGCCGCGGCGTGCTGCTGGAACTGCTCGACGGCATCATCGACCGCACCGCCGACATTCTCGAGCGGGTCAGTGCCGAGATCGACAAGAGTTCGCACGACATTTTCGAACCGCACGGCCGGCGGACCAATCGCAGCCTCACCTACCAGATGATTCTCAAGACGATCGGCCGCAAAGGCGACCTGACGTCGAAGGTGCGTGAAAGCCTGGTGTCGATCGGGCGCCTGCTGCTTTATCTCGCCGCCGACGCGGATGCGACCGGCTGGCCGAAGGAAAGCCGCGCGCAGCTCAAATCGATGCAGCGCGACGTCCAATCGCTGTCTGATTATGCCAGCTATCTCAACAGCAAGATCACATTCCTGCTCGACGCCATCGTGGGCGTGGTGACGATCGAGCAGAACAACATCATCAAGATCTTTTCGGTCGTCGCCGTGGTTCTCATGCCGCCGACCTTGGTGGCGTCGATCTACGGAATGAATTTCCAGCACATGCCCGAACTGGCCTGGACCTATGGCTATCCGGCCACGCTGCTGGTGATGCTGGTGGCCGCGGTGCTGCCCTACCTGTTCTTCAAATGGAAGAAATGGCTTTAGCTGCCGCTGACGGCCGGCGCGCCGGCGGATAGTCGCGCCCCGATCGGTCAGCCCTCGACGCTTCCCCTCAAAGCATTGTGAGCGTCCCCGCCTCGCCCGTTCCTCAGGCTGTGGTGGGCTCGCGCTTTCCTTGTCCCACGCAATCGCTATGGTGCGCGCCATGACAAGACCCCTATCCGGTATTGCCGCCCTGGGCTTCCAGGCGGGCGACAGGTCGTGGCGTGCCGAATTTTCGGAGACGTTGGCACTCGCCTGGCCGATCGCTCTGACCCAGCTCGGGCAGATCGCCATGATGACGAGCGACCTCGCGCTGATCGGTCGTCTCGGCGAGGCCGCCGTGGCCGCGGCGGCGCTCGCGCATCTCGTGCTGTTCGGCACGTTCGTGCTTGGCATGGGCCTCGTCTCGGCGGTGGCGCCGCTGGCGGCCCAGGCGTTCGGCGCACGCGACCCGCGCATGGTGCGACGGGCGCTGCGGGTCGGGCTGTGGGCCGCGCTGCTGCTCGGGTTCCCGCTGACGTGGCTGCAGCTGCAGGGAGAAGCGATTCTCCTCGCGGCGGGCCAGACACCCGAGGCGGCGCGCCTCGCTCACACCTATCTGAGCGGGCTCGCGTGGAGCCTGGTTCCCTCGTGGTGGTTCATCGCTTTGCGCGGCTTCATGGGCGCCGTGAACCGGCCGGAGCCGGCGCTGTGGATCACGTTGATCGCGATCCCGGCAAATGCCGTGGTGGCCTATGTGTTGATCTATGGGACGTTCGGGCTGCCGCGGCTCGAACTGCTCGGCGCGGGCGTTGCGACCACGACGATCAACGTCCTGATGTGCGTCGCCGGATTCTGGATCTGCTATACGCGCCCGCCGTTCCGCAAGTATCACGTCCTCGGCCGTTTCTGGCGGCCGGATTGGCCACTGCTCGGGAAGCTGGTCGTGATCGGAGCTCCGATCTCCGGGACGTTCGTGCTCGAATATGGGTTGTTCGGCGGCGCGGCTCTGCTGATGGGCTGGATCAGCACCACCGCCCTTGCCGCGCACCAGATCGCCCTGCAGACCGCATCGATCCTGTTCATGGTGCCGTTCGGCATCGGCATGGCAGCGACTGTGCGGGTCGGACACGCGGTCGGGCGCGGTGATGCGGCAGCGACGCGGCGGGCCGGATTGGCGGCGATCGTCCTCGGCGCCGCCTTCATGACGGCGATGACGCTGGTCGTTGTCTCGACGCGCGACCTGATCCCTGTTCTCGTGCTCGGCAGCGACCCGAGCACGGCCGACACCGCCGCGTTGGTGGCGCAACTGCTCCTTCTCGGCGCAACCTTCTTCATTGCCGACGGGATCCAGACCGTTGCCGCAGGCGCTCTGCGCGGCCTGAACGACACCCGCGTTCCGCTGCTGTTGGCCGCGACGAGCTTCTGGGTGATCGGCTTCGTGGCGAGCTATGGCCTCGCCTTCCCGGCTGGCATGGGCGCACCGGGCGTGTGGATCGGTTTCTCGCTCGGACTCGCCACCTATGCGATCCTTCTCGTCTGGCGCTTCCACGCTTTGACCGGCCGCCACTATCTTCCGGCCGTGCCGAGCGCCGGATAGCACGTATCGCCAGGGTGTCATGACGGAACAACTGACCGTGAGCCGGCTCGGCCATCGCGGCGACGGCATCGCCGAGACCGCGACAGGCCCCGTGTTCGTGCCCTACTCCCTGCCCGGCGAGACGGTGACGGCTGCGGCGGTCCCGGGTCACCCGGATCGGCGGCAGTTGATCCGCGTCGAGCGCCCCAGCGCCGAGCGCGTCACGCCGGTGTGCCCGCATTTCGGCGTGTGCGGCGGCTGCGCGGTCCAGCACTGGGAGTCCTCTCGTTATCGCGACTGGAAGCGTGATCTGGTGGTCGCCGCCCTCACGCAGGCCGGGCTCACCGCGACCGTGGAAGACATGGTGGACGCCCATGGCGAAGGACGCCGCCGGGCCGTGTTCCACGCTCGCCGCGGCCAACAAGACATACTGCAGGTCGGATACGCCGCGCCGCGCGCGCATCACATCGTGCCGATCGACCGCTGCCCGATCCTGGCGCCAGAGCTCGCCGGCGCGATCGAAGTGGCGTGGGCGCTTGCGGAAGCGCTGCAGCCGATCGGCAAACCGCTCGACATCCAGACGACCGCGACCGATGGCGGTCTCGACGTCGATCTACGCGGCTCCGGACCGATCAAGGCCGCGCAGCAAGCGGCGCTCGCCGTGGTGGCGCAGCGCCATCGCCTGGCGCGGCTCACCCGGCATGGCGAATTGCTGCTGCAGCGGTCGGCACCGACCCTGCGCATGGGCAAGGCGACCGTGACGCTTCCCCCTGGCAGTTTCCTGCAGGCGACCGCCGCCGGCGAAGCAGAGCTCGCCAACCGCGTGACCGCGGCCGTCGGCAAGGCGAAGACCGTGGTCGACCTGTTCTGCGGCGTCGGCCCGTTCGCGCTGCGGCTCGCGGAACGCGCGCGCGTCTTCGCCGCCGACGGCGACCGTGCCGCGGTCGCCGCCCTCGCTCGGGCCGCTGCGGGAACCGGCGGGCTCAAGCCGGTGGTCGCGGAAACGCGCGACTTGTTCCGGCGGCCGCTGCTACCCCAGGAACTGCAACGGTTCGAGGCCGTCGTGCTCGACCCGCCACGGCAGGGCGCGGAGGCGCAGGCCCGCGCGTTGGCGGAAAGCGCGGTGCAGGTCGTGGCCATGGTGTCGTGCAATCCGGCGACCTTCGCCCGCGACGCCCAGATCCTCGTCGCTGGCGGATACCGGCTGGAAAAGGTGACGCCGGTGGATCAATTCCGCTACGCCGCCCACGTGGAAGTCGTCGCGACGTTCAAGCGCTAGCCGCTTGGCCCAGGCGCCTCCGGATCACTGTCGGTCGAGGCCGTTACCCCAGCGCTCCTGCCACATGCGCTCGCCGATCGTGCAGGGAATGCGCGGTGCGTCCGCCGCGACGCGAATGACATGCGGCTGGCGGCCGGCAATTTCGAGAACGAGCTTGGTCCGGATCGCCTCGCGGAACTTCTCCTTGCTCTGCACCGGCACGACGAACGCGCCTGGTCCGCCGACAACGCAATCCTCGTAGTAGACGTCGAGGTCGGGCAGATCCATGGTGGCGAAATTGGGCCGCTTCAGCAGCAGCGGAAGACCATTGATGGTGATGCCTTTGGCGACCGCCTCGTCGCGCGCCACCACCACGAGCTGTCCCTGGTTGTTGGTGCCGTCGCCGGAGACGTCGATGACCCGGCGGATGCCGCGATAGCCGTTGCCGTCGAACAGCGGAGCGGAGAACAGCAGCGCACCGGAGATCGAAGTGCGGTACGAACGCCTGACCGGCGCTGCGGAGATGCCGACGGCGAAGCGCTCGGCGCTGGCCGGCCCGTCGATGACCTGCCATGGCACCACAACCCGCTGGTCGTTCGCCCCCGCCCATTCGACATAGGTGACGGCGACCTTGCCGTGCGTTCCATCCTTGATCGCGTTCAGGAACTCCTCGGAGGTCAGCGCGGCCTGATAGCCTTCGCGCTGCAAGGTCAATTCGTCGAGATCCATCGAATAGGAAATGTCGACGGCAAGAACGAGTTCGACATCGACGTCGATCTCGGCCGAGGCGCGCGGGTCGGCGAGGTCGACCGGCAAGGGCCGCGAGACAGCCGCAACGCCAAAAAAGCCGAATGCGAGAGCCGCGGTGGCGGCAAGGATCCAGGTGAATGACGCTCTTGCGCGCATCCGATTCTCCCGTCCCAGCCTGCACGATGGTGACACGGCCGGCGCGGGAGGGGAAGCGGGAGCGCGGTGCTCAGCAGTCGATGAATTCGCTTTCGAGGATCTCGATGCCGAACCCCGCAAGTCCGACATAGGTACGCTTGGAAGTGGTGAGGAGCCGGATCGAGGAGATGCCGAGATCACGCA
>Ga0182741_1005772_pt1 | contig 11240 bp, 10 predicted proteins | sample eDN5th37CBELigOP_FD_128874 | JGI IMG/M metagenome (GOLD analysis project Ga0182741, IMG submission 128874) | Enriched Organic Plus compost microbial communities from Emeryville, California, USA - eDNA 5th pass 37_C BE-Lig OP (version 2) (version 2) ...
CTCCTCGAAATGCGCCTCGTCTGGCACTTTCGTGGCCACCAGTTCGTTGAAATGCACGAGCTTGGCATAAGCGAGCAGCACGCCGAGTTCGGCCCTTGTCAGACCTTCACCCTTCGCCTGGCGTTCAGCCAGTGCGTCCTGACCCGGCAGGAACTCGACTGACCTGTCAAGCAGCCCGCGCCCCTCGAACAGCGTCATCAGCCGGTTCTGGTGGGGCAGGTCGGCCACGCCGCGCCGCTCGATGAGAGAGATGGCAAGCGACTGCTGGTAGTTGTTGGCGAGCACCAGATGCGCGACGTCATCCGTCATGTCGGCCAGCAGCTTGTTGCGGCTCGGCACGTCCAGCTTGCCGGCGCGCACGGCACTTGCCAGCGCAATCTTGATGTTCACCTCGACGTCCGACGAATTGACGCCTGCCGAATTGTCGATCGCATCCGAGTTGCAGCGGCCACCCGACCGGTTGAACTCGACCCGCGCGAGCTGCGTCATGCCCAGGTTCGCACCCTCGCCGATAACCTTCGCGCGCAGGTCTTTGGCCGCCACGCGGATGGCGTCGTTGCCACGGTCGCCGACGCTCTGGTTGGTTTCCGTCGATGCCCGCACATAGGTGCCGATGCCGCCGAACCAGAGCAGGTCAACGGGTGCCCGCAGAATCGCGCTCATCAGCTCGTTGGGTGTGACGACGGTCTTGTCGATGCCAAGCGCAGCGGCCGCTTGAACGGAAAGTGTCACGTGCTTCTCAGTCCGCGAAACGATCATACCGCCCCTGGAGAGGAGCTTCCGGTCATAGTCCTGCCAGCTTGAGCGCGGCAGGTTGAAGAGCCGCTGCCGCTCCTCGAACGACGCAGCAGGATCCGGGTCCGGGTCGATGAAGATGTCGCGATGATCAAAGGCCGCGACCAGCCTCGTCTGGCGCGAGAGCAGCATGCCGTTGCCAAACACGTCGCCCGACATGTCGCCCACCCCCACGGCGGTGAAGGGCTCCGTCTGGATGTCGCGGTTCATCTCCCGGAAGTGCCGCTTCACGGCCTCCCAGGCACCGCGGGCCGTGATACCCATGACTTTGTGGTCGTAGCCAGCAGACCCACCAGAAGCGAAGGCGTCATCCAGCCAGAAGCCATGTTCCTGGCTGATGGCGTTCGCCGTGTCAGAGAATGTGGCCGTGCCCTTGTCGGCTGCGACGACGAAATAGGGATCGTCTCCATCACGGCGCACCACGCCTTCCGGTGCAATCACCGTCTCGCCATCGAGATTGTCGGTGATGGAAAGCATGCTGGAGATGAAAGTGATGTAGGCCGCGCGGCCTGCCTCGAAAATCTCCTGTCGGTTTCCACTTACGGGCAGCCGGCGCGGGAAGAACCCGCCCTTGGCGCCGACGGGCACGATTACCGCGTTCTTGACCTGCTGGGCCTTCACCAGTCCCAAAACTTCAGTTCGGTAGTCCTGCGCCCGGTCCGACCATCGCAGGCCGCCGCGCGCGACGGGTCCGAAACGCAGGTGAACGCCTTCCACCTCGGCCCCGTAGACGAAGATCTCGCGCCAGGGCCGGGGCTGCGGCAGCCACTCGATCGCATGCGGATCAAGCTTCAGAACAATCGGCGCACCCTGTTTCCCCGGTGCGAAATAGCTGGTCCTGAGCGTCGCGCTGATGAGTGTGAGGAAGCGCCGGATGATCGTATCGTCATCGAGGCTCGGCACCTGTTCCAGCGCAGTCTCGATCTCGACCCTGATCTGTTCCTCAAGCCCGGCACGGGCATCGTCCACCACATCGGGCGCAAGACGCGTCTCGAACAGCCGGTAGAGTTGAGAAGCAATGGCCGGATAACGGTTGAGCGTATCGGCGATATAGCCTTGGCTGTAGGCGATCCCCGCCTGCTGGAGGTAGCGGCTGTAGGTACGCAGCACGGCGATCTGGCCGACCGTCAGGCGCGCAGTCTGCGCCAGCGCGTTGAGCCGGTCGCTGTCCTGCTCCCGGTGCCAGACCGAGGCGAACATCTGCTCGAACAGCACTCCGTCGTCTGCCAGATCGATCGAGGTGCCCGAAGCGCTTTCGAGCTCCATGACATGGAGGAAGATCGGCTCGCCGCCGAATTCACCCAGCTCGAAGGTCTGCTCGCTGATGACGCGGAAGCCCATGTTTTCAAGCACCGGTACGCGCTCACTCAATGCGACTGGAGAAGCCTGATGGAAGATCTTGAGCGTCGCCTGGTTACCGGCGTCGTCCGGACGGCGGTAGAAATCGATGAAGATTGGCGTGTCGGCACTGAGGCTGCTCACGCTCATCGCGTCGATGAGGGCGGTGCGCGCATCAAAGCTGTTGCGATAGCTGACGGGGAAACGGCGGGCGATAGTGGCTATTTCCGCCGGCGCTGCCGTGTCCTCGATCATCTCCTTGAGCGCGTCGTTCCACGTGCGCACGAAAGAACGGACAGCACTTTCGATGTCGGCGGCAGGCACCTGGGGGGTCTTGCCTGACCTGCGACCGATGATGAAGTGGACGCGTGTCAGCGGGCCGTCGAGGAACGCCGGGTAGTATGCGGAAACATGGCCGTCGAACACTGATGTCAGGTAGTTGCCGATGCGTTCGCGAACCTCGGAATTGTAGCGGTCGCGCGGCACGAAGATGATGACAGAGACGAACCGGTCGAACTGGTCAATGCGGTAGAGGACGCGGACCCGAGGCCGCTCGCCGAGCGCAAGGATGGCCCTCGTGTAGTCGGTCAGCAGCGGCAGGCTGATCTGGAACAGCTCGTCACGCGGGAAGTATTCGAGGATGTTGATCAGCGCCTTGCCCGAGTGGTCAGAGCGGGAGAAGCCGAAGGCATCGATGACCGCCTTCACCTTCGAGCGCAGATAGGGAATGTGCTGTACCGACTGTGTGTAGGCAGTGGAGGTGAAGAGGCCCACGATCCTGAGCTCTCCACTCAGCGACCCGTCGTCGTTGAACATCTTGAGCCCGATATAGTCGAGATAGGCCCGGCGGTGGACGACCGACTTGGTGTTCGCCTTGGTCACGATCAGCGGCTCTGGCCCGTGCAGGAAGGCACGGATTTCAGGCGTCGTCGTGGTTGCCTCGCCGCCCCGGCGCAGAACCTGCACGCCCGGATTGGAGAGAATGCCGAGGCCCGGCGCTTCGGTCCGCTCCAGCGAGCCGCTTTCCTCACTGCCTCGGTAGCGGAATTCCCGCATGCCGAGGAAGATAAAGTTTTCATCGCGCAGCCACTCGAAGAAGGCGATGGCTTCCTGCACCGCTCCGGGTTCACGCGCGGGTGGTTTGTCGCGCAGCCGCTCGATCTCCGTTCCGATGCGCGCCAGCATCGGTTTCCAGTCATGCACCGCAACACGCACCTGGCTCAGGACGTTGAGCAGACGCTCCTGTAGCGTTCTGGTGTCGTCCGCAGACAGCCGCTTCAGGTGGATGTGGATCAGGCTGACCTTGTGCCCGGCTGACTCTGTGCTGGAATCGCGTGCAACGATCGGGTGGGCGACGAAGGAGGGTTCGCCGACGGTGTCCGAGATTTCGCCGATCAGCGAGTCGAACAGGAACGGCATGTTGTCGTTGACCACCGTGACTGTCGTCACCGTGCGGCCATCCAGCTCGATCCCGCTGTCCGTCCTGATATCGATGACACTTTGTCCGGGCTCATGCCGGCGCAGACTTTCGCTGGCGATCTCGGCTGCCTTCGACAGGGCCTGAGGTGGATAGCCGGCCAGGTCTTCTTCGGGGATGCCTGCGACCAGCAGGTCCCGGAGGTGCTCGATCTGGCCCTGCGCATGCGCTGGAGCGGAAGTCGTTGCGGCGTGCGAAGTTTTCGTCATGAAAAGAACGAGTCCTCACAGAAGGAATAGTCTTAATATGTTATCAAAGCCCATTTTTTAACCAAAGGCAAAAAGGGCAGAAATAGTTGAGTGAAAATGCGATTACTAAAAAGAAGCGGGACCTTTAATGCGGAAGCTGCCGCCTCGTAAAGGTTCTCAGCGTAAAATTCTTATCTTCGTCTGGCGTGAAAGCAGCGGCAGCAGCCTGCTCATGTCCTTCGGTCGCAACGCGATGCAACCTTCGGTTGGCTTCATGCCGGGGCGGGCGATGTGCATGAAGATCGCGCTGCCACGGTTGCGGATGGCCGGGCGTATGTTCCAGTCGAGCACGATGCAGACATTGTAGAGCTGGTCTTCCCGCAGCATCATTTCATGGCTCGCAGGGTAGGGGGTGCGCACAGGTCTGTTGTAGCGCCGGTCGCACGGCGCGTCGCACCAGCCGTCATCCTTGCGGATCAGGATCCTGGGCAGCCGCGCCTGCGCGAGTCCTGCAAGGCGGCGATCGCCGCGGAAATAGACAGCCAAGGGACGCATGGTGGCAAGCGGCGTTGCCCCATCTCCCTCGCGCTTGCTGGCGCTGATGCCGCCCTTGCCCAGTGCGCACGGTATGGTAAGGCCACTGACCCGGATGATGCCTTTCTGGTGGTTCAACGCCCGGGCTCGCACGGCCAGGATCGGCGTACACGTCGACTTTACGGGCGATGCGCTAGCTTTGCGGGATTTCCTGAGTATGATTGTGTCAATGTGCAATTGCGGAAACCTCTTGCTGCAGCTTGCATTGTGGCAGGTTCCGCGAGTCCGCGGTTCAGGTCAACTGTTCGCTTAACCAACGGGAAGCCAAATGACGTCGCGCACCATTCTGATAGTTGATGATGATGATGATCTTCGTTCAACGCTAGTGGAGCAACTGGCTCTCTACGAGGAGTTTGACCTGCTCCAGGAAGCGACGGCGACCAAGGGCATCCAGACTGCGCGCAACTCCATGGTCGACGTCGTGATCATGGACGTGGGCCTGCCCGATATGGATGGCCGCGAGGCGGTGAAGGTTCTGCGCAAGGGCGGTTTCCGTGCGCCCATCATCATGCTGACGGCACAGGATACCGACTCCGACACGATCCTCGGCCTCGAGGCTGGTGCGAATGACTATGTCACGAAACCCTTTCGTTTCGCGGTGCTGCTGGCGCGCATCCGTGCCCAGATCCGTCACCACGAGCAGACGGAAGATGCCAAGTTTACGGTCGGCCCCTACACCTTCAAGCCGAGCCAGAAGCTGCTGCTCGACGAGCGTGGCGGCAAGATCAGGCTGACCGAGAAGGAAGCCGCGATCATCAAGTACCTCTATCGCGCCGAGCAGAAGGTGGTTACCCGCGATGTGCTGCTGGAAGAGGTCTGGGGCTACAACTCGGGCGTGACCACCCATACGCTCGAGACGCACGTCTACAGATTGCGGCAGAAAATAGAGAGGGATCCTTCCAAAGCGGAAATTCTTGTGACAGAGAGTGGTGGTTACAAACTCGTGCCGTGAGGTGTAACGGGCTACTTTTCGCGAGGGGGCGCAACAGGAAAGTCCGATGACGCTGGACGAAGATATGCGGCTCTTGTCCGGCGTAGAACTCTTCAGGGGGTTCTCCCGAGAACAATTGCGACTGATGGCTTTCGGAGCCGAAACCATCTCCCTTGCAGCGGGGCGCAAGCTCTATGTCGAGGGGGCTCCGGCCGACTGTGCCTTCGTCGTGGCTCTGGGCGAGGTAGCCCTTTACCGGACTGTCGGAGGAGCGCAGCACACCATTTCGGTCGAGCGTCGTGGAGCGATCCTCGGCCAGTTCGCGCTGATTGCGGACGGTGAGCGGTTGACCGGCGCGCTGGCGCAGACGGACGTACAGGTGATACGGCTCGGCCGAAGCATGTTCCTGAAAGTGCTGGAGGAATACCCCGACCTGGCAGTGATTCTGCACCGGCGTATCACCGCCGATCTTGAAGCCATGCTCAACCGTATGGCGAGGGTCATGGGGCGCCTGGTGGAAGACGAATAGATCGCCCGGGTTTGCGCCGTCTAAGAAGCTTCCTCTCTCCGGATCAGCTCGTGAAACTGCTCGCGCCGGCCGGGCACATCCTCATGAACAACAAGCGCGAGCTTGCGCTCATCGAACATCTGAAACCATTCGTCCCACTCAATGATCGACAGACCGCCCGGGCGGTCGGCGCCCTCATCGTTATCCTGGTATGAGTGCTGTCCGAACACGAAACGAAGGATGGGTTGCGACTGCTCCATCCCGGGAGCAGGGTCATTCATGGCCGGCTGGCCCGCTCTTACTGCCGCCCAGTCGCGAATCGCATCGTGATCGGTGAGCGTAATCGTGTCGGCCATAGCATCTCTCGCTTGTCAGAAACGTGAAAGGGGCTGGCACTCTGGGGCTGTTCCGTCAGAAGTGCCTTCCCGATGAACGCGGGCTGCGAGGTGTGGTTCCTCCTCCCCCGGAAGCGCGAGGGAAGATCAACCGATTTACTTTCTTAACCCGCCTTTCATCTTTTCGCGGGAGGGGTTGAACGCATTGACAGCGCCCCCTTTTTGCCGAATTGAAGAGGTTCGGAGGCACCATGACCGAGAACCATCTGACAGACATCTCACCACTGCGCCTGAAGGATGCGCCCGCGCTCGCTCCTTTACTCGCCGCATACACGCAATCGCTGAAGCGCGGTGCGCCTCGCAGGCCCGACATCTATTATGCCGAGACCCTCCTTCAGGACCGCGTTGTGGAAGTGATGGGGGCTTGGGTCGACAACGAGCTCGTGGGCTTCGCGATCTATTACGATCTCCCCGATCCGGTGACCGGGCTGCGTTATGCCCTACTGGAGCACGCCTACGTGCATCACGATCATCGCGGCAAGGGAATCGCGCGTGCGCTGATCGACGTCATAGCCGACCAGGCTGAAGAGCGCGGCTGGGGACGCATGGTTCTCAACGCGCCACGTCAGCTGGAAGGCCGCAAATTGTATGAACAGCTTGCCGCTCCGGCAGACTGGAACAGCTATGTTCTCCGCTTCGATGTCCGTTGAAATCTTAAAACCTGCAATCTTCAATCGATTCAATGCGGCATGATTGTGTCAGCGCCTTTGACGCAGTGCGGAAAGCGCATTAGAAGACGGCCAGCCAGCGCACGGGGGGCGGTTCAACCACGCCTTTATCGCGAGCGTCTTGGTGGCCACGAAATGGGGAAGCCATGAGCAAGTCCACAGCCACTCGAGCGAGGCCGCTCTCGCCACATCTGCAAATTTACCGTCTCACGCCGACCATGGCGATGTCGATTCTGCATCGCGTGACGGGCAGCGCCCTGTACTTCGGTGTGCTTCTTTTCGCGATCTGGATTGCGGCTGCAGCGTCCTCCAGAGAGACGTTTGACTTCGTCAACGGTCTCTTCGGTTCGATCCTTGGCCGGCTGATCCTGTTCGGCCTCACCTGGGCCCTGATCAACCACATGCTCGGCGGCATCCGCCACCTGATCTGGGACACCATTCATGGTCTGGAGAAAGACCAGTCACGCCGCATGTCGATCATCTCCGCAGTCGCCGCCGTGGTGCTGACTGTTGTGGTCTGGGTTGTTGCATACGCTGTGCGAGGTTCGTTCTGATGTCCAACCTGAAGACCCCCCTGAAGCGTGCCCGTGGCCTCGGTTCCGCAAAACTGGGCACCGAGCATTTCTGGCAGCAGCGCCTGACCGCCGTCGCGAACATTCCCCTGGTTCTGTTCTTCCTGGCCTTCGTGGTGAGCCACACCGGCGCCTCCTATGAAGCCGTACGCGAATCGCTCGCCAATCCGGTCGTGATGATCCTGATCCTCCTCGCTTTCGTATCGGTGCTGAAGCACATGCGAATCGGCATGCAGGTCGTGATCGAGGACTATGTTCATGGTCCTTCGAAATACGTTCTCATCATCCTGAACACCTTCTATCCCATCGTCGTTGGCGCGATCGCGCTCTACGGCCTGGTCAAGATCGCCTTCGGAGGCTGAACCCCAAATGGCGCAAGCTTATAACTATGTTGATCACTCCTTCGACGTTGTCGTGGTCGGTGCCGGTGGCGCTGGCCTGCGCGCAACGCTCGGCATGGCTGAGCAGGGCTTGAAGACGGCCTGTATCACGAAGGTTTTCCCAACCCGCTCCCACACGGTTGCTGCACAGGGCGGCATCGCTGCCTCGCTGCAGAACATGGGTCCGGACCACTGGCACTGGCACCTGTTCGACACCGTCAAGGGTTCGGACTGGCTGGGCGACGTGGACGCCATGGAATACCTCGCACGCGAGGCTCCGGCAGCCGTTTACGAGCTCGAGCACTACGGTGTTCCGTTCTCCCGTACCGACGACGGCCGCATCTACCAGCGTCCCTTCGGTGGTCACATGCAGAACTTCGGTGATGGTCCGCCCGTACAGCGCACCTGCGCCGCTGCTGACCGTACCGGCCACGCAATCCTGCACACGCTCTACGGCCAGTCGGTCAAGAACCATGCGCAGTTCTTCGTCGAGTACTTCGCGCTCGACCTGATCATGTCCGACGACGGTCAGTGCACCGGCGTTGTCGCCTGGAACCTGGACGACGGCACCATCCATCGCTTTGCGGCGAAGATGGTCGTTCTGGCCACCGGCGGTTACGGTCGCGCCTACTTCTCCTGTACTTCGGCTCACACCTGCACGGGTGACGGCGGCGGCATGGTTGCACGCGCTGGCTTGCCGCTGCAGGACATGGAGTTCGTTCAGTTCCACCCGACCGGCATCTACGGAGCAGGCTGCCTGATCACCGAAGGTGTTCGCGGTGAGGGCGGTTACCTGGTGAACTCGGAAGGCGAGCGCTTCATGGAGCGTTACGCACCGACCGCCAAGGACCTTGCATCGCGCGACGTCGTGTCCCGCTGCATGACTCTGGAAATCCGTGAAGGCCGTGGCGTTGGCAAGCACAAGGACCACATCTTCCTGCACCTGGATCACCTCGATCCGGCCGTGATCCACGAGCGCCTGCCGGGTATCGCCGAATCGGCCAAGATCTTCGCCGGCGTCGACGTGACCCGCGAGCCGATCCCGGTTCTGCCGACCGTTCACTACAACATGGGCGGCATTCCGACCAACTACTGGGGCGAAGTGCTGAACCCGACCGCCGATGATCAGGATGCCGTGCTTCCGGGTCTGATGGCTGTTGGTGAGGCAGGCTGCGCGTCGGTGCACGGTGCAAACCGCCTCGGCTCCAACTCTCTGATCGACCTCGTCGTCTTCGGTCGTGCGGCTGCAATCCGCGCCGGCCAGGTTGTCGACAGGGAATCGAAGGTTCCGCCGCTCAACCGCGCTGCCTGCGACAAGATCATGGACCGCTTCGACCGTCTGCGTCACGCCAATGGCGGCACGCCGACCGCTGTCATCCGTGAGAAGATGCAGCGCGCCATGCAGGAAGACGCTGCCGTGTTCCGTACGCAGGAGTCGCTTGAGCAGGGCTGCCAGCGCATTTCCGCGATCTGGAAGGAACTGCCGGACGTCAAGGTTCAGGATCGCTCGATGATCTGGAACTCGGACCTGATGGAGACGCTGGAGCTGCACAACCTTATGGCCAATGCGATCACCACCGTCTACTCGGCGGAAGCTCGCAAGGAAAGCCGTGGTGCACATGCCCGCGAAGACTTCACCCAGCGCGACGATGCCAACTGGCGCAAGCACACGCTGTCGTGGGTCGATGAGGCTGGCAATGTGCGTCTCGACTATCGTGGTGTGCACACCGAACCCATGCTCAAGTATGAGGACGGTGGCATTGATCCAGCAAAGATCGCGCCCAAGGCGCGGGTATACTGATCGGGGATACCATGGTCGAACTTACCCTACCTAAGAACTCCAAGGTCACTGAAGGCAAGGTATGGCCGAAGCCCGAGGGCGCAACCAATGTGCGCGCCTTCAAGGTCTATCGCTGGTCGCCGGACGATGATCAGAACCCGCGTACCGACATTTACTATGTCGATATGGACGATTGCGGTCCGATGGTGCTGGACGCACTCATCTACATCAAGAACAAGATCGATCCGACGCTGACCTTCCGTCGCTCCTGCCGTGAAGGCATCTGCGGTTCGTGCGCGATGAACATCGACGGCGCGAACACACTCGCCTGCACCAAGTCCTGCGACGAAATCGGCGGCGACATCAAGATCTACCCGCTGCCGCACATGCCGGTTATCAAGGACCTCGTGCCGGACCTTTCGGTCCCGTATGCGCAGCTGTCCTCGATCCAGCCCTGGCTGCAGACCGTCACGCCGGAGCCCGCAACCGAGTGGAAGCAGAGCCGTGAGGACCGCGCCAAACTCGACGGTCTCTACGAGTGCATTCTCTGCTTCTGCTGCCAGACGTCGTGCCCCAGCTACTGGTGGAATGGCGAGCGTTACCTGGGACCTGCCGTCCTTCTGCAGGCCTACCGCTGGATCGCGGACTCCCGCGATGAAGCGACCGGCGAGCGCCTCGACAACCTCGAGGATCCGTTCCGTCTCTATCGCTGCCACACCATCATGAACTGCACTCAGACCTGTCCGAAGGGCCTGAACCCGGCCAAGGCGATTGCGGAAATCAAGAAGCTGATGGTCGAGCGCCAGGTCTGACCAGCATCAAAGCTGATCAAGAAAGGCCCGAGGAGCGATCCTGCGGGCCTTTTTCTTTGTCGTTGGCTTGCCGGTTACCCCTGCGCGAAGGTGATGTCGAGGGTGATGTTGATCGCCTTCAGCGCCTTGGAAACGGGGCAGCCCTCCTTGGCCTTACCGGCGATCTCGCGGAACTTGGCCTCGTCAATGCCGGGAACCCGCGCGTTGAGCTTCAGCGCACTGCCGGAAATTTCGAAGCCGCCGCCGGCTGCCGGACGGACTTCCACTTCTGCCGTCGTTTCAAGGCGCTCGGCCGGCGTGCCGTTCTCTGCCAGCATATGTGAAAGCTGCATGGAGAAGCAGCCGGCATGGGCTGCAGCGATGAGCTCTTCAGGGTTGGTGCCGGCGCGGCCGGATTCGTCCTCGAAGCGCGCCTTGAAAGTCAGCGGCACCTCCTTGAGTGCCGAGCTCTGGGTATTCAGCGTTCCCGAACCCTGGGTGAGTGAGCCTTTCCAGACGACATTGGCATTCCGCTTCATTTCGTTCCTCCTCTAACCGGACATGAATGTGCGGGAGCTAGATTGCCTCCCCTTGCAGGAGACGTGGCGTGCCAGGCATCAGACCCGATGCCTGCTGGACGAAGAAACGCTTCATCCCAGGCATTCGATCCACAAGGCCAAGGCCGAAATCACGGATCGCACGGATCGGCCCCATGTCGTTGGAGAACAGGCGGTTCAGCACGTCCGTGGTGACACCCATCTGTACCGTGTCGAAGCGCCGCCAGCGCTCGTAACGCTGGAGCACGTTGAGCGCACCGATGTCC
>Ga0182741_1005773_pt1 | contig 11239 bp, 13 predicted proteins | sample eDN5th37CBELigOP_FD_128874 | JGI IMG/M metagenome (GOLD analysis project Ga0182741, IMG submission 128874) | Enriched Organic Plus compost microbial communities from Emeryville, California, USA - eDNA 5th pass 37_C BE-Lig OP (version 2) (version 2) ...
CCGCCCGCGAAGTCGAGCGCGCCCAGCGAAGCCAGCCAGCCGCCGCCCCAGACCCAGTGGGCGATGGGGGCATAGACCAGCACCAGCCAGAGCGAGATGAACCAGAGGAAGGCCGAGAACTTCATGCGATCGGCCACGGCGCCGGCGATCAGCGCCGGGGTGATGATCGCGAAGGTCATCTGGAACACCACGAACAGGGATTCGGGGATGGTGCCGAACAGCGCGTCCACTGTCAGCGGGGCCAGGAAGAGGAATTCCAGGCCGCCGACGAACTGGTTGAGGCTTTCGCTGGGATTGGCCTTGAAGGCCAGGGTGTAGCCGATCAGCATCCACAGGATGCTCATCAGCGCGGTGGCGCCGAAGCTCTGCGCCAGCGTCGCCAGCACGTTCTTCTTGCGCACCATGCCGCCATAGAACAGCGCCAGGCCCGGAATGGTCATCAACAGCACCAGCGCGGTGGAGGTGAGCATCCAGGCGGTGTCGCCGCTGTTGAGCGTGGGTTTGTCCTGCGCGAGAGCCGCGCCCGCGGAGAGCGCCAGAACGCCCAGACCGACGAGAAGGCTGCCGCCCGCCTTTTTCAAAGTTTCAATCGTCATCTTTTCGATTCCTCTTAGAGCGCGTCGCCGTCGGTTTCGCCGGTGCGGATGCGCACGACCTGCTCGAGCGGCGTGACGAAGATCTTTCCGTCGCCGATCTGGCCGGTCTTGGCCTTGGCGCTGATGGCGTCGATCACCGCCTCCACCATCGCGCCCTTTACCGCCACTTCGATTTTGAGCTTGGGCAGAAAGCTCACGGCGTATTCCGCGCCGCGATAGATCTCGGTATGCCCCTTTTGCCGCCCATAGCCTTTGACCTCGGTCACCGTCATGCCCTGGACGCCGAGCGCGGAAAGCGATTCGCGCACCTCGTCGAGCTTGAAGGGTTTGATGATCGCCGTGATAAGCTTCATCTGCCGTCCTTCCTGTTGTTGCCAGCGCCGGGCGGGACCGCCCGGCCTTAACGAAATATCAAGAAGCGGGCCAACTCCCCGGCAGCGGCCCAAGGTGCTGATAAGGAACAGGAATTTGCGATTCTCGACCGGGACTGACTCAAAAACAGGCAAGGCGAAACTGCCTGGAAAATGCGCAAAGACCCGCTTCTGCATAGTTTTTCACCACACCCTGGGAGCGCCCTGATGCGGCAGGCGGATGTGTTCATTTCGGGCGGCGGGATGGTCGGCCTCTCCCTGGGCCTGGCGCTGGCGCGCGGGGGCTTGAAGGTCGCGGTGGCCGATGGCGTGCCGATGACGGCGCAGCTCGCCCCGGAATTCGACGGCCGGGTTTCGGCCCTGGCCTATGCCTCGATCCGCATGTACCGGGCGCTGGATGTCTGGGCCGGGATGGAAGACAAGGCCCAGCCCATCCGCGAGATTCTCGTGACCGACGGCGCGCCGGGCCGCGCCGCCTCGCCCTTCTCGCTGCATTTCGATGCCGGGGAGGTGGGCGCCCCCGAGCTGGGCGCCATCGTCGAGAACCGCCATATCCGCGCCGCCCTGGCGGTGCGCGCGGCGGAAGAGAAGAATCTCACCCTGATCGCCCCCGCCGCCGTGACCGGCGTGACCGTGGCGGGCGGCGGCGTCACCGCCACGCTGGCCAATGGCGAAGAGGTGGCGGCCGCGCTCGCCATCGCCGCCGATGGCCGCGTCTCGCCCCTGCGCGAGGCCCAGGGCATCAAGATCGTCGGCTGGTCCTATCCGCAAGTCGGCATCGTGGCGACGGTGGAACATGAGCGCCCGCACCATGGCGTCGCCTATGAGCATTTCCTGCCCGCCGGCCCGTTCGCCATCCTGCCTATGCCCCCGGCCGAGCGCAGCGAGGACGCAAAAGACAATGGCAACCGGTCCTCGCTGGTCTGGACCGAGGCGCAGGACAAGGCCCCCGCGATCCTGGCGCTGGACGAAGCGCGCTTCCAGGCGGAGCTGGAGCAGCGCTTCGGCGCGCATCTGGGCCGGGTGAAGGCGGCGGGGCCGCGCTGGTCCTATCCGCTCTCCTTCCATATCGCGCGCGAATTCGTGCGTCCGCGCTTCGCGCTGGCGGGCGATTGCGCCCATGGCATCCATCCCATCGCCGGGCAGGGCCTTAATCTGGGGCTGAAGGACGCCGCCGCCCTGGCCGAGGTGCTGCTGGATGCGGCGCGCCTGGGCCAGGACATCGGGGCGCTGGATGTGCTCAGGCGCTATGAGCGCTGGCGGCGCTTCGATTCGGTGGCGATGGCGGCGGCGACGGACGCGCTCAACCGGCTCTTCTCCAACGACATCGCGCCGCTCCGGCTGATCCGCGATGTGGGGATGGGGATCGTGGATTCCATCGGCCCGGCCCGGCGCTTCTTCATGCGCCACGCGGGCGGCGATGTGGGCAAGCTCCCCAAGCTGATGAAGGGCGAAGCGGCCTGAACGCAGGCCCGGCCTCATCCTGAGCTTGTCGAAGGATGAGGCCATGCAGGCAGCAGGCACCGCTGTGTCGGCCTGGATGGCCGCATCCCTCCTACGCCAAGGCTTCGGAGGGTCTGTAGCTTGGTCCTCCGAAGCTGCGGAGCAGCGAAGGAGGATCGCGGGCCATGACACCGGCGCTTAAGCTTCAGGCTCTTTCGTCGTCGGCGGCGCCCGCAGGATCATCCACGCCGCCAGCAGCGCCAGGCCCAGCGCCGCCACCGCCGCCAGCACCAGCGGCGTCAGCGCCACGGCCTGGGCATCCGCATCATTGTAGAACGGCCCCTGCACCAGCGCCGTGGTGGTGAAGCCCACCGTCCCGCCCAGCAGCGCCGCCAGCGCGGCGCGCCGCGCTTTGGGCGCGGGCGCGAACAGCGCGGCGCCGATCCAGACGCCAAGCGCGATCACGCCCGCCGTCATCGCGCCCATCACGACCAGGACGATTGGAGACATCTGTAACTCCTGTCTTGCGCCTCGCCCAAGCCCGGCGCGCTCGGCACGCAAATCGGTCCACTGGACCGATTTGCCCGGCCTAAAGGCCGGTCGTGCCTCTCAATGGATCGTCCGCTTCCAGCGCTGGCTGGCGCGCTCGCGCGCCGACAGGGGCCCGCGCGCCGCCTCGCGCCCCATCAGGGCGGCGGGCAGCTCCTCATAGAAGCGCCGCGCCACCACGGCGATGCGGCGGGCGCGCATCTCCTCGGCCTCCTCGCGGCTGGCATAGGCCTCGGCCTCGAACAGATAATGCGTCACCGCGCCGGCCTTCACCTCCTGCACCTCCTCCACCTGCTCGGCGGCCACGTCCAGGGCATGGCGGATATGGGCGTTGGGATCGGCGCGGTCGCGCGCGTCCTGGGCGATGCGCGCGATATTGTTCGCGTCGAACTGCTTGAGGCGCGGCAGGGCGAAGCGCCAGAACAGCAGCACCGACAGGATGACGGCGCACATCCAAAGGACATTCGTCATGCCGCCCCTCCCATGGCCCCGTGCCCGCGCCGCAGATAGGCGTCCCCTCGCATCTCGACCAGGCGCGAGACGGTGCGGCGGAACGCCTCCTGTCCGGCATCGTCGGCCAGAAGCGCCTCGGGCGGGGCGGCGGCGGAACAGACCAGCTTCACCCCCTCATCATACAACGTGTCGATCAGAAGGGTGAAGCGCCGCGCCCAGTTGCGCATTTCGGGCGTCAGGACCGGAATATGGTCAATGAAGACGGTGTGGAAATCGCGTGCGATGGCCAGGTAATCCGCCCCGCCCAGCGGCCGGGCGCACAGCTCCTCAAAGGAAAAGCGCGCCGCGCCCCGGCCCGCGCGCGGCACCGTCAGCGTCCGCCCCAGCACGGCAAGGGTCACGGGCGTCCCCGGCCCGCCCGCGATCTTCCGCCAGGCCGCGTCCATCGCCGCATCGGCCTCCGCCCCCAGCGGCGTCAGATACACGTCCATGTCCGCGAGATTCCGCAACCGGTAGTCGGTGGGCCCGTTCAGCGTCACCACCGCCATCTTCTCGCGGATCAGGGCGATGAAGGGCAGGAAAAGCTGGCGGTTGAGGCCGCCTTCATACAGCCGCTCCGGCTCCGTGTTGCTGGTCGCCACGATGGTCATGCCGGCCGCGAAGAACTGCTCGAAGAGCCGGCCCAGGATCATGGCGTCGGCCACGTCCGTCACCTGGAATTCGTCGAAGCAGAGCAGCCGCGCCTCGCGCGCGATGGCGCGCGCGGCGGGCGGGATGGGATCATCCACCCCGGGCGTAGCGCGCAAGGCATGGATACGCGCATGCGTCTCGGCCATGAAGGCGTTGAAATGCAGCCGCTTCTTGGGTCCCGGCGCCGCGGCGAAGAACATGTCCATCAGCATGGTCTTGCCCCGTCCTACATCGCCCCAAAGATAAAGCCCTTTGGGCGCGGGCCGCGGCCGCAGGAAGGACAAGGCCCTCGGCTTCAGCGCCGCCGCCAGCGCGCCCAGCTTCGCCGCCGCCGCGTCCTGCGCCGGATCGGGCGCAAGTTCGCCCGCCGCCACCGCGCGGGCGTAAGGCGCCAAGGTCATGCCGTGCGCTCCGCCCGGTCCAGCATGTCGCGCGCAAGGTCGGCATCCAGCCGCTCCACCATGCGGCCCTCGAAGGCGATGGCGCCCTTGTCGCGGTTCTCCGGCGCCGCGAAGGCCGCCAACAGGCGGCGGGCGCGGTCCACCTCCTCGGCCGAGGGCGTGAAGGCGTCGCGCGCGATTTCGATTTGCGCCGGATGGATCAGGGTCTTGCCGTCGAAGCCGAAATCCCGCGCCATGCGGCAGGCGCTTTCGAACCCGGCCAGGTCGGCGATCTCATTGTGCACGCCGTCCAGCGCCAGCGCGTCCTGCGCCCGGGCCGCCGTCACCAGCGCCGCCATGGCATGGTGCAGATTGGCGCGGTCGGCGCGATGGCGCGCCCGCATCTCCTTCAACAGGTCGTTGGCCCCCAGCACCAGCGCCGCGGCGCCGCGCGCGATGGCGGGAAGGGCCAGGATGGCGGCGGGCGTCTCGATCATCGCCCAGAGCGGCATGGCCGGGGCCAAAGCCCGCGCCGCCGCCAGGTCGGCCGCGCTCTCCACCTTGGGCAGCAGCACCGCGTCGGCCCCGCGCGCGGCCTTGAGGTCGTCCGCGCCCCAGGCGCCGGTCAGGGCGTTGATCCGCACCACGGTCAGGCGCGGGCCGAAGGCGCGGCCGGCCAGGGCTTGCGATGCGGCGGCGCGCGCCGCCTCCTTGCCGCCTTCGCCCACCGCATCCTCCAGGTCCAGGATCACGGCGTCGCAGGCCAGCGTGCGCGCCTTCGCTATCGCCCGCAAATTGTTTGCGGGCACGAAGAGAGCGGTGCGGACGGGGGGCTTACTCAGCGCCTTCCACCAGGATGAACTCGCCCTCGCTCACCGACTGGCGGATCTTGCGGGCTTCGGTGTATTCGGGCGAATTGTAGCAGGCCAGCGCGTCCTCCATCGAGGCGAACTCGATCACCACATTGCGGGCGCGGGCCTGGCCCTCCAGCACCTCGGTGCGGCCGCCGCGCGCCAGGAACTTGGCGCCATAGCGCTCATAGGCGGGGCGGCCGGTCTCGACATACTTCTTGTAGGTCTCCGGGTCGCGGACATCCACGCGGGCGATCCAATAGGCCTTGGGCATCATGCACTCCTGAGCAGTTTGCGGTTGACGAGGGCTTCGGCGATCTGCACGGCGTTGGTCGCCGCGCCCTTGCGCAGATTGTCGGCCACGACCCACAGCGACAGGCCATGCTCCACCGTCGGGTCCTTGCGGATGCGGCTGACATAGGTCGCATCCTCGCCCGCGCATTCCATGGGCGTGGCGTAGCCGCCATCCTCGCGCTTGTCCACCACCAGCACGCCCGGCGCGGCGCGCAGGGCGTTCCGCGCCTGCTCGGCGGTGATGGGATTCTCGAACTCGATGTTCACCGCCTCGCTATGGCCGATGAAGACCGGCACGCGCACGCAGGTGGCGGTGAGCTGGATGTCGGGGTCCAGAATCTTCTGCGTCTCCACCGCCATCTTCCATTCCTCCTTGGTGACGCCGGAATCCAGGAAAACGTCGATATGCGGAATGACGTTGAAGGCGATCTGCTTGGGGAAGCGCGCCACCTCCACCGGGTCGGCGACGAAGACGGCGCGGGTCTGGCGGAACAGCTCGTCCATCGCCTCCTTTCCCGCGCCCGAGACGGACTGGTAGGTGGACACCACCACCCGCTTGATCTTCGCGATGTCGTGCAGCGGCTTCAGCGCCACCACGAGCTGGGCGGTGGAGCAGTTGGGGTTGGCGACGATGCCCTTCTTGATGCCGTCCAGCGCGGCGGCGTTGACCTCCGGCACCACCAGGGGCACGGCCCGGTCCATGCGCCAGGCGCTGGAATTGTCGATCACGATGCAGCCGGTGGCGGCGATCCTGGGCGCCCATTCCTTGGCGACGGCGCCGCCCGCGCTCATCAGGCAGAGGTCGGTGCCCTTGAAGTCGTAATAGTCCAGCGCCTTGACCTTGAGGGTGCCGTCGCCGAACGAGACTTCGGTGCCCACCGAGCGGGTCGAGGCCAGCGCCACCACCTCGCTGACGGGAAACTGGCGCTCCAGCAGCACCTGCAGCATCTCGCGCCCGACATTGCCGGTCGCGCCCACAACGGCAACCTTATAGGCCAAAATTCGATTCCTTTCTTTCGCGGGCGGTGTGCAAACGACCGCAGCGCATTGGGGCGCAGCAATACTAAAGCCGTGGGGGAAGGGGAAGGAACTATTGCCGCCAGCGCAGGCGGATCGTCGTCCCGCCCAGGCTGACGCTGGGCGTATAGGGATCGCGCGCCGAATCGCGGGCGTCATAGAGCGACACGCCGCCGTCGCGTATCCCCAGGCTCTGGGCCACCTGCTCGGCATAGGTCATGGGATAGGGGGCGGCGGGCCGGGGCGAGGTCATCATCCGCCGCTGCATCTGCTGCTGGACATCGGGCAGGGCGGGCAGGCCGCCCCCGCCCGGCACGCGCCCCGCGGCAAAGGAAGGCCCTGCGGCCAGGAGCAGCAGGGCTAATCCAAGGGACAGGGCGCCGGAACGCGGCATGGCGGGAAGGCTCGGGGGACCTCGAACAAGGAAACGCCGGCCGCGGCCCTTTGTTGCGGCAGGCAAAAGTTCCCGCTTTCAAAGGCTTGGCGGGCGCGGGGCTTTCTGCCTAATGTCTGGCCGGACAGTCGAAGGATGCTTGCCATGTCAAAGACCTTGCGCCGCACCGGCGCCCTTCTGGCCGTCGCGGGCATGATGGCCACCACCGCCGCCGAGGCGCGCAACTGCGCCAGCGCCCGCGAGATCGAGGCCATCCAGGTCGCGGCCGTGTATCAGGAACTCACCGCGGCGGCCCTGACCTGCGGGCCTGCGGCGGTCGCCAACTTCAACCGCTTCGTCAAGACCTTCCAGACCGAGCTGCGCCGCTCCGACGCCACGCTGCTGGCCATGTTCAAGCGCACCCATGGCAGCACGGCGGGCGCGCGCGAATATGATTCCTTCAAGACCCGCGCCATCGCCAATGCCGAGCGGCGCCGCATCAAGCCGGGCGCCCATGAGGGCTTCTGCAACACGGTGCAGGTGGTGTTCGACGCGGCGCTGGCCCCCGACAAGCCGGTGCTGGAGGATTTCGCCTCGGGCGTGCCGGTCTATGAGAAGAACCCGCTCGACAGTTGCGAGATCCAGGTGGCGATGAACCTGACAAGCGTGAAGGCCGCGCCCGACATCCTGCCGACGCCGCGCCCCGGCCTTCCGGGCGAAGCGCAGGCGGCGGAGGCCGGCCTGGTGCCCATAGCGGCGCCGGCCACGGCCGCGGCCGCACCGGCTGCCGCCGTGCCCGCGATCCGCCCGGCGCAGTAGCTCGCCGCACACCAATACGAAGCGGCGCGGGGAGGCTCTCTCCCCGCGCCTTTTGTTTGTGCTGGCTGCCTGCCACCCAAGCGATGGCCGCGCCCATGCGCGTCCCTCGCTTGGGTGCGGGGCCGGCTTTTCCAGGCTCGCGGCGCTTGCCAGGAAAAGCCAGGCCAAAGAAAAGGGCCGGTCTTTCGACCGGCCCTGATCTTTGTTCAACCTGGTTGGCGATCAGCCGCCCAGATCGATCACCGCGCGGCGGTTCTTGGGCTCGCGCACGCCCGGACCGGTCGGAACCAGCGGGTCGTTGAAGCTGCGGCCTTCGATGGCGATGCCATCGGCCGCGATGCCCTGGCGAACCATCTCGTCCTTCACCGACTGGGCGCGGCGGATCGACAGAGCCTGGTTGTAGGTCTGCGAGCCGACGGTGTCGGTGTGACCCGTCACCATCACGCGCACCGAACCCAGCGTCTTGGCGGCCGCGACGGCCTCCGTGACGGTGGCCTGGGCTTCCGCCGTGAGGTTCGACTTATCGAAGTCGAAGAACACGATGAAGGTCCGCGCCGGCGGCGGAGGCGGCGGGGGCGGAGGCGGAGGAGGCGGCGGCGGCGGCGGGGGAGGCGGCGGCGGCGGCGGGGGAGGAGGCGGCGGCGGCGGGGGCGGCGGCGTCAGGAACCAACGCAGACCGATCAAGCCGGCATGCTCCGTGAAGTTGCCCACGCGGATGGGCGCGAAGGCGGTGTAGGCCGACGGCGCCAGGTCATCCGCCAGCACCGAGCGATAGCGATAGTCGAGGAACAGGTCGATGTCGGGCGCGACATGCCAGGTCAGGCCGGCGATGCCCTGCCAGGCGAAGTTCACGTCCGAGGAGCGCACGAAGTCATAGGTCGTGCCGCCGGTGACGGTGGTGGCGCGCAGATAGCTGCTGCCGATACCGATACCGCCGCCGATGGAGAAGCTCAGCGCCTCATCCAGCGGGATGTCCCAGATGGCGTTCACCAGGCTGGAGCGGACCTGCGAATAGCCGCCGGTGAAGCCGTTGGCCACCGCGACGTCGCGCCAGGAGTAGCCGGATTCCACTTCGAGGCGGAAGCTGTTGTCGAACTTGTAGCCGACGCTCAGCACAACCAGCCCGCCGGTCTCGGTCTGGACCTTGCCGCCGACGGCGGGATTGACCGTCGAGACGGCCGAAACGCCGACCTGGTCGGCGATGCCGCCGCCGAAGCCGAGATACCAGCCTTCGGCCGCCACAGCGGGGGAGGCAGCCAAGGCCGAGATGGCCGCGCCTGCCAAGGCGATCAAACGAAGTTTCATTGTCTACCCTCTTAAAAAATCGACAGCAGGAATGCCCCCGCCATGCCGAAGCTCAATGTAGCGCTTATAACGGCGAAGCCGCTGAAAGTCTCCACTGCAGTTGCTGCTTTGCGGTAAGTGGCCCGCGCAATCCAGGTCTTTATACGGAGAATGTGACTGCCCGGACACATAGGCCACAAAAAACGTTCCGGAATTACCTTTTACACCGGAAAGTTGACGAAGCTACCAGTCTATAAGAATTTCCTTATGAAATTCAATTACTTGCCCAAAAGAGGCGGCGTGCAATTCCAAGCTGTGCTCTAATAGGGCCATGACCGGCCCCGTCGCGGATTTGATTCGGCTGCTCGACCTGGAAAAGGTCGAGGAGAACATCTTCCGGGGCCAGAACCCGGCCGACGGCGCCTTCCGGGTCTTTGGCGGCCAGGTCCTGGCCCAGGCCCTGGTCGCCGCGGCCCGCACCGCCCCGCCGGGGCGGGCCTGCCACTCCCTGCATGCCTATTTCCTGCGGGCGGGCGATCCGGCCATCCCCATCCTTTATGAAGTGGACCGCTCGCGCGACGGCGGCAGCTTCTCGGTCCGCCGGGTGGTGGCGATCCAGCATGGGGCGCAGATCTTCATCCTGGCCGCGTCCTTCCAGAAGGAAGAGACGGGCTTCGAGCATCAGGCGGCGATGCCCGATGTGCCGCCGCCTGAAGCGCTGGAGGCGCCCAAGGACGATCCCCTGCTGGCGGCCCTGTGGCGCGCCCGGCCCTTTCAATTCCGCCCGGTGATCCCGCGCGGGCTGGCCGACCGTCCGGCGCGCCCGGCGCTGGATCATGTCTGGTTTCGCGTGCCCCCGCCGCTTGCGGGCGATCCTGTGCTGCACCAGGCGTTCCTGGCCTATGCCTCCGACATGTGGCTGCTCGACACCGCGCTTCTGCCGCATGGCAAGGGCCTGTTCTCGGATCTGCAGGTGGCGAGCCTGGATCATGCCATGTGGTTTCACCGGCCCTTCCGCGCCGACGACTGGATGCTCTACAGCCAGGACAGCCCCGCCGCCGGAGGCGCGCGCGGCTTCGCCCGCGGCATGATCTTCGCGCGCGATGGCGCGCTGGTGGCCTCGGTGGCGCAAGAGGGACTCATCCGCCCGCGCTAACGCCCGCAGTTCCAGGAAGCGCGCGCCGCAGCGTCAGCCGCGGCGCGGCGTGCCGCTTCCACCGTTCGGCGGGCAAAAGGTCCACTGGACCTTTCGCCGATCCCGACGGATGGGGGTTAAGAAGAAGGACAGCTCGCGGGCTTGGGGATTTGCGCCACGCGCCGGGGCTTGGTGTAGAAATTGTCCCGCATGGTGAAGGCGCCGGTGATCACCTTGGTGGTGGGCGAGGCATAGCTATAGGCCACTTCCGCCATCACCACGCTGCTGCCGTCCGACAGAAGCGGCTGGGTGAAGGTCACGGTGCTGCCCTCTGCGCGCGTGGCGGGGGTGAACGAAGCCGAGCCCGCCTGGGCGCAGCTCCAGGCCACCTTGCCCGTGGTGGGGCTCTTGGTCGCGGTGTCGAAGATCACGCTGGTGATGCGGATGCTGGGCTTGGCCGAGGACATTTGCGGGTAATAGGGATAGAGGATGGTGTTGGCGGCATAATAGACATTGCTGATGTCGGTGGCGCCGGGCGCGCTGGCTTGCGCCACAAGGTCGGCCACGGTGCTGGCCGCCTGGCTGACGGCGGAGCGGGCAAAGACCGCCAGCGACAATTCCCCCATGCCGAACAGCATGGTGATCAGGACCGGCAGGATCAGCGCGAATTCCAGCGCCGCCAGGCCGCGCTCTTCGCGCCGGAAACGCCCGAAAACACGCAGTTTCAGGCGCCTCAGCATCCCGACACCGCCGAAGTATAGGGCTCGTTGCGGAAGGCCGCCGCCGCCGTGAGATAATTGAAGTTGTTGCCCGCATTGCCCGCCAGCAGCGGCGCGACGATGGGGGTGAAGATGGTGTATTTGTAGAAGGCGCGCACCACCACCACGTCGCAGGGCTGGCCGGTATTGTAGTTGTTCTGCCCCGGCTTGAGATTGCCGCTGCTGTCGGTGGGCGAGGAAAGGCCGCCCGCCGAGAAGCCGGAGG
>Ga0182741_1005774_pt1 | contig 11239 bp, 6 predicted proteins | sample eDN5th37CBELigOP_FD_128874 | JGI IMG/M metagenome (GOLD analysis project Ga0182741, IMG submission 128874) | Enriched Organic Plus compost microbial communities from Emeryville, California, USA - eDNA 5th pass 37_C BE-Lig OP (version 2) (version 2) ...
AATCACGACCGCAGCATTCCACTACATCAGAAGCCGAGTTAGTTATTTCATGCTTAGAGGCGAGACTAAAGGAAGTGTCGGAACTGGAAGCCGCCGCCACCTCATCAACGTATCAAACAAATGCACAATCGTACACATTTTCGAAGATAGCTGTTTGGTTTGCTCTCGAAGTCTATCGCTTCTTTATTTCTGAACGCATGCGTACTTCGCTCAAAGTTCTCAATCTCTCTAACAACCGATTCCCTCCCATTGCATTTGCTGCGCTTTTACGCGCCCTCCGTTACCAAGTTGAAGTGGCAGTGTCATCTCGAAGGACGGAAGTCGAGAGACCTGCAGTCGCACTATGCACGCTCAGCATCAGCGGCCTGCTACCACTTGGTACATTCTCGACCGAGCAGCGGAATGATGGAACCAATCTGTCGTTGGAAGAACGTAGCGGGACCGCCCTGAACCAGATGTCGGAGCGCTTACTATCCCATGAGGCAGAGGAGTTTGCCAAGGCCGCATCCACCTATTTTAATTCAGGTGCTTTGTCCGCTCAGCACTCATCTCTGTCTCATTTTCGGTTGACATTCCTTACACTGTCTAACAATGACCTTCCCCCCAGTGTGCTCCGGCCACTTGTTGATGGAGTCTGTCAGTTATATCGCGATAGTCTGCGCGCACTTGATCTGTCAAATAACGGTATTACTGCGATGTCTGCTCAACAAGGACCACTTTTCAGTTTACTAACCGCTCTGAACGATCGTCCCCGCCGTTCGAGCAACCCATCTGGATCATCCTTGCGACGCCTCAAATTGGTCGCTCTACGACTCTCGGGTGGTCTTCGCGAGTCGTACACTTCTCTCCACACTCAAGGTCTCCGAAACCTGGGCACGGAAGCTCGAAGTGGAGCAAAGATCGTGATTCCCACTACAGTTCTTCCTTCGGTATGGCTGCACGATCCACGTCAAGACGAGCCAGCGACGTCGTATTCACTCTTACGAACCGAACACGTTGCATCGTTGGCATCTGTGATGGCCAATGAAACGCCAAGTCTTCAGCTATTGTGGTTGGATGGTCAGAGTAAGATCGGTGCGCCTGGACTAACAGCACTAGCGCGCTTGATTGTAGGAGCAGGAGCGCCGTTTCTCAGGCTCCTTAGCCTGAGAGGATCCGTGAACTTCTCTCGTGAGAGGATCGTTGGTGGTGGTGCAGCTGCGGCTACTGCTTCAACAGCCCAAAGTTCGCAGGCCGTTGAGCTTGCTTTTGCTGACGCTTTGGCGAAACGGTCTGTCGCGCACACTTCTTGGTGTCAAATGGCTGCCCAACTGAACGGATCCTTATCTGATGACAAATCAGCTGCTGTATTCGCATGGAGCCGCATTTCACGCCTGGATCTGAACAACGGCTCAAGTCTGGATGAGCTATCATCAACTGAAACTGCCACTGCAGTTTCTCCACTAAATGGAATTGTGCCTTCATGGGTGCTGGAGTTCCTTGCACAAAGGGATGCTATGACAAGACAGCGAATGGCATACGAAGCTGAGCTTGGCTCGTCGGCTCGCAGCACGCGTATTGCATGGTACTCCAAGATGAGACTGCCCTCAAGCCTCGCGACCGATAACTATGTGTTAGATCTTGTGCGCGCCAGAGTACTGTATGGAGACGAACCCTTAGAGTCGTACGGCCTTATTGATAATCCTAATGAACTGCCTGAGAAGCTGAAAGAGCCTCAAGAGGCAGTATCACCGGAGGCGAGTCTCCGCTGGGGCTACTACTTTGGGCCTTCCACCTCTACCGTTTGGGGCTTAACTCCTCCAAAGATTATATACGGACGCGTTGCTCCGCGTGGCGCTACTCGTGGACTTAGTGACTCCCTGCACGACTGCGAAGTGGACCTGCTCTGGCACGACGAAGATATATCAGCCGCTCTTGAGATTGGTGAGATTCTTGCGAGAAGTGACCAGTCTCGTCAAGTCCCCAGCTCAGGGTTATTAGCTAATGGCCTTGACGCGCTCCCAGCCCAAGGACTACTAAATACTCTTGTATCAAGCTTCTCCAGCGTAGATGAAGTGGACCTCGACCGACTCGAGTGTAGTGGTGCGAATGAAAGGCTCCAATTCTTGATGACTGTCTTGAAGCATTCAGGTCCATTATCACACGAAGACATGGCGAGTCGCAGATCAGTCATGAACTCGGAAGCCATGCTAACGCATATGTTGAAGCTAGGTTTTTGCGTCCAATATCACGATGGAAACAACCAACCAATCTTTGTTGTTCCGTTATCCGCTGCCGTACAACGGATGTTCAACTCAACCGTCCGTACGAACAAGTCTTCGGATGCTGAGTCTGCGCTTTCATCGGTTTTATTAACATTACGAGAGGAGATCGAGGCGTCGAAACTAGCGTTCAAGCACGATGCCGCCGCTGACAGCCAAGATGCCACCCTTCGAAGACTCCTGTCTGGCTCGCATATCAGACCCACGAAGAATACGTGGTGTGTTCCGTTTGCAGCATCACGTTTCGAGTTACCCCGTTCGTTGCAGTTCGTGCTAAGGCTTGGATTTCTTTCCCATACCATCACACCACATTGCCGCTTAGGGCTAACACTTCGACCATGGCCGCTCAACTTGCCTGACCTAAGCACTGAGCTCGGGGACCTTGAGTCGTTCCTCCCTTGTGGGTGCTCATGTAGAGCCGCTCTGACTCGCTGGTTAAATCAGAGAGATTCTAATGGTGTGTTGAAGCATCCACTTCGAGTTGCTCACCTTGTGGAGTTTCGATACAGTTTCCCTGTACCAAGTGCGTCAGGGCGTGTTGAGCCGTTCACCCACAGTGACCTCGATCGGAAGGCTGAGGGTATGGTTCTCAAACCAGAATTTTCTCTGCAGAGCCAGCACGCCACGGCGATGCTTCAATCCCAGCCATCCGCAACTGGGAGCAATTACAGCAGGTACCTTCAAGTGCAGCCCGTTGACAGAATTGATACTGGCACGAGTCTAGCGCCGGAATGGATGTTTGGTACTCCTACACGCTTCTCTTGGATCGTCCGTCAGGACGGCACTCGCCTCTCCCCATATCAACACCCGGACTGTCAATGTTTCTGTCACGCACATCTTTACCAAGCGGTCCATCTGGCACCTACCATTATCGACGTGCTACAAGATGATGCCAACGCAAGCGCGAATTCAGACGCCACTGATGACCCGTTTCAATCTACTGAGGCGATCCAAAAAGTCCTGCAGCAGCACGATCGGGCGGCTAAGCTTCAGGCCCTCAAGAAGAGCCTGCAGTCAAACACTATATCGCACTCGGAAACTCTAACCGCACCTACAATGCAAGCCGGGGCTCAACTAAAGTCGGAAGTGAAGAAGGCCCAACCCAGCTGGCTGCTTGCCTCTGGCAATGAAATCGGTATGGATCTCGATTGGTCCATCGCCGAGTTTGACATAAGCCCTGATGTGGTGTTTCCTGAGGCCATTAATGGTGACCTGATTCAGAGAATGGCTGCACATAGGTTAGTGCGCGAAAAGCTAGATGCTGCTGCGGCTGCTGCCGCAGCTGCCCCTGCCTCTCCCCAATTCCATGATCAGTTAGACCAAGTGACCCAATCATCTGTGCAAGTTTCTCCGACGCCATCTCAAGATTCTTCGTTGAACGATCACACCTCGACGCACAGACCATCTATTGCTGAGAGAAGGCAATCTTTCATCAAGGAGGTTCTTCGGCAACAGCAATCAAAGCAGGCTTCAGCAGGGCAACCACCAAAACTTGTGAGCGCACCTCCGTCTAGCGGCTCTACCATCTCCTCGAGCGAGCATGGGCAGACAGCATCTAATATAGATCTTTGGTAGCTGCACGAGCGTTCATGCAAGTAAACTTAAAATAAACTAGTACTGTACAAATGCTGTATTCTAATACCTAAACCTTTCACTGTGAGTGGGGTTGCTTCCCTGCGCCACCCCCCGATTCCCGTTGTTGCTGCTGTAAGATCTGTACGGCATTGAAGATCAGAGGCATTTGTGAGGGGCCTAATACCTTTGCGCTTGGCTGAGCTCCAACTCGCCTACGTAGCCGAGCTAGTATCGTTAGATCGCTCAGTGAGGTTTGCGCGAGCTCATTCGTTGGTTTGAGATGAAGCTCATGCGGAAGAAGCGAAGTTTGAGGTAACACATACGGAGCCAGCTCTGCCATTCCAGGTGGTAAACTAGCTTCCTGCGGAACACCATCAGGCTCGGCGGATGACGAGGAGGAATAACTATAGGGGACCAGCACTTTGCTTTTTACCAATTCACGCAGTCGTGCCGAGCGAGCACGCGCGCTCTCAGGCGTAGGAGTTCGTTCTACAAGGGTCCGAGAATGATGCTGCGAGGACTCCACTGATTCATTGCCGCCTCCATTTTGATTATCGTGAATAGTCTCTACGTAGGATTGCCATGCCTGTGTGATATTTCCTAGTGACAGGGCTGGAGTCATTTCTGCCGCAGCGTGTGACTTAGTTCTATCATCGATGAGCCTTCCGTTGAGCACCTTCGGTAGTGGAGAAAGGGATCTATAGGTCGGAGTGCTTGGCTGCTGCGGTCTCGTCGTTTGATTCGAAGTCGAGCTGCGCTTGGTTGTAGCTGTGCGGCTCAATGGATCGAACGTAGGGCTCCGCCCAGCTGACTCAACGAGTGCGTTGATACTCGAGTGTGAATCACCCCCTTCTTGGCTGGCTCCAAGTCTTCCATTGCGTGGGGACGTACGCGATGAGCCAAGCGCCCTCCCCGTCACCACTGCCTTGCTGGACCACGTTATGGACGGGGTACCAAGTCTTGAAAGTAAACCCTCGCTAGCTTCGAGTCTGTCATACAATGCTGCGAGAGAAGTGTGAGTCTTGGATGATTTTGGATTGCTCTTTTGTACCACGCGCGACAAAGCGTGGTGCGGATGCGAGGTCGAGCCTAGGATTCCCAGTTCCACCGTCGGCCGCCGCAGCTCGGCTCCTAAACAAGCGTTCTCATCTTCAAGTGCGCTCAGAGCGCGTTGTAAATGCCGTATCGTTGCGGCACTGGCCTCACGAGCTTTTTGCGCTGCAGCACGCTCAGCCTGTATCTGGTCTGTTAGTTCTTGAATCTTCTGCTGAACCTCATCCGCAGCACGCTGCTGCAATCCTGCAGCTTGTGCGCGCTCAAGAGCTACATGAGCACGTTCGCTTGCCAGTTGGGTCTCTAATTCATTGATACGGAGCTGCTGTAGGCGCGCCTGTTCGTAGTAACCCTCTGCAACCTGCTCGAGTAATTGAACCTCTTGAGAGCGCTGAGCAACTTCAGAGGTCAATTTCAGGCAATCCTTCTGAAGACCCTCGAGCATACCAAGCTCACGTGCCGCTGCCTGCCGTGCAACAATTTCCTGTTGATTGGCGAGCTGTGCGCGCAATCTTACCAGTTCATTGTGCTGAGCCTTGACCACCTTTTCCAGCTCGTCAAGTCTAGAACGCATAAATCCTGATTCGCTCCCGCCAAGTGATGAAGGTGAATGGGGCCGAGAGCGAGAACGAGAGGGTGAGGGAGAGCTGGGAGTTTGTAGAGGATGCGCCTGTGTGCGTGATGGGGACCTTGTGGGATGCCTGGGTGATGAGGCTGCGGAAGTCGAGATGGACTTGCGAGTGTTGATGTTCATGCCGGTATTGGCTTGGTGTTGAGGGGAGTTTCGGTCTTCGATCTCATTTTGGTACTGCTGCAAAAGCGCGTCAAATTGCTGTTGCTGCTGAGCCAACGCCTCCTCCAGCCGTTGAACCTCGCGGGACTTGGAATCCAACAACATGCGCATGTCAACACGATGGTTATCTTCCAGTGTTTTACGGATGGTCTCGAGCTCGGTCCTGTATCTCCGTTTGATTTCACCAAGGATAAGTAAAAACTGCCTGGCAAGCTTCATTCGCACCTTCTGCTCAAGCGCACGTTCCTCTGCTCGCGCCAGATAACGAGCTCGTCGTTTCTCTTGAACCTCGGGGTTCTGGCTATCTGCGTTCTCAGGATCTTCGTCTTCTTCTTCATCCGAAGTCTCTTCATCCGCGCTACGAAAACCCTGAGCCTCTTTCAGGGCGTCGGCTAGCTCCAGCACCGTCTGAACGTCGTCGTTTGTTGCTTCTCCAAGGCGTCTGGGTGAGTGGCTTGTGCTATCACCAAGTACGGCCAAGAAGGGGCTCTCAACATCGAGCATCATGAGCTTCTCCATCAGCAGCTCCGGCGTTGCAGCCCTATCAATATCTGGATCTGGACTGTGGAATTCCTCCTCATTTTCCTTCCCATTAGTAGGTGATTTGCTCATTCCATATATGTTGAATTGGCGCGGTTCGGCGTTACCACTCTGGTGCCCGTAATAAGTGTCATGAGGCGGGTACAGAGCGAGATCATGTGCGGTTGGACTAAACTCAACATCTGGCAGTGTGTTAGAGGCTGCATGCGGTGCAGAGTCACCGTCAAGACGGCTGAAACTATCCTTTTCCTGCTCGTCTTCGTCGGGTAGCTCGAGCCCTTCGAGATGAAGCATACCGTCGGCTTCCTGATTACGAGACTGGTGCAGATCCCATGGATGCTCCGAAGGCACATCCGGCACTATGACTGGGTCTCCATTCACCTGGTCATAGTTGGTCGAGTCGCGCGTCACCTCGAGCTCCGCCGCAGGCGGGCTAGACCCTTCCATGGAGCTGAAGCTTTGATTCGTCGCGTGGAGCGCACTATGGGTGGAGCTTCGTGAGATACAAACAAATCACTGTGAGATATCTGACTGGACCACACGTAACGGAACGATTTTTACCCCGGTGTACTCACACCAACCCTCTGTTTCGATATCCTAGAAAATGTAACTGAGGTAACGGATGTGCCATCGGCAGAGTCTTTTTTGCTGGTCTTTCCTGCGGGGAGCAGCGTGGATCCCGCTGTTCGCCAGCCAGGTGCGGTTGTAACCATGAGCTACACTATATATTACTGAGCCACTGGAAACTCTATCTCAGACGATGTTCTCGATCAATAATTTCACTGGAAACCCGAGGGGTCCGGCAAAGCAAACTGCCCCATCTCGTCTTATCTCCGGGTGTACGTTGCCAAAAGCTGGAATTGAATACAAGACATCCAGCTCGCTTCTCTCCAACTGTATGAGTGCTAGTCTCTTGCACCAAGACCTCGACCGTTTGCATTTCGCATAACTAGAACGCGGTACCCGGATATGCAACATTCATAAGACATCTCCATATCCCACGACTGGCATAAGTATATACAGCTATACTGCTGCTATCCTTCTAATGGCATCCCTTTTCGCTTCGCCCTTGCCAAGGTACGGAGCTGCAAAATGCTGATGGCAGCTGAAGGAGGATGGAATCCGTTTAAAATTTGCACACTACGTAGTGATCGAATATACAAGACGGGTAGAGTGTTTGATGCTGAAAATATGCTAGTTTGGTTTTTTCCTGGATATAACCATGCTTTACTCGGTTTAAATCTCCTTGTAGTCGCTAAACACACCCTATTTTGATTGCCAACCTGTTGTCCCAACGACTAGTCTCCAGTCCCGACCCACACTCACGTCTCAATCTCTCGCGTCACCCCGCCTTCTCACCTAGGACCCGTTCTAGCCGAACGAGCATGACTGCTCCTGCGGAAAGCACCGCCCTCCCGCCGCGGATCGTCGACACAGTCACCCTCTCGGAGGAGATCGTCGACAAGCTCAAGATCCTTGGCTACGAGGCGCTGTTCTGCAAGCCAAGGTACGTGCTGACCTCCAGCCTGATGACCCAATGTTGGTTTGCTCAAGTGGTACGGTCGACGATATACTGCATAGTGCTATCTACGAGTCCCCAGTTCTCATATCTTCGCAAATCGTTGTTCATCTTCACTTCTGTCCAGAAACCTCCCACCAGTCGGTCGGTATTTCTTTGCTCAGGCCAACAAGCCTTCGGATATGTTCCCTTACTTTGCCTCACTGACGTGTTGGCTGTTCCAGCTTGCCGGTCAGCAATTCGCGGAATGGACAGAGTACGATGACCCCACACAAATCTGCAACACAATTCTGCGCCTGCTCAAGGGCATGCGCTTTGAAGACGCGATGGTGACTCTCGTCAAGCTTCGACAGGTGAGCCCTGAGGCAATATGTCTCGTATTAGATTTCCTCACAACGAGCGCACTCAACACGCAGCGCTTCCGAGTACAGACACCCTCCTACATCACCACCACCTTCGCTGAGGAGGCGCAAGTGGATGTGCAGGCAGAGTTGGGGGATGTCGTTCCAGATGAAATCGAGGAGGAGGTCGATATGGGCTCAGGTGAGACAGCTAATCAATACTCTCGTATGGGTGGCAGTGCGGCTCCTGTTGCAGGTCGACGGGACTCAAGTCTGGCTGCTGACATCACATCGGCACTCTCAGGTGGTGCATCGCTCCATGCCACCACTGCTGGTTCGATGAGCCTGGCCGAGGCGAGAGCACTAACAACCTCAAGTGTGACTGCGGAACAGTGGGCTATCCACTTGGAGAAGATGCTGCCCAAGCTTACAACAAAGCTGGACACAGTAACGCGCGAATGGTACGCACGATCGGAGACGGCCGCGCGCGAAGTCAACCAGTTAGGAGAAATCTTGCCCGAGTCACTGTCAACACTGACGAAGCTCGCCGAGCAGGTACAGTCAGCGACTGAGCGCATCAAGACACGAGAGACGTATCTCAACGCAGATCTCACACAGAATGGTGGGCTGGGCAATCAAGTCAAGGAGACCCGACTGAAGTTGAAGGAGCTTGAGACGGAACGCATGCGACTCCAGGAATCGGTCGGGACACTCGCTCAGCGATTGGAAGAACAAACGGCGCGTGTGAATGAACTCAAGACCACAGTGACAGCGAAGAGTAGTGCAATGACGGACGCATCGCCTCTACGAAACATCCAGGCTGCGCTTCAACAAGTTAAGCAAGAGATCGATGCGATGGGACTCCGACTGGGCATTCTCAATCAGACCTACATTCAAGCTACTGTTCGAGCGTACCAGCAAAAGTCACGGCAAGAGCTTGAACAGAAGGCAAACGCTGCGCAGCTCCAGAAGGGCATTTCTCTGTCGAAGCGGAAGTAACAGCAGGAGTGCAAGGGGGGAGTGAAGATATCAAGTAATCGTAAAACATGTGAATACACAAGTAATGAGTCTATTGATAAAACAAGAGAGGGTACCTACGACCCTAGACAGGCCGCGGCTACAAATCAGTCCTTTTTGAAGAAACTGAAGATAGATCGCTGCTGACCTGAATCCTTCTTGGCCTGACGCTTGGGTGCCTCTTTAGCAGCCGCTGATGGTGGAGGAGGCACGACTGGTGGCTTTGGTGCAGTCTTCTTCTCCTTAGTGGGTGAAGCCTGTTTTGTGGCTGCGGGAGCCGTACCCTCCGTTGCAACTGCTTGAGTAGCCCCGGCTTGCTTCAGAGCGTCGTAGGTTGCCGAGTAATCAGGCATTGCACCCGGATCTCCCTCGTTGGCCTCAACGCGCTCAATACGAACTTCAATGAAACCTTCGTCGTTGACAAATTCCACCTCCCGCTCAACGTAGTACTTGGGCTTCTCATTCGTTTTCGCCACGTAGTTGGCCAACGTGTTTGCGAGGAGCATTTGTTCCTCTCGTTGACGCTTGCGCTCTTCCTCATCCGCCTCCCTAAGCTGTTGCGCAATAGTCTCTTCGTCAACCATTGATGGATCCTCGAGTTCATCTTCGCTGTCGTAGACTCGCTTGGAGCCCTTGGCCTTGGCGCCCTTCTTGCCTTTCTTGCTCTTCGAAATCTCCATCTCGGAATCGCTGTCAGAGTCAGAAGAGTCAGAAGAGGACGAAGAAGAAGAGTCAGAGGAGGAATCTGAGCTGTCCGAATCCGACGAGGATGAACCTTTCTTGGCTGGCTTACGACCAGCCTTTCCTCGCTTGCCCTTGACCTTCTTTGGTTCCTCCTCTTCCGAGTCATCGTCTTGGCTGCTCTCTCCATCGGGCGCAATGAAGTCATCGAGGTCGTCGTCTGCTTCATCATTCTCTGCCGCCTTACCCACCGTCTTCTTTTTCGGTTTGGACGCTGCCTTGGCTGTAGATGCAGCTTCTTTACGACCCTTACCACGCGCGGTGGTGGTGCTGGTGGTTGTACCTGACTTGGAAGATGACGCGAAGGGATCGGCAAAGGTGTGGAAGGGATTGAGGAAGCCGCTGGCTGACGTGGCACCCCCATCGCTGGTCGATTCCTGTGCTGGCTGTGAGGATGACGAAGCACTGGCGAAAGTTGAAATAATAGAGGATTTGGTCGCAGTTACTGCGGGTTTGGGCACAGTTGGCTCAGGTGAGTCTGGGCTAGTGAATGCCGAAACAGGTGAAGCATCAGATGAGACTCTAGAGGCACTTGCTGCTCCAGCCGCAGCAAACATGGCTTTAAGGCCCGCTGCCCCTGAGGATTTGGCCTTGGATACAGACTGATCGAAGGTGGAGCTTGGGGAGTCCCACGGGCTTGGACTGCCAGCGGTGGATTGCTGTCCAGTCGTTGAGGGAGGTGAGCTCGTGGTAGATAACGGGCTTGCTGCCTGCATGACTGCCGCCACCGCAGGCGCTGGGTCAGCCCGCTGGATTTGGCCATTCGCGACAACGCCCAAGAAGGATGGGTTCGCAAGATCTTTTGTGCTACGAGTGCTCTCGAGAGAGAAGTTCATTTGCTCGTAGGTGGCATTGCTCATAGCAGTGTCAAGAAGGGCACGCTGTCGGGCTGGGTCGTTTGTAGCGGGGAATACCGTATGCACAAACACGCCTGTTACCACCTCCAGATGGCCCTTGGCTGCGTCAAGGAGACTCTTTTCGACCAAGTTCATGACGACCTGCAGCGCGCCATTTGATGCTTTGGCCATGCCGGAGAGGCCATAGAAACATCCGACCTGGTCCGCGTGGGCATTGAGGAATTCGTTCATTGCGAGCTTCGCAACATGCACCGAGATCGCCTGGGCGAACGCAAGACCCTTGTAGGACATGGGCCGCTTCTCCGTCAGGACCGTGTACTCCAGCGCTCTGACGGCGAGATCCACCTGGCTGTCCGTCATGTTGCTTTGCTGTTCTTCAGAGGCGTGTCGATATGTATGGGGATAGATAAGAGAGCAGCAAGTGTGAGCGATTTCCTAAAATGTCAAACGTCACCAAGACCCCTAGGATTGCACGTCGAATACCAGTTCGTGGGGTCGGATCTCCAGCTAAAGCACTTTCCTCGGTGATCTGAAGGACACGC
>Ga0182741_1005775_pt1 | contig 11234 bp, 5 predicted proteins | sample eDN5th37CBELigOP_FD_128874 | JGI IMG/M metagenome (GOLD analysis project Ga0182741, IMG submission 128874) | Enriched Organic Plus compost microbial communities from Emeryville, California, USA - eDNA 5th pass 37_C BE-Lig OP (version 2) (version 2) ...
GTACCCGCTTGGCTACACGCCGTCCGAAGGCGTCGTAGTAGTACTCAGCTTCCAGCGGCCCGCCGTCGCTCGGGCGTAGCGCCTTCACCAGGCGGTTTTCGTCGTCGTAGTGCAGGGTGAGCGCGTACGGCTGCTCGTCGGGCCCGCCTTTGCGCACCTTGCGGATGGTGTTGCCGCGGGCGTCGTGCTCGTAGCGTTGCTGGAAGTACTTCTTCAGCAGGTTGTGCTGCAGCGGGGCCAGCTTCTTGCCGCCGTCGGCGCTTGGCTGCGGCTCGATCAGGTTGCCGGCCGGGTCGAAGGCGAACAGCTCCTTCAGGCCCGGCTGCACCGCCTCCAGCAGTTGGCCGACCGGGTCGTAGCGGTACTGGATGGTGCCGCGGTGTCGGTCGTCGATACGCAACAACTGGCCGGCGGCGTCGTAGCCGAAATGGCGTTCGGCCAGGGTGGTGCCGCCGCGGCGCAGCGACAACTGGGTGACGCGCGACAGCGGGTCGTAGTCGCGGGTCTGCAGCAGACGGTCGCGGCCGCGGCCAAGTTCGCGCACGGTCTCGCGGTGCAGGGCGTCGCGCTCGACGTCCACCAGCGGCTGGCCGTTCCACAGCAGGCCGTGCCAGTGACCGCTGCCGTAGCGCTGGGTGACCAGCTCGCGGCCGTTGGGCAGGGTGGTCTGGGTACGGTTGCCCAGCGCGTCGTACTCATGCCTGAGGGTGAAGCTGGCCTGCCGCACGCCCGCGCCGCCGGGGATGCGCAGATGCTGCTCCTCGCCGGTCAAGCGGCCGCCGGCGTCGTACTCGAAGTTGAGCCGGGTGTGCTCGTTGCGTACCTGCACCAGGCGGCCGAGGGCGTCGTAGCCGAAGTGTGTGTCGCCCTGTGGGCTGGACTTCTTGACCAGGCGGCCGAGCGGATCGCGCTGGTAGTCGCTGCGGATGCCGCCCTGCTCGCGGGCGATGAGCATGCCGCCGCGGTCGTAGTGGTAGCGCGTGACTTGGCCGTCGAAGCCGATTTCCTGAAGCAACCGCTCGGCGGCGTCGTAGCGGAAGTCGTAGGTTTCGCCGTTCTGGTTGATCAGCTGCGTAAGCTGCAGGTGGCGGTTGTAGCGGTAGGTGAGGGCGTGGCCGTTGGGGTCGACACGCTGGATGAGCTGGTGCTTGCCGTTGTAGCGGTACAGCGTGGTGGCGCCCTTGGCGTCGGTGTAGCGGGTGAGGTTGCCGTTGGCGTCGTAGTCGAAGCGCTCGCGGCTGCCGTCGGGGCGGACGAGTACGCGCAGCCGCCCCAGCGCGTCGCGCTCATAGCGGGTGATGTGGCCGGCGGCGTCTTCGGACTCGATCAGCCGGCCCAGCGCGTCGTAGCGGAACTGGGTGCTGTGGCCGGAGCAGTCGGTGTAGCGGACGAGCTGACCACGGGCGTTGTAGGCCAAGCACTTGACGCCGCCCTTGGCGTCACGCTCCTCGATCAACTGGCCGCGCTCGTCGTAGCGGTACTCGGTACTGTGGCCGCCGGGGTCGGTCTGGCGGATCAACAGCCCGGCGTCGTTATAGGCGCGCAGCCACAAGCCGCCGGCCGGGTCGACGATGCGCACCGGCCGATTGTTGGCATCGTAGCTGTAGTGGGTCGTGCGGCCGGCCGGGTCGGTAACGCTCAGGACATTGCCGTTGGCGTCGCAGCGATAGCGGGTGGCGCGGCCTTCGGCGTCGATGTCGGCGAGCAGGTTGCCGTCTTCGTCCCATTCGCGACGGGCGATGCTGCGGCTGCCGTCGGCTTCGATGACCTCGCGCGCGGTGATGAGGTTGCGGCGGTCGTAGCGGTAGATGGTGCGCACACCGTTGGCGCCGCGCACCTCGGTGACGCGGTTGAGCCGGTCGTAGCTCAGGCGGGTGTCTTCGCTACCGTCGTCGGCCACGGTGCGGATGCAGCGGGCGCGGTGGCTGTCGCCGTCCCACTCCAGATTCTGGCCGGCGCCGTTGTAGTCGCTGTAGTGGGTGAGCAGGTGGCGATGGTAGGCGTAGCCGCGCACGTTGCCCGCGGCGTCGTGCTGGGCGACGAGATCGGCATGGCCGTCGTCGCCGATCGCATAGCTGTAACGCACGTGAGTGTGCCGGCTGCCGTCGGGCAGCAGCTGCTCGATACGCTCGATACGGCCTTGTTCACCCAGGCATTCCAGCCGCAGCTCGGCGCCGTCGGTGATCATCAGCACCGCCCCTGGGACGCCCGCCTCGTGGCCGTCGCGGATGCTCAAGCGCGTGCCGGCGGCCGTGCGCATCTCGCGCAGCGCATAGCGGCGCCGGGTGACTTGGCCATAAGCGTCGGTATGGACGGGGCCGTGCGCGCGGAACAGATCGCTGTCGCCGTTGCGGTAGCGCAGCACCAGCACGTCACGGCTGGGCCGCTCCAGCACGAAGCCTTCGAACACGTCATTGTGCTGTTCGCCGACGCGCAGGAGCGGCAACGGCACGTTGCGGCCGGTGTGGTCGTGGTAGACCAGCTCGTCGGCGGTTTGGGTAAAGGCGGTGGTATAGGCGCAGGTCCAGCGTGCGCCTAGCGGGCCGTCGTCGTAGGGTGCATGGGAGGAGCGGTAGGCGCGCTCCCAGCGCACCGGCACCAGCCCGGGAGCTTCGAAGTCGGTCTGGTAGAGGAGCTCCTCACCGGTGGCGAACAGGACGGGATTGCGGGTGCGGTTGGGCGTCCGGCCCGGCCCCTGATTGTGCGGATCGCATTCCGTGCTAGCGAGATTGGTCCGGTCGTCATCACCGCGCTGTTTGGTCTTGCCGCTTTCTGGAGCCTGCGCGTCACCATCCGGCGATCTTGATCCCGGGGCATCGGCCGGCATGCCCTTGGAATCAGCGGCGGGGTTGCCTCGACGTCCGGCACCAGGACTCATGTCCGGCGTGCCCTTGTCCGCGCGCTGCACGCGCTTGAGGAGGTTGGCGAGATCCACGAACAGGTTCAGGACCTTGTCGGTGAATACGCCTACTCGCTGTGCGGTCCTGGTAGCCAGCAGAACGCCGCCCGCGCCAAGCGTCCCTAGCGTGATGAGAACCTCGAGGCCAATGCCGACGGCCACCACGCCCTTATCCACATGTGGCGTCGAGCTAACCCAGCCCTTGAAGAAATCCACCAACACCTGCCGGGTGGGCGGATCCCTGTAGAGCTGCATGATGATCTCGTAGCCACGCTTGGCGAGCCGGCACAACTCCTGGAAGTCGCCCTGAACTTCCACGCCGAGCGCAGCGAGCATGCGCCGAGCGGCAGCAAAGTCATCAAGCCGGAGGTCCTTGATTAGCCGTAATTCGAAGTGGATCGTATTGCCCGCCACGGTCGCGGCGAGCATCCCGGCCTTGGCGAGCGCGCTCACCCCTTCGCCCAGTCCGTGAAGGGCACCGCCAATGATGATCAAGGCCCGGGCCGCGGCGTTCTCTTGCCAATACGACTCATCTACGCGCTGCTTGGTTTCCCAGCGCTCTCGGAGAATTTCGCCTAGCTCGACAGCAAGCTCGAGGCGCTTATATTCGTAGGCGTGACCAGGATTCTCGAAGCGGACTAGCCAATTTATTCGATTGCAGTCCATGAGCAGATGATCGTCAGGCCCTGCAACGCGATCCCAATAGGCATCGGAAGACAGCTGAAATACTTGCACGCGCCGAGCGGACATCATCAGCGCGATCCGGTCCTGCAGCCGCTGGTGATCCAGCGAGTGCACGGGAGCCGGGCTTACATCATCGAAGCGTGCAAGAAGTTGCCGAAGTGTCTCGATAGGCAGCTGGCGAACAAGGCCGCTGGCAAACGCAACACTGCTCGGGCAGCGCGCTTGCTCCAGCCAGAACGACGGACGGAAGCCGGAATCAGCGAAAACGAATATCGTGCCGTGGACATTGATGACTATCGGCCCACGCACCCCGCAGACGCTCTGATTCACTTGGTTCATTATCGCTGTCTTCCGTGACAATCAGATTATGAATTACCGCTTCCACACATCGGCGACGCTATAACACCGACCGTCTCCGTTCTCCGACGACAGGAGAACGGAGAGAGCGGCCCGCGCATGCACCGTCCGCTGGGTGCACCGCTAGCGGTTCACTCCGGCAGCCCCATACGCAGCTAGGCCAGCAGACCGTGTAACGCGTCCATACGAGTTGTTTGGCCAGGCGCTTCGACCCCGCAGCGCGCAAAGCGATTCGCGGCGGAGCCGCTCCCACAGGAGAATAAAGGTGCCTCTTGCTTTGGGAGCGGTCGCGCCGCGCATGGCTTTCGATCCTTTGCCTGCCACCGTCGCCCCCTTACGTCGCCCCCGAAACGGGACAAACGAGGCGAGGACCAGCGGCAACAGGGCGGGCGCCAAAGGCCGATCGATGCGGTACCCGCTGTCGCATACGCCAGTGGAATCCGCGCCCGCGGTCTAGTTGATCTGAACCGGTGTGCCGTCGATGTCCACCACGCCGCCGGTGATCTTGATGCCCGAGCCGTCGATGGTGATGGTGTTGCCGCCGACCTGCAGGTGGATCATGGTCTTGGCGGTGATGGTGAGCGTGTCGCCGACGGTCTCGGTGTGGTTGCGCTTGACGTCGACGTTGAGGTCGCGCTCGGCCTGGATGTAAATCTCTTCCTGGCCCTTCTTGTCGTCGAAGCGCAGTTCGTTGAAGTTGTTGGTGCCACCCTTCTTGGTGGAGCGGCCCTTGATGCCGTACTGCGTGGTCTTGCCCGGACCGCCATAGGGCGGCTTGTGGTTTTCGTGGTACAGGGCGCCGAGGATGAACGGCCGGTCGGGATTGCCGTTCTCGAACGCCACCACCACTTCCTGGCCCACCCGCGGAATCATCTGCATGCCGTAGCCGGGGCCGGCGAACGCCGGCTGCATGACCCGGAGCCAGCAGGTGGTTTCGTGCTTCTGCCCTTCCTGCTCCGCGCCGCGGCGGTCCCAGTGGAAGCGCACTTTCACCCGGCCCAGTTCGTCGGTGTGGATTTCCTCGCCCTCGGGACCGACCACCACGGCGGTCTGCAGCCCGTGGATCGTCGGCCAGCCGATCTCGGCCGGGTAGATCAGGTCGCCCTTGGGCACGGCGCTGAAAGCGACGGCGAACGGCGTGCCGCCGCCCTCCTGGTCATGCGCGTGGAAGTTGATCTCGGTGATGGCGAAGGTCTTGCCCTTACCGAACCACTCGCCCTCCTGGGCGTGCAGCACGGAGAAGGTGCGCCCCACCTCGAGGTGGTGATAGGTGGCGCTACCGTGCACCATTCGCCGCCGCTCCAGGCCGCGCAGCAACCAGCGCTGGGTGTCGGCGTCGGCCTCGCTGGGGTTGCCGTAGGTGCCGGCGTAGCGGAAGCGCGCGATGTCGGTCGCCAGGGTGATCTCGGCGGCCTCACCGCTGGCGGGCGCGGTGGCGGTGATCGGCGCGGCCGGATCGCGGTAGTTGTACGTGCTCTGCACGGCCTTGCCCGGCGCGAACTGGCTGCTCTCGGTCAGGGAGGTGATGCTGGAGTGACCGGCGGTCGCCGGCTGCAGGATCAGCACGTCGGGGTCGAGCGGCTTGAGGTCCTGCGGGTTGTCGACGAAGTGCAGGGTGTGCTTGCCGTCTTCGTGCGTGAAGTAGAACGCGACGTTTTCCTTGCGCAACCAGCGCAGCAGCACGTTGAGGTCGCTTTCGGCGTGCTGGGTGATGAAGCGGCGCTTCGGATGCGGCTCGGACAGCTCGATCTTGTAGGGAATGTGATCGGCGTAATCCTTCAGGACAGCATTTATTAGATCTTTAATATCTACGTTCTGAAAGATCCGACAGTCGTGGGTATGGCTCAGCAACCAAAGTGCCGGCACCACCGCCAACCTGTATTCGCTCTCGCTGCCGACTTTGCGACGACCCAGCGCCTCGAATTCGGAAATTATTCCGTTGAAATAGCGCAAGGTCTGGTCCTCGCGCACCAGGCCGATGGTGGCGGGCTTGCCGATGAGATCCTTAGGCTGCAGATCGTGCCGTTTGGCCGAGAACACCCGCAGATCGTAGCGGAACAGGGCCGACATGGACTCGGTGCCTTGCACGCTGACCGGGATCAGCACATCGTCGCCCAGCGGGGTGGCCAACCGGATATGGCGCTTGTCCTGGGTGGGGTTTATAACCGCATTGCCCATGCGCGAGCCGTCCTTGTTATTGATTGCTAATCCATTAGCGGAGCGGTGATTAAGGACTCCGAATCCTAGGAGTTACCCCTTTGACCGTCAACGGCAAAAGTACCAAAACGGTCGACCGCGGGCCTCGCTTCGAACATTTGGCTGATGCTAATTTTCAGAAAATGCTGATCGAGCGCGCACGCCTATTTCCGTTGCGCGCCGAACCCGAATCTCATGCACATCAGTGGAAATCGAGGACCGAACCAACGCCCCCTGACGCCGGCCCCGGCACGCCGAGACCGGCCAGTTCACGAACCGCCCCGTCGCCGGTCCGCTCAATAGTGCAGCACGCTGTGCACCGGGTACGCGGACAAGCGTTCGCGCCCCTTCAGCTCATCCAGCTCGAGCAGGAACGAGCAACCGACGACGCTCGCGCCCAGCCGCTGCACCAGCTCGCAGCTGGCGGCGGCGGTACCGCCGGTGGCGAGTACGTCGTCGACCACCAGCACCCGGTCCTGCGGGCAGATCGCGTCGACGTGCACCTCCAGGCTGGTGCTTCCGTACTCCAGCGAATAGGACACGCTCTGCACGTCGTAGGGCAGCTTGCCGGGCTTGCGCAGCGGCACGAAGCTCACGCCCAGCTCCCAGGCCGCCAGGCTGCCGAAGATGAACCCGCGCGCTTCCATGCCCACGACCGCGGTCAGTCCCTCGTCGACGTAGGGATGGATCATGTGGTGCACGGCCAGGCGCAGCGCCTGCGGGTCGCGCAGCAGCGGCGTGATGTCGCGGTACATCACACCCGGTTTGGGGAAATCCGGAATGGTCCGGATGCGGCTGTAGAGATCGGTCATCTTCACCTCGCGTGGTCGGCCGGAATAGCGCCGCATGGTCGCGCCTGGAACGGGCGCGGGACGACGCCCGTGCCCTTGGACGCCGCCAAAGCTACATGGCGGCGGTCTCGGATTGAATCCCCTCGTGCCCGCTCCCATCCACCGTGATTGCGCCAGGGCGACGCCCATGGCGGTCCGCGCAGTTGGTTGGTCAGGGGACACCTTCATGAATCTGCCCGAGCTGAAGAAACACCGTGGCGTCAACCGGGTTCTGCTGCTGTTCGCGCCCGAGCGCTCCCACCCCGGCTACATGAGCGCCAGCTCCAAGCTGAGCACCGCCGAAAGGCGATTGCGGGAGCGCGACATCCGCGTGCTCACCGTATTCAGCTCCGGTCGCGTGTACGAGGAGGACGAACGCGTCGACGGCGCGCACGCGGTGGATTTCCGCCGCCAGTTCGGCGCCGCCCGCGACGAGTTCACCGCCGTCCTGCTCGACACCGAAGGCAAGGAGTGCGTGCGTCAGCGTGGCGATCTCGACCTGCCGTCGCTGCTCGGCGCGCTGCGCGAGGAGTCGCGGCACTGAGCGGCGCCCGGCATCCGCCAACTTCATGCGGTGCCGACCGGTCGCGGTGGATTACCATGCTGGCTGCCTGTCACTTGCGGATCGGTTAGCCATGAAGAGACTCAGCGGCATCTTTCTCCGAGGCCTGGCGGCCATTCTGCCCATCGCCGTCACCCTGTACCTGCTGTACTGGGTGGGCAGCTCGGCGGAGGCGGTACTGGGCGGCCTGCTCCAGCGCGTGCTGCCCGGCGAGTGGTATCTGCCGGGCCTGGGGCTGGTAGCGGGCGTGTTGTTGATCTTCGTGCTCGGCGTGCTGCTCAAGGCCTATCTGGTTCAACAGCTGTGGCGGCTGGTGGAACTGGCCATGCAGCGGATTCCGCTGGTGAGCACCATCTACGGCGCCGCGCAGGACCTGATGACGTTCTTCTCGCCCCGGCGCCAGGAGGACATGGGCCAGGTGGTGACGGTGCCGTTCGGCGACAGCGGCTACCGGCTGCTCGGCATCGTCACCCGGCAGAGCACCGCCGATCTGCCGCCGGCGCTGGCGTCGCTGGGGTTGATCACCGTGTACATCCCCTTCGGCTATCAGATCGGCGGCCATACCTTGCTGGTACCGCCGTCGGCGGTGCAGCCGGTGGACATGACGGTGGAGCAGGCCATGCGCTTCATCCTCACCGCCGGCATCTCCGCGGCGCGCCCCGGCGAGCTCGAGCCGAAGGCGGGCACCGCGCCGGACCTTGCGGCAACTGGAAATGCCCCGGGGCGCACTCTATGATGAACCGGCCAGAACAAGAACGAATCATAGGCCACCACGGATTCCCTGCCCGTTCGGCTGCCCGCTCAAAAAGCCGGGTAAGACAGCGCCAAGCAACCTTTGCCGCTCGCCGAACGGCTGGGCCCGTGGCCTACCCAAGAGGTGAGCTATGGCTGCAGTACCTGAGGATGTAGATCCTCAAGAGACGCGCGAGTGGCTGGATGCCCTCGAAGCCCTCATCGAAGCGGAAGGACCCGAGCGGGCTCACTTTCTACTCGAAGCCCTGGTCGACAAAGCCCGCCGCCGCGGCGTCGACGTGCCCTTCAAGGCCACCACGGCCTACCTGAACACCATCCCACCCGATCTCGAGGCCCGCTCGCCGGGCGATCACGCGCTCGAATGGCGCATCCGCTCGCTGATCCGCTGGAACGCGATGGCCATGGTGGTGCATGCCAACAAGGAAAGCGAGGGCATCGGCGGCCACATCGCCAGCTTCGCCTCCAGCGCCACGCTCTACGACGTCGGCTTCAACCACTTCTGGCACGCGCCCAGCGAGGACCACGGCGGCGACCTGGTCTACATCCAGGGCCATTCCGCGCCCGGCATCTACGCGCGCGCCTTCCTCGAAGGCCGCTTGAGCGAGCAGCAGCTGAACGCCTTCCGCCGCGACGTCAGCCTCAAGGGCATCACCTCCTATCCGCACCCGTGGCTGATGCCCGACTTCTGGCAGTTCCCCACCGTGTCGATGGGCCTGGGCCCGATCATGGCGATCTACCAGGCCCGGTTCATGAAGTACCTGCACAACCGCGGCCTGATCGACACCTCCAAGCGCAAGGTCTGGGTGTTCTGCGGCGACGGCGAGATGGACGAGCCGGAGTCGATGGGCGCGATCGGCCTGGCCGCGCGCGAGAAGCTCGACAACCTGGTGTTCGTGATCAACTGCAATCTGCAGCGGCTGGACGGCCCGGTGCGCGGCAACGGCAAGATCATCCAGGAGCTGGAGAGCGAGTTCCGCGGCGCCGGCTGGAACGTCATCAAGGTGATCTGGGGCTCGTACTGGGACCCGCTGCTGCTGCAGGACAGCAAGGGCCTGCTGCGCCGGCGCATGGAAGAGGCGGTGGACGGCGAGTACCAGAACTTCAAGGCCAAGGGCGGCGCCTACACGCGCGAGCACTTCTTCGGCAAATACCCCGAGCTGAAGGAGATGGTGGCCAACCTCTCCGACGACGACATCTGGCGCCTCAACCGCGGCGGCCACGACCCGCACAAGATCTACGCCGCCTACCACGCCGCCGTGAACCACACCGGGCAGCCCACGGTGATCCTGGCCAAGACCGTCAAGGGCTACGGCATGGGCGAGGCCGGTGAGGGCCAGAACATCACCCATCAGCAGAAGAAGATGGGCGAGAAGGCGCTCAAGGCCTTCCGCGACCGCTTCCAGATTCCGATCTCCGACGACGAGATCGCCAAGGCGCCGTTCTACAAGCCGGCGGACGACAGCCCCGAGATCAAGTACCTGCACGAGCGGCGCAAGGCGCTGGGCGGCTATCTGCCGGCGCGCGACCCCAACCGCGCGCCGCCGCTGAAAGTGCCCGAGCTGTCGGCCTTCGAGCTGCTGCTCAAGGGCTCGGACGATCGCGAGATGTCCACGACCATGGCGTTCGTGCGCATCCTCGCGATCCTGCTGCGCGATAAGAACATCGCCGACCACGTGGTGCCGATCGTGCCCGACGAGGCGCGCACCTTCGGCATGGAGGGCCTGTTCCGCCAGCTCGGCATCTACTCCTCGGTCGGCCAGCTGTACTCGCCGCAGGATGCCGACCAGCTGATGTTCTACAAGGAGGACAAGCGCGGGCAGATCCTGCAGGAAGGCATCACCGAGGCCGGCGCCATGTGCTCGTGGATCGCCGCCGGCACGGCCTACGCCAACCACGGCATCCAGATGATCCCGTTCTTCGCCTACTACTCGATGTTCGGCTTCCAGCGGGTGGGCGACCTGGCCTGGGCCGCCGGCGATTCGCAGGCGCGCGGCTTCCTCATGGGCGGCACCGCCGGCCGCACCACGCTCAACGGCGAGGGGCTGCAGCACGAGGACGGCCACAGCCACGTGTTCTCGTCGGTGATCCCCAACTGCGTGTCGTACGACCCGACCTTCGCCTACGAGATGGCGGTGATCATCCAGGACGGCCTGCGCCGGATGTTCCAGGACGGCGAGAAGGTCTTCTACTACATCACGATGATGAACGAGAACTACGTCCAGCCGGCCATGCCGGACGGCGCGGAACAGGGCATCCGCAAGGGCATGTACCTGTTCCGCGAGGGCGGCAAGGGCAAGCTGCGGGTGCAGCTGCTCGGCTCGGGCACCATCCTGCGCGAGGTGATCGCCGCCGCCGAGCTGCTTCGGCAGGACTGGAAGATCGCCGCCGACATCTGGAGCTGCCCGTCGTTCACCGAGCTCAAGCGCGACGGCGCCGACTGCGAGCGCTGGAACCTGCTGCATCCGGAAGCCGAGCCGCGCCAGCCGTGGGTGCGCAAGTGCCTGGCCGGCCGCGAAGGCCCGGCGGTGGCGGCCACCGATTACGTGCGCACCTTCGCCGAGCAGATCCGCCCCTACGTCGACCGCCGCTACGTGGTGCTGGGCACCGACGGCTACGGCCGTTCCGATACCCGCGAGGCGCTGCGCCACTTCTTCGAGGTGGACCGCTACTTCGTGACCATCGCCGCGCTCAAGGCACTGGCCGATGACGGCAAGCTGCCGTACGCCAAGGTGACCGAGGCGATCAAGAAGTACGGCATCGACCCGGACAAGCCGAATCCGACACTGGTTTGAGCGGCCGGCCGGCAAAGGACAGGGAATGGCAGATCTCATCGAACTCAAGGTTCCCGACATCGGCGACTTCCACGACGTGCCGATCATCGAAGTGCTGGTCGGTCCGGGCGACACGGTGGCGCAGGAGCAGTCGCTGATCACGCTGGAGAGCGACAAGGCCA
>Ga0182741_1005776_pt1 | contig 11233 bp, 6 predicted proteins | sample eDN5th37CBELigOP_FD_128874 | JGI IMG/M metagenome (GOLD analysis project Ga0182741, IMG submission 128874) | Enriched Organic Plus compost microbial communities from Emeryville, California, USA - eDNA 5th pass 37_C BE-Lig OP (version 2) (version 2) ...
AAGCTCCTGGGCCAGTATCTCGGCCGAGGCGATCGCCATGCCCGCCCCCTGTCCCGACACCAGCGTCAGGCAATGCGCGGCATCGCCGAGCAGGACTACCCGGCCCTGCGACCATTGTGGAAGATTGACGAGGATCAGGCTGTCGAGCGTCGGCGGCGGTCCCGCCTGCCCCATCCCGATGAAATCCCGGACGCGGGAATGGCTGTCGGCCGCGACCCGCTGCAGCATCGCCCAGCGTTGCTCCGGCGCAACCGGGGCCGACTCCGCGTCACGCCACACATGCATGGCCGCAAGCCGGCCGCCGCGAAGCGCGTAATATTCGGCAAGGTGTCCCGGCTCGGCATAGGACAGAAAATCCGCTTCGAGCCGCAGCGGATCATCGATGTCGAACACCGCGAAGCGATAGCCGAGTGGCTCGAAGCAGCCGTCGTCGGCGCCGAACAGCTGCTGCCGCAGCGCCGAACGGAAGCCATCGGCTCCGATCATGAGATCGGCGGTCACACATGTGCCGTCCGACAAGGTGACATGCACCGCTGCGTCGCGCGCGTCAAAGTCCGTCAGCGTCACGCCGAACCGGCGCTCCATCTCCGGCGGCAGCGCCACGTTCAGGATCTGGATAAGGTCGTCGCGGCGTACCGCATGATACGGAAGCCCCTGCAGGAAATCGCGATAGCGCAGGCGCAGCAACTCGCGGCCGTGACGATCACGGTAAACGTTTTCATTGATGTTATACGACACCTCCTGCAGCGCCGGCTGCAGTCCCATCCGGACCGCGGTCTCGTAGCCCGGTCCGGACAGGCCGAGCATATAGCCGCCGCTCCGAAGGTCGATCGCGCGCTCCACGATCAGGGCGCGCCAGCCGATCCTGTTCAACTGCCAGGCTGCGGCCAGTCCGGCAATTCCGGCGCCGACGATGACGGCAAGAGGACGGCTCATGTATGAGACCCGATGCTATTCTGGGGAAGCTTGCGCAGGATCACCGGAATGACTGCGAGCACCGCGACAGCCTCGATCGTCGCAAGCCCGAAGCATGTGCCATAGCCCAGATGCTGCGCGATCACGCCGCTGCCGAAGCCGCACAGGCCGGCGACGGCGGCATCGGCGCACTGGAACAGCGTGAAATCGACACCCGCCTGCTTCAGGGACGCAAGCCCCATCAGCAGCGAATAGAGGGCGACAAATCCGATCGCCATTGCCATGGTCATCGCGATCACAAGGCCGGCGAGAGCCGCCGGCTGCTTCGCCCCCAGCAGGGCCGCCACGGTCAGGGCCGCGATGGCGAGGGCCTGAAGGCCTGCCGCGATCATCACCGCGCGCCCGGAGCCGAAGAACCGGACCAGCAGTCCGCCGGCGACGGTGCCGATCACGCCCGCGGCGGTGCCGCCAAGGCCGTTGAGCAGCCCGAGCAGCGCGAGATCGATGCCCGCATCGATCAGGAACGGCCCGGTCATGCCCTGCACCAGCCTGACACCGATCTCGAACAGCACCGTCAGCAACAGGCCGGTCCGTATCTCGGGGCGACGCAAAGCGAAACCGAGGCTGGGCCGATGGCCGAGATCGGCATTTGTCGGCCGGGGCGGCTCGCGAACGAAGGCGAACGGCAGCGTCAGCAGCACGATCAGCCCGGCCATCGTCCCCACCGCCACGGACCACCCCGCGGAGGCGGCAATGACGAGGAACAAGCCACTGCCGAACACCATCCCGAAGTAGCCACCGCCGACCTGCGCCGTATTGCCCCAGCCGCGATCGCGCGAGGAGAGCTGCTCGATCGCGAACGCGTCGCAGGCGATGTCGACCGTGGCGGAGGCCAGTGCGACCAAGCCAAGGCAGAGGAACAACGGCGCATTGGCCGCAGGCCCGAGCGTCGATAAGGCCAGCAGGATCAGCGCCGCCACGCCCTCGCCGGCGATCACGATCCGGCGTGAGCGGCGGCGGCCATCCTGTGACAGGCGATAGCGCTCGACCAGCGGCGCCCACAAGAATTTCAACGCCCACGGCAGCATGGCGACCGAGACCAGGCCGACCATGTCCAGCGCCACGCCATTGGCCCGCAGGATCGACGGCACGCCCTGGAAGGTCAGACCGCCAACCACGCTTTGCGCCGTATAGATGCCGGCGACGGCGACCAGAACCTGCCGGATCGGCAGACGAGCGGGCAATATGGGATGCTCGACAGCAGCCTCGGCCATCAGAACTGCATCCGCATCGACGCCCCGATCAGCCGGCCCGGCCCGATCGTGCTGATGACCGCGCCGCTGAAGTCATAGCTGGAGGTGCGATAGACGGTATCTGCCAGATTGTTGGCAAAGATCTTGAAGGTGGATCCTTTGTCGAGCACGAATTCCAGTCCAGCATCGAACGTCGCAAAGGATCCCTGCGACAGCGTGTTGGCCTCGTCGAAGTAGGTCTTGCCGACGAAATGAGCAGCGCCGAGCAGCGAGACCTGTCCCGGAAACACCGTCTGCGCCAGCACATAGCGCGCGGAAAGATTTGCCGTCACATCGGGAGCGTAGGGAACGCGGTTGCCGCTATAGACGATGCCGCTGAGCGGATCGACCGTATCAGTGAATTTGGAGCGGCCGAAATTGCCGTTGGCGGTGACGGTGAGGCGGTCGGTCGGCTTGAGGACGGCCTCGAGCTCCACCCCTGTGCTCTCCGCCCGCCCGGCATTGCGGATGACCTGCAGCCCGATCGGCCCGACATAGATCTGTTTGTCCTTGGACTCGATGTGATACAGCGCAGCGGACAGCGTCAACGCGCCATTCAGCGCAGCCGTGCGCACACCGATTTCGTAGTTCCAGGCTGTTTCAGGGTTGTATGGCTCGGCGTCGCCGATGCTCGATACGGTGTGGTTGAAACCGCCCGGCTTATAGCCTTCCGACACCAGCGCATAAAGCCGCGTGGTATCGGTGATCTGATAGCCGAGCGAGACTTTTGGCTGGAAGCTGGTGAAGCTGGCGGAGCGGTCGAAAATAAATCCGTAACCGTTGCCGTAGGTGTCCGGACGATTGAAGTTGATACTGGCCCAATCATAGGCGCCACGCGCACCGGCCGTGAGATCCAGCCTGTCGGTGATCGCGTAGGTAAGCTCTCCGAATACCGCGGCGCTGCGGCTCTCCACCTTGTTGCGTGAGGCGCCATAATATCCGACGACCTGATCCGCATCGCGCGTGAACCAGTCGTTGCTGTAGGAGACCCCTGCAACCCCCTTCAGCCGGCCGCCGCCGTCATAGGACAACTTGAGCTCCTCGTTGACGCTGCGCGTGGTCTCCGGATAGTTGCCGCCGAACAGGAAGCGCTTGACCTCGACCTCCTGATAGGAAGTGGTGTTCGAGAGCGTGAAATCGCCGAGCCGATAATTCCAGGCCAGTCCGGTGGTAGTGATATCGCGGTCGAGCTTGTTGTAGGGACCGAGCACGGAGCTGCGATAGACACGGTTTCCAACGTCCTGGTCGAGGACATAGGTTTCCTCGTAAGAGCGCAGCGCCTCGTGCGAAGCCCAGACTGTCGCATCGAACGGGCCGTCCGCAGGGGCATAGCGCAAGCCCACCCTGCCGTTCAGCGCCCTCCATGAATCGACCAGGTCGCCGCCGCGGTCGATGTCCTTGATCTGGCCGGTGTTGCGCCCGGCCTTCACGGCGAGATCGAGGAACCAGGTGTCGGGCACCAGTACGGCCGTCGCAGATCCGCCGACTTCGAGCAGCCGGTTGGTCGCGGTGCTGTAGACCGCGCCAGTCTGTGTCCGCGGCTTTTTCGTAATGATGTTAAGAACGCCCCCGAAGGCGTTGCGGCCGTAAAGCGTTCCTTGCGGCCCGCGCAGAAATTCGACCCGCTCGACATCGACCAGTTCCTGCGTCATCGCCGATGCGGCCTGGGGCACGCCGTCGACATAGACCTGCACCGACGGATTGTAATAGTCCGGCGAGGACATGCCGCGCACCGTGAAATTGGCATAGGCACGGTTGCCGCGGCTTTCGATCAGCAGACCTGGAAAGATCTTCTGCAGATCTTCGACGGTACGGACGTCGCGCTGGCGCAGTTCCTCGCCGGTCGCCACAGAAACTCCGCCGTCGACTTTCTCCAGCGACTGCTCCCGCTTGTTGGCCGTGATGGTCAGCGTCTCCAGCGTGATGGCGGAGTTGGCGGTCTGCGCCAGCGACACCGATTTAGAGCCGATCAAAACAGCCATCGCTGCCACGCCCAAGACGCCGATTTTTGAGAGCATTTCTAAGCACCAGGTCGGTTGATTTGACTGTCACGTGCTTCCCGTTTCGGAGCAATATTGTCTAATGTTTTCGGGACGCGAATTGACGTAAGCGGGACTAATGCCGGCTCCGCATTGCGACGGATGATGAGTGTGCTCTCAACTCCACAGTCGGACGGACGTAGTGACAGACATGCCAGCTGGCGCGAGGCGGTGGATCAGGAGATCGCCGCGCTTGGGTGGCGGCAGGGCACGCGCATCGACCAGCCGGAGGACGACGTCACCATCTATGTGATCGATACCGTGGCCCCGCAAGATATCACCTTCCGTCCGGAAGGGCCGGCCACCTTCTCGCTCAGTATCTTCCTGGACGGCCGTGGCACAGTCTCCATCGATGGAGCGCGGCCGCTTTCGATCGAACCGGGGATGTCCGCGCTGTTCGTCAGCAACCGTTATATCAGCGGTGAGAACACGGTTTCGGCGGGGCAGCATTTCCATGTCGTGGATCTGCGTTTCGAGCCGCGCTTTCTGATGAAAGCGGGTGGTGTCGCGCTGGCGCGGCTCGGCGGCGACCTTCTGACCGAGCACAGCCTGCCGGACGAGGACGTCACGCTGATCGGAATGCCCTCGCCACCCCGGCTGCTGCAGGCTGCCCGCGACATTGCCGCCTGCGATCTTCCGGATGGTCTCGCTCGCCGGCTGTATCTCTACAGCAAGGCGATCGAGAGCCTCAGCATCGTGGTCAGCACGCTTCGCAACATGACCGTCAATCGGGTCACCTTGCGCGGCGATGACCGCCGCCGGATCGATCTTGCACGAGAGATCGTCGAGACACGCTATGACGCCGACTGGACCATTTCCCGGCTCGCCCGCGAAGTCGGCCTCAACGAGCGCAAGCTCAAGGAAGGCTTTCGTCTCATCGTCGGCAATTCCGTGCACGCACATCTGCGGCAGGTTCGGCTCGATGCTGCGGCTACGCTTCTGCGGGAAGGGCGCAGCGTGACGGAGACCGCCTTTGCGGTCGGCTTCGACAACCTCAGCCACTTCAGCAAGGTTTTTCGGGTCGCGACCGGCATGTCCCCCCGCCGTTACGCCCGCCGCTGATAGAGGGCAAGGCAGCCAGCTCCTCGCCATCCGCACCCGCAGCCCACTGTTATGATGGGATCGTGGCCGGGTCAAAGCCCGGCCATCATTCATTCCGCCCCGCTTCTGATAAAAACGCTGGCTGCTACGGCAGCTCGCTCCGGCAGTTGGCGCGCCGCTCAAAGCCCGAGAAACTTGAACGGCTGTGTCTCCTTGAACTGATCATTGACGACGCCGGAATAGATATGCGTCTGGTTCGGACCGAGATCGAGCTTGCGAACCTTGCCGGTTGCCTCAGAAAAATCGATCTTGGTCAGATCGACCCAGAAAATATTCGGCGTCAGCGCCGATTCAAAAAAGTAGAGCTTGCGTTTGTGATCGGAAACGGTGCGCCAACGCGTGGATGAAATGTTGGGCTGATCCGGCGTGGAGATGCCGAATGGCACCGATACATTGCGGATCACGCTGAAAGCGCTGGCGATGGTTTCCACTGGATCGGTCGTCTTCGGGATCGCGTTGACGTAGAAAGAAGCCCGCGCGAAGCGATCGGACGCACGATTGGTGCCCGGCAGCATCACGGTGCCGCCGATCTGGGTCCAATATTCATTCAGCGCAAGCTGCTTCTCGAAGATGGGAGAATTGGTCATCACCTGATAGGCGCGACTGTGGTGAATGACCTGCTTACCATCGATATACTCGACAATCGCACTGTCGCCGCTGCTATCGGAGAGCGACAGATGCAAAGTGGCAAGTTTGTCCTGGCCCGGCACGTTATCGGTAACGATCGTGAACGGCTGCTTTGCCAATGCGTCAACCGCCTCGCCGACCGTGGCGAAATTGTCGAGCACATACTGCGCCCAGGCGGCAATCGACAAACCGGGTCCCTTGCCGTCATATTTGGGATAGCTCGACTCCACGAGCCAGAGCACATTGGCGACGAGCCCTGCTTCGTTCATGCCGTCGGTGGTCGAAATATCGTAACCCGATGCGATGACACTACCGTATTTCGATGTCCACTTGATCGAATTCGGACCGGCCTCCCCCGACCGCTTCATACCGCGCGGAAACGTCCAGAGATTCGTACCGACATCGGTCTTCCAGTCCATCGAGCGCGCCGTAATCACCTGATCGTCAGCGCCCCAATAGACCAGGCGCGTGCAGGCTTCGGCCGCCGACGACATCAGCATGGCCGTGGACATAAGTACCGCAGCGCAGCGTATAGTGAACGAACGATGCCTTGACATCATGGCTTCTCTTCCATCCATTGGGTCAACCACGGTCATTATAATCAAAAGGCTGTGGCGATCATTCTCAAGTCGAGCAAATTGATACGTATCTTATTAGGGTAACGCAAACCGCGTCGACGGAGGATCAGGCGATGCAAATCCGGCTTGGCGATAAGTATGCCTCTCTTTTTCCCGGAAGAATATGCGCCTGTCATAGTCCGCAGGCCCAGCAACTGATGGCACGGCTTGGGAGCGGCCTGTCTCGACGCTCCATGCTGAAGGGCGTGGCCGCGAGTCTAGCCACTCCTGCGCTCGGCCTGGCCAGCCCAGCCTTCGCGCAAAGTCCCGCGAAGCCGCTCCGCCTGCGCAACGCGGCCATCTTCGACGGCGTCAGCAGGCAACTGATCCAGGGCAAGGACGTTCTGATCGAGGGGCGGTTCGTCAAAGCGCTGATCGCAGGCGGGGAGACGGTCACCGACGCCGATGTCATCGACTGCGGCGGGCGCACGCTGATGCCCGGCCTGATCGACGCGCACTGGCATTCGATTCTTGCCGCCCTACCGCAGACGGCGGCATTGACCGCCGATATCCCCTATATCCATCTCGTCGCGGCGCAGGAAGCCGAACGCACGGTGCTTCGCGGCTTCACCACCGTGCGCGACGTGGGCGGGCCGTCCTTCGCACTGAAGCGCGTCATCGACGAGGGCCGCATTGCCGGACCGCGGATCTATCCATCCGGCGCGATGATCTCGCAGACGTCCGGCCACGGCGACTTCCGGATGCGGACGGATCTGCCGCGGACGCCCCAGAGCAATCTCAGCGTGGCCGAGCAGGCCGGCATCGCTGAGATCGCCGACGGCGAGGCCGAGGTGCTGCGACGTGTGCGCGAACAGCTGATGCTGGGGGCGAGCCAGATCAAGATCATGGGCGGCGGCGGTGTCGCCTCGACCTATGATCCGATCGACGCGCTGCAGTATTCCGAGGCCGAGATGAGGGCCGCGGTCTCCGCGGCGGCGGATTGGGGCACCTACGTCTGTGTCCACACCTATACGGCTCCAGCCATTCAGCGCGCGCTCGCGAGCGGCATCAAATCCATCGAACATGGCCAGCTCGCCGACGAGGATACCGTCAAGCGGATCGCCGATGCCGATGCCTGGTGGAGCATCCAGCCGTTCCTCGCCGACGAGGACGCCAACACCTATCCCTCGCCCGAGCAGCGCGCACAGCAGCAGAGGATCGCCGAAGGAACAGCTCGGGCAGTCGAACTGGGGCGCAAGCACAAGGTCAAGATGGCGCTGGGGACCGACATCCTGTTCAGCCCGAAAGGCACCGCGACACAGGGCAGACAGCTCGCCAAGTTCGCCCGCTGGTACGACGCTGCGGAGGTGCTGCAGCTCCTGACCAGCGGCAATGCCGCGCTGCTCGACCTGTCCGGCGCACGAAACCCCTATCCGGGAAAGCTCGGGCGTATAGAGGCCCGCGCCTATGCCGACATCGTGCTGATCGACGGCAATCCGCTCGCCGACATCTCACTGATCGCCGAGCCCGATCGCACGATGAAGCTCATCATCAAGGACGGTCGGATACACAAGAACACGCTCTCGACTTGAACGAGGCGTTTTGCGAGCAGGCCTGCTGTTGCTCCGCAACGAGATTTTGTGTTCCGCGGGTCGTGAGGAGTTCAATAACGGGCGCCGGTCGGCGCGACGTCGATACCGATCCCTCCCTGCTGGACTTCGCCTGAAATCAAGGAAAAGGGCCCGACGATGACTTCGGGCCCTTTCAATGTCAGCGGCTGGAGATCAGTACGCTCAGCTTGGATACAGGGTCTGAGTATTCGCGATCGTGATCAGGGTAATCGCCAGCGAATTGATGAAGCCTCCAAGGTATGGATTACTGGTGGCGCGATAAATCTTCCGGGCAACAATCGCCGACACAAAAAGGATGACCACAACCGGGATCATATAAATCCCTTCCATGGCCTGGATGAAGGGACTCATCTCTCCGGTCTGATAGAACGTGATATATTGAAGCCCGAGGACGAACAGACCTCCGAGTGAATTGAAGAAGGCCACAATCGCGGTATTGAGCCATTCAGTTCCGAGCACAGTAAACCGCTCAAACGCGTTGATTGCGACCGAGTTTGCTACGAAATACAAAGTGAACAGCGGCAACATGGCTAGCGCAAACGGAAGCCGGTCAGAGCTGAACGGCTTGATACCCAATACCCAGAGCCGGAAATCCGCCTTGAAGAAGTAGTCAGCCGCAAAAACAATAAGATAGGCCGCCCCGACAACGCAGATCGACAAGACGATGGTCAGCCAGAGGTCTCGCCCGGAGAGCGCTACTCCGAGCTTCCTAAGATCGACTCCCTGCGATTTGCCGCTTGTCTGATGGTACGCCGCCATGAAGATGAGCGCGAACAGGCCATTAACGGCTGCCCAGATCCCGATAAACAGCGGCGGATACTGGGTGCGAAATCCTGGTTGCAATTGCTGAACAGGATCGAACAGCACGAGGTAGCTCCCGGCCGAAAAGATCGCCGAAATGAAAAGACCGCTCAAAAGCCAGGATTTTGCGGACGACGACGCCAACGGCTGGATCGGCAACGAAGGCTTGCGCAGCGCGCTGAATGCCGCCGTTTCCAGCATCGTTTTGGTGAATGCCACAAGGAAAATGACGAAGGCGATAAGACCCAACGCGTTGAAAGCCTCCTTGTACTGCCATGTTTGAGAGTGGCTGTCGATCCGCGTCGGCGCTCCCAGCGTCCTATCGAAAAACTCCACAAGACGTGCAGTCGCCCGCTCCGAAAAGGGAGCCCACGGATGCGTCATCGACAGCATATAGATGACTCGCGAAGCCTGCTTTCCGTCTTTGGTCTCGGTGTAGACGGTGTCCGCCACACGCTTGTCCGTGAAAGCATCTGGTGACGCTCCGAAATGGAGGAATGATTGCGCGTTGTTCGTTGAGAGAAAATCCCGCGGCTTGCTCATGCTGCCGTCAGCCTTTTTCTCCCGGAAGAAGAATTCGTCATGATCATCGGCGATGATGCCAACGTGACGCGCGCCATAAACATTGAAGTATTGTTTGGTTTTTGGATCGATATAGATCCCGTCCGCAGTTTGAAGCAGAACGGCCGAAACCAGCGGGTGATCCCGCTTGTTGTCCAGCTCAATGGACCAGTTCGAAGAGCGGCCGCCGAACGAATGTCCGGTGATTCCGATCCTGCCTTTATCGACATATGGCAGTGTCGCGACCAGATCGACAGCGTCGTACACGCCCGTCCCTCGCGTTCGATCTCGTTGCGGGCCCGTCACCACCTCCGAGAATCCGTGACCATACATGTCGATCGCGACAACCACGTAGCCCCGACGCGCCAATTCCACATAGGTGGAATCCTGCATTTCGCGACTATTGAGCATGCCGTGACTTGTTACGATTGCCGGCACCGGCCGACTGGCATCGACCCCCCGTGGCTTAAACAGAAGTGCGCTGAGAAGGTGTCCTGAAGGGGTCTCCCAACGCATGTCCTTGATCTCGACCGTGCCTCCAGAAGTCTGGACCTGAGAGGCGCCGATCGCGGAAATGAGGAAGAGAGCGATCGATAGAATAAGCCAGAAGCGGCTCGACAGTGAGCGGAGTCCCCCAACCATGGATTGTTCCTCGTGATAAATTCCGGGCGCGCGGGCGCCCGCAGCGAAACCGCCCTCGCCAGACTTTCGTCAGATCAGGCGCTAGATGCGCGATTTAGTTTCGATAGAGTAACTGATCGAAAGTCAAACGAAATATCGTAGAAAATATTTCTTCGATTTATCCACAAGGAAGCAAAAAATATCGCAACGCAGCATTGCGACACATATGGCTTGTCGTGCTCGGGAGTCATGACCGGCCGGGAATATCCGAACACGCAAAGAACACTGGAGTTACGTTGCCGCTGAAGAGGATCGGCCCGACGCTATCCGCCGCGGAAGGACTTCAGCCACCTGCGCTATATTGAAGGCGGCGCGCCTTTGGATAGCCGATGCGAAGGCGGTGAGAGTTACGGGCAAGGCGAGACTGATGGCGACACAATCGCCTCGTCCGAGATGCGGGGAAGTCATCCGTGGTGAATTCAGGAAACGGGAATCGGTTTTCGCTCCGGGCGCCGCTATTGGTGGGGTGGCAATGTCGTAATGAGGTGAGATCGAACCGCCCAATGGATTCCAGGAGTTCGAAGACAAGAACGATCCCGCAACGCCGGTTTGGCCGCATGCGTTCTGAACAGTAAAGGGCTTCGAGATGTGGGCAATGGTACTCGCGAGCCCGGGTGCGCGACTGGAAATGAGAGAACTGCCGGATCCCGTCCCCGCACCCGGCGAAATTCGAGTCAAAATCACGGCATGCGGAGTTTGCCGAACCGATCTTCACGTGGTGGATGCTGAATTGCCGCATATCAAGTATCCGATCATCCCTGGCCACGAGATTGTCGGCCGCGTCGATGCGCTTGGCGCCGGTGTCGAAGGCTACAAGATTGGCGATCGCGTCGGAATTCCCTGGCTTGGGCATACATGCGGTGAATGCCCCTACTGCCGCGCACAAATGGAAAACCTCTGCGACAATCCCTTGTTTACCGGCTATACCCGCGACGGCGGCTTTGCCACTCACACGATTGCCGATGCGAGATTTGCATTTCCGCTCGGCGAAGGCGACGACGACATCGCAATCGCGCCGCTCTTATGCG
>Ga0182741_1005777_pt1 | contig 11231 bp, 5 predicted proteins | sample eDN5th37CBELigOP_FD_128874 | JGI IMG/M metagenome (GOLD analysis project Ga0182741, IMG submission 128874) | Enriched Organic Plus compost microbial communities from Emeryville, California, USA - eDNA 5th pass 37_C BE-Lig OP (version 2) (version 2) ...
CCCGACGGAAATCTCCTCTACTTCGATTCGCGCCGTCCCGGTGGTGAGAAGGGGAGGAGTGGCCGCACCTGGGCGCTGCGCATGGACCGCCCCGGAGGTGAGGCATTCCAGGTGACCGATGCACCGCCCACCTCCGCCACGTACACGCGCGACGGGCGCGTCGCGGTGTGGAGCGACATGGATGCCGACAGCTCGGCGGCGGATTCCACGAAGAAGGATCCGTGGAAGGAGATGCAGCCGATGGCGCGCCCGCCGTACGGCGCCATCACCCAGCCGCTGGACGCGCGCCGCTTCGACGGGCGGCATGTAGTGGATGAGCGCTACAAGTCCAATAACGCAGGGTACGTTCCGGGGCCGCGGCACGCGCGCGTCTGGCGGGCGTCGCAGATCTACGTGCGGGCGCACGGCGACACCGCGGCGCGGCAGCTCGACACCACGCTGTACTCGCGCCGCGGCGCCACCGTCTCGCCCGATGGTAGATGGATCGCTTTCGTCGCCGATCCCGAGCTGCGCCCCGACTCGGTGGTGGAAGCCGAGCGCGACTCGCTCGCGCGCCTGCCGTACGACTCGGTGCGCGACGAGGCACCGCAGAACCGCTCCGACATCTTCGTGATCCCCGCGAACGGCGGCACACCGAGGCGCGTGGCCGGATTCACGGGCGACGAGCGTCAGTTGGCCTGGTCGCCCGACGGCAGGAGCATCGCCTTCGTGGCCTCGCCAACGCGCACGACCTCGCGGCGCATCTACGTGGTGAGCGCGAGCGGCGGCGAGCCGGTGAACGTGCTCGGCGACTGGCTCTACGAGCCGAACGATTTCGAGTGGCTCCCGAACGGCGAGATCTCCTTCACCGCGGCGATCGGCGGCCGCACCGCGCTCCTCAGGCTCGACCCGAAATCGAAGAAAGTGCGCGAGATCCTCGGCGGGCGTCGCCAGCTCCGCGACGTCGCCTACGACGCGGCCCGCCGCACGGTGGCGTACGCGTCCACCAGCGTGGATGCGCCGACCGAGATCTACGTGGCCGACATCGACGGCGGGAACGAGCGGCGAATCTCGAGCTTCAACGACTCGTTGAATGCCGAGGTCGCGTGGTCGAGCTCCGAGCGCTTCACCTACGAGTCGGTGGGCGGCCTCGAGATCGAGGGCTGGCTCATGAAGCCCTACGGCTACGAGCCCGGAAAGAAATATCCGCTCGTGCTCTACATCCACGGCGGCCCGCACTCGGCGTACGGTGAAGGTTGGTTCGATGAGTTCCAGAACCTGGCCGGCGCCGGGATGTGGGTGCTCTACACAAACCCACGCGGCTCGAGCGGCTACGGCGCCGACTTCACCTACTCCACGCGCGGTCGCTGGGGCGCCGAGGACTACGAAGACCTCATGAAGGCCGTGGACATCGCGGCGCGCCGGCCCGACGTGGACTCCACTCGCATGGGCGTGACCGGCGGCTCGTACGGCGGTTTCATGACCGCGTGGATCACCACGAAGACCGACCGCTTCGTGGCGGCGCAGGCCGACCGGATGATCAGCGAGTGGACCTACTGGTACGGCTCCTCGGATGCGCAGGGCCTCACCGAGTTCGAGTTCTACGGAAAGCCGTGGGACAACTTCGCGATGTACGACTCGCTCTCGCCGATCCGCCACGTGGCGAACGTGAAGACGCCCACCCTCGTAGTGCAGTCGGAAGAGGATTTCCGGACTCCGATGGGCAATGCGGAGCTCTGGTTCATCGCGCTGAAGAAGCAGGGCGTACCCGTGGAGCTGGTGCGCTACCCGCGCTCCACGCACGAGCTCTCGCGGAGCGGCGAGCCCTGGCTGTTGGTGGACAGGCTCGGACGGCTCCGCCAGTGGTTCGGCCACTGGCTGCAGGGTGGGAACGAGGTGATGGGCGCGGTGGGCAAGAACTAGCGTGCCAGCAGCCCGTCGGACGCCCGTCGGACGCCCGTCGGACGCTCGTCGGACGCGCGACTCGCACGCCCGTCGCGTCTCGACAGCACCGGCCGGCCGATGCTGCACGACATAGCTGCGGGCTACGCCTCGGTCCACACGCGTCGTGTCGCTCAGGGTCGCATTGACGCCCTTCACCCGACGTCCCGTGGGTGGCCGTACCGGGCCGCACTAGCTGCACTAGCTGCACTAGCTGCACTAGCTGCACTAACGGAGTTCGGATGCCCCCGCCGTTCACGCGCTCATGGCCCGAAATCGGACACACCTCGACCGCTGGCTGGGGCGGTCTGCTGGTACGTCCAACGAGAGAACAAGATCGCGGAGGTCGGCTACTGGCTCGGCTCGACGTTCACGGGTCGGGGGTTGGCGACGCAGAGCGCTCGGGCGGTCGTGGGACATCTGTTCGAGGTCGAACGACTCCACCGGGTCGAGATGCAGTGCGGGTTGGAGAACGCGGCGAGTCGGTCGGTGGCGGAGCGATGCGGGCTTCGGATGGAGGGTGTGAGGCGGGAGTCTCTCTGGATCACCGATCGATTCGTCGACCACGCCGTCTACGGCATTCTCGCTCGAGAGTGGACCCCGCACAGTCGGACGGTATGACCGGTGGATGCGGGTCCTTGAGAGGTCGACTATCGAGAGGCTACCTTCGCATTAGACTGCGACGTTACGGCGCGCGGTGGGCATTAGGCTGACTGCTTTCGTCAGCCTAATGCTGCATTGCCACGCTCGAGGAGATTGCGGCAGAATGACAGAAAAAAGGCGCAAGCCGGCAGCAACGGTGGAGTCTTTCCTCGCCACGCTGGAGCATCCGCTCAAGAATGAGATCATTGCGCTCAGGGAGCTCGTGATGGGCGTGGATCCTTCGATCTCGGAAGAGATCAAGTGGAATGCGCCGAGCTTCCGCACGTCGGAGCACTTTGCCACCATGCATCTGCGCGCCAAAGATTCCTTCCAGCTCATTCTTCATCTAGGAGCCAGGACGAAGCGCGCCATCCCGGCCGGCGCGATCGCTGATCCCGACGGTCTCCTCGAGTGGCTCGGGTCGGATCGTGCTTCAGTCGGCTTCCGTCGGAGAGATGTTGCGGCCAGGAGCGATGCGTTGGTTGCAATCATTCGGCAATGGATCGAGCATGTCTAGTTGCGCCACCGGGCTGTGGGCCGACCATGGACGCGACCCGCTGTCGCTTGGCAGTGTGGCCCGAGTCAGGCCGACGCCTGACTCACTCTTTGGAACAACGCATTAGCGAGTCGGTTGACTCGAGTGGAGAGCCACTGGGTTCCGGAGGTGGGGTGTTGGCGGGACGTTGCTGAAGCATCGCTAGAGCATCAGAGCATCGCACGCCTCTGTGTAGCCAGTGGGCGGGTGCCAGCAGTCTGGCACCGCACTCGGGCACCGCGGCCGGATACCATCGACGACGGACACGGGCTTCGCCTGGTCGTCGGCCGCCGTTCCTCCAATGCCTTCTGGTCCTGATGGCCTCTCGGCTCCTCAGACGTCGGTGCGCAGCGTCGTTGCCGGGTCGATGGCCGCTGCGCGGCGTGCTGGGATCCAGCTAGCCGCGAGCGCTACCGCCGTCATGACCGCCACGGCTCCCGCGAGTGTGGCGGCGTCGTTGGGTGCGACGTCGTAGAGGAGCGCGGCTATCACTCGCGATGAGAGCAGTGCGGCGCCAAGCCCCACCACGATTCCTGCGGTCGCGACGCCCATCGCCTGCGCGAGCACCTTTCGCCGCAACGAGGCCGGCTGGGCCCCGAGCGCCATGCGTACGGCCATCTCCCGCTCGCGCAGGCTGACCATGTAGGACACGACTCCGTAGAGCCCTACGGCGCCTATCAGCAGCGCGGCGAGCGATGCGGTCTCCAGGAGCGCCATGGTGAACGACGTGCGCGCAGTGGAGCGGTCCACGACTTCTTCCATCGAGCGCACGGCGTACACGGGAACGGCGGGCGCCAGCGCGCGGAGCGCTCGCTCGACCGGAAGCGTGACGTCGTTCGGTGCGGTGGTGCTCCGCACCACGAACGCCAGCTCACGCGGCGCCCAGCGGGCGGGATCGGCGCCGCCGCTCGCCGTAGCCGGACCGGGTGCCACTACGAGTGGGAGGTATACGGTTTCATCGGGCGGCTCATCGAGGCGCGTGCCGCGTACGTCGCCCGTCACTCCGATGATCGTGAACCACGGACCGTCCTGGGCGAGGCGAATGCGTCTTCCTGCCGCAGGCTCGCTCCCCCAGTAGCGCTTCGCGAGCGCGCGCGTGACGACCGCCTGCAGCGGAGCGTGTGCCGCGTCGGTCTGGTCGAACGAACGTCCCTCGATGATCGGGATGCCGAGCGCGCTGAAGCTCGCCGATGTCGCATACGCCACCTGATGGATGTTCGGGAGCGCCTGGCCCGCCGCACCTGCCGGTGCGTCTCCCTCGAGGAAGACGGCGGTATCCTGCCGCGCTTCCTCCTCGAGCGGGACCTTGGAGATGACGCCGGTCGCCTGAACGCCCGGAAGCGCGGCGACCTGGTCGAGCGCCCGCGTCACGAAGCCCACCACCGTGGCGGCGGTGGGATAGCTCGCTTTCGGGAGCTGCACGCGGAAGGTGTACGAGCGCTCGGTCTCGAAGCCGGGCTGCACCGAGCGGAGCGCGCGGAAGCTGCGTGCCATCAGCCCGGCTCCGGTGATCAGCACCAGCGCGAGCGCTACCTGCACTATCACGAACATCCGCCGTGCGCGATGCCGGCTGCGAGCCGCCGTCGCACCGCGCGCAGCGTGCACCAGCACCGCAGACTCCCCCGAGCCGTACGAGCGGAGCGCCGGCACGATACTCATGACGAACGCCGTGAGCAGCGTGACTCCCATCGCCGCGGCGAGCACGGGTCCGTCGATGCCGACACCGGCCAGCCGCGGGATGGCCACGCCCGATGGCATCGCGCGGAGCAGGTGCAGCCCCGCCTCTGCCAACGCCAGCCCGAGCACGCCGCCCAGCACGGCGATGATCGATCCTTCCCAGAGGAACTCGACGGCGATTACGCCGCGTCCCGCGCCGAGCGCCCGGCGAACCGCGAGCTCGTGCTGCCGCTCCTCCGCGCGCACCAGAAAGAGATTGGCGACGTTCGCGCAGGCGATGAGAAGGAGAAAAGCAGCCGCGCCGAGCACTACCCAGAGCGCGTGCCCGACGCCACCCAGCATCACGTCGCGCAGCGGCCGCACCACGGGCTCCATGCGAGTTAGCGCGATCGCGTCGGCGGTCAAGCGCCCGGGGAACGCTTCCGGCGCCTTCGGCAGGAGGCGCGCGAGATCGGCCCTGGCCGCGGCGAGCGTCACGCCCGGGCGGAGTCGCGCCACCGCGCGGTAGTCGAAGGCGGCAGTCTTCGTGTCGGCGGGGTCGATCCCGATGGGCACCCAGAGGGCGGTCCCCTCATCGGGGAAGGCGAAGCTCCTCGGCATCACGCCGATCACTTCGCGCACCACCCCATCGATGACGATCTCGCGCCCGACGATCCCCGGGTCGGATGCGTACCGTTCCCGCCAGAGCCGCTCGCTCAGGATCGCCACGGGAGTCGCGCTCGGCAGGTCCTCGTCCTCGCGGAAGACGCGCCCCCGGATGGGCGCGACGCCGAGCACGCCGAATACACTGGCGCTCGCCCGCGCCGCCTCCTCGCGCCTGGAGCCGGCGGCGTCCCCGGCGCCCAACGCGCTCAGGTTCACGGCGGCCGCCCGGTAGGCCCCGACGTCGGTGAAAACGTGGTTCGCGCGCCGGTAGTGGAGATACGTCCCGTCCGACTGATCGACGTGGCTGATCCCCTGCAGCACCATGGAGTGCGAGATGTCCACCAGCCGCTCGGGATGCGCGAAGGGGAGCGGCCGGAGCAGCACGCCGTTCACGAGACTGAACACGGCGGTGGTGGCGCCGATGCCGAGGGCGATCGTGAGCGAGGCGGTGACGGAGAACACCGGTGCGCGGAGGAGGCGGCGCGCGCCTCGGCGCAACTGCTGCGGGATCGCTTCCAGCCACGCGATCGTACGACGTCGATGGAAATCCTCCCGTACCAGGCCGACGTTGCCGAAGCGCCGGTGCGCTTCGTACACGGCCTCCTCCCGCGACAGCCCCTCGGCCACCAGCCGGTCGGTCTCGAGCTCGAGATGCGCGGCGATCTCCTCGGCGAAGTCGGCGTCGGAGCGGCGCCGGCGCCCGAGGAGGAGAAGAGGATTTCGCATGGGTCACCCCGCGGATGATTGCGGCTCGAGCACGAGAGCCATCGCGTTGGCGAAGGACCACCATTCGCGCGTCGCTCGCACGAGCTGGCGGCGCCCCGCGGCGGTGAGCTCGTAGAAGCGTGCCCGGCGGTTGTTCTCCGACGTTCCCCACTCGGCGCGGATCCAGCCGCGCTCCTCGAGGCGCTGCAGCGCGGGGTAGAGCGAGCCGTGGTCGACGAGGATGCTGTCGCGCGACGCTGCCTGGATCGCGCGCGCCACACCCTGTCCGTGCGCGCGGCCGGATACGAGCGTCCGGAGGATGAGCAGGTCGAGCGTGCCCTGCAGGAGCTGGAGCCGGTCTTTGGTAGACATTCTACCCTACGATACGGCTGCTCGGGTAGAGTGTCAACCCGAGTGCATCCCGACGGCGGCCCCGGCCGGGTGAATTATGTAAGCGCTTGCAGTCCGCCGCCGCGATGGGTACTGTATCCTCTGCAGGCCCCCTGCGTACCCTCTGCCCCGACTGCCGTCCGTCGTCCGCTACCCATCCCCCACAGCTTCCCCACCTCGAGCCCTCCGCCCTCTTCCGGGAGATGCCATGAGCCACCGCGAGCCGCCATCCAACATCAGCCGACGCCAGCTGCTCGGTACCCTGGGAAAAGCCGCACTCGGCGCCGCAGTCATCTCACCCCTTCTTCAGACGGCGATCCTCGGTGACGCGCGCGCCCAGGAGCCGCACCGGCGCGGCCGCCGCGACGGCGCCGCCGATCCGGTCAACGGCCTGGCCGGAGTCGACCGTGTGGTCGTCCTCCCCGGCAAGAGCTACCTCCGCGGCTGGGCGGGCTACGGTGAGCCGCCGTTCCCCGGCCGCCGCCGGCGGAGCCGCGAGGGCGCCGACTCGACTCCCGCCGCGCCCACCGGCCCCACCCCCACCGTGCGCTGGAGCAAGCGCTCCGGCCCCGGCCGCGTCTCCTTCGCCGACCAGAACGCCCTCGTCACCAGCGCCACCTTCACCGCGCCGGGCGTCTACGTCCTCGAGCTCACCGCCGACAACGGCGAGAGCAGGGCGTCGTCCACCATCACGGTGAAAGCCGAGCTCCCGCCGCCGGAGAAGCAGCTCGATGTGGTGCACACGCGGAGATACTCGATAGACAGTCCGCTCTGGAACCACCGTGTGAAGGCGCTCATCGTGAGCTGGATCCCGCACTGCATCGAGATGCTCGAGAACCCCGACGTGCAGGCGGGAGGGCTCGACAACTTCATCGAGGCGGGGAAGGCGCTCCGCGGCGAGCCGCACGGCGCGCACAAGGGCTACGTCTTCGCCGACGCCTACGTGCACAACGCGGTCGAGGCGATGAGCATCGCGCTCATGGTGGACCCGAGGGGCGACGCGGAGATCGTGAAGGCTCAGGAGCAGATGCGCGCCACGCTCGAGCGCTGGATCCCGATCATCCTCGCCGCCCAGGAGCCGGACGGCTACATGCAGACGGCGTTCACCCTGCCGAGGACGAGCAACCGTGGCGGCAACCAGGAGCCGGGCCCGTTCCTGCACTGGACGCGCCGCCACGACCACGAAGGCTACACCGCGGGCTACTTCCTCGAAGCCGCGATCGTCCACTACGGGATGACCGATCTGAAAGACCCCCGCCTCTACGATGCCGCGAAGAAGCTCGCCGATTGCTGGTGCGACAACCTCGGCCCGGCGCCGAAGAAGGCGTGGTACGACGGTCACGAGGAGATGGAGCAGGCGCTGGTGCGCTTCGGCCGCTTCGTCAACGATACCGAGGGTAAGGGGAAGGGCGACCGCTACATAGATCTCGCCAAGTTCCTCCTCGACAGCCGCTACTACGCCGCGAAGGACGAGCGCGAGCGCGCCGAGTACGACCAGAGCCACCTCCCCGTGAAGGAGCAGTACGAGGCGGTGGGGCACGCCGTGCGCGCAGCGTATCTCTATTCGGGGATGGCCGACGTCGCGATGGAGACGCACGACCCCGACTACCGCAGCGCGGTGAAGTCGCTCTGGGAGAACATCGTCAACCGCAAGTACTACGTCACCGGCGGGATCGCCAGCGGCGAGACCTCCGAGGGCTTCGGCCCCGACTACTCGCTGCGCAACGACTCGTACTGCGAGTCGTGCTCCGGCTGCGGCGAGATCTTCTTCCAGTGGAAGCTGAACCTCACGTACCACGATGCGCGCTTCGCCGATCTCTACGAGGAGACCATCTACAACGCGCTCCTCGGCGGCCTCTCGCTGGATGGGAAGACTTTCTACTATCCCAATCCGCTCGACGCCCGGCGCGTGCGCACCTCGTGGCACAGCGTGCCGTGCTGCACGGGCAACATCCCGCGCACGCTCCTCGCGATGCCGAGCTGGATCTACGCCAAGAGTCCCGATGGCATCTATGTCAACCTCTTCGTGGGCGGCACGGTGGAACTGGGCGAGGTGGACGGAACGCGCGTGCAGATGGTGCAGAAGACGGACTATCCGTGGGACGGCAATGTTACCATCACGGTGAACCCCGCAGCGTCGAAGCGTCTCCGCGTACGGGTGCGGGTGCCGAACCGCAGCGTCAGCGACCTGTACGCGAGCACGCCCGATGCCGACGGGATCCTCTCGCTCGCGGTGAACGGATCTCGGGTCGATCCGAAGGTCGAGAGTGGCTACGCGATCATCGATCGCACCTGGAAGGCGGGCGACACGATCGAGCTGGAGCTTCCGATGAAGGTCCAGCGCATCCGCGCGATCGACGCGGTCGAAGCCGACCGGGGAAAGGTGGCGCTCCGCTACGGACCGCTCATCTACAACATCGAGAAGGTGGACGTCGGCGACATCGGCAAGCTTCTCCCGAGCGATGCGCCGCTCACCACCGAGTGGCGCGGCGATCTGCTCGGCGGCGTGATGGTCATCAAGGGCACGTTCGCCGACGGCAGCCCGATGATTGCCGTTCCGAACTACGCGCGGATGAATCGCGAGCCGGAGCCGCCTCCTCGCGCCACGGAGAACGCGTCCGGCGCAGGTGAACAGCGCGAGCGGCCCGCCCCGCCTCCGATCGCGTCGGTCGTCTGGATCAACGAGGGCACCGCGTGACGAGCTGATGACGAGCTGAGCACTCGCTCTTGGTGGCACGACTCGGCCTGCTCGTGTAGGTTGAGGGCTTGGGGATGCGCCTCAACGAGCGAGGGAAGAGATGGAGACGGTCGAGTACCTCCAGCGGCTCGCCGACCACTGCCTGGCGGCGGATGCGGCTCTCGCGGAGTCGCTGCGCGCGGCGGCGGCGCCGGTGCCGATAGTGCGCGAGTACGCGCACATCCTCGGCGCGGAGGAGACCTGGCTCGCGCGCATCGAGGGGCGCAGGTCGCGCGCGGCGATCTGGCCGTCGGGGCCGCTGAGCGATGTGCTCAAGCTGCGCAGGGAAGTCGCCGAGTCGTACCGCGCCTTCCTCGCAGCTCTGCGAAACACGGATCTCGAGCGGATGGTGGACTATCGCAACAGCGCGGGGATCACCTTCTCTACCAGCGTGGTCGACATACTTCTGCACGTGATGCTCCACGGCCAGTACCATCGCGGCAAGGTGAATCTCCTCCTGCGGCAGAGCGGGCTCCCTCCCGTGCCCACCGACTACATAGCGTTCGTGCGTGGCGTGCCCGCCGCCACGCAGGCCGATGCCACGCGAGTGAACATCCCCAACCGCAGCAATGGATAGGAAAACCGCCCGGGATGGACGGGCGGGCAGGGGTCGCGAAACGAGCGGGGTCGTTCGGCCGTAGGGGGATCTGCGGCGGCCGCCCACGCTGTTCTTGACGGCGCACCGCGTCTTTCGCGAGTACGGAAGCCGTGCACGTATCGTGGACGGCTCCCGTCGGAGTGATCCTCGGTAACCCTCGAGTCCAGCGAGCTCCTGCCAATGCGCGACATCCGCCTCGCGTTCCGCACTCTGTCGAGAGCGCCCTTCTTCACGATCATCGCGCTCCTCACTCTGGCGCTCGGCATCGGCGCCACGACGGCGATCTTCACCGTGGTGGATGGCGTGCTTCTCCGCCCGCTCCCTTATCCAGAGCCGCAGCGATTGGTGCGGCTCTGGGAGGTGGGGCCGAAGGGCGGGCGCAGCAACTTCTCGGATCCCGACTTCGAGGACATCCAGGCGCAGACGCGGAGCTTCACCTCGCTCGCCAGAGCGGCGGACTGGGGTATCGTGTCGGTTCTGGGCGGGAACGAGCCGGTGCGCGCGCGCTCGGTGGTCGTCTCGAAGGAATTCTTCCGCACGATGGGCGTCCAGCCGCTGCACGGGCGATTCTTCCTCCCCGACGAGCAGCGCGAGGGTGGGACGCCCGCGGTGGTGGTTAGCGCCGGGTTCTGGCGCAGCGTGCTCGGTGGAGCGCCGATCGGTTCCGGCATGACGCTGACTTTCGACGGAAAGGTGTTCACCGTGGTGGGTGTGGCTCCGCCGGAGCTCGACTATCCCGCCGGGGCCGCGCTCTGGACGCCGGCGGAGCTCCTCCGGCGGAACCCACATCGTACCGCGCACAACTGGCCGGTGATCGGACGGCTCGCGCCGGGCGCGACCCTCGAGCAGGCACGTGCCGATGCCGACAACATCGGGCGCAGGATAAGGGCGGAGTACGGTGACGATGCGGACATCGCCGGCGTCGCGCTGCTGCCGCTGCGGGAGCAGATGGTGGGACATCTGAAGCCGGCGCTGCTGATACTGCTGGGCGCGTCCGGCGTCCTCCTGTTGATCGCCTGCGCCAACGTGGTGAATCTCATGATGGCGCGCATGGCGGCGCGCGATGGAGAATTCGCCCTGCGCGTGGCGCTCGGCGCGTCGCGTGCGCGGCTCGTGAGGCAGTTCGTCGCCGAGTCGCTCGTGCTGGCGATGGGCGGCGGGATACTCGGGGTAGTGCTCGCGGCGGTGGGAGTACGGGCGCTGCTCGCGCTGCAGAGCGGCGACATCCCGAGAGCGGCAGACGTACATGTGAGCTGGACCGTGCTCGCGTTCGCGCTGGGCGTGTCGGTCGCCGCCGCGCTGGCGATGGGGCTTCTCACCGCGATGCGTGCGGGCCGCGGTGACCTGCGCGCGGCGCTCGCGGAGTCGCAGCGCACGCAGGC
>Ga0182741_1005778_pt1 | contig 11228 bp, 10 predicted proteins | sample eDN5th37CBELigOP_FD_128874 | JGI IMG/M metagenome (GOLD analysis project Ga0182741, IMG submission 128874) | Enriched Organic Plus compost microbial communities from Emeryville, California, USA - eDNA 5th pass 37_C BE-Lig OP (version 2) (version 2) ...
CGAGCGCAGAATCGACCAACCATCATGCACGACGAACTACTGAACGCCTGGCAGGCGATCGCCCAGGACTTTTCCGATCTGCAGGACGTGGGGCGGCTGACGCATGTCGCCGTGCGGCTGACGTGCGCGGCGCTGATTGGCGGAATGCTCGGCTACGAGCGAGAACAGTCGGGCAAATCGGCAGGCCTGCGGACGTATATGCTGGTGACGATCGGCGCGACGTTCTTCGTCCTTGTGCCGCAGCTCGAAGGAGTGGCCGACATGAGCCGGGTGGTCCAAGGGATCATCGCCGGCATCGGCTTTCTCGGCGCCGGGGCAATCCTCAAGCGAGCCCAGGACAACGAGATTCATGGCCTGACGACCGCAGCCGGCATTTGGATGGCCGCCGCAGCCGGAACGGCGGTCGGCTTTGGCCGTTTGGGCACTGCCTTGGTCGGCGGGCTGATTGGTTTCCTGGTGCTCGGCTGGCTACAGCGGCTTGAGCGGCAGCTCAGAACGGCCTCTTCCAAGACAAAGCCGACCTCGGAAGACGGCGCGCAGTAAGGCCGCTCGAGCGCAAGCCCACGGGTGTCGCGAGCAACCCGTGGAGCCGAGAATCCACTGGCTGCGGCGCCCGTGGGCTTGCGCCCAAGCGGCCCGAGAAACGATTGCAGTCTGACGTCAGCCGCCGGCTACGGAACGAGCGAAATGGCTCGTTCGATCCGCTTCAGCGTCGACTCGCGGCCGAGGATCGCCAGGCAATCGTAGACGCCGGGCCCGACGCTCTTGCCGGTCACGGCGACGCGCAGCGCGTGCACGATTTCGCCGATCTTGATCCCCTGCTCCGCCACAAACGCCTTCAGCGCGTCTTCGAGCGGGCCGATTTCGAACGGCTCGACGGTTTTTAGCCGCTCGGCGAACTTCGCAAGCAATTCCTTCGCCCCCGGCGCCGCGACGCGCTTCTGAAAATCCTTCTCGTCGTACGGCATCTCCTCGTCGGAGACGAAGAAGAAGTCGGAGTAGGCCAGAATGTCGCCAAACACCTTCAGCCGATCGCCAGCCGCTTCGACGATGCGAGTCAGCTTCGGTCCCACTTCGCAATCGACCGGATCGCTGACGAGTCCCGCCGCTTGCAGGAACGGAATCATCCGCGGCACCTTCTCCTTCGTCGGCACGCGCTGCATGTAGCGGTCCTGGAAGGCCCAAAGCTTCTTGGGATCGAAGCTGGCGGGCGATTTCGTCACGCGTTCGAGCGTGAAGTGTTTGATCATCTCCTCGCGCGTCAGATCTTCGGTCTTGTCGTCGAGCGACCAGCCGAGCAGCATCAGGTAGTTGATGATCGCATCGGGCAGATAGCCGACTTCGCGATAGAAGTCGACGATCACCGGGTTGAAAGTTTCGGCAGCCAGCGCCTTGCCGCAGCGAGCGGCGATTTCGACCCCTTGGTCGTACATCCGCTTGAACTCGGCGTTCTTCAGATACTGAGCGATCTTGCGTTTACTAAGTTTCTGCGCGCTCCCCGGTTCGGCGACATACGGCAAGTGGGCGTAGACCGGCAACTTGTAGCCGAGCCCTTCGGCGATGAAGATCTGCCGCGGCGTGTTCGAGAGATGTTCGACCGCGCGAATGACGTGCGTGATCTTCATTTCCTCGTCGTCGACGACGCTCGCCAGGTGATACAGGCAACTGCCGTCGGCGCGCTGGATGACGTGGTCTTGCTCCTTGTCCCAGTCGAACTCGCAGTGGCCGCGCACCAGGTCTTCGAAGACACATTTCCCTTCGCGGTGCATCTTCAGACGCACGACCTGCGTGCGGCCTTCGGCTTTGAAGCGCTCCGCCTGCTCGTCGGTCTCAGCCATCCACTTGCGGCTATAGAGGAACGGCCGCTTGGCCGCTTCGGCGGCTTCGCGCTCGGCTTTCAGTTCTTCGGGCGTGGCGAAGTCGCGATAGGCGAGCCCTTTGTCGAGCAGCGTCTGCACGGCGGCCTGATAGCGGTCGAGCCGCTGCGATTGGAAGTATGGTCCGTAGTCGCCCCCCACCTCGGGCCCTTCGTCCCAGTCGATTCCCAACCAGCGGAAACCGTCGAGAATCGGCTGCAGGGCCTCGGAAACGTTGCGCTGGGCGTCGGTATCGTCGATTCGCAGCAAGAATTGCCCGCCGTGTTGCCGGGCAAAGAGCCAGTTGAACAGCGCCGTTCGCACCCCGCCGATGTGCAAATAACCGGTGGGGCTGGGAGCGAAACGAGTACGAACGGTCATGGCGGGAGAGTCCTTCAGAATTTCAATTCAATGCGGCGGCCGAGGGTCCATCGGCAAGCTGTTGATTAGACGAAATTGCGCCAGCGGCCTAAAGGGGGCCAGTGAGGCCGGCATCCAGCCCGTCCGTGCAGAACCACCGCAAAAAGCCGGACGCGGCACGGCCCGCTGAGGTTCACCCCCGCCACTAAGCCGCCCGCCGCTGGTGTCCGCCCCCCTGCTCGGCCAGCTTCTTCAGCCGACGCCGCTCAGCCCGCGACAGCTTGCCGCTGGCGGCGTCCTCCTCGCCATCGTCCTCGGTTGGGCTCTTGAGCGTGGCGGCCGAGATCGAAGCGCCGATGGTTTGGGTTTCCGACGCTTCGTCTTCCGTCGCAGCCGACTTGCTCCCCCGCTTGCGTTTCGAATCGTCGGCGTCGTCGCTAACGACCGCCAACTTCGCCTTGCTCTTCGATTTCTTGCGCTTGACCGGTTCCGCATTCACCAGCAGCCGGCCCTGCGCGTCGAGATGCACGTGACGGGCGAACAGCGTCAGCGAATAGAGGAGCGTCCCGTGCGCGAGCATCAGCGCCGTCGTGCCGCACACAACCGAAAGGAGCATCCCTTCGATCGGTAGCAGCTCCACGTGCGCCGCCGCGGCGAGCATGTAAAGCACGGCGGCGATCGCCAGCGTCATAAACGCTTCAATCGAGGGCCAAAGCTCGGCAGCCAGCCACAGGCCGATGCCGCCGAATACGACGCCGTAAATCGCCAGCCACAGGTAATCGCTCAGCGCGTTTTGCGTTCCCGCGAGCGAGACGCACGCCTGGTTGAGCGATTCATGCACGCCCGTCACGGTCGCCAAACTGCCGAGCACGAGCGTTCCAGCCGTCCAGAGCCAGACGCGGTACCTGCCGCGGTAATCGTCGACGCGGTGGACGCGAATCGAATAGACGACGATCGAAAGCGCCGCCCCGACGAGTAGCGTCACGCTCGAAAACCACTCGGCCAGGCTGCCGCGCTGCGCCAGATCGACGCCTCGCAGCCACGCGCCCCCCAGCTTCGGCTGATAGAGGTGGATATAGATCGCCTCGATCGCGGCGATGACCGTTAGCCCCACCAGCCCGAGCATGACCACGACATAGGGGCGCAGCGGGATGAGGTCGGTCAGTTTCGGCTGACGCTCTTCGAGCACAGCGGGAGCATACGCGCGCGTCGGCCCTTTGCCGCCGGACGAGGTGCGTGCTGCTTCCTGATCGGTTTCGCTGGCGGTGGACGCGTCCATCAGGACGCGCCGCCGGCGACCGACGGTCTGACCGCTGCGTCGAAAATCCATTTTCTCTGGCAATTGCGCGGGTAGGGCGCATCCGTGCCGGGTCAAAACAACGAATCCGCGGACGATCAGCCGATCGGCTCCTCGCCAGCGGATGTGAAATTGCGGGCTTGCGGGCGATGGTGCTGTCGCCGCTTTTGCCCCTGCCGACTGTCCCGCCAATCGGTAGCAAGCGACTCGCCCGAGTATCAGATTCGGCAGAGTGCCCCGCTAAACTGCACTAGGGAAACGCCGCTCGTTTCCGCCGACATGCCAGCGTTCCGCAGAGTCAACGCAAACCGCCAACTTTAGCAAGCAGCCAGCCCAATTCGGCCGCCCCTCCGGTCCGCTCTCCCTCTGGGAGAGGGTTGGGGTGAGGCGAGCCAGCAGCACGAAGCGTGCTGCCTAGCGGGAAAGCCTGGTAAGAAGCAGCGGCCCCGCCGCGAATCCGACGCGGCGAGCCGCTTTAGATCGCCGCTTTAGAGCAGCCCCTTCAGGGCCTCGAGCGCCTTCTCGTAGGTCGGCTCGTTGGTCACTTCCGGGCAAATCTCGGCATACACCACTTTGCCGTCCTTATCGAGCACAAACACGCTGCGCGCCAGCAGCTTCAGCTCCTCGATCAGTACGCCGTAGGCCAGGCCGAACGAGCGATCTTGATAGTCGCTGCCGACCTTCATGTTCTTCACGTCCTCGGCGCCGCAGAAGCGGTTCATGGCGAACGGGAGGTCGAGGCTGATCGTCACGGCGTTCACTTTGTCCTGCAGCGACGCCAGCTCTTCGTTGAAACGCTTGGTTTGGATCTGGCAAACGCCCGTGTCGAGCGACGGCACCACGCTGAGGATCGTCGGCTTGCCCTTCAAGTCGGCCAGCGTGATGGTCTTCAGGCCCCCTTCGTAATAATGCACGGTGAAGTCGGGCGCCGGTTGGCCCACCTTCACTTCGTTCCCGGCGAGAGTCAGCGGGGTACCTTTGAATGTGACGGAGCGTGCCATGAGCGGGATCCTTCTCGTTATCGGCCAAGGAGATCGCGGGGAAACCGAACGGTCCGATCGTCCGCCCCCCAGCAGTAGCACGAGCAGTATCCGAAGCCCCCGTGGCAGCGGCAAGGGGGGCGATTGGTCGCTCGACGGCACAGGCGCAAGCAAGCTCACGCTGGCGGCGCGAGACGTTTTAGCTACTTTCGCCTTAGTGGCGGCCAGCTACGGCCCAATCGGTTTGGCGGCCGGCGTAACGATCACCGCCTTGGTCACGAGCAGATAGTTCAGGCCGCGGAATTCGGTGATTACGCCGCTGACCGACCATTCGGGTTTCGCGCGGCTTTCGCCCAGAACGCGGCTGACCCGTTCGAGCGCCAGATTCTCGAGCACGCGGAACGAGTCTTTGCTGTCGGCGGGAAAGAACGCGATTCGATCTCCCGCGAAGTCGAATTGGCCGACCACATCGGTCAGCTTCGAGCCTTCCCGCAGTCGCTGTGGCGAATCGTCCGTGGACTTCACCCGCGCAACGACCGGCGTCGCCGGAATCATCGCGTCTGGCTCCGCCGCAAGGGCGCATGCGGGCGATAGGCCAATCAGGGCGATAGCAAGCGTGCAAAAAGGACGAACGTGCATCACAGAATCGTCTCGGGAAACGGGGAACCGCGCCACTATGGGCAAGGCACTGGAAAAAGCCCTCCTGGCGCTAGTCAAACTTACCCCGCCAATCTGGGCAGAGACTTTCGGACTACAGGCCAAAGCTGGCTGGCGGCGGTGGCTACATTCGGGTTGTAACAGTCGCGCCGGCTATATGGCTGGTCCGCACGTTGCCAAATCGCAACTGTCTGTGTTGCCATAGCGCGACGCTTCCCAAACGCCTCAATCGCGTAAGTGCTGAACTGGCAGGGCTTCTCGCTTGAACATGGGACGGGCGATCACTCGCGGCATCGGCGTTGCGTTCCCTCGCTGGCATGCAACCACGCCGCTCCATCGCCCGATTGGCTTCATCCGTCGCCTTCGCCGCCCTCGGCTTCGCCGCGTTCGCCAACTCACCGGCGCAGGCCGACGAGCCAGGGCTAGTGCGAGTCACGGTCGATAGCGGCCGGTCGTTTGAGGGGAAGATTGACGCCGCGACCGACGATCGCGCTCTCGCGCTTCGTTCAGGCAGCGACCGGGCTTGGATTCGCCGCACGATCGAGTGGAATCGCGTCACTGGCGGCGAATACGCAGGGCGCGAAATCACTGCCGCCGAGCTGAAAGCGCTCGCCGAGCGGCTCAAGTCATCGCCTGCCGAGGCGCCAGCCCCGCCCGCGAGCGCCGTAGAAGCACCGGCTGCGACGCCATCAACTAGCGAAGCGTATGTCGTCCTGCCGACGCCGATTGCAGCCGTCACCTTCGACGCCGCGCTGGCAAATTGGGACGGCGACGTCGAAGCCGACGGCTTGATCGTCCAGCTCATGCCGATCGACGCGAACGGCTTTTACGCAGCCACGCGGGGGACCGTCGAGATTGAACTCTTCGCCAAACAGCCGCGAACGTTTCATCACGCTCCGCAAAGCGGCGGCCGTTCGGTCGATCTCATCTCGCGCTGGACCTGCACGGTCACGCCCGACGACTTTGGACCAAACGGCGCAATCCTGAAATTTCCATTCGCAGCCGTCCATCCAGAGTTCTCCCCCGCGGTTGGCGGCTACGGTCTGGTGCACGTTCGGCTGAGCGTTGCCGGAAGCGGCGTATTCGAGGACTCGCAAGACGGCGTCCGGATCCGCCCCTTCACGCCGGTGCGCGACGCGCTGCAGCACACTACCGGCGCTCGTTTTTTGCCGAGCGAACGAACGGGTCGCTAAGCGGGGACTTTGGCGACTTAGCCCGGCTTCTTGAGCGCCAGGCTGTGCAGGATCAGCACGCTGCCAACCGAGACAAGCGCCCAGCCGAGCCATTTGGGCGGTTGAATGCGGTGCCGCCCGACGGGAGCCTGGGCTGCAAAGAGAGTCGCCGCGTCGTTGGTGCTGGCGATCTGGGACGATTGTTTCATCGCCTGAATGCGCTGGGCGAGAAACTGGGTGGTGCGTTCGTTGAGCACCAGCGTATCGACCATCCGGAACTGAATACCGAGCAAGAAAATGATGAGCCCAGCCAGAAAGTACTGATTTCGATTGAACTCCATCATGGCCCGTCCCTCCGCGTCGCGGCTGCCGCGACGCCCTGCCCCGCGGCAATTTGCCGGCAGGGAGCGTGTGGCTCCACACAGCCAGCTGATCGAGTTATCGAATGCGGCGCGGGGCTCGCTCCATATATCCCCAGGGGCGCTGGGATGTTGCGCCGAGTCCGCGAAGTGCGCCTCGGCTACTTCTGATTGCTTGCACGGAGGCGACTGCAGGGCAAACCCTGCGGGCCGGCGGTGGCGCCTTCGCCCGCAACGCAGCCACCCAAAGGAGCGGCGAAGTCAGCGCAGAAAATGCGATTGACCGCCGCTGGCAGGGGCACTACTATCCCCGCGCCATTCCGTCTTTGCTGCAAAGTTGTCGGAAGAACCCGGTTGCCTTTTTCTGGCAAACTGTGCGTTTTGCCTGCATCGATCCGGTTCTGCCGACCGAAGCAATCAGAGGGACGGTTCGGTATGCCAAAAGCATGCGCGCGTCCGATCGACCCGCACCAGACAGTTGCGCTGCTCAAAACTCTCCCCCGTTTCGCCGACTTGGCGGCGCGGAAAAGCGGTGGGTTTGGGAAAGGACTCCTACTATGCACTGCACGTTGTCCCGCACCCGGATCGTTCGTTCGCTGGCCCTCGGCCTGACGGTCGCCACAGCGCTGACCACCACCGGTTGCAAAGTGGGTGGCTGGGGCGCTTCGAGCTGGACTTCGCCCGGTTGGTTGTCCTGGGGCAAGAAGGCTCCTCCTTCGACGGCTGGAATCGCCGCGACGAAGCCAAGCACCACGCTCCCTTCGAGCACGGCTTCGCCGAGCCCGACCACGAGCGTCGCCGCCGCGACGCCGGGCGCGACTTCGACTACGACAACGCCTTCGACGCCGAACGCCACTTCGACCGCGGCCGCCGCGTATCCGACGACGCCGCAAGCGTTCGCCTATCCGACTCAGCCGGCTGCCGCCTATCAAACGGCTGGCGCCACGAACACGGTCGCTCCGACCGGTGGCTACTCGGCCGGTCCGTATAGCATGACCAGCGGCCAAACGCCGACCGCGCAGCAGAGCCCCTACGCTCAGAGCTACCAGGCTGGCGGCTACGGCGCCACGGCTGCCGCGACGCCGAGCGGCTACACGGGCGGTTCTGCTGGCGGCTACGCCAGCAGCCCAGCGCCCACCACTTGGAACACGACGCCGGCCTACACGGCCGATCAGAGCAGCTCGGCCTACGGCGCGACCGAAGCGAGCCCCTACTCGTCGCCCGCCAGCGCCTATGGCGCCGGGGCGATGACCACTCCCGCCGCCTACCAGCAGAGCGCTCCGCCGACTTACTCGAACGGCAGCGACGCGAGCGGCTACAACCAGACGCCTGGCTCTTACAACCAGGGTGGCTACAACCCGGGTTACACGCCGGCTGCCGCCCCGCCGGCCTACAGCCAGCCGCAGTCGTACCTGACTCCCGCCGCTTCGGGCGGATATGAAGGTCAGCACGTGACCAACGTCGAATCGTCCACCACCGCGAACGCGGGCACGACGGCTGGCTACGCCGAGACCGGCTCGACCACCGCCCCGGCAGCCTACGGTTCGCCGGCTCCCTCGACGTCGATGCCGTCGACGACTGTCCCCACGACCACCACGACCACCACAGCCGTAACGCCGGCGACATCGACTGGCGGCAGCCCGGCTCTGCCGGCAGCGCTGACTGGCGAGTCGGGCGGCTATCGTCCGGGCAGCACGGGACGCGCCGTCGGTAGTGAAACCAGTCCGGCTACCAGCACTGGCAACGTCTATCAGCGTTAACCCACTCGCCGGCGATTCGGCCTCGCGCCGCAACACAAACGAAAAGCAAAAACGGTCGGCACAGTCCGACCGTTTTTTTATGCGCTAGCTCTAATGCGCAAAAAAACTTCGGTCGAGGAACAAAGAACAATCGGCCGCAAAGCGCGCAGCGTATCTTCACGCGCTAGATCAAACCTGGCGCAAGCCAAGGCGATTTCAGCTCGCGTCTAAGCGAAGAACTGACCGCTGAAAACTGACAATGGAAAACTGATTTTCCGCTGCAAGCTCTAAGCAGCCGCCAACCGGCCGTTCGAATGCGTCGGCGGCGGGACGAGCCCGGCGATCAGGCTGTTGGTCGGCGCGCTGGTCGTGTTTGACACGCGGCAGTCTTCCGTGAGAGGCTTGCCGCAGCGCGGGCAACTCGGCGTCTGGTCGAGATCCACCGAAGCGCGGCAATGGCCGTCGCAAGACCAGCAATAGTAAACAACTCCGGTCACCATCCGAGCACCCAAGCCAATCGTGACGTCTAGGTACAAGACGTTTGTATCGGCTGGCGCGGCAAAAGAATTCATGCGGGCTTCATGCGATCTAAACGGTTCCCGCGATCTTAGAACTCCGGCAAGGTAGCCGAGGGGCGCAAGCCTCCGGGTGAACCCCATTGGCCGTGAGCCCCCGAGTCGTTTAGGGACTCGCCCGCAGTCTTGCGCCCGGCGGCTAGCAGGGCCAGCGGCTAAGACGCCTCGGCCAACCGGGGCTCAACGATCAGCAGTCTCGCGTCGCTTGACTAAACAGCGAGCGGGTAGGCGAAGGCTCCATGCCTCACCTATTCGTTACAACCGATACGCTGGTCCTGGATGCCGCATTTTCTCCGAACTTCCATTCGCCGCGAGTGATAGCAGACGAACTGCGAACCGATCTGAAACGTTAGTCGTATTGTACAGCCGTGACCGGCTGCTCTCCCGCTTCGAAGGAAACTCGCATGCACGTCGTGCACGCTGCCGAACCCTCTCTCGTCGAACGCGTGAACTTCGCGATCCACACCAGCCCGTACCTGGCGGGGCGTAAGTTGCTGTCCAAAACGGACGGCAACCGCGTATCGCTCCACGGCGAGGTGAATACCTACTTCCAAAAGCAGATGGCCCAGGAAATCGTTCGCCGCATCGAGGGCGTCGAGCAAATCGAAAACTGCCTGGAAGTGACCTGGCACTAAAACCAATCCCCGACGGCGCAGCCGCCAGCAAGCGGGCGCGACGCACAAATCGTCGTCAGGATAGGCGTGACTCGCCTGGGCGCTGAAAGGCAACGAGCGACCGGAAGGAGGGAGAAAGCGTCTTTTCGCTCTCACTCCCCGACGAGCCAACCCGCCCGGCGCTGTGCGCATGGTTCGTGGTTCAAGGGCGACGAGCCGCTTGAACCAGGAATATCATTTTGCAGCCGCGCGGGTTCCGACCGTACTGCGATCGTTTTATCGCGGCTGAGACGGACGGTACCCCATGACGGCGGCCGTTCGATTGGCGTACTGCGGGAAGCGATCTTCCAAACGGCAGGCGCGCAGCACCTGCTGATTGCCGTCGCTCACTCCGCACAGCCGCATCATTCCGCCGTGCATGCAGATCCGCTTGTGCAGCAGGACCAATTGACCGACGATCCAGCTCTGCAGACGGGGAACGTCGTCGAGCTCGAGCACCAGGCGATAACAAAACGCCTGATCCAGTTTCTCCCAGACGGCTTCAGCCAGATCGAATTCGGCATTTATGCCTTTCGCTGGCGGGCGCAGCCGCACGAACAGCCAGTCGGGCCCTCGATCCAAATCCATGGACCATCCGGGCGCAAGATCGAGTAGCATCCTTGTGTGCCTCGTTGCTTATGGACCGAGAACCGGCCCAAGAAGAAGAACCCAAACCCTAATTGCTGATCTTACGGATTACCGCAAGCATTGCAATTGATTTCTGGGAAATCGGGCGCCGCATTTCTGGTCCAAACAATCGAAACGGTCGCCTTGTCGCACAAAGGGGCAATCGCATACTAGAATTGCCGCGGCGAACCGCCGTTGGTTGCACAAGGGCGCAGGTGCTGTTACGTTAACCTACCGCTGCAACCGACTTTCCGTTGTCCGGCGTGTCGCTAGAGAAGGCTGTCGGGGAACGTTCGTTCCCGTCGTTAGATCTCGCGGAGTTGATCGTTTATGGCCGCTACCCGTCGTATTGAAACCACCAACCTGAGCGGCACAGCCGGTGACGTCACGATGGTCCGGTTCCTCGATCGCAAGATCATCGAGGCCGCCAATATCCAGGAACTCGGGGACGAACTGTTCGCGCTCGTCGAACGCGATGGCAAGAAGAACATCATCCTCAACTTCGCGAACGTCGAGTTCCTGTCGAGCGCCGCGCTCAACAAGCTCATCATGCTCGACAAGAAGGTGAAAGCTCACAGCGGCAAGATGCGTCTGTGCAACTTGCGGCCGGAAATCTACGAAGTCTTCGCCATCACCCGGCTGAACCAACTGTTCGACATCAAGCCGACCGAGAACGACGCGCTGCAAGGCTTCTAATCGCGTCGCCACTTGCGAAACACATGGCGGCGGGTCGCAATCCGCCGTCGCCAGGCGCCGCAACCGATCCGTTCTTCGCCCTTTCCCGCTCCGGCAGTGGCGGCAGCAGTATTTTGCTTCGGCCGTCGCAGCGCTGTTGGCTGCGCTAGCTTCGGAACTTACGCTACAGACCGGCGTTCAACAGATTGTGAGCGGGGCGACTTCGCGCAGCGTTCTGGCTGCTGGCGTTCGCCAGACGTTTCTTCGCCGTTATTCGA
>Ga0182741_1005782_pt1 | contig 11223 bp, 8 predicted proteins | sample eDN5th37CBELigOP_FD_128874 | JGI IMG/M metagenome (GOLD analysis project Ga0182741, IMG submission 128874) | Enriched Organic Plus compost microbial communities from Emeryville, California, USA - eDNA 5th pass 37_C BE-Lig OP (version 2) (version 2) ...
CCCAGGACCGTTCCCCGCCCCGCCATCTTGCGACGCCTCGCGAGCGCGCCCCTCGTCGGGCCGGGATGGATGCAACATAGTTCAGATGAGCATCCGTGTCAAGAACAAACGAGGAACATTGTCTACAGGCTCGCCTCTTCCTGTCCCAGTCTCACCACGTCATGGCCGGGCCTGTCCCGGCCATCCCGATGCAGACGAGCGCCGCGCCCCACATAATCGAGATCACCGGGACAAGCCCGGTGATGACGTGGAGCGTGTCATCCCGGGCGGCGCGGAGCGACGATCCGGGATCGTTCTCAGGACAGGGTGCCATTTCCCTCCCCACCGCTCTCGGCTGTTGCCGAGACCGGCTTCTGTCAGTCGCAAGTCGGGAACACCCGACTTGCGGCGGGGAGGGATCAAGGGTGGGGGCGTGAGCGCGAGCCTCTGAGGGTCTGGCGCCAGCACCCCCCTCTCCAACTCTCCCCCACAAGGGGGGGAGAGGGCCGCACCGTGCCTCATGCGCCAGCCTCTCAGGCTGTGGACCGCGTGCAACCCGTCGGGATCACCGGGACAAGCCCGGTGATGACGTGGAGGGGGTCATCCCGGACGGCGTCAGCCGATCCGGGATCGTCTGACGAAAGAGGCGCCATTTCCCTCCCTCGGGCGGGGAGGGGCAGGGGTGGGGTGGTGTGACCGGGCGAGCGGGGAAACCAGCGTGGCGCAGGCTCACCTCTCCCGGGCGGGAGAGGTCGACGCGCGGCAGCGCGGCGGGTGAGGGATACGCCCCGTCCGGAAATGACACGCCCCTCTCCCGCCGCAAGTCGGGTGTTCCCGACTTGCGCCAGCAGAAGCTGATCTCAGCAACACCCGAGATCAGTGGGGAGGGAAGCAAGCCCCGGAAACAACCGGGGGTCCATGCGTTGGGCTTCGTCCGGACGCCTGCCGCATGCCCGCTGCGCATGGCTCGCGGAGGACAAGTCAACCTTCTTTCCCGTAAGAAGGGGTGCAAGAAAGCGAAGGATATCGATGGACCAGCCTGCCCACCGCGTCACAGGAGGCCACGCCGCTCCGGCCCTCAGCCACGCCGAGATCCGCACGATCATCGTCGGAATCATGCTCGCCATGTTCCTGGCGGCCCTCGACCAGACCATCATCGCGACGGCCCTGCCGACCATCGGCCGGGAACTCGGCGACCTGGAGCATCTGCCCTGGGTGGTGACGGTGTACCTGCTCACCTCGACGGCGGTGACCCCGCTCTACGGGAAGTTCAGCGACAGCCACGGCCGGCGCGTCACCATGCTCATCGGCATCGTGATCTTCATCATCGGCTCCATCGCCTGCGCGCTCGCGCCGAGCATGGTCGTGCTCATCCTGGCGCGCGGCCTGCAGGGGCTGGGCGGCGGCGGCCTGATCGCCCTCGCGCAGACCATCGTGGGCGATCTCGTCTCGCCCAGGGAACGCGGCAAGTACCAGGTCTATTTCGCCAGCGTCTTCATGTCGTCGAGCCTGATCGGCCCGGTGCTCGGCGGCTTCCTCGCGGAGCATCTGCACTGGTCGGTGATCTTCTGGATCAACCTGCCGCTCGGCCTGATCGCGCTCGCCATCACGTTCCACACCCTGAAGAAGCTGCCGCGCCACGACAGGCCGCACAGGCTCGATCTCCTGGGCGCGGTGCTGATGGTGGCCGCCACCGTGTCGCTGCTGCTGGCCCTGAGCTGGGGCGGCCTGCGCTTCCCCTGGGCCTCGTCGCCGATCCTCGGCCTCGTGGCGGGCTCGGCGGTTCTGTGGGTCCTGTTCGCCCTGCGCATGAGGCTCGCGCCCGAACCGCTCATCCCGCCCGGCGTGCTGCACAATCCGGTGGTCCGCATGGGCGTGCTCGCTGCCTGTTTCGGCATGGGCACCTATATCGGCCTCACCATCTACCTGCCGGTCTATTTCGAGGCCGTGCGCGGCCTCTCGGCCTCGCTTTCCGGCCTGGCGCTGATTCCGCTCATGGTCGGCACCGTCTGCGGCGCGACGTTCTCCGGGCGCAGCATGGCCCGGGCGAAGCACTACAAGCGCCTGCCCATGGGCGGCCTCTTCGTCGCCATGGCGGCGACGGGCGTGCTCGCCGCCTTCGCGGGCGAGCTCTCCCTGACCCTGGTGGAGGTGCTGCTGGCGGTCATCAGCATCGGCCTGGGCACGCTCCTGCCCGTCTCCACCGTGGCGATCCAGAACGCGGTCAAGCCGCACGAGCTCGGCACCGCCACCGGCGCGGCGAATTTCTTCCGCTCCCTCGGCGGCGCGCTCATCGTGGCCGTGTTCGGCGCCATCGTGCTCACCGGCGCCGGCCTGTCGGGCGCCGAGAGCTTCGAGACGCTCTCCCAGGTGGCGGCCCGGAGCGGCGTGGACCTCGCCGATATCTTCGCCTTCGTGTTCGTGGCCGCCGGCATCGGCTTCGGGCTGTCGCTCGCCTTCCTCGTCGCCATGAAGGAGCTGCCCCTGCGCGGCAGCGCCGTGAAGGCGGCCGAGGCCGCAATCGCCGATTGATCCATTCACCTCCGCCGACGCAGCAGGAACCACACGCAGCCGAAGGCGATCAGGAGAAGCAGGATGATTCCCGTCATCTCGAAGACCGTCTGGGCGCGGTCCACGGCAGCCGGTGGAGGGCCGACCTCCGCTCCTTCGTCCAGGGGAGGGCGCTGCCCGAGCGCCAGGGGTTCAAGCCGCATCATGGGCTCCAACTCGCCGAGAAACTCCAGCGTTGCCTCGATCATAGCCGGAAACGTGGCCTGTTTCCGTCAAACCTGCGGCGTCGTGCCTGGGGATAGCTCGCCCAAGCCTGTGGAGGAGGCCCGAAACCGGGGCACGTCACAGGCTTTGGCGTGTTAGGAACCGGGCGCTTTTTGAACCTGATGAGGGAGGCTGATGAAGGTCGGCATCGACATGGGAGTGGTCTCCTCCGCACCCGGAGGACAGAGGGCTCAGCTCGACCTGGAAGAGCTTCTGGCGACGCGTCTGCTCGTCCAGGGCAATTCCGGCTCCGGCAAGTCGCATCTCCTGCGCCGCCTTCTCGAGCAGAGCGCCAACCTCGTGCAGCAGGCCGTGATCGACCCGGAGGGCGATTTCGTCACCCTGGCCGACAAGTTCGGCCATGTGGTGGTGGACGCCTCCCGCTCGGAGGGCGACATCCAGCGCATCGCCGCCCGCGTGCGCCAGCACCGCGTCTCGGTGGTGCTCTCGCTGGAGGGCCTCGACGCCGAGGCGCAGATGCGCTGCGCGGCGGCCTTCCTCGGCGGCCTCTTCGATGCGGAGCGTGACTTCTGGTATCCCATGCTCGTGGTGGTGGACGAGGCGCAGCTTTTTGCCCCCGCCGCCGCCGGCGAGGTCTCGGACGAGGCGCGGAAAGTGTCGCTCGGCGCGATGACGAACCTCATGTGCCGCGGCCGCAAGCGCGGGCTTGCGGGCATCATCGCCACCCAGCGCCTCGCCAAGCTCGCCAAGAACGTGGCGGCGGAAGCCTCGAACTTCCTCATGGGCCGCACCTTCCTCGACATCGACATGGCCCGCGCCGCCGACCTGCTCGGCATGGAGCGCCGCCAGGCCGAGATGTTCCGCGATCTCGAGCGCGGCCATTTCGTGGCGCTCGGCCCCGCGCTCTCGCGCCGCCCGCTTCCCATCCGCATCGGCGAGGTGGAAACCTCGACGCGCACCGGCACCTTCAAGCTCATGCCGCTGCCCGAGCAGCCCAAGGAGGATGCGCGCGACCTCATCTTCAAGGCCGGGGAGGACGAGGTGGCGGCCCGCCCCGCCATGCCGCGCCGCGCGCCGCCTCCGCCGCCCGCGCCCTCCACCAACGATCTCCTGGCCCAGCTCGCCCGCACCCGCGCGGCGGCCGCGCCGGAGCCTCAAGCGGAGGTGACGGAGGAGACGAAGGCCGAGCGCGAGGCCGCCATCGACGGAATCCTGCGCGAGATTCTCGACGATCCCGAAGCCGCCTTCCGCTCCGTGGCCGTGCTGTACCAGGATTTCCTCGTGCGCTGCCGCATCCGCCGCGTGGCGGGGGAGCCCTTGAACCTCAACGCCTTCCGCCGCCGCCTCGCGGTGGCGCGGGCGGGCGTCGATACGGCGACCGCCGAGGGCACCGAATGGGACCGGGCGGTGGCCTTCGCCAACGATCTCGAAGAGGACATCCAGGGCGTCTATCTGCTGCTCGCCCGCGCGGCGATGGAAGGCTCGCCCTGCCCGCCCGACGGCGAGATCGCCCGCGCCTGCGGCAGCCGCTCCCCCGGCCGCGCGCGCCGCCTCATCGCCTATATGGAAAGCCGCAACATCGTCGTCACCCGCAACGACCCGCGGGGCCTTCGCATCATCGCGCTCCCCGATCTCGGCTGGGAGACGGGCCCCGGCGACCCCAACGCCTTCGAGGAACCGGCCCCGGCGGCGTCTTCGGAGACGCGGGATCTGTTCGCGGCGGGGTGATCATCCCCCAGCCCCCGTCTCCGTCTCACGGACCAGCGCCAGAACCAGCAGAACCAGGGCTGCCAGATTGAAGAGGGCGCTGGCCGCGTGGGAGTATTCCCACTGGGTCCGCAAGGACTCCCATCCGTCGGGCAGCATGGTCCAGTTCGCGGTCGCCTGGTTCGCGGGAAAGGTCCAGGTCCAGAAGATGCCTTGGGTCGCCGCGATGCACAGGAAGGCGGCGGCGACGAGGCCGTAGGGACGTCCGCGGCGATAGGAGACCACGGCGAGGGCGAGCGTGCTGAACAGGGCCGCGAAGATGACGATCCCGAACAGGCTCCATCCGTCATAGGCGCGCTGCGCGGCGAGATATTCGGTGTCGGACAGGCGCATCTTGCTCACCAGGGAGCACAAATGAGACCCTGCCGGAACGAGCGCCAGCGCAGCGAACAGCACGCTGAGAAAACGCAAGGTAGAGAGGACCGACATGGCGTTCTCCGCTTGCGCGTTCAACGAATGGACCCGGCAGGCGTTCCTGCTCCGCTCGGGTTCCCTTTCAAGGGCAGCGACCAGACGCTAAAAGGCGATTCGAACAGCAACAGGACATGAGCGATGCAGAACGATCCCCTGAGCCTTGATGAAATCGTCCGGCGCGTGGACGCGAAGGCGGCCGATTACTGCGCCCTGAGCGACCGCATCTGGGCGATGCCGGAACTGGCCTTCGAGGAGCATCGCTCGGTCGCCGAGCAGATCGCCATGCTGGAGCGCGAAGGCTTCCGCATCACGAAGAACGCGGGCGGCATGGCCACCGCCTTCATCGCGGAATACGGCTCGGGCGGCCCCGTCGTCGGCATCCTCGGCGAGTTCGATGCGCTGCCCGATCTCGCGCAGGTCTCGAGCGTGACCGAGCACAAGCCGACGGCGAAGGGCGCGCCGGGCCATGGCTGCGGCCACAACCTTCTCGGCGCGGGCTCCGCGCTGGCCGCCGTGGCGCTGAAGGATGCGCTGGAATCGGAGGGCATCGCCGGCACCGTGCGCTATTACGGCTGTCCTGCGGAGGAGAGCGGATCAGGCAAGACCTTCATGGCGCGCGAGGGCCTGTTCGACGATCTCGATGCCGCCTTCTGCTGGCATCCTTCCGTCGTCAACGAGGTGCAGTTCATGTCCTCGCTCGCCTGCATCCAGGCCTTCTTCCGCTTCACCGGCCGTCCGTCCCATGCCGCCGCCTCGCCGGAGCTCGGGCGCAGCGCGCTCGACGCGGTGGAGCTGATGAATGTGGGCGTGAACTACCTGCGCGAGCACATGCCCTCCGATGCGCGCGTGCATTACGCCATCACCAATTCCGGCGGCGATGCGCCGAACGTGGTGCAGGCTTACGCGGAATCGCTCTATCTCGTGCGCTCGCCCCACCTGCCGGATGCGGAGCGCCTCTTCGAGCGCGTGAAGAAGATCGCCGAAGGCGCGGCGCTCATGACCGAGACCTCCGTGACGGTGCAGATCACGGATGCCACCTCGAACGTGGTGCTCAACCGCGCGCTGCAGGAAGCGATGTTCGAGAACATGCGGCGTCTCGGCGGTCCGGGCTTCGATGCGCAGGATTATGACTTTGCCGAAAAGATCCAGAAGGCCGCGATCACGCCCGAGGACATCGTGGCGAGCGTGAAGCCCTACGATCCGTCCCTGAAGACCAAGGTGCTGCACGACGGCGTGCTCGCCCTGCCCGCGCGCGAGGACGTGATGATGGGCTCGACCGATGTGGGCGACGTGAGCTGGATCGTGCCCACCGTGCAGTGCCACGCGGCCTGCTTTGCCATCGGCACGCCGTTCCACACCTGGCAGCTCGTCACGCAGGGCAACCTGCCCGCCGCGCACAAGGGCATGGTGCTGGCGGCGAAGGCCATGGCGGCCACGGCGGCCGATTGCCTGCGCAATCCCGATCTCGTCGCCCGCGCCAAGGCGGAGCTGAAGGAGCGCACCGGCGGGCGCGCCTATGTCTGCCCGATCCCGCCCGAGGTCACCCCCGACGATCTGCGCGGGAAGGCGGCGTAGATATCAGCTTCGATGGGACCTTCGTCATCCCCGGGCTCGTCCCGGGGATCCCGATCCTCCGAAGCGCAGCGCTTTTCCGCATCGGGATGGCCGGCACAGGGCCGGCCATGACGTCGACGGCCCGGCGACATTGCGCCAAAGCAAACCCTTCTTGGCGCGGGCCCGGGTCGCGGCACCCTGCCGGCCCGCCTATCTTCCGGTCAACATCCATGGAGCATTCCCATGCAACTGACCGGAATCCACCATCTGACCGCCGTTACCGCCGACGCGCGGCGCAACCACGATTTCTACACGCAGGCGCTCGGCATGCGGCTCGTGAAGAAGACCGTGAACCAGGACGACGTCTCCGCCTATCACCTGTTCTATGCGGACGGGCAGGCGACGCCGGGCACGGACATCACCTTCTTCGACTGGCCCGTGGGGCGCGAGCGCCGCGGCACGCACAGCATCTCGCAGACGGGCCTGCGCGTGAACGGCGAGAAGGCGCTCGGCTGGTGGAAGGACCGCTTCGCGTCCCTCGACATCGCGCATCGGCCCGTCACCGAGCGCAACGGCCGCCTCGTCCTCGACTTCGAGGATTTCGAAGGCCAGCGCCTGAGCCTCGTCGATGACGGCGGCGAGGGCGAGGCGCATCCGTGGGAGCGCAGCCCCGTGCCCGCGGAGTACCAGATCCGCGGCCTCGGCCCCATCACCATCAGCGTGCCGAAGCTCGAACGCACGGCCCGCGTGCTGACCGAGGCGATGGACATGCGCGCAGGCCGCGAATACCGCATCGGCGAGACACCCGTGCATGTGTTCGAGATGGGCGCGGGCGGGCCCGCGGCGGAGCTGCATGTCGCCGTGGAGCCGGACCTGCCCTTCGCACAAGCGGGCGCGGGCGGCGTGCATCACGTCGCCTTCCGCACGCCCAACGAGGAGACCTACCAGGAATGCTGGGCGAGGCTGCAGGCCCTGCGCGCGCCTTCCAGCGGGCCGGTGGACCGCTATTATTTCCGCAGCCTCTATTTCCGCGAGCCCAACGGCATCCTGTTCGAGATCGCCACCGACGGTCCCGGCTTTGCCACCGACGAGCCGATGGAGGCCCTGGGCGAGCGCCTCGCCCTGCCGCCCTTCCTGGAGCCGCGCCGGGCCGAGATCGAGGCGGGCCTGAAGCCGCTGTAAACCATCGTCTCGTTGCTGAATGGCAGAACACGCGCAAGCCGCCCGCCCGGACAGGGTGAGGCGGCTTCTGCATTGGGGAGGACCATCACGGGCGTTGACCGGAACTGTTCGGACGCTATTAAGAACAGAAGCAGGGATCGCCGGTCGTTATACTGTTTCCAAATAGTCTGTCGTACCCACCTTACTTAAATAAAGTTTTACCCAGCCCTGCGAAAGTGTGTAACTGCTGATTAATACGGTGGGGCAGATCATGTTCGTGATGCAAGCAAGAACCTTTATTTTGAGCGCCTTCCTGGCGCTGGCCGCGTGGGCCGGCACCATTGCGGCGCAGGCAGCGCCGCTGCCCATGCCGAAGGACAGGGTGATCCTCACCGTTTCCGGCAAGATCTCCGTGACCAACAAGGGCGACACGGCCGCGTTCGACCGGGCGACGCTGGAAGCGCTCGGCACGGAATCCTTCACGACCAAGACGCCCTGGTATTCGGGCCCGGTGCAGTTCGAGGGCGTGCCGCTCAGCAAGGTGATGGAGCAGGTCGGCGCGACAGGCGAGACCCTCTCGGTGGTGGCGCTCAACGACTACACCAGCGAGATCCCGGCGGAGGATATCGAGAAATACAACGTGCTTCTCGCGTTGAAGGTGAACGGGGAATACATGTCCGTACGGGACAAGGGCCCCATCTTCATCATCTATCCTTTCGACACCGATCCCGAGCTGCAGCACCAGACCTATTACGGTCGCTCCGTGTGGCAGGTTTCCAAGATCATCGTGAAGTGACGCGCCCCGAGCGGTCCGGAGAAATCGTTTGTCGCTGCGCACGCTCAAACTGGTGCTTGCCGTCGTCATCGCCGGCTTCATCGTGTCCGCCGCCTACATCTCGATCCTCATCGTCGAGCGGCAGCAGGTTCTTCGGAGTGTCGCGCGCTACAACACGCCCTGGCATGCCGCGCAGGCCGTGCACGAGTTCACGCGCCTTGAGCAGCGCCTGAGCGCCTTCGCGGCGAAGGATCCCACCGTCGACAAGGACGAGGTCGGGCTGCGCTACGACATCGTCGTGAGCCGCACGGACCTGCTCTCCGCCGGGGATTTCAGGGACTTTCTCTATTCCTCGATGGAATGGCTCGAAACCGTTCAGGAACTCGACAGGGTCCTGCGCGAGATCGAGCCTCTCATCAGTGACCTCGGCGCGCCCGGCGCGGCGATGGCGGCGCTCAAGAAGCTGGAGCCTCTGGAGACAAGGCTGGCGAGCCTGGCCGCGGCGGCGAACCATTACGGCGGCCAGCGCGCCGAGCATGATCAGCAGGATCTGATCCGCCTCCACTGGATGTTCTCGAGCCTCGCGGCCGGCCTCATCGTGTTCGGCCTCGTCCTCCTGGCGCTTCTGGGCTGGCACAACCGGCTGCTCGAGAAGGCGCATTCGGAGCTTCGGCTCTACGCGGACAATTTCGAGAACATCTCCGCGAAGCTGGAAAAGACCAACAAAGCGCTCAGCAGCGCCTACGAGGAGCTGCAGCGGCGCAACGAGGCTCTGCAGACGCAGGAGCATGAGCTCAGGACCCAGAACGAGCGCTTCGATGCCGCGCTCAACAACATGTCCCACGGCCTGTGCATGGTGGACGGGTCCGAGAGGATCATCGTCTACAATGCGCGCTTCGCGGAGCTGTTCTGCATCAACAAGGGCATGCATTTCGGCGTGACGCTGGGATCTCTCGCGGACCAGGCGTTGACGAACGGATGCAAGGGCGCGGCGGCCCTGCGGCTGATCGTGGGCGAGCAGCAGGAGCTCATGCGCAAGCGGCAGCAATTCGCCTTCATTCACGAGCATGAGGACGGGCAGACCTTCGCGGTCTCCCACCAGCCCCTGTCGGATGGCGGATGGGTCGCCACCTATGAGGACATCACGGAGCGGCGCCGGGCCGAATCCCGCATCGCCTATATGGCCCATCACGATGCGCTGACGGACCTCGCCAACCGCGTGCTCTTCCGCCAGCAGATGGAGCATGCGCTCGAGGAAACCGCGCGCGAGCGGCTGAAGATGGCCGTTCTGTGCCTCGACCTCGACCGCTTCAAGGACGTGAACGATTCCCTCGGCCACGAGACGGGCGACGCCCTTCTCAAGCTCGTGGCGGACCGCCTGCGCGGCTGCATCCGGCAGCAGGACGTGGTGGCGCGCCTCGGGGGCGACGAGTTCGCCATCCTGCAGCTCGCCATCGACGACCAGCAGGATTGCGCGGCGCTGTCCGCGCGCATCGTCGAGGCGATCAGCATGCCCTACGATCTCGACGGCCAGGAGATCGTCATCGGCACCAGCATCGGCATTGCCGTTGCCTCCGAAGACAATCTCTCGCCCGATCAGCTCCTCAAGCAGGCGGATCTGGCGCTCTACCGCGCCAAGGCGGACGGGCGCGCGACCTTCCGCTTCTTCGAGCCGGAAATGGACGCCGAGCTGCAGGCCCGCCGCTCGCTCGAGACGGATCTGCGCAAGGCTCTCGGGAACCGCGAGTTCGAGCTGTTCTTCCAGCCGCAGGTCAATGTGCGCGCCAACGAAATCAGCGGCTACGAGGCCCTGCTGCGCTGGCGGCACCCCGAGCGCGGCCTGATCTCGCCCGCCGACTTCATCCCGGTCGCGGAAGACATCGGCCACATCGCGTCCATCGGCGACTGGGTGCTCGAGGAGGCCTGCATGGCCGCCACCGCGTGGCCGAAGACGATCAAGGTCGCGGTCAATCTCTCGGCGGTGCAGTTCCGCAACAAGGCGCTCGTGCAGAGCGTGAGCCGCGCCCTCTCGCGCTCGGGTCTCGCGCCGGACCGCCTCGAACTGGAGATCACGGAATCCGTCCTGCTGCAGGACAACGAGCTGACGATCGCGACGCTGCATCAGCTGCGCCGCATGGGCGTGCGCATCGCCATGGATGATTTCGGCACGGGCTATTCGTCGCTCAGCTATCTGCGCAGCTTTCCCTTCGACAAGATCAAGATCGACCAGAGCTTCGTGCGCGAGCTCTCCTCCCGCGCGGACTGCCTGGCGATCGTGCGCTCCATCGCCAGCCTCGGCGCGAGCCTCGGCATGTCCACCGTCGCCGAGGGCGTCGAGACGGAGGATCAGTTCCTCCAGATCACGGCGGCCGGATGCACCGAGGTGCAGGGCTTCTATTTCGGGCAGCCGAAATCGGCCTCGCAGCTCGTCCACAACCTGAATTCGATCAAACGCGTCGTGGAAGTGGCCTGACGCGAACAGCTTTCCCTCACCACCCGCAGTCTGGAGAAGAACGCATGAAGACGTATTGCGAGTTCACGTTTGAAGCGGCCCATTCCGTCCATCCCTATTCGGGATTGCATGGCCACACCTTCATTGCGCGGCTCACGTTCGGAGGTCCCGTGGACGAGGTCTACAACTGGCCGGTGAACCTCTACGATGTCGAGAACTACATCAAGGAGCTGAAGGGCGACCACGGCACGGGTCTCGACCACACCAATCTCGACCTCAAGCAGAACGAGATCGGCCTCGCCTCGCTCGAGAACATCACGATCTACATCTGGAAGAAGGTGAAGGAGCGCTTCCCGAATCTCGAGGAAGTCGAGCTCAAGCGCGG
>Ga0182741_1005784_pt1 | contig 11221 bp, 10 predicted proteins | sample eDN5th37CBELigOP_FD_128874 | JGI IMG/M metagenome (GOLD analysis project Ga0182741, IMG submission 128874) | Enriched Organic Plus compost microbial communities from Emeryville, California, USA - eDNA 5th pass 37_C BE-Lig OP (version 2) (version 2) ...
CAGGCCGCGGGCGATGTCCTTGTCCAGCGAACTGATCTGGCTGACCTTGATGCCCGGCGCCGGTTCGATCTCGAAGCGGGTGATGACCGGGCCGGGATAGGCGCCGACCACCTGCGCGTCGATGCGGAAATCCTTGAGCTTGAACTCGATCTGCCGCGACAGCGTCTCCAGCGTCTGCTCGTCGTAGCCCTTGGGCTGCGGCCTGGGGTCGTCAAGCAGCGCCAGCGGCGGCAGGTCCGAGCCGTCGCCGTTGACGCCCTGGAACATCGGGATCTGGGTCTCGCGCTTGGCGCGTTCGCTCTTCTCGATCACCGGCGCCGGCCGCGGCTCGATCTTCACCGGCTCGCGCCTGGCGCGCACCTCGGCGTCGACCTTGCGCACTTCCTCGCGTTCCTCGCGCAGCGCACGGGTATGCTGCCACTCGCTGGCCTGTTCCTTCTTCTTCATCAGCAGCGGGCCCAGCGCCAGCACCCACTTGCCGATCTTCTCCATCACCAGGAACCACGACAGTCCGGTGGCCAGGGTGATCGAGGTCAGCAGCAGCACCAGCAGGAACAGGTTGCTGCCCACCGGGCCGAACCCGCTCTGCAGCGACTTGCCGACCAGCACGCCGAGGCCGCCGCCGGCGCGGGCGACATCGCCCGGCGGCAGGCGCAGGTAGAGGAAGCCGGTGGCGCCGATCAGAAAGCCGACGATGCCGACCAGGCGCAATGCCGGGCCAAGGTCGTCCTGGCCGCGGTCCTCGCGCTTGAGCCCGAACATGGCGATCCAGGCCACCGCCGCCAGCATCAGCGGTACCAGATAGGCCACGTAGCCGAACAGCTGGCGCAGCACGTCGGCGATCCACGCCCCTACCCGGCCGCCCATGTTGTGGATGGGCGCGACCACCGAACCGGCCTGCGACCAGCCGGGGTCGGTCGGGGAATAGGTAAACAGGCTTGCCAGCAGATACAGCAGCGCCGGCGCGATCGCGATCAGCGCCAGATCGCGCCACAGCTTGTTGCGGCGCGGGTTGTCCGAGGCGGCCGCCTGCCTGCGCGCGTTGCCGCTGGCGCCAGCGCCTTTGTCACGTTCCGGGACCTGTTTCGCCACCTTGGACCAGACCTTAGAAATGCACGGTTAGTGATTGATATTAAACGACAGGCGGCGCCGTTTCATCCGTTCCGGCCGGGGCACGGCGACAGCGGGCGTGCAAAGGCATCGACAGGCCGCCTGGAACGCCCGGGCCGGTCTGCGGCAGCGGGCGGGAGCGGCCCTGCGGGTCGCGCAGTTCCATTCCTGCGCCTTGATTCACCGGAGCCCGGTCTCCACTCTATGGACCTGCCCGGACGGTCGCCATGTACCGCGATCGCGCCGCCAATCCCGACTTCCGCGAGTATACATGAGCACTTCCAGCGCCCCGTCCCTGCCCACCCGCCACCAGAAGCTCGTCATCCTCGGCTCCGGCCCCGCCGGCTGGACCGCCGCGGTCTATGCCGCGCGCGCCAACCTCAAGCCGGTGGTGATCACCGGCCTGCAGCAGGGCGGCCAGCTGATGACCACCACCGAGGTGGACAACTGGCCGGGCGACGCCCATGGCCTGATGGGGCCGGACCTGATGGCGCGCATGCAGGCCCACGCCGAGCGCTTCGACACCGAGGTGGTGTTCGACCACATCCATACCGCCGACCTGTCGCAGCGCCCGTTCAAGCTCACCGGCGACAGCGCGCAGTACACCTGCGACGCGCTGATCATCGCCACCGGCGCCACCGCCAAGTACCTGGGCATCCCCTCCGAGGAGGCGTTCAAGGGCCGTGGCGTGTCGGCCTGCGCCACCTGCGACGGCTTCTTCTACAAGGACCAGGACGTGGTGGTGGTCGGCGGCGGCAACACCGCCGTGGAAGAGGCGCTGTACCTGTCCAACATCGCCCGCAAGGTCTACCTGGTGCACCGCCGCGACACGCTCAAGGCGGAAAAGATCATGCAGGACAAGCTGTTCGCCAAGGTGGCCGCCGGCAGGATCGAGACCGTATGGCACCACCAGGTCGACGAGGTGCTGGGCAACGAGATGGGCGTGACCGGCGTGCGGGTGAAGTCCACCCAGGACGGCAGCACCCGCGACATCGCCGCGCATGGCTTCTTCGTCGCCATCGGCCACCAGCCCAATACCGATCTGTTCAAGGGCCAGCTGGCGATGAACAACGGTTACCTGGAGATCCGCTCGGGCCTGGGCGGCAATGCCACCATGACCTCGGTCGAGGGCGTGTTCGCCGCCGGCGACGTCGCCGACCAGCACTACCGCCAGGCCATCACCTCGGCCGGTTTCGGCTGCATGGCGGCGCTGGACGCCGAGCGTTTCCTCGACCAGAACGGCTGAAGCCGCAGGGAGCGCCGGCCTGGCCGGCCTCCCCTGGCATTCCTGGCCATGGCGCAGATCCGCTGGCTGGACACCCTGCAGGACATCCCGGCCGGAAGCTGGGACGCCCTGCACGGGCATGACAACCCCTTCGTCAGCCATGCATTCCTGGCGGGCCTGGAGCAGCACGGCTGCCTGCGCCCGGAATGGGGCTGGCGGCCGCGGCACCTGACGCTGTGGCGCAACGACGAACTTGTCGGCGCGGTACCCGGCTACCTGAAGGACAACTCGCATGGCGAGTTCGTGTTCGACCATGCCTGGGCGAACGCCTACGCACGGCATGGGTTGGACTACTTCCCGAAATGGCTGGGCGCCGTGCCCTATTCGCCGGTCACCGGTCCACGCCTGCTGGCCCGCGACGACGCCGACCGGCGCCTGCTGCTGCAGGCCATCGTCGCGCAGATGCGGGACGCCGGGCTGTCCTCGGCCCACGTCAACTTCCATGGCGCGGCCGAGGACGCGGTGTTCGACGCGGACTGGCTGCGGCGGGTGGACGTGCAGTTCCAGTGGCACCGCCAGCCCGGCTGGCGGGATTTCGACGATTTCCTCGGCGCCATGGACCACAAGCGCCGCAAGAACATCCGCCAGGAACGCGCCCGGGTCGCGCGCGGCGGCATCGGCTTCCGTGTCGTGCATGGCGATGAGGCGTCGGCCGACGACCTGTGCGCCATGCACGGGTTCTACCTGCAGACCTTTGCCGAATACGGCAACGCGCCGGCGCTGACCCTGCCGTTCCTGCGCCACCTGGCCGGCACCCTGCCGCGGCAACTGGTGCTGTTCCTGGCCGTGCAGGACGACGTGCCGATCGCCGGCGCACTGTGCCTGCGTGGCGGCGACACGCTGTACGGCCGCTACTGGGGCGGCGCCACCCTGCCCGGCCTGCATTTCGAGACCTGCTATTACCAGGGCATCGATTACTGCCTGCGCGAGGGGCTGCAGCGTTTCGAACCGGGCGCGCAGGGCGAGCACAAGCTGGCGCGCGGCTTCCTGCCGACCCAGGTGCGCAGCCGGCACTGGCTCGCCGACCCGCCGTTCCGCCAGGCGCTGCGCGACTGGTGCGCGCGCGAGGAGCGCGATGTCGCGCGCTACGCGCAGGCGCTGCAGCGGCACTCCCCCTTCCGCGACGGCGACGGCGCATGAACCGGGCGATGCATCCGTTCCTGCTGCCGCCGGAGCCCGACGCGCCGTTCCCGCCGGCGGAACTGGCGATGGCCGAACCCGACGGCCTGCTGGCCGTCGGCGGCGACCTGTCCCCGGTGCGGCTGCTCAATGCCTATGCCGGCGGCATCTTCCCGTGGTTCTCCGAAGGGCAGCCGCTGCTGTGGTGGTCGCCGGACCCGCGCATGGTGTTCCGTACCGATGGCGTGCGGCTGTCCTCGCGCTTCCGCCGCGAGCTGCGCGCCAGCGCCTGGACGGTCACCGCCGATACCGCGTTCGCCGAGGTGATGCGGGCCTGCGCCACGGCGCCGCGCCCGGGCCAGGACGGCACCTGGATCACCGCCAGCATGCAGCGCGCCTATGGGGAGCTGCACCGGCTCGGGTACGCGCACTCGGTGGAGGTGTTCGACGGCGCGCAGCTGGTGGGCGGCATCTACGGCGTGGCCATCGGCCGGATGTTCTTCGGCGAAAGCATGTTCAGCGGGCGCAGCGGCGGCTCCAAGGTGGCGCTGGCCGCGTTGGCACGCACTCTGTGCGGCTGGGGCTGGCCGCTGATCGACGCCCAGGTCGAGAACCCGCACCTGCTGCGCATGGGCGCCACGCACCTGCCGCGCGATGCCTTCCTGGCGCGGGTGCGGGCGCTGGTCCAGGAGGCGGAAAGGGAGCCGGCCGGGAGCTGGACGCGGCGTTTCGGCCGCTGGCCGGCCTCGGCGTTGGCGGCCTCAGCCGCGGTTTAACGCAAACTTTGCATGATTCCGCGGCGCGGGGTAAAATACGCGGCTTCCGGGCCTGAAAAGGCCATCCGCAGAACCGCACAGGATTACATGTCGAAAGACGACTCCATCGAGTTCGAGGGCACCGTCAGCGAGACGCTGCCGAACACTACTTTCCGCGTTCGACTGGAAAACGGGCACGAAATCATCGCCCACATCTCCGGCCGCATGCGCAAGAACTACATCCGCATCCTTACCGGCGACCGCGTCAAGGTTGAAATGACGCCGTACGACCTGACCAAGGGCCGCATCACCTACCGCATGAAGTAAGTGCGGCAGCCGGACACGCCGAAAGCCAGCCCTGGGCTGGCTTTTTTGCGTGGCTGTGATACAGGGAAAGGGGAAGCGGGAAGCGGGAAGCGGGAATGTAGTGGGCCTGGTGAGCGCGGCCTGGCCTGTTCCACTTGCGGAGCGGATCAGTTCCTTCCGCCCCTTTGCGCTCACCTCCCGCTTCCCTGCTCCCGCTTCCCTGCTCCCACCTCCCCGCTCCTTCCTCAGACCGTCGCCGGCAACAGGTGCTCCGGCTCGGCCTCGGTCTCGACCACCAGTTCGCCATCGCGCACGTCGATGCTGACCTTGCCGCCGCCGACCAGCTTGCCGAACAGCAGCTCGTCGGCCAGCGGGCGCTTGATCTGGTCCTGGATGACCCGGGCCATCGGCCGCGCGCCCATCTGCGGGTCGAAGCCATGGCGGGCCAGCCAGTCGCGCGCGGCCGGCGTGGCCGACAGCGAAACGTGCTTGTCCTGCAGCAGCATCTCCAGCTCGATCAGGAACTTGTCCACCACCCGCAGGATGTGGTCGAAGCCCAGCGCCTGGAACTGCACCACCGCATCGAGGCGGTTGCGGAATTCCGGGGTGAAGCTCTTGCGGATCACTTCCATCGCGTCGGTGGCGTGGTCCTGGCGGGTGAAGCCGATCGAACGCCGCGAGGCCTGGGCCGCGCCGGCATTGGTGGTCATCACCAGGATCACGTTCTTGAAGTTGGCTTCGCGGCCGTTGGTGTCGGTGAGGATGCCGCGGTCCATGACCTGCAGCAGGATGTTGAAGATGTCCGGGTGCGCCTTCTCCACTTCGTCCAGCAGCAGCACGCAGTGCGGCGTCTTGACGATCTTCTCGGTCAGCAGGCCGCCCTGGTCGAAGCCGACGTAGCCCGGGGGCGCGCCGATCAGGCGGCTGACCGAGTGCGGCTCCATGTACTCGCTCATGTCGAAGCGCACCAGCTCGATGCCCAGCTGCAGGGCGAGCTGGCGGGTGACCTCGGTCTTGCCGACGCCGGTGGGGCCGGCGAACAGGAAGTTGCCGATCGGCTTCTCCGGATTGCCCAGGCCCGAGCGCGACAGCTTGATCGCCGAGGCCAGCGATTCGATCGCCGGGTCCTGGCCGAAGATCACCATCTTCAGGTTGCGCTCCAGGTGCTGCAGCACGTCCTTGTCGGTGGCGGTGACCTGCTTGGCCGGGATGCGCGCCATCTTGGCGACGATGGCCTCGACCTCCTCGACGTCGATGGTCGCCTTGCGTTCGGCCTCGGGCAGCAGCCGCTGGCGCGCGCCGGCCTCGTCGATGACGTCGATGGCCTTGTCCGGCAGCAGGCGGTCGCCGATGTGCTTGACCGACAGGTCCACCGCCGCCTGCAGCGCGTCGTCGGCATAGGTCACGCTGTGGTGCGCCTCGTACTTCGGGCGCAGGCCCTTGAGGATCTCGTAGGCCTCGCCCACGGTGGGCTCGACGATGTCGATCTTCTGGAAGCGGCGCGCCAGCGCCCGGTCCTTCTCGAAGATGCCGCGGTATTCCTGGAACGTGGTCGAACCGATGCAGCGCAGCTCGCCCGAGGCCAGCGCCGGCTTGATCAGGTTGCTGGCGTCCATGGTGCCGCCCGAGGCGGAGCCCGCGCCGATGATGGTGTGGATCTCGTCGATGAACAGCACCGCGTTGGGCACCTTCTTCAGCGCGCCGATCACGCCCTTCAGGCGCTTCTCGAAATCGCCGCGGTACTTGGTGCCGGCGACCAGCGCGCCCAGGTCGAGCGAGTAGATCACCGCATCGGCCAGCACCTCGGGCACCTCGCCGTCGACGATGCGCTTGGCCAGGCCCTCGGCGATGGCGGTCTTGCCGACGCCGGCCTCGCCCACGTAAAGCGGGTTGTTCTTGCGGCGGCGGCACAGCACCTGGATGGTGCGCTCGATCTCGTCGCGGCGGCCGACCAGCGGGTCGATGCGGCCGGCGCGGGCCTGCTCGTTGAGGTTGCTGGCGTACTCGGCCAGGGCGTCGCCTTTGGCTTCGCCCTCCCCGCCCTCGGCGCGGCCCTCGCCATCGATGGACGGCGAGGCGTCGCCGTCCTCACCGGATCGGGCGATGCCGTGGGACAGGTAGTTGACGATGTCCAGCCGGGTCACGTCCTGCTGGTTGAGGTAATAAACCGCGTGCGAGTCCTTCTCGCCGAAGATGGCCACCAGCACGTTGGCGCCGGTGACCTCCTTCTTGCCCGAGGACTGCACGTGGTAGACGGCGCGCTGCAGCACGCGCTGGAAGCCGAGCGTGGGCTGGGTGTCGCGGCCATCGTCGTCGGCCAGGCGCGAGACCGAGGTCTCCACGGCCTGTTCCAGGTCCTGGCGCAGGCGATCCAGGTCGGCGCCGCAGGCCTTGAGCACGGCCTGCGCGGAGGGGTTCTCCAACAGGGCGAGCAGCAGGTGTTCGACCGTCATGAATTCATGACGTGCCTCGCGGGCGCGCTTGTAGCACTGGCCAATCGTCTGCTCGAGGTCTTTGCTGAACATGGGGGACTCCGACTGCGGTTGGAGACAATATGCGGCCTGACTGCACGTTTTCCATCACCCTACCGGATGCCGGTGTTCAGACGGCGTTAGCAGTATGCCGGGCGGGTGGAAACCCGATGCAACGGGCATGCCGGTGGCGGCGGATGGCTGCCCCGGGGGGCGGCATCCGCCCCGGCGGAGGCAGTGCGGCAACCCCGGCCCGTCCAACAATGGGTACGGGCCAGGCCGGGACCAACGTGGCCGCCATCGTCATGCCCGGAACAGTGCGGACTGCCGGTGACGGGAGTGACGACGGCGATGGGGCGGCGCCGGCGGCCAGGCCGCTCAGGCCTTCTCCATCGTGCACAGCAGCGGGTGCTGGTTCATGCGCGAGAACTCGTTGACCTGCGCCACCTTGGTCTCGGCGACCTCGCGGCTGTAGATGCCGCAGATGCCGCGGCCGCGGGTATGGACGTGCAGCATCACCTGGGTGGCCTTGTCCAGGTCCATGGCGAAGAAGTTCTGCAGCACGGCCACCACGAAATCCATCGGGGTGTAGTCGTCGTTCAGCAGCATCACCTGATACAGCGGCGGCGGCGCGACCTCGGGCTTGCCGGGTTCCACCAGCAGGCCGTGGTCGTTCTCGTGTTGGAGCTTGCGGGGCATGCGCCGAATTATAGCGGCTGGCCCCGGCCTGCTGCGCCGAATTGGACGTGAACGCCCCGGCCAACGCACAATTTGCACCTGTTCAACCAATCCCGCAGGGAATGCAATGAAAAAGTACGTGGCTGGAATGATGATGGCGGGCGTGTTGGGTGGCATGGCCGGAACGGCCTTCGCCGGTGAGCCGGACGCGGCGGTGGGCCGGGTGCTCGACTCGCTGGAATACAAGTACGAGATCGACGACGACGGCGATTACCGCATGGTGTTCGACATGGAGGACGAGCGCACCCAGCTGGTGTACGTGCGTTCCTCGGTCGAGACCTATGGCGCCCACCGGGTCCGCGAGATCTGGTCGCCGGGCTACAAGTCCTCCGGCCCGCAGCTGCCGGCGCTGGTGGCCAACCGCCTGCTCGAGGACTCCAACGATTCCAAGCTCGGCGGCTGGGTCAAGCAGGGCGACATGGCCATGTTCGTGGTCAAGATCGACGCCGACGCCCAGGCCGACGTGCTCAGCGACGCCATCGACGCGGCGATCAAGAGCGCCGATGCCATCGAGCTGGAACTGACGGCCAAGGACGAGTACTGAGGGTGAACGCCTTGCACTCCCCGCGCTGGGCGCCACGCGTCACCGTGGCCACCGTGGTGTCCCGCGCCGGGCAGTTGCTGCTGGTGGAAGAGGAAAAACATGGCCGCCGGGTGCTGAACCAGCCGGCGGGCCATCTGGAAGCGGGCGAAAGCCTGGTCGAGGCCGCGGTGCGCGAGACGCGCGAGGAAACCGGCTGGGAGGTGCGGCCGACCGCCTTCATCGGCGCCTACCAATGGGACGCCCCCGACGGCAAGTCGTTCCTGCGCTTCGCCTTCGCCGCCGAGCCGGTGCGGCACTACCCGGATCAACCGCTGGATACCGGCATCGTGCAGGCGCTGTGGCTGACGCCGGCGGCGCTGCAGGCCGACATGGCGCGGCTGCGCAGCCCGCTGGTCTGGCAGGCCGTGTCGGACTGGCTGGCCGGGCAGCGTCATCCGCTGTCGCTGCTGAGGCAGGTGCCGTGAGCCGCCCGGACGTGGTCGTCGGTGTTTCCGGCGGCGTGGACTCCTCGGTCGCCGCCCTGGTGCTGGTACGGCAGGGGCTGGATGTCGCCGGTCTGTTCATGCAGAACTGGGCGGACGACGGCTCCGGTGAATGCCGGGCCGAAGACGACCGCCGCGACGCGGTGGCGGTGTGCGGGCGGCTGGGCATTCCCTTCCATTTCCGCGATTTCTCCGCCGAGTACTGGCAGGGCGTGTTCGAACACTTCCTGGCCGAGTACGCGGCCGGGCGCACGCCCAATCCGGACGTGCTGTGCAACCGCGAGGTCAAGTTCAAGCACTTCCTGGACGCCGCCCGCGAGCTGGGCGCCGGACGCATCGCCACCGGGCACTACGCGCAGGTGGAACGCTCCGGTGGGCGCTGGCGCCTGCTGCGCGGCGCCGACCGCGGCAAGGACCAGAGCTATTTCCTGCACCAGCTGGGCCAGGAACAGCTGGCCGCCACGCTGTTCCCGATCGGCCACCTGGAAAAGAGCCAGCTGCGCCGCATCGCCCAGGAGGCCGGGTTGCCGACCCACGCCAAGAAGGATTCGACCGGCATCTGCTTCATCGGCGAGCGCGACTTCCGCCAGTTCCTGGGCCAGTACCTGCCCGCCCGCGAAGGCGAGATCCGCGACCCCGAGGGGCAGCCCATCGGCCGCCATCCGGGCGTGTTCTATTTCACCCTGGGCCAGCGCGAGGGCCTGAACATCGGCGGCGTGCGCGGCCGACCGGCGGCGCCCTGGTACGTGGTCGGCAAGGACGTGGCGGCCAACATCCTGTACGTGGACCAGGGCCACGACAGCCCGTGGCTGCAGTCCAGCCGCCTGCATACCGAGTCCATGCACTGGATCGCCGGCAGCGCGCCCGCCGCCGGCTTCCGCTGCACCGCGCAGACCCGTTACCGGCAGCCGGACGAACCCTGCCGCGTGAGCGTGCGCGGGGACGGCACCCTGCAGGTGGATTTCGACCGGCCGCAGCGGGCGGTCACGCCGGGCCAGTCGCTGGTGCTGTATGACGGCCCCGAATGCCTGGGTGGCGCGGTCATCGCCGCCACCGACGCGCCGCTGGAGCGGCGTGCGCCCCGGCCCGTTTCCCTTGAGAGGCAAGCATGAGTTTTTCCTTCGACGACCGTGTCCTGGCGCTGGCCGGCATCGCCCAGGCCCTGCAGCAGGTAAGGCGCATCGCCGAAACCGGCCATTCCGACGCCGCGGTGGTGCGCACCGCGATGGACAGCGTGATGCGCATCGACGCGCCCTCGCCCACCGCCGTGTATGGCGACGGCCGCCAGCTCGAACCCGGGCTGCGCCTGCTGCGCGACTACTTCGGCAACCAGGGCAAGGACGAACTGCTGCCGCGCCTGGCGCTGTCGGTGATGCAGCTGGAGCGCCGCTTCGTGCGCGAAGGCGCCACCGTGGACAAGGTCCAGTCCGGCGTCGCGCGCGCCGCCGCTCAGGCCCGCGAACTGGGCGACCCCGCCCATCCGGACGTGCTGGCTTCCATGGGTGGCCTGTACGCGGACACCATCAGCCAGCTCAAGCCGCGGATCATGGTGCAGGGCAACCCGCACTACCTGGGCCAGGCCGGCGTGGTGGCCGAGATCCGCGCCCTGCTGCTGGCCGCGGTGCGCTCGGCGGTGCTGTGGCGCCAGCTTGGCGGCAGTTACTGGGACTTCCTGTTCTCGCGCCGGGCCATGCTCGAGGCGATCGGGCGGCGACTGCACGGCGGCGGCTAAAGACCGGCCCCACCCGGCCGATACTGCAATCGTGACTCTCCCGAGAACGTCCATGTATTCACGCATTGCAATCCGCCTGGCCGCCCCGCTGGCCCTGACTTTCCTGCTGGCACTGGCGCTGGCATTCGCATGGCCCGCGGCCGTGGTGTGGGCGATCCTGACCACGATGGCGCTGAGCTGGCTGGTGTTCGCCTACTGGAGCGCCTACAGCCAGTCGCAGCGTTCGCCAGAGCATGCCCGCGTGCTCAAGGAGCAGGACCAGCTGCTCAACGAGCTGCGCAGCTTCGTCAGCAACGAGATCGACGGTTCGCGCGGCGAGATCGAGCGCGCCCGCGAACTGATCCGCCAGGCGGTCGCCGGCCTGGGCAGCAGCTTCGATGCGATGAACCGCAAGTCGCGCCAGCAGAGCCAGGCGCTGGCGCGCATCGTCGACCGCGCCGGCGAGGACGGCGGCAGCGGCGTGGACGTGGCCCGTTTCGCCCAGCACGCCAGCCACCAGATGGAACAGCTGGTCGAGGCGCTGGAACAGGTCAGCGGCCAGAGCAGCAACACCGTGCAGCACATCGACCAGATGGCGCAGCACCTGGACGGCATCTTCGCCCTGCTGGAGGACGTGAAGTCCATCGCCGACCAGACCAACCTGCTGGCGCTGAACGCCGCCATCGAGGCCGCCCGTGCC
>Ga0182741_1005788_pt1 | contig 11220 bp, 10 predicted proteins | sample eDN5th37CBELigOP_FD_128874 | JGI IMG/M metagenome (GOLD analysis project Ga0182741, IMG submission 128874) | Enriched Organic Plus compost microbial communities from Emeryville, California, USA - eDNA 5th pass 37_C BE-Lig OP (version 2) (version 2) ...
CAGGCTGGCTTTTGATGCCCGGGCAGCCGTCCGACGTCCAACTACCTGGCGACGGCTGGCGGGAGGCAAGGCCATCGGGCACAGGAAGGGGCCATGCGCAGGCTGATCGGATTCATCGTACTTCTATTGGTCATCGCCTTCGGGCTGAGTTTCGCGTTGGCGAATGCCCGTCCGGTGGAGGTCGAGTACTTCCTCGGCCTGGTAACCGTTCCGTTGTCCCTTGCCTTGGTCGCTGCATTGATCCTCGGCGCGCTGCTCGGCATGCTCGCGGCGAGCGCGCTGCTGCTGCGGCAGCAACGGGAGGCCATGAAACTCCGGCGTCGGGTCAATCAGGTGGAGCGGGAGTTGGCCGAGCTGCGCAAACTCCCCATTCGAGAGCAGACCTGATGTTCGAGCTGCTCTGGATGCTGCTGCCGGTGGCCGCGCTCTCCGGCTGGTATGCCGGACGTCGCGGCAGCGCGCAGCCGGCCGTCGGCGGAGGCAAGCTACACACCGGTTATTTCCAGGGCATCAACTATCTCCTGAACGAGCAGCCGGACAAGGCGATCGAAGTGTTCACCCGCATGGTCGAGGTGGACAGCGATACCGTCGAAACCCACCTTGCCCTGGGCAATTTGTTCCGGCGGCGCGGCGAGGTAGACCGCGCCATCCGCATTCACCAGAACCTGGTCGCACGCCCGTCGCTGACTCGAGAGCAGCGCAGCTACGCGCTGCTCGAACTCGGCGAGGATTACATGCGCGCCGGCTTGCTCGATCGCGCGGAGAGCCTGTTTCAACAAGTCATCGAGTCGTCGTTGCACGTCGAGTCGGCTTTGCGTCAGCTGCTGGTGATCTACCAGCAGGAACGGGAGTGGGAGAAGGCGGTCGACGCAGCCAAGCGCCTGCAGTCCGTCAGCGGAGTCAAGCAGGGCCCGTTGATCGCGCAGCTGCTATGCGAACAGGCCGAGCAGGCCCGCGAGGCCGGACAGAGTTCGACCGCGAAATTGCTATTGAAGCGCGCGCTTTCGCATGACCCCGGCTGCGTTCGCGCCAGCCTGCTGCAGGGCGCGCTCGAGGAGCGGGAGGGGCGCTGGAAGGCAGCGGTGAAGGCCTATCGATCCGTCGCCGACCAGGACATCGAATTCCTGCCCGAGGTGTTGGAGCCGTTGCGGCGCTGCTATGCAGCGCTCGATCGCACCGACGAATTCGTCAGCTTCCTTCACGACGTCGTGCCGCGTTATCCCGGTCCCGCGCCGCTGATGGTGTTGGGCGAGCTGATCCGGCAGCGCGAGGGCAGCCGTGTCGCGGCCGAGTTCCTCGCCACGCGTCTGCGTCAGGCGCCATCGGTGTATGGGCTGTCGGGACTGATCGCTCTCGGTCTGGAGGATGGCCCCGACGAGGTGCGTCGAAATCTGCAGGTGCTTCACGACGTGGCGCAGGGTTTGGCCAACGCCCAAGCCGGATATTCCTGCGGCCGCTGCGGTTTTTCCGCGAAATCACTCTACTGGCAGTGCCCCGGCTGCCGATCCTGGGCGACAGTAAAGCCACAGACCGGAACCAAGGGAGCTTGAATGTCACAGAATACCGAGACGCTGGTCCGCGCCGAGCCGCGGATCGTCGTCGCGTTGGATTATCCGCAGGCGCGGCCGGCCCTCGATTTGGTCGAACGGCTCGATCCAAAGCGCTGTCGGTTGAAAGTTGGTAAGGAACTGTTCGTCGCCGCCGGGCCGAACCTGGTGGAGCAACTGCAGACGCGCGGTTTCGAGGTGTTCCTCGACCTGAAGTTCCACGATATTCCGAACACGGTAGCCAGTGCCTGCCGGGCCGCCGCCGATCTTGGCGTGTGGATGGTCAACGTTCATGCCATGGGTGGTTCGGCGATGATGACGGCCGCGCGCGAAGCGATCGAAGCCTGTTCGCGCCGGCCGCTGTTGATCGCCGTGACCGTCTTGACCAGCCACGGTAAGGGCACGTTGCGGGAACTCGGTTTCAACGAGGAGCCTGCGGCGCTGGTGGCGCGGCTGGCGAGACTAGCGCACGACAACGGCATGGACGGCGTCGTGTGCTCAGCACAAGAAGCCAGGGCCCTGCGGAGCAGCGAAGGCAAGTCGTTCCGCCTGGTTACGCCCGGCATACGCCCGGCTGATGCCGCGCTGGGCGATCAGCAACGGGTCGCTACGCCAAAGCAGGCAGTGGCCGACGGTGTCGATTACCTGGTGATCGGTCGGCCGATCACGCAGGCACCCGATCCTCTTGCTGCATTAGCGGCGATCGAAGGTGAAATTGGCGCAGCGACGGGCGCTTGATCCTTGCTACCGTGACTCCGCCGCCCGGGAGGGGCGGCGGGCCGGGAGCAATTTCGCTCTCATCTTCAGCAATAACAATATGAGATATGGAGGTCTCATGAGGTTGTTTCGCCGCTTTTTGCTCGCCGTTTCGCTGTTCGTTCTGCCGTTGGGCGCATGGGGCGCGCCCATCAACATCAACAGCGCGGACGCAGCGGCAATCGCAGCAAATCTGAACGGCATCGGCCTGAAGAAGGCCGAGGCGATCGTGGCCTATCGCCAAGCCAACGGCCCCTTCAAGTCGGTCGACGACCTGAGGAAGGTCAAGGGCGTGGGGCAGAAGACGATTGAACTCAACCGCCAGTTGATCCTGCTGAAGTGAAAATGTCGAAATGCGGGGAGGCGCCCTGGCGCGTCTCCCCGCGTTTGGCTACCCTAGGCCGACTTGTGGGGAGGCGAATGCCGCCACAATTCTTGTGTGACTCCCATCGTTGCGGGTGTCAGCACATCTAGTCGGACCACTGGAGATCACGCATTCATGCAGAAGCGCATTCGTAAGGCTGTATTCCCTGTCGCCGGCATGGGCACGCGTTTCCTTCCGGCCACCAAGGCCAATCCCAAGGAGATGCTGCCTGTCGTCGACAAGCCGCTAGTGCAGTACGCGGCCGAGGAAGCGATCGCGGCTGGCATCGAGGTGCTGATCTTCATCACCGGGCGCAACAAACGCGCCATTCCCGATCACTTCGACAAGGCCTACGAGCTCGAGACGGAGCTGCAGAGCCGCGGCAAGATCCAGCAGCTGAAGGAAGTGCAAAGCATCCTGCCGCGCGGCGTGACCTGCGTGTACATTCGCCAGTCCGAGGCTCTGGGCCTGGGCCATGCTGTTTCCTGTGCCGAGGCGGTGGTCGGCGACGAGCCGTTCGCCGTGATTCTGGCCGATGACCTGATCGACAACCGCCAGGGGAAGTGCTGCCTGCGGCAGATGGTCGATCTGCACGAGGAGCGCGGTGGCAGCATTCTCGGCGTCGAGCGGGTGCCGCGCGAGCACACCGATCGTTACGGCATCGTCAGCGCCAGCGAGGTCGGTCCGCGGCTCGGACGGGTGGAGGGCATCGTTGAGAAGCCCAAGCCGGACGTCGCTCCGTCGACCTTGGGTGTGGTGGGACGCTACGTGCTCAGCCCCTCCATCTTCCAGATCCTCCGCAACGTCAAGCCTGGTGCGGGCGGGGAGATCCAGTTGACCGACGCCATCGCGGAGCTGCTCAAGCGCGAACCGGTGTTCGCCTACGAGTTCGAGGGCCAGCGCTACGACTGCGGTGACAAGCTCGGTTATCTGCAGGCTACCGTAGAGTATGGTTTGCGCCACCCTGAGCTGGGTGGGGCGTTCGCGGATTACCTGCGCAGCGTCGGTCTGAAGGACGTCATCTAGCCGGCAGCCAGAATGGCCGCGTGCGGAGCGGGGCGCGCTCCACATTGGATCCTGTGCGGCGCTCCCCGGCACGCATCAGCGCCAGATTCATTCTGGCGCGGCGTGGCCTCCTAACCGCGTGTCACTCCCTGTCGCGCCCTCTAGTCGCTCACTGAAGGCCGCTTCGGGTAGGCGTTAATGCTCCGACCGTAGGTCTTCACCCTGGAAGGCGGCGGCGCGTTGTCACGAAGATCCCTGGCCAGTCGCAGGCTCAGCCGGGCCCGGCTGACAGACGCGATCGATTCCAACTGCGGGACAGACGGAGCGAGGCGATGACGGCAACGCCGGATATGCCGACTCCGAGCGCGACTGCGGGCCAGCTGACCACGGCCCAAAGTAGGCTTGCGAACAGCAGCCAGCTCAACGCCGCCCCGATCGCGGCCACGAGAACTTTCCTGTTCATAACCATGCCTCCTGCATTGGTCTGAGCGATTGTCGCCTGAGGCTCGGGCGTGTGCGTGTGGATGGCACGCCGTGACGGCGCGGGATGCGCCGGATTCGATAGGTGAGACATCTTTCAGATTAGGCGGGGTATTGCGGTGTCACAACTGGGGATCGCCCTAGCTAGCCTCTCCTTATTCTGGTAGCTCGACTGCGCCTAGCCCGTACCCGAGCGGCAGCTCAGTCCGATTCGAGCAGTTCGGTGTCGTCGTGGCTGTAGGCGGGGGCGCAGCAGCAGAGAACCCGCAGCGTCTCCGCTCCCGTGTTGTGGAGCCGGTGGGGCGTTCCCGGTGGAATGCAGATCGTGTCGCCCGGACCGACCGGGAACTGCGTGCGGCCAAGAATCATCACCCCTTCACCTGACGTGACGTGATAGATCTCCTCGCTCCGCCGATGCAGATGCAGCGCCGTGGTCGCGCCGGGTGCCACCTGGGCTTCGGCGAGGCTTTGATTCTGATTGCCGTGCACGGCCGGGTGCATCAACTCTCGGATGACCGAGCCGTCCTTGGTGACATAGGGCGTCGCGGAGGTGTAGCGAAAGCGCGGTGTCTGTTTCACGGAACCGGATCGAGGTCGGTCGATGCCTGTGGCGGAAGAAGTCGGCGCATCCCCGGCGTGCGCCGTTGGGCAGCTGTCGATGAAGCGATGATAACGCCCTCTCGCGCCGCATCCCACTCGGACCACGAGGCACGCGCTGGCTTCTACTGCCGCAAGCCGCCGGTCAGCACCCGAATGGCGGCAACCGCCTTGTCGGTGGATGGTGTGGTGCCGACCAGGGTGTCGCTGTAGACGAAGGATTCATTGAGTCGCGTGATGACGAAAGCGGTGGTATCGAGGTCCAGCGGCAGCGAGAGATGCCCTTGGCGCACTTGTTCCTCGAGCAAGGCCCTGCATGCCCGCACCCGCCGTTCCTGCACGATTCGGCTCGCTGTGAGCACGCTCAGCGCATATGACGGATCCTGCGCCACGAACGCCTTCAGCGGCTTGGCGTCGAGCATGGTCTGCATGACCCGGCGGTAGACCTCGGCCACGTAATCCGGGCCGTGTCCCGGCGTTTCCCGTTTGGCCTGCTCGAAGATCGGCTCGTACAGTGACCACAGGATCTCGGCGATGAGTTGGTCCTTGTTGCCGATCCAGCGCGACAACGTCGCTCTGCCGATGCCGAGCTGTTCGCAGATCGTGGTCAGATTGATGCGCTGTTCCTGCAACAGCATCTTGCGGGCCAGCTTGAACACGTCGAGCGGCGTCGCCCGAGTGCGCCGCTGCGTGGCGCTGAGTGCTTTTTCCAATGGAGTCGGTTGTCGGGACAAGATGGTCGCGCTCCGGTAAGTTTCGATGAATCGACCAGCGGCGGAGATCCCGATGCCGGTCGTATGCGAGCTTGGTTCCGGCAAGTTGAGCGGTGCGCTACGGTTCCTCCTGCTCCGGCGCGGGGAAGGCTGCGTCGATGCCGACACGGGTTTGCTGCGTGGTGCCGATTTCCATGTAGGTGTCGTTCTCGGCGGTATAGGCCGGCCAGGTCAGCCCCTCGATGCTGGGATTGCCGGTGCGGGCGAAGGCCGCCCACATGGCCATGGTGCGGCTGCTCACCAGCGCGTACTCGTTCGGATCGGGCGCGGGAGCGTCTACCGTCATGAACTTTTGCGGCGTTGGCGTTTCGTGCCCGGTCAGGCCGAGCAGGTAGTGCGAGAGGAAGCTGCCCGGATAGTCGAATACGTAGACCAGCTCGATGCCGTGATACGCCGGCACGTTGGCGGCGCGCCAACCGGCGGGCACGTGGCTGAATACGTAGGCGAACACCTCGGACCGATTGGCGTCGGCCAGCCATGGCATGTACCAGCGGAAGCCGTCGATCAGGCCGGGCATGTCGCCGGTGTTGGCACCCGCCATGATCGGCACGTCGTGATGCGCGCCCGCCTCGAACGCCTGGCGGATGCCTTGCCGCTTGTACCAGCCGTCGATGTTGGGGCGCGCGGCGAAGCCGATCTGGTCGCTCACGCGGGCCAGTTCGGTCCACGGCGCGGCACGCAGCGCGCCGAGCAGATCCTCCTCGTCCTGCAGCCCCAGCGCTTCGACCAGGCGCTGACCTTCCTGCTCCTGCTGTTCTAGCGTCAGCTGCACCGGGATTACCGGATCGCTCGGTTCGGCCATGCCGCTCTGCACGATGGCCTTGTGGAACAGGCCCTGAGCCAGCGGCGAGTGCAGCAACGACAGAACTTTGCCGCCGCCGCCGGACTCGCCGAAGATGGTGATGTTGTTCCGATCGCCGCCGAAGTTGGCGATGTTCTGCCGCACCCAGCGCAGCGCCGCGATCAGGTCGAGCTGGCCGTAGTTGCCGGACGAGGCATGCTCCGACTCCTCGGTAAGCGCCGGATGAGCGAAGTAGCCGAAGGGACCCAGCCGGTGCACCACCGTCACCACGATCACGCCCTGGCTCGGCAGCGATGTGTTGTTGAAGCTCTTGGTGTTGCCGGTGAGGATCTCGAAGCCGCCGCCGTGGAACCAGACCATGACCGGCAATGGCTCACCGTCGTAGCCCTTGGGCACGGTGACGTTCAGGTACAGGCTGTCCTCGCTCATGCCGCCTTCGCCGAACTGCTCGTACAGTTCCGGCTGCGCCGCCTGATCGCCCCAGGCGATGGCGTCGCGGATGCCTTCCCAGGGCTGGGGGGCGACCGGCGGCTTCCAGCGCAGATCGCCAATCGGCGGTGTGGCATAGGGAACGCCGTACCAGCCCCAGGCGCGGCCGTCGGAAGTGCTGAAGCCGCGCAACTGGCCATAGCTGGTGTCGACCACGCGCCGCTCGCTCAGCGCGCGCTGCAGGTTCTCGCGTGCGTCTTGCGCCTTGCGCAGCCGGCGCGGGCGCGGATCGGTGTCGTCAAACACGCGCGTACCGGCGGCGTTCAGGGCGGCTAGTAGCTCGGTGACCGGCGTACTGGCCGCGAAATCGGCGGTTGGCTGGTCGAACGAAATGGCGTCGGCATAGGTGGAGACCGTCTCCGCCGTTTCCGCGGTGATCTGGATGCCGTTGTTGAGATTGCCGTCGTGGTCCAGCGTCTGAAGGAAGGCGGCGATGTTGTTCACCGCACGGTGCTCGAGGCTGTCGGCGCCCTCGACCAGGGCCACGGGGCTGACGCTCTCGCCGGCCGGTGCGCTGCCCAGTTCTAGGCTGCCGACGGCGAATGTGACGGTCTCGCCGGGACGGTAGCGGAAGCTACCGTCGGTATCGGTGATGCCGCTTTCGGAGGCGGTGCGGTAAGTCAGGCCCTGCACCGGAATGCCGCTCAGCTTGCCGGTTACGGCCGGGGTGCCGCCGTTGTCGTTCCTACCGTCGTCGCTGTCGCCACCGCCGCCGTTGCAGCCGGCAAGCGTCAGCAGCAGGCCGAACCCGCCGGCCGCCGCGGCAGCGCGAAGCCCATGCTGACGCATGGCCAACTTCCCGTGTCGCATCCTCGCTTCTCCTCCCGTTGTCCATGCTCTTCGTGATCCTTGGCCAGCGCGTCGGCAGCGCTCGCATGCGGCATAGGGCACCGCCGCTGCACATGCTCAGCAAGTGGGACTTTATATAAAAAAGAAGCCGGCGGATAAAAATACGACAAACGACTCACGCTGAGGCATGCAAGGATTCCGTATAGCCGAGGTTCTGGCTCAGCACAAGGCGGGAACGTGACCGCAGGCGCGATGCTGCCATTGATCTCGGTGCCGCCGTTGCTAGGGATGGTGTGCCGCAAGCCGAAAATGGCGGGCGCCGGGGAGGGAGTGTGGCCGTTTCGCGCGGGAGCCGAGGCGAGCGTCGCAATGCCGTGTGCCGCGGAAACGCGGCGAGTCGGGGATGAAGGAAAAGAAAAAGGGCTTAGGTCGTCAAACCTAAGCCCTTTTCGTATTTGGCTCCCCGGGACGGGCTCGAACCGCCGACCCAGTGATTAACAGTCACTTGCTCTACCGACTGAGCTACCGGGGAAGAATTCGCTCTGCCTCAGCAGGAGGCGCCATTTTACTCATTTATCAGATGCCGTCAACATGCTGGCCGGAGATTTCCGGCCAGCAATCGCCAGCCCTTATGCCAGCGCCTTCTCCAGCCGATCCATGGCCTTCTCCAGGTTGGCCATGCTGGTGGCGTAGGAGATGCGCGCATAGCCTTCCAGGCCGAACGCGGAGCCCGGCACCAGGGCCACGCCGGCCTTGATGAAGTGCTCGGCCAGGGCCACGTCGTTCTCCAGGCCCAGGTTCTTGATCGCCTGCTGCATGTTGGGGAAGGCATAGAACGTGCCTTGCGCCTTCAGGCAGCTGACGCCGCGCATGGCGTTCAGACGGCCGACCACGAAGTCGTGGCGCTCCTTGAAGGCTTTGCGCATCGGCACGATCACGCTCTGGTCGCCGTCCAGCGCGGCGACGGCGGCGGCCTGGGCGACCGAGGTTGGGTTGGAGGTGCTCTGGCCCTGGATCTTGTTCATCGCGGCGATGACCTTCTGCGGGCCCGCGGCGTAGCCGATGCGCCAGCCGGTCATGGCATAGGCCTTGGAGACGCCGTTGACCACGATGGTGCGGTCATACAGCTCGGGGCAGGCCATCACGATGTTGACGAACGGCTCCTCGGTCCAGAGGATGTGCTCGTAGATGTCGTCGGTGACGATCAAGACCTGCGGGTGCTTCTTCAGCACTTCGCCGATGGCCTTGAGTTCATCCCGGGTGTAGGCCACGCCGGTGGGGTTGGACGGGCTGTTGAGGATGAACAGCTTGGTCTTCGGCGTGATCGCCGCTTCGAGCTGCTGTGGCGTGATCTTGAAGCCCTGCTCCTGGCCGGCCTCGATCACCACCGGCACGGCATCGCACAGCAGCGCCATGTCGGTGTAGGACACCCAGTAGGGGGCGCCGACCAGCAGTTCGTCGCCGGAATCGAGCACCGCCGCCATGATGTTGTACAGCGAGTGCTTGGCGCCGACCGACACCAGGATCTGCTTCGCGTCGTACTCGAGGCCGTTCTCGCGCTTGAACTTGGCCTGGATGGCCTTCTTCAGCTGCGGCGTGCCGTCGACGTTGGTGTACTTGGTCTGGCCGGCCTTGATCGCCTCGATCGCGGCCTGCTTGATATGCTCCGGGGTGTCGAAATCAGGCTCGCCGGCGCCCAGGCCGATAATGTCATGCCCTTGAGCCTTCAACTCGGCTGCCCGCGCCGTAACGGCCAGGGTGGGGGAGGGCTTGATGCGCTGAACTCGGTTCGCCAACTGGATGTCCAAGAGGGGCCTCCTTCGCAAGGTGATAGCCGGCCGAAAAAGTCGGCCCGATATGATACGGGAAACAGCCGCGCGCCAACATCATGTCCGAACGTTTCGTCCTCAACGCCCGCTACAAGCCCGCCGGCGACCAGCCGACCGCCATCGCCACGCTGGTGGAGGGCCTGGCGGAAGGCCTGCGCTACCAGACGCTGCTGGGCGTCACCGGCTCGGGCAAGACCTTCACCATGGCCAACGTCATCCAGGAGCTGCAGCGCCCCGCGATGATCATGGCGCCGAACAAGACCCTGGCGGCGCAGCTGTACGGCGAGATGAAGGAGTTCTTCCCCAACAACCGGGTGGAGTACTTCGTCTCCTATTATGACTACTACCAGCCCGAGGCCTACGTGCCCGCGTCCGACACCTTCATCGAGAAGGACTCGTCGGTGAACGCGCACATCGAGCAGATGCGGCTGTCGGCCACCAAGGCGATCCTGGAGCGGCGCGACACCATCATCGTCGCCTCGGTCTCCTCGATTTACGGCCTCGGCGACCCCGAGCAATACATGAGCATGATCCTGCACCTGGTGCGGGGTGATAAGGTCGATCAGCGCTTCATCCTGCGCCGCCTGGCCGAGCTGCAGTACACCCGCAACGACGTCGAGCTCGCGCGCGGCACCTACCGTGCCCGCGGCGAGGTGATCGACATCTTCCCGGCGGAGTCCGATACCGAGGCGGTGCGGGTCGAGCTGTTCGACGACGAGGTGGAGAATCTCAGCTACTTCGATCCGCTCACCGGCGAGGTGCTGCGGCGGGTGCCGCGGCTGACCATCTATCCCAAGTCGCACTACGTCACACCGCGCAGCACCATCCTGCGCGCCATCGACGAGATCAAGGACGAGCTGCGCGAGCGGTTGGCCGAATTGCGCGAGGCCGGCAAGCTGCTGGAGGCACAGCGCCTGGAGCAGCGCACCACCTTCGATATAGAGATGATGCTGGAGCTGGGCTACTGCAGCGGCATCGAGAACTACTCGCGCTTCCTCTCCGGCCGGCGCAAGGGTGAAGCGCCGCCCACGCTGTTCGACTACCTGCCGTCGGACGCCATCCTGTTCATCGACGAGTCGCACGTCACCGTGCCGCAGATCGGCGGCATGTACCGCGGCGACCGCGCGCGCAAGGAGACGCTCGTCGAATACGGCTTCCGCCTGCCGTCGGCGCTGGACAACCGGCCGCTGAAGTTCGAGGAGTGGGTGCAGCGCTCGCCGCAGACCATCTTCGTGTCCGCCACGCCGGGGCCATACGAGGAAGAGCACTCGCAAGCGATCGCCGAACAGGTGGTGCGGCCGACCGGTCTGGTCGATCCCGTCACCGAGGTGCGGCCGGCGCGGACCCAGGTGGACGATCTGCTGTCGGAGATCCGCAAGCGGGTCGAGGTCGACGAGCGGGTGCTGGTGACCACGCTGACCAAGCGGATGGCGGAAGACCTCACCGAGTACCTGCACGAGAACGGGGTGCGGGTGCGTTACCTGCACTCCGACATCGACACCGTGGAGCGCATGGAGATCATCCGCGACCTGCGTCTGGGCGAGTTCGACGTGCTGGTGGGCATCAACCTGCTGCGCGAGGGGCTCGACATCCCGGAGGTGTCGCTGGTCGCGATCCTCGACGCCGACAAGGAAGGCTTCCTGCGTTCGGTGCGCTCGCTGATCCAGACCATCGGCCGCGCCGCGCGCAACGTGGACGGCCGCGTCATCCTCTATGCCGATCACGTCACCGGCTCGATGGAGCGCGCGATGGCGGAGACGAACCGCCGGCGCGAGAAGCAGGAGGCCTA
>Ga0182741_1005791_pt1 | contig 11211 bp, 10 predicted proteins | sample eDN5th37CBELigOP_FD_128874 | JGI IMG/M metagenome (GOLD analysis project Ga0182741, IMG submission 128874) | Enriched Organic Plus compost microbial communities from Emeryville, California, USA - eDNA 5th pass 37_C BE-Lig OP (version 2) (version 2) ...
AGCCAGGAGGACGACCGGGAGTTCCGCTTCGCGGGTCTCGGGGCATCGGACCTCACCGAGGCCTCCCCTGAGAAACCATGACGTTCACGAGTCCGCCCCATCGCGTATAGTCTCCGGACCAGGGAGCGGAAGGAAGACTTCCGGGGAGTCCCACGACGGGCTCCCGTTGCTCATCAATTAGGGATGGAGGAACGCAGCATGCGCAGTATTCGGGTGTATCTGGCCGCCGTGGCCGTGACCATCGCCGGACTGATTTTGGCGGGTGGCTTCACTTCCACCGCCTCGGCCGATCTGTACGGCAAGCTCAAGCAGCAGCGGACCAAGCAGATCAAGAAGTGCAAGAAGGTCAGCAAGAAGTCCGTCCGCAAGGCGATCAGGAAGGCCAAGCGGACCACCCGAACGAAGCAGCGGTTCAAGCAGCGGGTGCGCAAGGCGAAGGTCAAGGCCAAGAAGAAGCGCAAGCGCTGCATCACCAAGGCCAAGAAGCGCTACAAGAAGCAGCTCAAGAAGCTGGCGCCGCAGAGCAACGCGGCCGCGCCCTACGCCGCCCGCGGCAGCGTCGGTGACGCGTACGTCAAGGACGCGGCTCCGGGCACGAACCTCATGCTCGTCAACGGCCAGGAGAAGGTCGTCGCGACCGGCGTCGCCGACGAGTTCGGCTCGAAGATCTTCTACGACGTGAAGCCGGGCACGGGCTACTCCGTCCGCACCCGGATCAACGGCAAGAAGGTCCAGGGCACCAAGAAGTTCGAGGTCCTGAAGCCGGGCGACAACCCGCCCCAGTCGTTCTACGAGAGCAAGCAGCTCCATGCCGGCCTCAACTACGTGACGATGCGCGACGGGACCGAGCTGGCGATGACCGTCCGTCCCCCGCTGGGCAAGAGCCTGGCCGACGGCCCGTTCCCGACCTTCATCGAGTACTCCGGCTACCAGACGGCCGCGCCGCACGACCTCCTCAACTCGTTCCTCGGCGGCGGCTCGGACTCGCTGACCCCGGCCAGCTCGACCGCGGTCGGCTCGCTGATCGGCCCGCTGATCGACTTCGCCACCGTCAGCGTCCAGATGCGCGGCTCCGGTTGCTCCGGCGGCGCGTTCGACCTGTTCGGCTGGCCCACCACCTATGACGGCTACGACGCCGTCGAGACCGTGGCCGCCCAGGATTGGGTCGAGGGCGGCAAGGTGAGCATGGGCGGCATCTCGTTCTCCGGGATCACTCAGCTCTTCACGGCCGGCACGCGCCCGCCGCACCTCTCGGCCGTTTCGCCGCTCTCGGTGACCGACGACGTCTACTACGGCACCGGCTTCCCGGGTGGCATCTTCAACGACGGCTTCGCCTACAGCTGGATCACCGAAAGAGCCGAGGACGCGGAGCCCGCCCCGGAAGGCGGCCAGCCGTGGGCCCGGGCGATGGCCAGCAACGGCGATCCGCTCGTCATGAACCCGGCCCTGCGCGAGTCGCAGAAGCAACACTGCATCAAGAACCAGCAGATGAGGCTCCAGACCCGTGACTACAACAAGGAGATCGTCAACAACCCGTACCGGACTCCGGGCCTGTTCGAGAAGCGCTCGCCCGGTGCATGGGTGAAGAACATCGACGTGCCCGTGTTCTGGGTCGGTGCGTTCCAGGACGAGCAGACGGGGGGCCACTGGGTCGAGGCGGTCCAGAACCTCTCGAAGAGGAACCCGGACGTCTGGGTCTCGATGCAGAACGGTGTCCACGTCGATTCGCTCGGGCCGAGCACGATCACGCGGTGGGCCGAGTTCATGAACCTGTTCACCGGCAAGGGCCGGGTGCCTCGGGTCAACCCCCTGGTCATCGCCGCGGGCCCGGTGCTCTACCAGTTCCTCGCGGACGCCGGGTCGCTCCCGATCCAGCAGTCCCGGTACTGGCTGATGCTCAACACGCCGCAGAACGTGGCGGCGGCGAAGGCCGACTTCCGCAAGGACCCGCGGATCAGGGTCCTGATGGACAACGGGGACGCGGTGCCCGGACAGCCGGGAGCGATCGGCGCGGACTGGGAGACCAGCTTCGGCGACTGGCCCCCGGCCAACCTGACTCCGGTCAAGTACTTCCTCGGCCAGGGCGGGCAGCTCTCGCGGACCAAGGCCGCGAAGGGCAAGACCGCGAGCTACGTCTCGGACCCGGGTGCGCGCCCGTCCAAGACGCTCGGCGAGAACGCCCAGAGCGACTCGTGGAAGGCGCAGCCCCCGTACAACTGGCAGCCGCTGGCGCCCGGGAAGGGGCTCGGGTTCGTCACGCCGCCCCTCGATCAGGACGTGTTCATCGCCGGCCCGTCCAGCGTCGACCTGTACCTGAAGTCCAACATGAAGAACACCGACATCCAGGTGACGCTCACCGAGGTCCGCCCGGACGGCAAGGAGACCTACGTCCAGAACGGATGGCTCCGCGCCTCGCACCGGAAGCTCGACAAGAAGGCATCGACCCCCTACAACCCGGTACAGACCTGGCTGAAGAAGGACGGGGCACCACTCAAGAAGCGCAAGTTCAACTACGAGCGGATCCAGATCTTCCCGGTCGCCCACGTCTTCCGGGCGGGCTCCCGGATTCGCCTGAACATCCAGGCGCCCGGCGGCGATCGCACGATCTGGAACTTCCAGACGATCGAGAAGGGCAAGACCCGCAACACCATCGGGCTCGGCGGCGTGATCCCGTCGAAGCTCGTGCTGCCCGTCATCCCCGGCCAGGACGCCCAGGGCACCTCGCTCCCGGGCGCGACCGCGCTGCGGGGCCAGCCGAGCCGGGGCTACGTGCCGGCGAGCAACGGCGGTTGATCGAAGGCGCCAAGCATCTCGCGGGGGCCGCCTGCGGGCGGCCCCCGTTCGTTCCTTGGCATTCTTCAGGCGTGGCGAAGAACCGCAAGCCCAAGAAGCGGAGCCCCCGGGAGAAGCCGAGCACCTCGAGCTACACCGACGCGGACGGCAACGTCCTCGTGCTGCGCGACTCGCTCAGCCCGGGCTCCATCGCCAAGGTCAACGAGCAGATCGGCAACCAGGCCTACTCCGTAGACGACGTGTGGCAGCGGCGGGTCGAGCTCGTCTTCGAACGCCTCGCCGTCTCCTGGGAGATCGCCGGTCTTCCCCTCGACGATCAGAAGATGCTGCTCGGCCGTTACCGGATGGCGGACCCGGAGACCCGGCGCTGGGTCCGCGAGACGATCGACGAACACGTCCGCAACCACATTCCGGAACTCGCCTGACCGAGCCCGCCCGCTAGGGCTTCAGGCGGTGGCCCGTGGCGAAGAGGAACTGGGCCCACGCGAGGAGGGCCAGAGCTATCGCCGCGACCACCCCGAGGGAGATCGCGGGAGCCACGTCGGAGGTGCCGAGGAAGCCGTAGCGGAGCGCCTCGACCACGTAGAAGAGGGGATTGACGTGTGAGATCTGCTCCCACGGGGTGCCGAGCCGGCTCACCGAGTAGAACACGCCGCCGAGGAAGATCAGCGGCAGGATCACGATGTTGTTGATGAAGGACTGGTTGTCACACGACTGCGCGTAGATCCCGACGATGATGCCCAGGGCCCCGAAGGCGGCAATCAGGAGCACGACGGCCAGGCCGAGAGCGAGCGGGTTCTCGAGCGGCGCCCCGGTGATCGGCAGCGCGAGGACGGTCAGCACGATCCCGATGACCAGGGAACGCATCGCGCCACCGGCCAGATACCCGAGGTGCACCTGCCAGGCGCTCATCGGCGCGGACAGGATGTCGTCCAGGTAGCGGTCGTTGCGGGCCTGGAAGATGGTGCTCGAGTTGTTCGAGTAGGCGGCCTGCGCCATCGCCATCGCGATCAGCCCGGGCACGATGAAGACCCGGTACTCGAACCCGTTGACCTGGGCGATGCTGTCGCCGAGCGACAACCCGAAGACGATCATGAACAGCAGGGCCGAGATGACCGGCGCCAGGATCGTCTGCTTCCAGAGCTTGAGCACCCGGTGGCATTCGCGGCGGGTGAGCCATGCGAGCCCGCGCCACGGATGCGGCTCCACTTCGACCGGCGGCAGCGGGTTCACGCTTCGCCGGCCTCTTCGCGGACTATCTCGATGACGGCGGAGTCGTCCAGCCCGCCCCGACCCGTTCCGGTCAGACGCTCGAGCGCCCGCTTGGCGACCTCGAACGCCTCGATCGGCGTGCCCGACTCGCGAGCCAGGCGCTCGACGATGCGGGCGTCCTTGGCGTGGAGCTCGGACTTGAACCCGGGCTCGAAGGTCGAGTCGACCATCCGCTGCCCGTGGACCTGGAGGGCGCCGCTGTCGGCGAAACCCCCGGTGACCGCCTCCCTCATCGTCGCGGCCGAGACCAGGCCGCTGCGCTCGGCCAGCACCATCGCCTCCGCGATCGCCATCAGGTTGCTCCCGACGAGCAGCTGGTTGCAGGCCTTGACGGTCTGCCCCGCCCCGGGGGCGCCGACGTGGGTGACCCGCTCGCCGACGATCTCCAACAGCGGCAGGGCCCGGGCGAAGTCCTCGTCGCGCCCGCCCGCCATCACCGACAGGGTGCCCTCGATCGCGCCCTTCTCGCCGCCGGAGACGGGGGCGTCGACGAAGCCGATCTCCTTCGCGGCCAGCTCGGCGGCGATCTCCACCGTGCGGCCGGGATCGATCGTGCTCATGTCCACGACCAGCTCCGGCGGCTCGGCCGCCTCGAGCACGCCGCCCTCCCCGAACAGGACCAGATCGACGTCGGGCGTGTCGGGCAGGTTCAGGAAGACGACCTCGACGGCGGCGGCGACCTCCGCGGGCGTGTCGGCGAAGGCGGCGCCCCGCTCGATCACCCCGGCCGCCTTCTCCGGGGTCCGGGTGTTGACCGTCAGGTCGTGCCCGGCGTCGATCAGGTTCAGTGCCGACGGGCGGCCCATGATCCCCAGACCGATGTAACCGACCCTCATTCGACCTCCTCCATCCGGTCCAGCGCGATTCGCCCGCCCGCGACCGTCCGCAGGTAGACCTCCTCGAGGGTCGACACCCCGTGTTGCCGCTTGAGCCCCTCGGCGGTGTCGCGGGCGACGATGCGCCCGCCGCTGATCAGCGCGATCTCGTCGCAGAGCGCCTCGGCCTCCTCGAGGTAGTGCGTCGTCAGCAGGATCGTGGTGCCCTGCTCGTGCAGCGCGCGGATGTAGCGCCAGAGCTCGTGGCGCAGCTCGAGGTCGACGCCCGCGGTCGGCTCGTCGAGGATGACGAGCCGGGGCCGGTGGAGGAGCGCCCGGGCGAGCAGCAGACGGCGGCGCATCCCGCCGGAGAGCTTCGGTGCCTCCACGTCCCGTTTCGCCCGCAGGTCGAAGGCGTCGATCATCTGCTCGGCCCGCTCCGAGGCCTCCGCGCCGTCCATCCCGTAATAGCCGCCGTGGTAGAGGAGCGTCTCGTAGACGGTCAGGAACTTGTCCAGGTTCGGCTCCTGCTCGGCGATCCCGATCATGCGCCGGGCGGCCATGCCGTTGCCGGGCCGGCCGAAGACGCTGATCTCGCCGGCGTTCATGCGGATCAGGTTGCAGACGGCGCCGATCAGGGTGGTCTTGCCCGCCCCGTTCGGGCCGAGCAGGCCGAAGAAGCTCCCCGCCGGGATCTCCAGGTTCAGGTCCTCGAGGGCGAGGGTGCCGTCGCCGTAGCGCTTGGTCAACCCGCGGATGGAAAGGGCGGCGGGCTTTGTCACGGTCTGCTGCATCCGTCACCATGCAACCATGAGCGCACTCTCGGGCGTCATCGTGGCCGACTTCAGCCGGGTCCTGGCGGGCCCGCTCGCGGCGATGACGCTCGCGGACCTCGGGGCCAACGTGATCAAGGTGGAGCCGCCTGCCGGCGACGAGACCCGCGGGTGGCTGCCCCCGGTGGACGACCGGGGACGCTCGACCTACTTCCAGACCGCGAACCGGAACAAGCGGTCGATCGCCCTCGACCTGAAGGACGAGGACGACCGGGAGCTCGCCTTCGAGCTCGCGATGCGGGCGGACGTGCTGATCGAGAACTTCCGGCCCGGGACCATGGCCCGGTTCGGGCTCGACTGGGAGGCCGTCCAGGCCGCCCACCCGGCGCTCGTCTACTGCACGATCACCGGCTTCGGGGAGGGTCCGGGCGCGGCGATGCCGGGCTACGACCCGCTGATCCAGGCCCTCAGCGGGATGATGTCGATCACCGGGCCGCCCGAGGGCGAGGCCAGCAAGGTGGGGGTCGCGCTCGTGGACGTGATCGCCGGCCTCAACGCCGCGACGGGGATCCTCGCCGCGCTGGTCGACCGCGACCATCGCAGGGAGGGGCAGAGGGTCGAGGTCAACCTCCTTTCGACCGCCCTCGCGGCGCTCGCCAACCAGAGCTCGGCCTTCGTCAACACCGGCCGCTCCCCGACCCGCCTCGGCAACGTCCACCCGAGCATCGAGCCGTTCGCCACCTTCGCGACCGCGAACGGGCCGATCATGATCTGCGCCGGAAACGACCGGCAGTTCCGGCAGCTCGCGGTGACGATCGGCGCTCCGGGCCTCGCCGACGATCCCCGGTTCGCGTCCAACCTGGATCGGGTCGAGCATCGCGAGGCGCTCCGGGCGGAGCTGGAGCAGCGGCTCGGCCTGGACAATGTCGAGTACTGGGCCGAGGCCCTGAACGAGGCTGGGGTGCCGGCCGGCCCGGTCAACGACATCGGCGCCGGCTTCGCGCTGGCCGAGTCCCTCGAACTCGATCCGGTCACCGAGATCGAGGGGACCCGCACGACCACCTCGCCGATCCGGCTCTCCCACAGCCCGGCGGAGCGCCGTCTCCCACCGCCCGACCTCGACGCCCACGGCGACGAGATCCGCGACTGGCTCCGCGCTCCCCGAGACTGAGTCGAACGCCGGCACGGCGCGTCCGTGCCAAACTTGGTCGGTGGACTTGAACCTTCTCGAAGAGACGATGGACGGGCTCGGGCAGCCCTCCTACCGGGCCCGGCAGGTCTGGGAGTGGCTGGCGCGCGGCGCCGGCTCGTTCGAGGAGATGACCAACCTCCCCGCCGGGCTCCGCTCGGACCTCGAGGGGAAGCTGCCGATCTCTACCCTCGGCGTCGACGCCACCGCCCGCTCGGTCGATGGCACCGAGAAGGCGCTCTTTTTGACCGCCGACCGCCGTCCCGTCGAGGCCGTGCTGATGCGCTACCGGGACGGCCGCCGCTCGCTCTGCCTCTCCAGCCAATCCGGCTGCCCGCTCACCTGCACGTTCTGCGCGACCGGCACCATGAAGTTCGGGCGGAACCTCACCGAGTCCGAGATCCTCGACCAGGCGCTCCACTTCCGCCGGATCGAGCCCGTCAACCACGCCGTGTTCATGGGCATGGGGGAGCCGATGATGAACCTCGACAACGTGCTGGCCGTCTGCGAGCGCCTGCCCGAGGTGGGGATCGCCAACTCCCACACCACGATCTCCACGGTCGGCTGGCTGCCCGGGATCCAGCGGGTCACGACGGAGGGGCCGGCGGTGCGGCTCGCCCTCTCGCTCCACGCGCCGAACGACGAGCTCCGTTCTAAGATCATGCCCGTCAACGACCGCTACCCGATGAGCGACGTGGTCGCGGCCTGCCGCGAGTGGCGGCACGTCCGCAAGCGCAAGGTCTTCATCGAGTACCTGATGCTCGACGGGGTCAACGACTCGGTCGAGCTGGCCCACGAGCTGGCCGACCTGCTCCTGCCCAAGAACGACTTCAAGGTCAACCTGATCCCTTACAACCCGAGCGACACCGGCTACTCCGGCTCGCCCAGGGAGAAGATCGACCGGTTCCGCGACACCTTGATGTCCCGCGGCATCCACGCCACGGTCCGCCTGACTCGCGGCCGGGACATCGACGCCGCCTGCGGCCAGCTGGCCGCCAAGGCCGCCGCCTGAACACCGACCCCTCCGAACCCCGAACCAGGACCCGGGAGAGCGAGACCGGAAAACGAGGCGATAGCGGCCGCCCGATCTCGGTCACGAAAAGGGCCCGGGGTTGCCGGGGCCCTTCGTAGGTCTCGCCCGCCGGTCTCGGCGGCGCGGCGGTGCTACTGCTGGTTCTTGAAGCGGTCCCGGCTCAGCTCGAGGACCTCGAGCGCCGAGTCGAGGGGGTACCAGCCGTCGACCTCGACGATCTTCCCCTCGGGCTGCTTGTACACGGCGAAGAAGTGGGCGATCTCTTCCTTGAGCTGGTTCGAAAGCTCGTCCAGGTTCTTGATGAAGTTCCAGTTCGGATCGTCGGCGGGGACGCAGAGGATCTTGTCGTCGAGCTCGCCGTCGTCCGTCATGCGGAACAGGCCCAGCGGGATCGAGGGGATGATGCAGCCGGGGAAGGTCGGCTCCGAGACGCAGACCATCGCGTCGAGCGGGTCGCCGTCCGCACCCATCGTGTTCGGGACCATCCCGTAATCGACGGGGTAGACCATCGAGGAGAAGAGGAAGCGGTCGAGCTTGATCGCGCCTAGCTCTTCGTCGTATTCGTACTTGTTGCGGGAGCCCTTCGGGACTTCGATCAGGACGTTCAGGATTTCAGACATGTCCGGGGAATCCTACCCGTGGGAGAGAATCCCAGGAGTCATCGCCCGGTCGGGTCGCCGCCGGCAGCGCCGCCCGGCGGCCGGAGGATCGGGCGGGTCCTCCGGCGGGCGCGGCGCGGCCGGCCGTCGGGGAGCACGCTCCCGCCGCGTCAGCCCCCGAGCAACTGATGATCCCGCGCGTCCTCCACCGGGCGCCACGGGGCGTCCCACTCGCAGATGCCGTTGACCAGGCGGTCCGCCTCGGCGGGCCCCCAACTGCCGATCTCGTAGGGGACGACGGGCGGCGGGTCGTCGAGCAGCGGTTGGACGATCCGCCAGGTCTCCTCGACCATGCTGAACTGGGTGAAGAGGTCGAAGCGTCCGTGGATCGCGTCGTCGAGCAGGCGCTCGTAGGGCTCGGGCTCGGTCCCGGGCTCCTTCTCGAACAGGACCTCCAGATCGGCCTCCTCGAAGTCCTCGACCCCGGCCGCCTTGGCCACGAACCCCATCCGCGCGCCCGGGGTCGGATCGATCCTGACCACCATCTGGTTGCGCGGCGGCTTGTGGCTCGCCTTGCCGACCCCGGTGTGGGGTGGGCGCTTGAAGACGACCCGGACCTCCGTGTGCTTGACCGGCAGGTTCTTCCCGGTCCGCAGGTAGAACGGGACCCCCGACCAGCGCCAGTTGTCGATGGCGAGCTCCATCGCCGCGTAGGTCTCGACCTGCGAGTCGTCCGCCACGTCGGGGATGTCCCGATAGCCGGCGTACTGGCCCCGCACGCACTTCGCGGGATCGGCCGAGCGGATCGCTTCGAAGAGCTCCAGCTTCTTGGCGCGGATCGAGTCGCGCTGGTTGGCGTTCGGCGGCTCCATCGCGACCAGGGCGAGCACCTGCAGCATGTGGTTCTGGACGACGTCGCGGATTGCGCCCACGCCCTCGTAGAAGCGCCCCCGGTCCTCGACCCCGAAGTTCTCGCTCATCGTCATCTGGACGTAGGCGACGTGGTTGCGGTTCCAGACCGGTTCGAGCACGGCGTTGGCGAAGCGGAGGTAGGTGATGTCCATCACCGGCTCCTTGCCGAGGTAGTGGTCGATCCGGAGGATCTGGTCCTCGCGCAGGACCTTGGTCAGGTCGGCCTGGAGCTCCTGGGCGGACTGGTAGTCGTGCCCGAACGGCTTCTCGAGGATGAAGCGCGCCCCGGCGGCGAGGCCGGCGTCGGCGATCCCGTGGACGACCTCGGAGAAGAGGGGCGGCGGGATCTCGAGGTAGAAGAGCGGGTGCCGATAGTCCTGGAGCGTCTCGCTGAGGGACTGATAGAGCGAGGCGTCGTCGAAGTTGCCGTTGACGAAGCACATGCGCGCGGCCAGCCGCCGGAACGCCTCGGCGTCGAACTCGTCCACCGAACCCCGGATCGCCTCCTCGGCCCGCTGGCGCATCGTCTCGTGGTGCCAGTCCTGGTTGCGTCCGACGCCGATGATCGGGCAGTCGAGCTTGCCCCTCAGCTCCAGTCGGTAGAGCGCCCGGAAGGTCATCTTCTTCGCGAGGTCGCCCGTGATCCCGAAGATCACCAACGCATCGGTGGACGGTGCGGCCTGCCCCTTGTTGCCCTTGCTCATGCCCGGCAGAGTACCCGCCTCCCCGGAGACTGACCCCGGGTCGTTCTAATATGGCGGCATGGAGATCGGGATAGTTGGGCTGGGCCGGATGGGGGCGAACATCGCCCGGAGGTTGATGAGGGACGGGCACCGGTGCGTGGTCTACGACGTCAACCCGGACGCGGCCAAGGAGCTCGCCGGCGAGGGCGCGGACCCGGCCACCAGCCTGGCCGAGCTCGCCTCGAAGCTCGAGGCGCCCCGCGCCGTCTGGATCATGGTCCCGGCCGGCGACATCACGCGGGACACGATCCGCAAGGTCGCGGCGGAGCTCGAGGCCGGGGACGCGATCATCGACGGCGGCAACACCTACTACCACGACGACATCCACTTCGCCGAGGAACTCGGCAAGGTGGGCATCGACCACCTGGACTGCGGCACCTCCGGCGGGGTGTTCGGGCTCGAACGCGGGTATTGCCTCATGATCGGCGGTCCCAAGGAGGCCTACGAGCGGCTCGAGCCGATCTTCGCGACGCTCGCCCCGGGGCTCGGCGAGGCCGAGCGCACCCCCGGCCTCTCCGGCGACCCCTCGCCGGCCGAGCAGGGCTACCTGTACTGCGGGCCGGCCGGCGCCGGCCACTTCGTGAAGATGGTCCACAACGGCATCGAGTACGGGATGATGGCGGCGATCGCCGAGGGGTTGAACGTGATCAAGGGTGCCGACGCGGGGCTCGTCTCCCGAGACGGCGACGCGGAGACCGCCCCGATGGAGAACCCCGAGTACTACCAGTACGAGATCGACGTATCCCAGGTCGCCGAGGTGTGGCGCCGGGGCAGCGTCATCGGCTCCTGGCTCCTCGACCTGACCGCCGCGTCGCTGGCGGAGTCGCCGGAGCTCGCCGAGTTCTCCGGCCGGGTCTCGGATTCCGGCGAGGGCCGCTGGACGTCCATCGCGGCGATCGACGAGGGGGTGCCCACGCCGGTGCTCACGGCCGCGCTCCATGAGCGCTTCTACTCGCGCGGGCTCGGCGACTTCGGGGACAAGGTCCTCTCGGCGATGCGCAAGCAGTTCGGCGGGCACGACGAGAAACCGGCCGAGGGCGGAGGTAGTTGAACACCCGGGTCGTCGACGACGCCGAGGCGGC
>Ga0182741_1005792_pt1 | contig 11208 bp, 3 predicted proteins | sample eDN5th37CBELigOP_FD_128874 | JGI IMG/M metagenome (GOLD analysis project Ga0182741, IMG submission 128874) | Enriched Organic Plus compost microbial communities from Emeryville, California, USA - eDNA 5th pass 37_C BE-Lig OP (version 2) (version 2) ...
CACTTTGTATCATGGACTGAATTTCCATCTCCCCCACCAAGAGGAGTTGGAGGCGCCGGCAAGCCAGGTGGCAGGAGAATAGCGGTTTTAGGGATTCTCTCCTCGGACACTAGTTGGACCTTGATTCGAAAGCATGGAAGGGTGGCCATGGTAAAATCAAATACACCGCTTATCTTTGGAGGGCCTGTGAGCTCAGTTTGCTGCTTAAGCATTAAGGACGTAACAAGCAGCCCATCCTCAACGCCGGTCCACGGTGCATTCAAGTCAAGTGAAGTCGAGACGGACGATGGAATCGTCGAATCTGGTGTGTAGTGGGGAACAACATCGGCTGGGTCGACTCGCATGGCCTGGCAGCCCAATTCCTGGTGGATCCAGCTCCCAGAACGCAAGCGAAAGGAGCTGTTGCCATTAGCTGCGGAATCTCGGATGCATTCGATAGCTCGATGGCGCTGATAAGCTTTCAAATCACCGATCAACCGGATTCTACTCGGACCATCGTTCCACACATCATGCAGGCCCGCCAGCTCTTCTGCTAAGCTACGCATCTTGGCGGAGCTCTGGTCAGGGATATCACCGTGAAACCAAAACTTCAGCTTGTCTTGAAAATACAGCAAATCTAACACTGGAGGAAGCGGAGCGAAGGGATCCTTCAAGTAGAGATGATTAGTCTCTACTCTTCCTCCCCCTTCTTCGTCTTTAGATCCGCTAGGGAGAAGACTTTGTCTAAGTGGAGGTGGCAGCTGTGCACACGAGAGCTTACGATAATGTTTGCAGGGCACAAAGAGTGGTGGAAGAGGGCAATTAAGTACTGGTTGTCCCGAAACGCAGAAAGGGATTTTTGTTTGTGGTAAAACCTGCCCTTCAACCACGGGTCTAACCCATAAATAATAGTGAATCTTGAGGAACGTGCCATTGAAGCTTTGGGGACAGTCTGGAGGAACTGAAGCACAGAAGGCGGACAAAAAAGAAAGAACTGAATCTTGATCGTGTGGACTTCGAATGGAAGATTTGTCTGACGCATGATATGGCTCAACAAGTAAGGGGTGGGTGGAGAAGAGGTAAAAGTCACGAGGTGCTTGACGAGTAGGACCAGGAGTTGAGCCTACACGACCCTCTTGCCGCGAATCGGGTGTCTTTACATTGAACTCCGATCCAGGTGTTATCATGGCCGCTGCCACTGCTCCGTGCGCCTCAGCACCAGCAAGACTACAGTTGAGGAAACCGGGTGTTGAGCCTGGGATCGCAGCCGCTGTATCGGCTCTCTGACGCATCGGAGTTGTTGAGCCACTTGTGGGTCCTCCCAAGCTACCACCTGGAGTTTGACCAGTGGGTTGTCGTTGCGATGAGCTGACGAGTGCTTGCCAGTACTCTGATGGTAGCTCATACTCTCCGTCCTTGTTTCTGACTAGAGGTTTGGCTTGCTGTAAGTGATTGGGAAGACGAGGTGAGGACCGGCTATGATCAATTTCTTCATTGATAAACATCAGAGAATCGAAGGAGACCCGGCGGGCGTACTGCGTTCGCAAGGATTCGAGTAGTGTGGGCTGGTATTTTCTACGATCGTAGACGCACCTGCCTACGACCCCGATGAGCAGCTTCACATCCTGTGGTTGAATGCCTTCTCCTAACTCCATGACATGGTGCTGCTGCTGTTGTTGTTGTTGTTGTTGTTGTTGTTGTTGTTGTTGTTGTTGTTGTTGTTGTTGTTGTTGCTGCTGCTGCTGCTGCTGGTAAGGTTTCAAAGACGCCGCCGTTGAATAGATCTCTTGCAGCAATCGGGTCGGTTTAGGCTGTTGTTGCCGCCTTTGCATGTCAGCAGGAGTGTGCCCAGTCTCCTGTTCCAACGTAGTGGAGTTCGACGGTTGATTGGTTGGGAATGACTGCACCTCCAGTCGTATTAGGCCTGACAGCCTCCCTCCAGGAGGTACGAGATTCGGCATGGTCACGTAGATAGACACCATCTGGAAGGATACTCGACGGACTGGATGTCCAGAGAGACCGATGTGGTGTGGGGAAGGGAATCACGCTCGAGAAGCAACCAACTCGGGACTGAACTGCAATTAAGTTGGAGCTGGAGTGGAGCTGGACTGAGCTCAATTCAAGTTCGCGTGAGCAGCACTTGAAGCTAGAGTTAATGCTACGCTGGCTGAGCTTGGAGTAAGCCTCTGCCCTACAGCCTCCTGGATGGGATGCGAGGAACGTAGTGTGATCTGATGACAGGGTGTAGCCTGGTGTTCTGTCCCGAACCAGCACGAGTGTTGCCTTGCTTCCTGCCGTCCCCCCTATTCTCCTGCACCTGCGCGGTATAATTGACGTTCAATCAAGTTCGGCGGTGTGGGAAGAGGAGTAGGAGGGTCTGGAGGGTAGGATAGTAAAGTAGACTGCTAAACAAAGCAAGTCTGACTTACGAGCACGCCGATGAAATGACTGGCTGACGAGCTGGCTGGCTAACTGGCTGACTGACTGACTGACTGACTGACTGACTGACCGACTGACCGACCACGGCAGCTGATGATACAACGAGTCAGGTCAGATCAGGTCAGGTCAGGCCAGGTCAGTCCGCTTCACAGTCTGCTCCTATCACTGCAGCTGGTCTTGTGTGTGTGTGTGTGTGTGTAAGTCTAGTCCGCAGTGTGTGAAGTGGTGAGTGTGCCGATTGTATCGAGTGGGTGATATCGGTAGATCGGATCAAACTGAGTGGAATAGCAGTGGTAGATGCAGTGATCACTCCTAGATCCCCGCTCTACACATGCATTACTAATTCCATCACCATCTCTCATCCAGCAGCAAATCATCAGTTTTAGCCGGATGCGGTTATAAAAATCATCAGTTCGATGGGGGGTGCCGGGTGTGGAGCCATCCACCCTGCAAAAGTTTTTTTGCCCTCTTTGCTCAGCTCACATCAGAGTCGGAGCTGACTTCGTGGTTATTGTAACCGCATACGGCTAAAACCCTCCAACGTTCGCATTGACCGACCGAGTGAGCATCCTGTTGTATGCAGTGAAGGTGCAACTGGACAAGTGTGTCGAGCTCAAGCACGAAAAGTACTCGAGTGTGGATGCTGTAATTTGCATTGATTAACCCAACAACTGTGCATGCAGGCTGTGTATTCCTTCGCACTTGGATTCATTCACCCCATGCTGATCTCAGTTGGTGGGGTCTTGCGCCTTGGATTGCGTCACGCGGTCGGTCCACCAGCGTGTGACTCGCGTGATGAAGCCTTCTTAGCCTCGTGCATCGATCCACCACCCACTCGTCCATTCTCTTGTCTATGCCCGTCGCTCACCCCACCCACTCACCTCACCCACCCGAACTCAAGACCGAGAGACTTGGGCTTCTTGGTTGATTGGTTGACTGGTTGATTGGTTTATTGGCTGATCGCTTGATTGGTCGGTCCGTTGGCTTTGTTCTACCCACTTCCTCCATCCTACCATGTCGCAACAGCTGCGGGACACGATCCGGAATCTCGTGCAGGTCTATGACAAGACCGTGCAGGCGGTTGAGGCCAAGCGTGAGGAGATTGATGCGGCTAAACAGAAGCTCCAGGCATACACCCAGCCCGCCGTTGACGCTTACAAGCGCACCTCAAACGTCGCACATAACGTCTTCTTCAACCTCCGTCGACGCTACGTCTGGGAGACCATCACTGCCACCACTGCTGTCGCTGCCATCGGGGGTATTCCATGTACGTAGTTGTAGTAGTTGTAGTAGTAGTGGTCGTATTAGGATTTCCTTCGGCACGATTCTGCTTGTCCACCTTTCCCTCGACGATTTTTGCAATACGAGTTTGTATTGTACTGCATTGCATTGCATCACGCCACGTGTGGATGGGAGTGACGTAGCTTAGCGCTTTCTTGGCACGCTTACTCCCCGCTTACACTCATTGCCATCCTCTCAATCTTTCACTTCCTTCTCCCGTGGTATATCGACTCCACTGTAGTCGGCCGCTTTGCAGTGCTGAGGAACGCACTCGTTGCGGGCGTGGTCTCAACTTGCATCCTCAACCCCGAGTATGTCGTCAGCACGTTCGCCAAGAAGGAGGACAGGTAACGGGGCGATTGTTGAGTGCGCACAATTACTAAATGCCATCGCAACTGTAGGCAACGAGGGAGCTCACATGTAACGGTATACCAAGCACAACGAGTACAACACTGGCTCCGCTATTGTATTGGGAATACTATAACCCGCGGCGGCGTTTGTTCATCCCATCAGTCAACGGTAACGGCTTTGGCAAGGTTCCGCGGCCGATCTGGATTCAATCCACGAGCGATGGATAACTCGTAGGCAAGCAGCTGAAGGGGAATTACAAACGTTAGTGCGGTGAGCGGTCCATTGGATGGCGCAGTAATGATTGCATCCGCGATTGTCTACATTGTCAAGGGTGAGGAGAAGGGTTTGTCCAAATGTTACGTAAGGACCTCATTCACGGATAAAGTTGGAAATTGAACACGTAACAGTACAATTGACAACGACCACGTATAATAATACACAATCAGTAAAGATACCTCAACTTACCTCGGGGATTTCGTTGGGGACGTCTGTAATGATAATGGTGAGTGCACCGCGTGCCTTCACTTCCTGCGCAGTTACGATCATCAACTCAAAGTTGATGTCTCTTGGGACGAGTAGCACAACAGGTGTGCCTGGAGAGAGCAATGCGAAGGGTCCGTGTTTTAATGAACCTCCTGAACAGCCTTCGGCGTGGATATATGTAATCTCCTTGATCTTCAGCGCCCCCTCTCTTGCGATCGCTTCGCACATGCCTCTTCCTAGAACAAACATATGCTCACTTCGCTTCAACTTAGCCGCAAGCGTCTTGAGAGCATCGTGCTCTTGCAGTGCGGACTGAGCCGCATTAGGAAGCGCCTTGATAGCTCCTAAGAGCTCGAGGCGATCCAAGGCAGAACGCCGAGAAGGTGTACCCTCAGTCGCCTCCTGTTGCTGCAAGAACCAGACGGCCAACATTGCAAACACGGCGCACTGGGTGGTGAATGCTTTAGTCGATGCAACGGCCCATTCCTTACCAGCCTCTGTGTATAGCACTCGATTGTCTCCACAGAGTCGGGCGATGAGCGACCCCCTTTGATTCACCACCCCAAGTAAAGTCACATCGTCCCTTGTTTTGGCAAGGACTGCTGCACGGTGAGTATCCTTTGTCTCTCCCGACTGTGACACTACACACACCAGAGTCCTTTCTCCCGACACGGGATTCCCATCCCATCCCTGGCCTGGTAAGATTTCTGTTGTGAACTCTGCAGCGTCCACCACTTGAACAGTTCGAAAGACTCTAGCCTTTCTCAGCAAATGAGCGCTAAATTCACAGGCATAAAGTGAGGTTCCGCAAGCCGTGAGTACTATGTGTTGGTGATACGGGTACAAACTAGCTCCACTTTCATCTAGGAGGTCCAACCGAACAGTCGTTGCTGATGCGAGTTCTTTGCACGGAATTCGGTCTTCGGCAGTAATGGCACGAAGTAGCGCCTCAGGTTGTTCAGAGATTTCCCGAATTGTCCAGTGTGGATATGGGGTCGGCGATGTGAGGCTTGAAATTGTGGGGGAGGCACTCGGCTGATGCGAAACATTGAGTCCAGGCAAACCCTGGGGATGCTGAGCGAGGGGCGACTTATTGCTTGCTGTTGAGAAGCCCATATCCATTGCAAGTTGCATTGCTAGCGGTACTAAATCTGGACCTCGTAGACTTACGTCGATTTGAGTTGCTAGGGAGCGCGACGCATCCAGCACCACCACAGCGCCATCTACGAGCTGGAAACATTCAGCAGGCTCTTGCTGCCCAGGCCTGCTCGCATATGCCGCGACGTGACAAGCGAATGCTGAGGGCTCGCTCGCGACAAACACACCTACATTTGGCACCCGCGCAACGACGAGTGGGCACCCTGACGTCGCCGCTACGAGTTGGTTCGGGTTGTCACTTGAGATTATGGTAAGCGCCCAGGTTCCATTCAACATAGAGACAGTCTTCTTAACCGCTTCCAACAAAGAAACATCTTTGCCTTCATCCAAGTGCAGTCCTATCAAGTTAGCAATAACCTCTGAATCAGTCTCCGACCTGAAGGGGACATCCCTCTGCTCCAACATCGCCTTGAGTGTGTCAAAGTTTTCAATGGTACCGTTGTGTACAAGCGCTATTCGATCTTTCCAATCTGAATGAGGGTGGGCGTTCGCCTGGGTTCTGGCGCCATGCGTTGCCCAGCGGGTATGTGCAATGCCACAGGTTGCTCGCTTATGTCGTTGTTCTAAGTGTCGTCCGTTCTCTTGCCGTCGTAATTCAGCCTCCAACAGCTCCACACAGTCAGTTGCAGGTGTCTCTGGACTCGAAACAACTTTGGTGATCAGCAGGTCCAGCGGTCCGGTGCCTTTCCCGGCTTTTGTTTGAGCTTGTTCAGTTGCCGCCTTGTTCTCTGAGCTTGTCTCGAGTGCTGGTGTTGTCTCACTCACCTCCTTACGCTCCTCCTCCTGTACTGTCGGTGCCAGTGTGGCGATGCCTACACTGTCGTACCCCCGGTTCTGTAGGATGCGCAGTCCGTCGAGGAGGACCTCCAGAGGGTGCGTGTCACCGCCATCAGCAACGAAGGCCACGATGCCGCAGGCCTGGGCCTGTCTGGGCTGCCACACCCCCCACAGATCGTCACTTGCGGCGATCAGCACAAGCCCACATGTGATCCACTGGATCCAGTCGGGTCGATCCCGGTTAGATGCTCCACCCTGCCCGGTTTTTTTGCGGTACCTTCGGGAGAATAGGTAGAGTAGCTTCGAAAAATCACGCGAAAACCGCAGTGCGAGGCTTGGCGACCCCGTATTCGATGCGAAAATCATCGTGGGATGAAGCAGTTTCCTCGTAAATTGAGGTTGTTGGATGAATATCTGCGATGCTCGAGTCTTTTCAAGTGCGAACAAGGCAGGTTGGAATAGCGCCCGCTTCAGTGCACTGATCCAACCGGTTGATCTGCTCATCTGATGAGTGACTCCCCGCTAATCACGGATTGAATATCAGATTCTGAAGTCGTTTTGTTCGGCAAATCTGGGCCAGGACGGATACATGATCCAGCAACTCCACTGCGTTTTGCTTCAGTTTCTGGGCCCAGTCCAGCGTGGCGCGATAATTACACAGGGGAGAGAGATTGTCCAGCTCACGCAGTGTATATTGGTGCTGCTTATTAATGATCCTGTCTTGCGGGGTACATGATACGGAATGGCATGTGCATCCTCCAGGCCTGGAATCCTGGGCCTACCAAGGTCGAAAAGAAGATATTACAGGATAAAACTATCAACTCCGCCACAGGACATCCGCATGAGCTTCTTTCTCCACACAGCAACCCTTACCACACCCAACGTGGCGACTCCTGCAGTTCGAAAGTTCACTAGTCAAGCTCCGTCTGGTCCTGGAACGCATACGAACAGCCTGCATTCAGCATTTCCAAACCTGCTCCAGATTGAGCGGTGTGCCTGAAGTCTGTCTCGAGCTGCCCATGGCCTAACTCCGAGGCCGTGCGGAGAGCGGCTCTCGAATGTATTTCCTGCGCCCAGTCGCAGACTGGGCAATTCGAAAAAAATCGTGATTCGATCCACCCGCAGGCGGCCAAAATCATATCGAGAAATCAGGGCCAGGACGGATGTCGACGAACCGACCGAGACATCAGGCTCTGTGGTGAATCCAAATCAGGTCGATTTGCGGGTGATCGGGTGGGTGCATCGCGGATCTGGAAAACATTCCGCATTGTGTATGCATGCCCTATTCATAGGTCCTACTGCTGAGAGGCAACAGTCGACGGTCAATGTTAGATCCTCACAATTGTGCAGGTAACAACCGAGACTTGCGGCCTGGCACAAACCCTTCAGCTCCGAGTTGGATGCATCCACACGCCACCTGCACTCAGATAAACTTGACAGACAGTCTGCGTGCGCAACTGATTTGGTGAGCAAATCCATTGGCTCTCCAGCGAGACCAGTCATGTCAACCTTGCTCGGATGCTCGCGCGCTCAGATGGACGGTGCGAGTTCCGACCCAGTGGACCGTCTGGGATGGCTGGTATGACTCAGCCGAGACATGACTTGACATAGCATGATACCGCAGCAGCGCCTGCGTTAGCACGAACTAATCTCATAGGTCGCAACCCGCTATCCTTGATTCCCCTCGCATTCGCATTCGTTGTAGGCCAAAGTCAGGTTCGTTCGTGGGATTCACGACTCGATCTAGGCTCTCTCATCCGTCCGTCAGCCACAACACCCTGCGTACCCTTGAGTGTGGAGGCCATCCTATCCACCCTTCCCGAACCCTCTAACTACCCAACCAGTAAGACGACAAGATGAGTAGCGCATCTGGGATACCCTGGAATCACCCACCTGGCTTAACGCCTTCAACTTTACCTTTACCAGCACTCCCGGCAGCAGCGCCACAATCAGCAGCAGCGGCGTATCGACAGCAGTTCTCGACCGGTGATGTCGTGGCCCACCGTCTTCGACCTCATGACTTTGGTGTGATTCGCACGATATATGGTGCAGGATCTGATGATGACTACGACTATGACAACGAGGACGAGGACTTCGATGAAGATGAGGACGCCGAGGAGGACTATGATGGCTACAACGAAATGGGCAGCGCTCATGGCAGAGCGCGAGGTCTCGCAGGGCAATTTGCGGTATCCACACCAGAAGCTGAACCATTCTACGACGAACCACACAGCTCGCTCCATGGGAGGCGACCCTTCAATTACTACTCCCCTCCTTATCGGCCTGACACCGTCAAAGGCTATAATAGCCCTGCGGATGCGGATGTTGATGAAACTGAGGCCATCAACCGTCCCAGCGATCCAGTTTACATCGACGTTGAGGTGCCGATGGATAACGATACGAGCCTAACCGGAGAGTATGTCGCGGTTGGCTGGATGGCAAGGCCGATCGACTGGCATGTGAAAACATCTGATTTGATCCTCATCGATCGAGCACTGGATTGTGGTCACACGGTTGAGCACCGCAACACGGGGAAAATCGGCAGGGTTCTGGCGATCCGCACGTTTTATGATGTATTGTTTCGCGATATCCGCGAGGGCACTGGCATCTTGATCCGTGGAGTTCCACATCACAAGTTACGACGAGCCTGTCCGTTGGAGCATGACTGGGCTCTAGATGATTCACGCACCCTGTTCTCACGCTCCTACTTCTCCGCGTTTAGCGTCACAGTTCGACTTGGCTGCGGAGTGAGCATTACACGCCCAAACTTTGATCTGGAAGAGATCGCCCCATACCTACCGGGAGTGCAACCGGACGATTTTGAGTCACTCGATGCAGCGATGGCCGAGCATGGGCCGCGTCCTCTGTATTACCCTGGAGCACTCGTGTGGGTTGCGATCACGCCACCTATGCTACGCCGTTTCCAAGTGAAGCCGTCGGACGCAAGCAAGATCGCTGCCTCTGTCCGTCGGCACGCCGAATGGGCGTTGGCCGTTGTTACCAAGGTCGAAGACACGCCTATGTGGGAAGACCTTTTAAGTACGGAGCGTTCTTTGCAGCACCGTTCTCGCAAGGTGGGCGACAACACCGAGATAATTAACGTATTTGAGTTGGAAGAGCGCGTGATGTGTCCGATTGAAGTGCGTAATTCCTTTAAAGCGATCCGCACTACATTGAACCCTGAGGATTGGCAGAAGCCACTGTCAGCTATCCCTCCAGAGAATGTGTTCTATGGCAGTGATCCTCGCGTCGACGCACGGGGTCGACTAAAACTCACTGCCAGCGACAGTGCGACCTGCAAAGGACCGGAATCGTCCACTGTCGATGCGGGGGTATCAGCGGCGGCAGCAACACCATCGGCCACAGCGCCACCAGCTCCGCCCGAGCCCCGAGAAGACACCAGCGAGTCTGATGAAAGCGACCACGAGGATGGTAGCAGCAAGCAGGCAGCTTCCAGCTCAAAAAAGAAGGTCTCCGGCCTGAGCACAGGTTCGAGCATTCGTCGTGGTACTCGAAGCGGCAAGAGTAAGTCAAAGGCTAAGCCATCAAAAGAAATGAAGGAGGCCCAGGAGGCCCTCAAAGGCAATACCGAATGGGAGTACTGCTGTGGCCTCGTTGTACGCACTCGTACCCTCTGTGATGTTATCTACGAGGACGGTACTGTCGACCGAAACGCACGATCGACGGACTTTAATATCCTGTCGGGGATTGGAAAGGCGTTGTTTCCTCACACCCCTGTGGTCTCCAGAGACGGTTGGTATGGCTATGTGCTCTCTGGATCCTTTAAGGACATGGTGTATAAGGTGCGCTGGATTGGCGAACTCGAGGTTCTGAAAAAGGTTCAGCTTGCGACCACATGGTCCAAGTACCCTGATCAACCAGTCGGCATGTACTTGAGTGATTCCCAGGTTGACAGCCTGCGCTCCCTGTTAAATACTTGGGTGCAGGTTCTAAACACCCTTCCACAAACAACTCGACCCCATGTTATCGCCGCTGCGAAAACTCTCATCGCACAGCTGTATTATACGTCAGGCAGTAAGAGCGATCGAAGTGGCTATTTGGACCCTCCCAATCTATCCGAAGATGAGGCCAAGCGTGCCCTTCAAGGGTTGTGCGAGTCGCCCAGCCTAAAGGGCACGCCTGAGCTCTCATCCGAGGATCTGGCAAGGGCATGTGAACTCGTCCTCCTCCAACTTAGAATCGACGAACTCGCTGCGCGAGTCTATCAGACTCACCTCGAACAGGAAAAAGTTAACCGCGATACCTATGAGTCCGCCTTCCAGGAGAAGGTCATTGCTCCAAAGACCGCTATCAACCCAACTACGCTTAGGCACCTTGAGCCGCAAGTGAGCCAGGAGTTTGATCGTATTTTGGATCTGATGCAGGCGGGAGAGACGTTCTTCTTCGGGCAGCCGCAACTCCCTGAGTCGACTGAAGGGAGTCGAGCGAAGTTTGGTCCTCAAACGGTGTCCAAGGAGATTGATCCGCACAACCTGAAACACTTCGCCAAAGTCCACCAGAAGTACTTAAAGTCTCATTACTTGAAATCGAGTCAATCCGATCCTGAAAGAAAGGTGGATCTCGGTCGATCTGATGAGACAAAGACCGCTCCGACTCCTGAGGGGAATAACAGTGAAGATGATGATGATGATGATGATGATGATGATGATGATGATGATGATGATGATGATGATGATGATGATGATGATGATGATGATGATGATGATGATGATGATGATG